>Ga0136707_1000053_pt1 | contig 18304 bp, 11 predicted proteins | sample 4C3metaG_FD_101397 | JGI IMG/M metagenome (GOLD analysis project Ga0136707, IMG submission 101397) | Freshwater bacterial and archeal communities from Indian Creek, Illinois, USA - 4C3 metaG | ecosystem: Environmental > Aquatic > Freshwater > Unclassified | place: USA: Indian Creek, Illinois...
ACGCTGATCCCGTCGCCGGGCCGGAAGACCAGCATCTGGCCGGTCGGATAGGTCTGCCCGCCCACCGTCAACTCGCCGTGCAGGACATAGACCCCGCGGTCCTCGTGGTCGTCGGGCAGCGGCAGGCGCGCGCCGGGGGCAAGCGTCGCATCGGCAAAGACCATGGCCGAGGGCATCGGGACCGGCGCGGCCGCGCCCCAGGCGTGGCCGAGGATCAGCCGGACGGTCTTGCCCTCGCCCTCGATGACCGGCAGCGCCGCCGCGGGGCTGTGGACGAAGGCGGCGGGGTCATCCTCGGCGGCCTTCGGCAGGGCGAGCCAGGTCTGCAGGCCGAACAGCCGCTGCCCCGTCGTCCGCACCGCGCCGTCGGTACGTTCGGAATGGGTGATGCCCCAGCCCGCCTTCATCCAGTTCACCGCGCCGGGTTCGATCCACTGGTCGGTGCCCAGGCTGTCGCGATGGTGCAGACGGCCCTGCAGCAGGTAAGTGACGGTGCCAAGGCCGATATGGGGGTGGGGACGGACGTCGATTCCCTGCCCGGTCAGGAACTCGGCCGGGCCCATCTGGTCGAAGAAGATGAAGGGCCCCACCATCTGCCGCCGGGTCGAGGGCAGCGCGCGGCGGACCTCGAAGCCGCCGAGGTCGCGGGCGCGGGGAATGATGACGGTCTCGATCGCATCGACGGCATCGCCGAGGGGGATCGCGGGGTCGAGGATCGGGTTCCAGCTCATGGCGTTCTCCTTTGGGCAAAGGCTAACGCAGCCCCGCCCGAATAGCACCCCGCCCGGGCCGCGCGAAGGATGTGCGGCGGTGAACAGGCGCCGTCCCGGGCAGGGCGCCCGGCCAGCGGTCGATGCCATCGCCGGCGACGGGTGCAGCAGACGGGCGCAGCAGGCGGGCGCAGCACATGCCGGTCAAGGACTGGCGCCCGGACCGGCGCCCCGGAGCGGCCTTGCCGGATCACCCGGCGGTTCGCGGCGGCCCAGCCCCACGGGGCGCGGGTGGTGGGCGGTGAGGGGCTCGAACCCCCGACATTCTCGGTGTAAACGAGACGCTCTGCCAACTGAGCTAACCGCCCGCCGCGTCAGGCGTCCTTAGCCGTTCCGGCGCTCGGCCCGCAAGCCCTCGCGGGCGCTCGCGCCCGGGGCGGGTGCGAAAGGCGCGGACCCGAAGTCCGCGCCCCGGTGCGATGGATGGTGGGCGATAACGGATTTGAACCGCTGACATCTTCGATGTGAACGAAGCGCTCTACCGCTGAGCTAATCGCCCGATGACGCGCTGTCTAGCCACCCTCGGCGTCGTCCGCAAGGGCCAAAGCGGCACCCTTGCCGGCACTGACGGCTCCGACGGGGCGCAGCTTCAGGGTCACGGCGGTGGCGGTGGTCTTGACCACGCGCAGCTTGCCGAGGGGCGGCAGGACCAGCACGTTGCCGAGGGCGAGCGCGGTGCCGAGGGCGGAAAGCGTGGCCTCGACCGACTTCTTGACCTCGGGCTTCCTGGCGCCGGTGGCGGCGGCCACGCTGTCGACGAGGTCCTTGAGGCGAAGGGTGGTGACCGCCTCGACCGGGGCCTCCGCCGGCGGGGGCGGCGACGGCCTGGCGGCGCGGGGCTTCGGCCCGGCGGCGGGCTTCGGGGCGGCCTTGCCCTTGGCGGGCGTCCGTGCGGGATCTTTCGGCGTGCGGGGTGCCATGAGCCTTCTTTCGGTTTGCGGAACCTGCGTCAGGTCTAGCGGGACGCTGAGCCAAAGGCCACATGAATTGGCGGCGCGCCCGTCGCGGGGCGCGCCGCCGCCCCCTGCCCTAATGGGCGGTGGTCTGCGGCGGGGCCGGACTGGCCGCCGCGCGGGCCGCCGCCGCGGCTTCCTCGGCGGCCTCGTCCCAGTCGATCGGGTCGGGCTGGCGGATCAGGGCCTGGGCCAGCACCTCGCGCACATGCGCGACCGGGATGATGGTCAGCCCTTCCTTCACGTTGGCCGGGATTTCGGCCAGGTCCTTGGCGTTCTCTTCGGGGATGAAGACGGTCTTGATCCCGCCGCGCAGCGCGGCGAGCAGCTTCTCCTTAAGCCCCCCGATCGGCATCGCATTGCCGCGCAGGGAAACCTCGCCGGTCATCGCGATGTCCTTGCGGACCGGGATGCCGGTCAGGACCGAGACGATCGAGGTGACCATGGCCAGCCCCGCCGAGGGGCCGTCCTTGGGTGTCGCGCCGTCGGGGACATGGACGTGGATGTCCATCGTCTCGAACTTCGGCGGCTTGACCCCGATCTGGGGACTGATCGAGCGGACATAGCTCGCCGCCGCGTCGATCGATTCCTTCATCACGTCGCCCAGCTTGCCCGTGGTCTTCATCCGGCCCTTGCCGGGCAGTTTCAGCGCCTCGATCTGCAAAAGGTCGCCGCCGACCGAGGTCCAGGCAAGGCCGGTGACAACGCCGACCTGATCCTCCTGCTCGGCCAGGCCGTAGCGGTAGCGCTGGACGCCGAGATAGGCCTCGACCCTGGCCGGATCGACATCCACCCGCCTGGCCTTGCGCTTCAGGATGTCGGTCACCGCCTTGCGGCCGAGCTTGGCGATCTCGCGCTCCAGGTTCCGCACGCCGGCCTCGCGGGTGTAGTAGCGGATGACATGGTTCAGCGCGTCGTCGCTGACGCTGAATTCGTCCTTCTTCAGCCCGTTCGCGGCGATCTGCTTGGGCAGCAGGTGATGCCGGGCGATCTCGCGCTTTTCATCCTCGGTGTATCCGGCCAGCGGGATGATCTCCATGCGGTCGATCAGCGGGCCCGGCATGTTGTAGGAATTCGCCGTGGTGATGAACATCACGTTCGACAGATCGTATTCCACCTCGAGATAGTGGTCGATGAAGCTGTTGTTCTGTTCGGGGTCCAGCACCTCCAAGAGCGCGGATGCCGGGTCGCCGCGGAAGTCCTGGCCCATCTTGTCGATCTCGTCCAAGAGGATCAGCGGGTTGGTGGTCTTGGCCTTCTTGAGGTTCTGGATGATCTTGCCCGGCATCGAGCCGATATAGGTCCGCCGGTGGCCGCGGATCTCGCTTTCGTCGCGCACGCCGCCCAAGGAGATGCGGATGAATTCGCGCCCCGTCGCCTTGGCGACCGAGCGGCCGAGCGAGGTCTTGCCGACGCCCGGCGGGCCGACGAGGCAGAGGATCGGGCCCTTGAGCTTCTGCGACCGGGCCTGCACGGCCAGGTATTCGACGATGCGTTCCTTGACCTTTTCCAGGCCGAAGTGGTCGGCGTCCAGCACCTTCTGCGCGGCGGCGAGGTCCTTCTTGACCTTGGATTTCACGCCCCAGGGCACGCCCAGAAGCCAGTCGAGATAGTTGCGCACCACCGTCGCCTCGGCCGACATCGGCGACATCGACTTCAGCTTCTTGACCTCGGCCTCGGCCTTCTCGCGCGCCTCCTTGGAAAGCTGGGTCCGCGCGATGCGGGCCTCGAGCTCGGCGACCTCGTTCTGGCCATCCTCGCCGTCGCCCAGCTCCTTCTGGATCGCCTTCATCTGTTCGTTGAGGTAGTATTCGCGCTGCGTCTTTTCCATCTGGGTCTTGACGCGGCTCTTGATCTTGCGTTCGACCTGCAGGACCGAAAGCTCGCCCTGCATGTGGCCGAAGACCCGTTCCAGCCGGTCCGAGACGTTCAGGGTTTCCAGGATCTCCTGTTTCTGGCGCACGTCGACGCCCAGATGGCCGGCGACAAGATCGGCCAGCCGCGCGGGTTCGCGGGTGTCCGAGACGGCGGCGAGCGCTTCCTCGGGGATGTTCTTCCTGATCTTGGAATAGCGCTCGAACTCCTCACCCACGGCACGCACCAGCGCCGCGACGGCGGTCTCGTCGCCCTCGACTTCCTCAAGGCGCTCGACGCTGGCCTCGAAGAAGGCGGGGTTGTCGAGAAAGCCGGTGATGCGCACGCGCGACTTGCCTTCGACCAGCACCTTCACCGTGCCGTCGGGAAGCTTGAGCAGTTGCAGCACATTGGCCAGAACCCCGGTGCGGAAGATGCCCTCGGCGGCGGGGTCGTCGACGGTGGGGTCCATCTGCGAGGCGAGCAGGATCTGCCTGTCGTCCTGCATCACCTCCTCCAGCGCGCGGACCGACTTTTCGCGGCCGACGAACAGGGGCACGATCATGTGGGGAAACACCACGATGTCGCGCAGGGGCAGGACCGGATAGCTTGGGGTGCTCATGTGTCTACCTTCGTTCGCGGCAGCGCCGCGGGGTCCCGACCATCGGCAACCCTGCCCGCTCCGCCTTCAGAGCCGTTAATCAGAGCCGTTAACTTGTGGTCCCTTCGCGGGGGATTCAAGTTCTGCTTTGGTTCGGCAGAATGAACCTCTGCGTGACCGGGTGCAAGCTGGGAATGCGCCGGACCCGTCGCCGGGTCCGGGCCGTCGTCACCGGATCAGGCGGCGGTTCTGGCCAGGGTCGGATAGTCGGTGTATCCCGCGCGCCCGCCGCCATAAAGCCCTTCGGTCGGCATGGGGTTCAACGGCGCATCCAGGGCCAGACGCTCGGCCAGGTCGGGGTTCGAGATGTAAAGCTTGCCGAAGGCGACAAGATCGACCTTGCCCGACGCGACCGCAGCAACGGCCGTCTCGCGCGTGTAGCCGTTGTTGGCGATGTAGGCCCCGGTGAACCGGTCGCGCAGGGCTTCCAGGGCGCCCTCGGGCCAGTCGCGCGGACCGCCGGTCTGGCCCTCGACCATGTGCAGGAACGCCACGCCCGCCGCGTTCAGCACGTCGATCGCCGCGCCGAAGGTGGCCATCGTGTCGCTGTCGATGCCGATGTTGTTGGCGTTCGAGAACGGGCTGAGGCGCACCCCGACCCGGCCCGGCCCGAGGATCCCGGTGACGGCCGTCACCACCTCGGCCAGAAAGCGGACGCGGTGGGCGACCGAACCGCCATAGGCATCGCTGCGGGTGTTCGATGTGTCGCGCAGGAACTGGTCGATCAGATAGCCGTTCGCCGCGTGGATCTCGACCCCGTCGAAGCCTGCCGCGTCGGCATTGCGGGCGGCCTGGCGGTAATCTTCGATCACGCGCGGGATTTCAGCCAGGTCCAGCGCGCGGGGGACCGAGGTTTCGACGAACCCGCTGCCGTCAAAGGTCTTGGACGCGGCCCCGATGGCGGAAGGGGCCACAGGTGCCGCCCCACCCGGTTGCAGCGAGATGTGGCTGATCCGGCCGACGTGCCAGAGCTGGGCCGCGATCTTGCCGCCCCTGGCATGGACGGCCTTGGTGACGGCTTGCCACCCCGTGACCTGCGCATCGGAATAGATGCCGGGGGTCCAGGCATAGCCCTTCCCCTCGGGCGAGATCTGGGTGCCCTCGGTGATGATCAGACCGGCCCCGGCCCGCTGGGCATAGTATTCGGCATGAATGTCGTAAGGCGTGTCATCCTCGGCCCGCGCGCGGTTGCGGGTCAAGGGGGCCATGACGATGCGGTTCCTGACCGCGATGTCGCCAAGCGTGGTGGGGGTGAAAAGCAGATCGGTCATGCAGAGACTTCCTTGATCGGTATAGGTCCCTGTCAGAGGTAAGCGCGGCAGAAATCGCCACAACCCGCATTCGCGCCCCGGCAGCCATGAATTTTCGCACAGAGCCGGTTCACTTTCACGGCAATCGGTCAGACCGGATCGATATCGCCCTCGGCCCGCTTGGCATGGAAGGCTGCGACGAAACTCGCCAGTCGCCCCGCTGCAATTGCCTCCCGCAGCCCCTGCATCAGCACCTGATAATAATGCAGGTTGTGCCAGGTCAGCAGCATGCTGCCGATGATCTCGTCCGACCTGACCACATGGTGCAGGTAGGCGCGGCTGTAGCTGCGGCAGGCGGGGCACGCGCAGCCTGCCTCCAAAGGGCGCGGGTCGTCCTTGTGGCGGGCGTTGCGCAGGTTCACCTGGCCGCGCGCCGTCCAGGCCTGGCCCGTCCGCCCGGACCGTGAGGGCAGCACGCAGTCCATCATGTCGATGCCGCGCTCGACGGCACCCACGATGTCGTCGGGCTTGCCCACCCCCATCAGATAGCGCGGCTTGTCTTCCGGCAGGAACCCCGGCGCATAGTCGAGGACGCCGAACATCGCCGCCTGCCCCTCGCCCACCGCAAGCCCGCCCAGGGCATAGCCGTCAAAGCCGATTCCCGTCAGCGCCTCGGCGCTTTCCTCGCGCAGCTCGCGCGTGACCCCGCCCTGCATGATCCCGAACAGCGCATGGCCCGGCCGGTCGCCGAAGGCATCGCGCGACCGTTGCGCCCAGCGCATCGACAGGCGCATGGCGCGGGCGACCTCGGCATCGGTCGCGGGCAGCGCGGGACATTCGTCGAAGCACATCACGATGTCACTGCCCAGCAGCTTCTGGATCTCCATGCTGCGCTCGGGCGTCAGCATGTGCCGGGACCCGTCGAGATGCGACGAGAACCGCACCCCCTCCTCGGTCAGCTTGCGCAGGGGGCCCAGCGACATGACCTGGAAGCCGCCGCTGTCGGTCAGGATCGGCCGGTTCCAGTTCATGAACCGGTGCAGCCCGCCAAGGCCCGCCACACGTTCCGCCCCCGGGCGCAGCATCAGGTGATAGGTGTTGCCCAGCAGCACATCCGCCCCGGTCGCGGCGACGCTTTCGGGCAGCATCGCCTTCACGGTCGCGGCGGTGCCCACCGGCATGAAGGCGGGTGTCCGGATCGCGCCGCGCGGGGTGGTGATCACCCCGCTGCGCGCGGCGCCGTCGGTTGCGGTCAGGGAAAAGCGAAAGCCTGTGGCCATGTTGCGCGTCCGGATGCGGGTCTGCCTGGTGCATCCGGCGTTTGGGCCAATTCGCGCGGAAAGCCAAGCATCGGCGGCGGCGCGGCAGAATTCTTCTTGACCTCGGCGCGAAACTGCCTAGCTCAACGAATGAACGTTCATTCCCACCCTCCGCCGCCGCGAGCCCATGACCCTGAACCTGCCGCCAACTCAGGCCGAAGAGCGCGGCCACGAGATCCTGTCCTCGATCCGGCAGGCCTTTGCCGAAAAGGGCTTCGACGGCGCCTCGATGCAGGACCTTGCCCGCGCGGCGGGGATGAGCGTGGGGAATTTCTACCGCTATTTCCCCTCGAAGGCCGCGATCGTCGAGGCGATGTGCAATCTGGACCTGGCCGAGATCGAGCGCGACTTCGCCCGGGTGCGGGTCTCGGGTGATCCGATGGTCGGGCTTCGCACGATGATCATCGAGACGCTGGGCGAGGAATGCCAGGAGGATGGCAAGCTCTGGGCCGAGATCACCGCCGCCGCCCTGCGCAAGCCGGAAATCGCGGCGGCGGCGCTGAAGATGGAGGCGACGATCCTGCGCCACCTGACGATGATCTTCGCCCAGGTCACCGGGCGCACGCCGGAAGCGGCGAGCGAGCGCTATGCCGGCCATAGCGAGATGCTGGTGATGCTGGTGAAGGCGGTGGTGATGCGCACCAGCCAGCGCGGCCCGGCCAGCCCGGCGCTGGCGGGGGTGTTGCTGCGCAGCATCGACCTGATCCTGAACGATATCTCTGACGACATTGCGAAAGGCTGAGCGAGATGCGCCCGACCCTGATCCTGATGCTGACGGCGGCGATCGGCCTTGGCATCGCCGCGCAGGCCGTGCCCGCGCAGGAGGCCGCCGCCGCACCCGAGCCGCCGGTCGAGACCACGGCGCTGCCCGCCATCTCGGTCGCCGCGGTCGGCGCGCGCGTGATGACCGACCGGGTCATCGCCTCGGGCATGATCATGGCGGTCGAGGAGGTGCAGGTGGCGCCCCTGATCGAGGGCCAGCCGCTGGAGTCGCTGCTGGCCGATGTCGGCGATGTGGTGACCGAGGGGCAGGTGCTCGCCGTCCTGTCGCGCGCGACGCTCGAGTTGCAGCGGGTCGAGGCGCTGGCCGCGATCGCGGCAGCGCAGGCCGCGATCGCGCAGGCCGATGCGCAACTGGTCGAGGCCGAGGCGGGGGCCGCCGAAGCGCAGCGGGTGGCCGACCGGACGGCGCTGCTGCGCGTCCAGGGGACCGCGCCGCAGGCGCAGGCCGACAGCGCGCGCGCGAACGCGGTGGCGGCGGCGGCGCGGGTCCAGGTCGCGCGGCAGGCGCTGCTGGCGACGCGGGCGCAGCTGGCGCTGGCCGAGGCGCGGCGGGGTTCGGTCGATCTGCACCTGGCGCGGACCGAGGTGCGGTCGCCGGTGGCCGGCACGATCACGGCGCGCAACGCAAGGCTTGGCGCGATCGCCACGGCCGCGGGCGCGCCGATGTTCGTGCTGATGCGCGACGGGGCGCTGGAGCTGCGCGCCGATGTGGCCGAGGCCGACATCCTGCGGCTGGAGGAAGGCCAGGTCGCACGGCTGCGCGGCGTCGGGACGGCCGAGCCGCTGGCCGGCACCGTCCGGCTGGTCGAGCCCACGATCGACCCGCTGTCGCGGCTGGGCCGGGTCAGGATCGAGGTCGCCGACCCCGAACGCCTGCGCGCCGGCATGTTCGCCGAGGCCGAGATCATCGTCAGCGAACGCGCGACGCTGAGCGTGCCGCTGACGGCGGTCGGATCCTCGGAAGAAGGCATGCGGGTGATGCGGGTGCGCGACGGTGTGGTCGAGCCGGTGGTCGTCAGGACCGGCATCCGCGACGGCGCCCATGTCGAGATCGTCGAGGGGCTGGCGGCAGGCGATCTGGTGGTGAGCAAGGCGGGCACCTTCGTGCGGGCGGGCGACCGGATCAATCCGGTGCTCGACGCGGCCACCACGAACTGAGGACAGCGCGATGAACTTCTCGGCCTGGTCGATCCGCAACCCCGTCGCCCCGCTGCTGGCGTTCTTCCTGCTCATGATCCTGGGCTGGCAAAGCTTCAACGCCCTGCCGATCACCCGGTTTCCGAACATCGACGTGCCGCTGGTCGCGGTCAGCGTGGCGCAGTCGGGCGCGGCCCCGGCCGAACTCGAGACGCAGATCACCAAGGAAATCGAGGATGCGGTCGCCGGCCTCGGCGGGGTCAACCGGGTGACCTCGACCGTGACCGACGGGCTTTCGACGACGGTGATCGAGTTCCGGATGGAGATCCCGACCGACCAGGCGGTGCAGGACGTGAAGGACGCGGTGGACCAGATCCGCGGCGAGTTGCCCGGCGATATCGAGGCGCCGATCGTGACGCGGATCGATGTCGAGGGCGGGGCGATCCTGACCTTCGCGGTCCACGCGCCCGGCATGACGCTGGAAGAGGTCAGCTGGTTCGTCGACGACACCGTGACCCGCGCGCTCCAGGGCAGCCCGGGGATCGGGCGGGTGACGCGGATCGGCGGGGCCGACCGCGAGATCCGGGTCGAGCTCGACCCGGTGCGGCTGGACAGTTTCGGGGTGACCGCGCAGCAGGTCAGCGCGCAGATCGCGGCGACCAATGCCAATCTGGGCGCCGGCAAGATCAGCCTGGGCACCGGCGAGCAGGTGATCCGGACGCTGGGCGACCGCGGCACGGTCGCGGCGCTGGCCGAGACCACCATCGCGCTGCCCTCGGGGCGGTTCGTGCGGCTGGCCGAGCTCGGGCAGGTGATCGACGGCTACGAGGCGCTGCGCAGCTTTGCCCGTGTCGACGGCGAGGCGACGGTCAGCTTCCTGGTGTTCCGCGCCAAGGGCGCCTCGGAGGTCAGCGTGGCCGAGACGACCCTTGCGTCCGTCGAGCAGCTGCGCGCCGAACATCCCGAGGTCAGGATCACGCTGGTCGACGATTCGGTCTACTACACCCAGGGCAATTACAAGGCCGCGATCCACACGCTGCTCGAGGGCGCGGTCCTGGCGGTCCTGGTGGTGCTGGCCTTCCTGCGGAACTGGCGGGCGACGCTGATCACCGCGATGGCCCTGCCGCTGTCGGCGGTCCCGACCTTCTGGGTCATGGACCTGCTGGGCTTCTCGCTGAACCTGGTCAGCTTCCTGGCGATCACGCTGGCGACCGGCATCCTGGTTGATGACGCCATCGTCGAGATCGAGAACATCCAGCGCCACATCCGCATGGGCAAGACCCCCTACCGCGCCGCGATCGACGCGGCCGACGAGATCGGGCTGGCGGTGATCTCGACCTCGGCCACCATCGTGGCGGTCTTCGTGCCCGTCAGCTTCATGCCCGGCGTTCCGGGGCAGTATTTCATGCAGTTCGGCCTGACGGTGGCGGTGGCGGTGATCTTCTCGCTGATGGTGGCGCGGCTGATCACGCCGATGATGGCCGCCTATCTGATGCGCCCGCGGGACGCCGGCCACGGCGAGCCGCGCGACGGCCCGGTCATGCGCGGCTATCTGTGGACGGTGCGGCTGACCACGCGGGTCTGGCGGGTTCCCGCGCTGCCCTGGCTGCGGCTGCCGAGCTATTACCTGACCGTGGCGGCGGCGATCGTGCTGGTCTATTTCTCGGTCCTGGCCATGCTGGCCGTGCCGGGCAGCCTGTTCCCGCCCGAGGACGAAAGCCGCATCGTGCTGTCGGTCGAACTGCCGCCTGGCAGCACGCTGGAGGATACCGACCGCACGACCGGCGCGATGCGCGCGGCCGTGGCCGGGATCGACGGGGTCGGCTCGGTGCTGGTGGTGGGCGGATCGACCCCGCTGGGCGACCGGGACATCCGGCGGGCGACCTTCACCATCGTGCTCGACCGGCTGGACAACCGGCTGGCGCGCAAGCTGTCCGATCTCGCCCAGTCGATCCCGCTGGTCGGGCCCTGGCTGCCGCAGGCGCCGGTCACCGGGCGCATCCGCCCGCAAGCCGACATCGAAGCCGAGGCCTTTGCCGCCCTGCGCGCGGTGCCCGATGTCCGCGCCTTCAAGATCGGCGGCCCCGGCGGCGCCTCGCGCCCGTTCAGCTTCGACCTTTTGTCGAACAGCGAGGCGGAACTGAACCGCGCCGTCCAGAAGATCGACCGCGCCCTGGTGGACGAGCCGATCTTCGTCAACCCCTCGACCGAGGCCGCCCTGCCCCGCCCGGAAATCCAGATCACCCCGCGCGCCGAGGAAGCCGCGCGGCTGGGCGTCACCGCGCAGCAGATCGCCGCCGTGGTGCGCGTGGCCACGATCGGCGACGTGTCGGCGGCGCTGGGCAGGCTGTCCATCGACGACCGGCTGGTGCCGATCCGGGTGCAGCTTGACGCGGTGTCGCGCGACGACCTGGCGCGGATCGCGGCGCTGAAGCTGCAGACCCCGCACGGCCCGGTGCCGCTGTCGGCGGTGGCCAGCATCGCGGTCGCGGAAGGCCCGGCCACGATCAAGCGCCTCGACCGCCAGCGCGTGGCCACGATCGGCGCGGACATCGCGCCGGGGTTCGTCCTTGACCAGGCGACGGCCCGCTTCAACGAGATCCTGCCCGGGCTTGGCCTGCCGCCCTCGGTCACGGTCCAGCCCTCGGGCGACGCCGAGTTGCAGGCCGAACTGCTGTCCAGCTTCGTCAACGCCATGGTGCTGGGCGTGCTCTTGATGCTGTTCGTGCTGATCCTGCTGTTCCGGTCGGTCTTGCAGCCGCTGACGATCATCCTGTCGCTGCTGCTGTCGGTGGGCGGGGTGGCGGCGGCGCTGGTCCTGACGCAGAACCCGGTGTCGATGCCGGTGCTGATCGGCATCCTGATGCTGATGGGAATCGTGTCGAAGAACGCGATCCTGCTGATCGATTTCGCCATCGAGATGCGGGCGCGGGGCATCGAGCGGATGGCGGCGGTGATCGAGGCGGGTCACAAGCGGGCGCAGCCGATCGTCATGACCTCGATCGCGATGGCGGCGGGAATGCTGCCCTCGGCGCTGGGCGTCGGCGAAGGCGGGTCGTTCCGCGCGCCGATGGCGATCGCGGTGATCGGCGGGATCCTGGTCTCGACCGTCCTGAGCCTGGTGGTCGTGCCCTCGATGTATCTGGTGATGGACGACATCTCGCGCGTCCTGGCCGGGATCTTCGGCCGCTTCGTCGGCAAGAAGGATGTCGAGCCGGAAAGCCCCGAGGCGCATGTCCTGGCCGACCGCATCGCGCGCGGGCAACAGGACCTGGCCCTGATGCAGGGGCGGCTGATGGCGCTGGAGGCCGGCGTGACGCAGCGCAAGGCCACGCCGCACGCGGCCGAATAGGCGCGGGCCGACCGGGCGGCGCGGCGCCGGCCAGTCGCAGCGCCGCACCGGCGGAAGGCCGCGACCTCGGCGCCGTCGGGACCCGACCCGAAAAGGTCCGCACGCCCTCGGTCGGGCGTCCGCGCTGAAGCGCCTCCACGACCTCGCCCGGGAGGCGGGGTGCATCGGCGCGGGGATCATCGCGGAGGCCGCGCAATCGACACCCGGAAGGTTTTGCAAAGTGAGCGAGGCCAGAGGACAAGCCCTGAGCGGACCATTGGGATTCAAGGTCCCGGTCAGCAATCCCTTCAACCAAACCTTGCGCGCTCTAGCACCGCCCCATGTCGGGCTCGATCGAGGTCGGCCGTCCCCCGGTCATCAAAGACCACCGGACGACCGAGACCCGCGAATGGCGTCGGTTCATTCGCCAGCTCAGGCGGCGCAGCATCAGAACCGGCGGCTGTAGATCAGACCGATCGCCTGGGTGGCGTCGTAGTCTTCCCGCTCGAACGGATGGGCAAGGTACAGATCGATCGGGCCGAAGCCGGTGTCGATCTTCAGCGTCACGCCGACCGAGGCCCGAAAGTTCCGGCCATCGTCCACCGCATCGGCCCCGAGCAGTCCGCCCGCCGCGTCGTCCAGATCCCAAAGGCTTCCGCCATCAAGGAAGAGCCCCGGAGTAAGCTGCCCGGCCGCGTCGCCAAAGAAGTTGGGAAACTGCGCATCGAACCGGGCGACGGCAAAACGATTGCCGCCCAGAGCCGCTTCACCGGCGGCCAGGTCGCGCGGACCGAAGCCGCCGAACGCGAAGCCGCGCAGCGACGAATCGCCCAGCATGAAGCGGTCGCCAATCGATGTGGTGCCCGACGTCGAATCGATCCCGCCGGCGCGCAGCTGGCTGCGGAAGACGACATTGCCCGACTTTGGGGCAAAGAGCATGTCGAGCCTCAGCATGTAGCGCAGAAAATCGTTGCCCCGGCTGGTGCTGCCATAGGCCAGATCCAGGGACACCCGTGTGTCGCGCCGCACCCCGCCCGCACCGGGCAGGCGCAAGTTCACTTCACTACCGACTGCCGACGCGCTCTGTCCGCCCTCGTCGTTGCGGATCAGGATCGATGCATCCGGCGCGACGTTCGAGATCTCGCCATCCGAATACATCGCATAGACCGACGCCGTGCTGCCTTGCCCAAGGTCCCAGCTGAGCCGCGGCACCACGCCAAGCACAACCGAATCAAAGTCATAGGCGTTGCCGGGCTGCGTGTCGGTCCGGAAGAGCCGCAGCCCGAAGCGGGGCGATCCGCCGGCGATCCGATCGTTGAGATAGGAAAACGACAGCCGGGTTCCGCTTTGCATCGCCTCGGCATCGAAACGCAGCGACTGGTCCCTGCCGAACAGCCGCTCGGTCAGGAAGCCGACGCCCAGAACGAATTCGTCTTCGGTGTTGTAGGCGATTCGCCCGGAAAGCTGACCGATCGGCCGTTCGTCTGCAATGGGTGGGGCTTGGTCTGCAACGGGTGCGGATTCGCTCTCGACCTGGCCCCAGGCCAGCGTCGGCAGGCAGAAGGCGACGGCAGCGCAGACGAGGCTGCGGGCGAATAGCGACATGACGATCTCCGGCAGGTCCGACCCCGTCTGACCTTAGGTAAAAGCGCGCGCGCTGCCAAGGATGCCTCTTCCCGAATTCGTGAATTCCGGCTGTTTTATCGTCGGCAGTCGCCTTATGGATCAGACATGCCACAGCGACTGCCGATCCTGTCCGAACTTGCCCGCTCTGCCGACGCCTGCGAGGTTTCGTGGTCGTTCACCGATGGCGGAGCGGAAGAGCGCGTCTTGTTCTTCTTCGGGGCAAGTGTCGCGGCGGCGGGGCTTGTTGCCCGCGCCGCGCGGGCGCTGGAGGTGCCCGCGGCACTGATCGGCGCCTGGTCGGCAGCACTGCCGGGGGCCGATGCCATCGGCCTGGCCCTGCGCCCGGACCGGCGGTCGGTTCGGCTTTACACCCAGTACTGGGAGGTTCTGGCCGCCCGGGTGCAAGACGGCAGGCTTGATGCCTGGCCGCTCTATCGCGGGTTCAAGGCGCTGCCCGATGGATCGACGCGACACGACGACTATCTGTGCCTGCCGGCCGTCGCGCGTGACGTGTTCTGGCCCCCGATGGCCCAGGGCTTCGCCCTGGCCGGACTGGACGCTGCCCAGGGGGAAGCGGTGCTGGCCGACCTGAACGCCGGCAGCGCGATCTTCACGGTGACGCAAGGGGCCGGCCGGCAATCCTGGCTGACCACCGTCCGCCGCGCGCGGATCGACCGCATGGCCGTCAGCCGCTGGCTGGAGCCTCTCGCGCAGCGTCCCGGGGGCAAGGCCGTGGTCACCGCCAGCCGGTCGCATGACCTCGTCCACCTTGCGGGGGGCGAGGACGCCGTGAAGGGCCGCTTCCTGACCGTCTATCTGGAAAGCACCCCGGCCGATGTGCTGGGCCGCCTGGGGCTGGCTGGTTGACCGGCTGGCCGGTCAGCCGCGAACCAGGCAGGACGTGCCCGACGGCAGGAGCAGCCCGGGGTTTTCGATCTCGGCGATGACCGTGAAGGTGTCGGACGCCGCGTCGATGAACGGGTCGATCGCGGTGACCACGGCTTCGACATCAGCACCGCTCAGTTCGACCCGCAGCGGCACCTTCTGACCGACCGTGATCTCGCCGTAGGCCTCGGCCCGGTAGACGATTTCGGCCCGCAGGCGCTGCACCTCGATCAGTTGCAGCAGCGGCTCGGCCCCGATCAGTTCGCCCGGCGCGACGTTCACCCGGGTGACATAGCCCGCGAATGGCGCGCGGATCGTGGCACGCTCGATCTCCATCCGGGCGCGGGCCTCTTCGGCGCGGGCCAGGGCCAGATCGGCACGCAGCTGTCCGATCTCGTCCAGCGAGATCAGGCTGCGGTCCACCAGCCCCTCGTTCCGGCTCAGCCGTTCCTCCAGCGCGGCCACCCGGATGCGGGCGACCTCGAGGTCGGCCTGATTGACCGAGGTGTCGATCCGCACCAGCGGATCGCCCGCCGCCACCAGATCGGCACGGCCGACCTCGACCGTGGACACGATGCCGGTGCGGTCCGAGCCGATGTCACTGGTGCGCAACGGCGTCAGCAGGCAGGTCAGCGGCAGCAGCGGCTCTGCGCCTGCCGTTGCGGGCACCGCGCACAAGGCGGCCGCGACCAGGATACCGGGGACAAGTCGCGTCACGATGGCATGTCTCCTTCAACGATAGCCCAGGCGACGGGCCAGATCCTGCTCGCGCAGGAGCGTGCGGCGGCGCAGGGCCAGAGCGCGGCGGTCGCGATCAGCCTGCACCTGCTCCAGGCATGTTGCAGGGAAAAGGCCGGCGCGCAATGCCCCGGTCACCAGCGAGCGCCACCAGGAAAAGGCGCCATCGACCAGCCCCCGGTCCTGCAGACTGATCGCGCGTTCGTAGCTGCCGGGGTCGCCCTGCCGCCCGGCCCGGCCGTAAAGCTGCCGCTCCAGCCGGTTCGAGGCCATGACGCTGGCGATGATGACATGCAGCCCCCCCGAGGCCAGAACCTCGGGGGCAAGCTTGATGTCGGTGCCCCGGCCCGCAAGATGGGTGGCGATGGTGATCCGGCCCGGTTGTCCGGCCTCGGTCACCAGATCCGCCTCCTGCGCCTCGCTCAGCGCATCCAGGACCGCGACCGCTTGCCCGAGGCCCGCGAAGACCGACTGCAGCGCCGCGCTTTCGGCCACGTCGTTCAGTCCGACGAGAACCGCGCGCGTCCGCGCCTCGGCCATCGCGCGGGCGGCGACATGGCGCCATTTCGCCTCGGCGTCGCGGAACAGGTGAAACCCCAGGTTGCGCAACTGCGACGGCGCATGTGGCGCCACCGGGCGCACCGGAAGCCCGTAGATCGCCCAGAACTCGGCCCGGCATTCCCGCGCCGTGCCGGTCAGGCCCGAAAGGATGCGATACTGGCGGAAGTAGGTCTGCTGGGTGATCTGGCCCACGGTGGCATTCTCGGGCGACGGCTCCAGCCCTGCGGTCATCTCGACCATCTGCTGCAGCCCGTAGGCCCATTTGCGGTCCGGCATCAGCCGCCCCGTGCCCTGGTCCACCAGCACGATCTCGGCATCGCGCACGATATAGGCCACCCCTTCGCGCATGCCGTGGATCGCCATGAGCGCGCTGTCAGCCAGGTCGATCAGCTCGGCGCTGTTGGCCAGCGGGTGGCGCCAGGCGGTCGAGACATCCTCGAGCCGGGCGATGCCGACAGGGGTGAGGCGCCAGTTGCCGTTGCGGTCAAGGATCCGCTCGGTCCCGTCCGCAAGGTCGGCCGCGAAGGCCAGAAGCGCGCGGAACAGCGTCAGATCCGCAGCCGGCGCCTTGGCTGCGGGTTCGGACAGGATCATCGGCACCGTGGCATCGTCGATGAGAACGCTGTCGACCTCGTCCACGATGGCCAGCGCCTGGCCGGTCTGGCGGGGGCGGGCAGCGGGCCCCTGGGTCCGCGCCTCGCGCAGGTCGCGCAGGTGGTCGAAGACGAAGGTCTTGTTGGTGCCGTAGACGATGTCGCAGTCATATGCGGCGCGCTTGTCGGCCTCGGGACTGTTCATCACGATGACCGAGGTGCTTAGACCCAGCTTCGCGGCGATTGGCGCGGCAAGCGCATGGTCCCGCTCGGCCAGGTAGTCGTTCACCGTCACCAGATGCACCGAGACGCCGACGCTGGCCGCAGCCAGGGCCGCAAGCGCCGCGGCCAGTGTCTTGCCTTCGCCGGTGCGCAGCTCGACGCACTGCCCGCACAGCAGACGCAGCGCACATTCGACCTGGTTGCTGCGCAGGGCAAGGCCGGTCTCCTGCCGCATCGCCTCAAGGATCACGGCGAACCGCTCGGCCCCCTGGGCAGGGTCAAGCAGCCGTTCGGCCGGCAGGGGCGCGCGTGCCGCCGCGACCACCTCGCGCGCGCTGCGGCCCTGCCAGACGGCGCGGTGGATCTCGATTGCCCGCAGCATCGCCGCAACGCCCGAGGTGTCCGGCACCAACCGCCAGGTGAGCCATTCGTCAAGAAAGAGCCGGACCCGCGACAGGGGGGCGACGGCCCGCCGGACCGGGCGGCGGCGCGAACGCGCGAACGCCTTCAGCCTGGACGACGGGGCGCCCGGCACAGCAATCACAGGCGGACCACCCGCAGGAAGAGGCGCTGGAGATGGAAACGCAACTGGTCGAACGCGCTGGCATGGCCCAGATCGATCCGCGCCTGGACGCGGGCGCCGGACCAGGCCGACAGGTCTTCGCCCGGCACGGCCCAGAGGATCCAGCGCGTGTCGAGCGCATTGCCCGGATTGTCGGCCTGCTCGGGGATCGGGCCGCCGGACGAGGCCAGAAGCTCGGGCGGGGCCTGCTGGCCCACGTCGATCACCAGACTGCGCAGCACCGGACGCGCGATCTCTTCACCGTTGGGCAGAAGAAGATGCAGCTCGGCCCCGGGGTCGGCATGACCGGAGTAGGCGGCCGGAAAGGCGGCGACGATCTCGATCGCCTCGGGGTTCACGACATGACCCAGCTGATCCCCGCGATAGACGAAGCTGCCCGGCACTGGCGGATGGCCGGCGTTCCAGGTGATCCGGCCCGCAAGGGGCGCGCTCAGGGACAGTGCCCCCTCCAGCGTTTCGGCGGCGGTGAGGGCAGTGCGCGCCACATCGAGCTCGCGCTGGATCCGCTCACGGTCGAGCAGCGTCAGGCCGCTGCGCGTCAGCGCATCCTCGAGATAGGCCGCGTTCATCCGCAATGCCTGCAGCCTGGCGCTTTGCGCCGGGTTCTGCAGCTGCATCACCTTTTGCCCGCGCTGGACCGCCGCCCCATCCTCCACCTCGGCCCGGGTCGCGACGCCCGAAGTCGCGGCCACGATCCCGGCCCCCGGCAGAACCACGATCCGACCTTCGCCAAGCGCGAAGAACGGCAGCGGCACCAGCGTGAACAGCGCCAGGAACCCGCCCAGGAACAGGCCAAGCCGAAGCGTCACCCGCCGCGCCCGGTTCTGCGCCTTCGCCATCCGCAATCCTTTCCGCCACAGCTTTACAAGGGGCCAGCCCACCGAGACGATCACCGCCCAGATCGCCAGCAGGATACCGAAGACGAAAAACCAGTTCGAGACGATCAGCGCGATCGTGAGCGTCAGCAAGAGCCGGTAGGCGACCGACAGGGTGCCGTAGATGGCGAAGATGCGCGCCTCGCCCGGCCGGGTCTCGACC
>Ga0136707_1000054_pt1 | contig 18278 bp, 14 predicted proteins | sample 4C3metaG_FD_101397 | JGI IMG/M metagenome (GOLD analysis project Ga0136707, IMG submission 101397) | Freshwater bacterial and archeal communities from Indian Creek, Illinois, USA - 4C3 metaG | ecosystem: Environmental > Aquatic > Freshwater > Unclassified | place: USA: Indian Creek, Illinois...
CGGCCGGGCGCCCGGCCGTTGGCGTTCAGGCAGGGCCTGCTGGAGTTGAAGGACGTGAGCCACCACTACGGGCGCGGCTTCGGTGGCCTGCGCAATGTCAGCCTGACCATCCGTCCGGGCGAGAAGATCGGCGTCGTCGGCCGGTCCGGCGCGGGCAAGTCCACGCTGGTCAAGCTGATCCTGCGGTTCTACGATACCGAATCGGGCGCGATCCTGATCGACGGGCAGAACATCGCCGACGTGACGCAGGAGTCGGTCCGGCGCCACATCGGCATGGTCCAGCAGGACAGCTCGCTTCTGCACCGGTCGGTCCGCGACAACATCCTCTACGGCCGCCCCGATGCGACCGAGGCCGAGATGATCGCCGCGGCACGAAAGGCCGAGGCGCATGACTTCATCCTGACGCTCGAGGATCCGCAGGGCCGAAGGGGCTATGACGCCCATGTCGGCGAGCGCGGGGTCAAGCTTTCCGGCGGCCAGCGCCAGCGGGTGGCGCTGGCGCGGGTCATCCTGAAGGACGCGCCGATCCTGATCCTGGACGAGGCGACCAGCGCGCTGGACAGCGAGGCCGAGGCCGCGATCCAGGCTGCGCTGTACGGCGTGATGGCGGGCAAGACGGTCATCGCCATCGCCCACCGGCTGTCCACCATCGCGGCGATGGACCGGATCGTCGTGCTCGAGGACGGTGCTGTCGCCGAAGCCGGCCCGCACCACGAACTGCTGCGCCAGGGCGGCCTTTATGCCCGGTTCTGGGCCCGCCAGTCCGGAGGCTTCATCGGGCTCGAGGGGGACGCGGCCGAGTGATCGGCGAAAGATCCCGGGCCAGCCGAAAACCGGAAACGCGCCCGGCGCTTGCACCCTTGCACAAACCGCGGGACCGGCCTAGTTCCGCCCCATGAGCGCGCTTCAAAGCCTCGGCTCCCTCATCGATGCCTTCCGGCCTGCCAACGGCCCCCCGCCGCAGCGGCTCGGGGCATTCATGCGTTGGTCGCTGGCGGGGTCATGGCCGATGCTGGCGCTGGCGGGGCTTTTGTCGGCGCTGGCGGGGGTGACCGAGGTGGTCAGCGCGCTGATCCTCGGCTGGGTGGTGGATGCGGCCGTCACCACCGACCCCTCCCGGTTCGTGCAGGACAACTGGACGCTGGTCCTGTGGTTCCTGGCCTTCTACCTGATCCTCCGCCCGCTGGCCTTCGCGGTGTCGTCGGCGTCCAACAGCATCATCATCGGGCCGAACGTGATGCCGCTGGTCCTCAGCCGCCTGCACCGCTGGACCCTGGGCCAGTCGGTGACCTTCTTCGACAACGATTTCGCGGGCCGGATCGCGCAAAAGCAGATGCAGGCCGCCCGCGCGGTCACCGATGTCGCGACCGAAGTCATCAACACCGTGTTCTTCGCGCTCGCCTCGGTCATCGGGTCGGTCGCCTTTCTGGTCGTCGTCGATGCCCGCGTGGCGCTGGCGCTGCTGGTCTGGCTGGCGGCCTACATCCTTCTCATCCGCTTCTTCATGCCGATGATCCGCAAGAACTCGGCCGCCCGCGCCTCCAGCCGCGCCATGGTCTCGGGCCAGGTGGTCGACACGATCACCAACATCAAGACGGTCAAGCTTTTCGCCCATGCCGCCTTCGAGGACCGCGTGGCGCTGGACGCGATGGAGGTGTTCCGCGACCGCAGCCTCGAGTTCGGCGTCATCTCGACCTGGTTCCGCTTCAGCCTGATGCTGCTGGCCGGGGTGCTGCCGGTCCTCCTCATCGGCGGCACGGTGATGCTGTGGCAGCAGGGGCAGGCGACCCCCGGCGACATCGCGGCCGCGGGCGCGATTTCCATGCGGATCGCCCAGATGTCGGGCTGGGTCAGCTTTACCCTGATGTCGATCTACACCAGCGTCGGCGAGGTCGAGGACGGCATGCGCACCCTCTCGGTCCCCCATGCCCTGACCGATGCGCCCGCGGCGATTTCCCTTCCCCGGGTGCGGGGCGACATCCGCTTTGACGGCGTCAGCTTCGCCTACGGGCGCGCGCGCGGCGGCGTTCAGGGCATCGATCTGACCATCCGCGCCGGCGAGAAGCTGGCCATCGTGGGCGCGTCGGGGGCAGGCAAGTCCTCGCTCGTGTCGCTGCTCCTGCGGCTTTACGACCCCGAGGCCGGGCGGATCACCGTCGACGGCCACGACCTGCGCGCCGTGACCCAGGAGAGCTTGCGCCGCCAGATCGGCATGGTCACCCAGGAGACCGCGATGTTCAACCGCTCGGCGCGCGACAACATCGCCTACGGCCGCCCCGAAGCCTCGCAGGCCGAGATCGTCGCCGCCGCCCGCGCCGCCGAGGCGGACGCGTTCATCGCCGGCATGATCGACCATCAGGGCCGCCAGGGCTATGACGCCTTCCTCGGCGAGCGCGGGGTCAAGCTCTCGGGCGGCCAGCGCCAGCGCGTCGCGCTGGCCCGCGCCTTCCTGAAGGACGCGCCGATCCTGGTACTGGACGAGGCGACCTCGGCGCTGGACAGCGAGGTGGAGGCCAGCATCCAGGACGCACTGGCCAAGGTCATGCAGGGCAAGACCGTGCTTGCCATCGCGCACCGGCTGTCGACGATCGCCGCCATGGACCGGATCGTCGTCCTCGACCGTGGCCGAATCGTCGAGGATGGCAGCCATGCCGCCCTACTCGCCCGCGACGGCCTTTACGCCCGCTACTGGAAGCGCCAGTCCGGCGGGTTCATCGGCACGGACGACGACGTGGCGGCGGCAGAGTGAGGCTGACCATCGACCGGCTGGGTCACCTTGGCGACGGGGTGGCCGCGGGGCCGGATGGTCCCGTGTTCGTGCCCGGCGTTCTGCCGGGCGAGGTGGTGGAAGGCGAATGCGCGGGCGACCGGCTGGTCGGGGTGCGGATCCTCACCCCCTCGCCCGACCGCGTCAGGCCGCCCTGCCGGCACGCGCGCACCTGCGGCGGCTGCCAGCTTCAGCATGGCTCGGACGGCTTCGTGGCCGACTGGAAGCAGCAGGTCGTGGTGAACGCCCTGGCCGGGCAGGGCCTGACGGCGCCGTTCCGGCCGCTGGAAACCTCGCCCGCGCGATCCCGGCGGCGGGCGACATTTTCGGCACGGCGGATCAGGGCGGGTGCCCTCGTCGGCTTTCACGGCCCGGCCTCGCAGACCCTTGTCGCCACGCCCGACTGCATCGTCCTGCATCCCGCGCTGATCGCCGCCCTGCCCGGGCTCGAGGCGCTGGTCCTGCGCGGCGGCGCGCGGTCGGCCGAGGTTTCGCTTGCCGTCACCGTCACCCGGGGCGGCCCGGACGTGGTCGTGACCGGCGGCAAGCCGCTTGACGCGGATCTCCGGCTCGACCTTGCCCGGCTGGCCGAGGCGCATGGTTTCGCGCGCCTGACCTGGGAGGGCGAGACCGTGGCCCTGCGCGACCGCCCGGCGCTGCGGTTCGGGGATGTGACGGTCGTCCCGCCCCCGGGGGCCTTCCTGCAGGCGACAGCCGAAGGCGAGGCCGCGCTGCTGGCCGGGGTCCGCGCCGCGCTGGGCGCGCAGCGCCGGGTGGTCGACCTCTTTTGCGGCATCGGTACCTTCACGCTGCCCCTGGCCGCGGCGATGGAGGTCCATGCAGTCGAGGGCGACAGGGCCATGATCGCCGCGCTGGAACTGGGGGTGCGCCATGCCCGGGGGCTTCAGCGCGTCACCGCCGAGGCCCGCGATCTTTTCCGCCGCCCGATCGAGCCGGATGCGCTTGCGGGCTTCACCGGCGCGGTCATCGACCCGCCCCGCGCCGGGGCCGAGGCGCAGACCGCGGCGCTCGCCCGGTCCGGGGTTGCCGTCATCGTCGCCGTCTCGTGCAACCCGGTGACCTTCGCCCGCGACGCCCGGGCGCTGGTCACGGCGGGCTACCTGCTCGACTGGGTGCAGGTCGTCGACCAGTTCCGCTGGTCCACCCATGTCGAGCTGGTCGCGCGCTTCAGTCGCCGCGCCTGACGGACCCGTGAAGTCCCGCGCGAACCGCCGCACTAGGCAGGAACGGCAAATTCCTGTACCGGTTGACGAAAAAAGCGGGCAGAAAAAGGGCGGGCAGAGCAGTGAGACAGTTTTTTCGGGCGATGGCGATCCTGGCACTGGCGCTGGGCCTCGCGGGTTGCGGCTCGAAGTTCCGCGACTACAACGGGCCCGAGGTCACCCGGGTGCAGGTCCACAAGGCCGACCGGAAGATGTATCTGTTCCACCATGACCGGGTCCTGCGCGACTTCGACATCAGGCTGGGCTTCGCCCCGGTCGGCCACAAGCAGTTCGAAGGCGATGGCAGGACGCCCGAGGGGCGGTATTACATCACGCACCGGAACCCGAATTCCAGATTTCACCTCTCGCTCGGGATCTCCTATCCCAACGAACAGGACATCGCCTTTGCCGAGGCGCATGGCAAGTCGCCAGGGGGGGACATCTTCATCCACGGCGGGCCGACCGAACCCGTCACGCGCCGCGACTGGACGGCGGGTTGTGTCGCGGTGACCAACCGCCAGATGGAGGTCATCTACGCGATGGTGAACCCCGGCACGCCGATCTACCTGCTGCCCTAGCCCTCAGGCTCCGGACACCATCGTCCACCAGATCTTGCCCGAGGGCTCCTGGAACCAGGCAAAGCCCATGAAGCGGGCCATCGGGTCCATGATCACGGCGCGGGTCTCGGCCTGCGCCATCCAGGTCGCCAGCGTCTCGAGCTCGGTCTCGAAGGTCTCCGAGATCAGCTCGCCTTTCAGCTGCCCCGTATAGCCGCTCCGCTGCACGCGCACGAGGGGGGACGATCCGTCCGACCCGAAATGCCAGGGGCGGTTCTGCACCGACATGTCCCGCGCATGGGTCGCCGCGGCGGCGTTGAGCCGCGCATCGAAGGCCAGGGCGGGCAGCGCCCGCGCCGCCCGCAGCGTGTTGACCGCGTCGAGAAAGCGGAACTTCACGATCTCCGCGTCCTCCGGATTGATCCGGTAGACCCTGGGCAGGGGCCGTCCGTCCGACCCCAGGGTCGGCGCGGTCGGCGCGCAGGCCGCCAGCGACAGGCCTGCACCCATGACAAGAAACATCCGTCGATCCATGCCGTCCATCCGTATCAGCCCGCCCGCGCGCGGCAATCCCGCCCTCCTTAGCGAAAGCGGCGGGAAGGTTCAAACGTCCTTCTGCCGTTGGGCGAAAGCTGACATCTCTTTGATTTGCCGTGACCGGAGAAACGGGATATGCGATCCCCCGATGTGAAGAAGCGAAGGAGAATTCCATGGCAGATCATCCGATCACGCGGCGCGCCGTCCTGGGTGGGGCGGTAGGGGCAGCAGGCCTCGCGGCCTTGCCCGCTTTCGCGTTCGAGGGCAGCATCGAATTCGATGCGCCGGTCTCCGCCACCGTGCGCAACAATGTCTCGAGCTTCCGGATGGTGCGGTGGCAGGACCATTTCGAGAACACCCTGCGGGGCGCCATCCTGGCCGATACCGCCTCGCGTGCGGTGCATTTCTGGTCGGAAGACCAGTCGATCTACCGGCTTTACCCGAGTTCGGTCCCGATGAGCGAGGAATTGACCCGGCTGGGCCGCACCGAGGTGATCAAGAAGGTGGTCAATCCGACGTGGCGGCCGACCGCCTCGATGCTGGAACGCAACCCCGAATGGCCGCGCGAAATCGCCGGCGGTGCCAGGGACAATCCGATGGGCACCCGGGCGCTTCACCTGTCGTGGCGCTATTACCGGATCCACGGGACCCACGACACCCGCAAGATCGGGCGCCGGTCGTCGAACGGCTGCATCGGTCTTTACAACGAACACATCGAAGAGCTGTTCGAGTTGGCCGAGGTCGGAACGCAGGTCCTGCTCATCTGAGACGGCAGGTGCAGCGGCAGGCGCCCGGAAGGTCAGTCCGGGCGCGTCAGCCAGCCGGCCAGGTTTTCCTCGATCACCGCGACCAGCGCCGCGATGTGTGCCGGGTTTTCGTTCAGGCAGGGGATGTAGGTGAACACCTCGCCCCCGGCATGTTCGAAAGCCTCGCGGATCTCGCCGTTGATCTCTTCCAGCGTCTCGATGCAATCGGCGGAAAAAGCGGGCGCCAGCATCGCGATCCGCTTCTTCCCGGCCCTGGCCAGTTCGGCCACATGCTCGACCGTGTAGGGCCGCAGCCATTCCTCGGGTCCGAAGACCGACTGGAAGGTGGTGTCGATCGCCCCCTTGTCCCATCCCAGCCGCTCGCGCAGCAGGCGTGAGGTCTTGGCGCACTGGCAATGGTAGGGGTCGCCCTCCATCAGATAGCGCCTGGGCATGCCGTGATAGCTTGCCACCAGCACGTCCGGCACATGGTCGAGCCCGGCATAGGCGGCGGTGACCGATTGCGCCAGGGCGTCGATGTAGAGCGGGTGGTCGAAATACTCCGGCACGGTCCGAACCGCCGGCTGCCGCTTTTCCTTCATCAGCGCGCGGAAGAACTGGTCGTTCGCGGTGGCGGAGGTGGCGCCGGCGTAATGCGGGTAAAGCGGGAAGAACAGGATCTTCTCGCATCCCGCCTCGACCATCGCGCGGACCTTCGACCCGGTCGAGGGGTTGCCGTAGCGCATGCAGAAATCCACCATCACCTCGGCCCCGTACCGCTCGGTGACGGCCGCCGCGATGGCGGCGGTCTGCGCCTTGGTGATCGTGAGCAGCGGGCTCTCGTTCAGTTCGTTGTTCCAGATCATCCGGTAGTTCGCCCCGGACGAGAACGGGCGCTTGGTCAGGATCACCAGCTGCAACAGGGGCTGCCACTTCCAGCTGGCATAGTCGATCACGCGCTTGTCCGACAGGAACTCGTTCAGATAGCGGCGCATCGACCAGTAGTCATGGTTGTCCGGCGTGCCGAGATTGGCCAGCAGCACCCCGACCTTCGGCCAGCGCACCGGCGGATGATCGGCAGGCGCATGGCTCAGCCGTCCGCTGCCGGGGGTGACCAGTCCGGTCTCGCGTTCGGCGGCGGTCGATGTCCCACCAGTCTTTGCATCCAGCATCATTCGACTTTCCGTAAATCCCAGTGCCGGGACATATATGCTGTGGCGCGCGGGTCAACCGCTCTTGGGCAGGGGCAGTTCCCGAACGCCCAGGGCATCGGCCAGCCGGTGCCGCGCGCTGCCCGGACGCAGCGGCTGCTGCTGGCCTTCGTGCGGGGCCCAGCCGGTCAGGAACACCAGCTCGAAGGTCGCCCGCAGCCGCCCTTCGGCGGTGGCAAAGCTTTCGCGGTAGGCCCGCACGGCTTCGGCCAGAACCTGCCGGGACAGGAACCGCCGCCGCCGGGCGGACAGGGCGTTCGCCTCGCCCATCGCGCGCAGATCGGCCGAAAGCGCGGCGAAAGACCCATACTCGACCCGCTGCGTCACGCTGTCGGCCACCGGCAGGGCGAAACCGGCCCGCTGCATCAGCCCGCCGAGGTCGCGGATCTCGCCCATCGGCAGCACCCTGGGCGAAAGGCCGCCGGTGACCCGGCTTTCCCCCGCCGCGAGGGCGCTGCGCAGCTCGTGCAGGCTCTGCCCCCCCGCGAGCACCGCAAGGCACAGACCGTCCGGAACGAGGGCCCGGCGGCATTGCACCAGTTGCCCGACGGGATCGTTCGCCCAGTGCAGTGCCATGGCATGCAGCACCAGGTCATGCGCGCCCGGCGTCAGCGCCAGCACCTCGGCATCCGCCACCACCCGCGCGCCGGGCAGGGCCTGCGCCCAGAAATCCGGAAATCCGGTCACGACCGCCGGCGCTGTAAAGGTTTTGTTAACCTCGTTCAGTCTTTCCTGGACATCGGCCAGGGCAAGGCGATGCAGGAACATCGCCGCGGCATGGCCGGGCTGGCGGCGGGCACGGGCACGGTTGCGCAGCAGCGCCGGGCGGTCGGTCAGGGAATGCGCAGTCATGCGCGCAAGGGTAGGGGGAGGCGACCGGATTGCAAGCCGCGCTCGAGCTGCTGTACCCGCCGCAATGCATCAGCTGCGCCACCCCGGTCGCGTCCGACTTCGGGCTGTGCGGCGACTGCTGGCGCGCGACCCCGTTCATCGGCGGCCTGGTCTGCGACCAATGCGGCATCCCGCTGCCCGGTCCGGACGCCGGGGACCGCGCGGTCTGTGACGACTGCATCGCCATCGCCCGGCCCTGGGGTCAGGGGCGGGCGGCGCTGCTTTACCGCGACAACGCCCGCAGCCTGGTGCTGGCGCTCAAGCATGGCGACCGGATGGACCTTGCCCGCCCGGCCGGTGGCTGGCTGCTGAAGGCGGCCCGGCCGATCCTCGGGCCCGAGACGCTGGTCGTGCCGGTGCCGCTGCACTGGGTCCGGCTGCTGCGGCGCCAGTACAACCAGGCGGCCCTGCTCTCGGCCCGCATGGCGCGGATCGCGGGCCTTGCGCATTGCCCCGACGCGCTGGTCCGCCGCCGGCCCACCGGCACGCAGGATGGCCGCACCCGCGATGGCCGGTTCGCGAATCTGGTCGGCGCCTTCGCCGTGCCACAGCGCCGCCGGTCCCGCATCGCCGACCGCGAGGTCCTGCTCGTCGATGATGTGATGACCTCGGGCGCGACCTTCGCCGCCGCGACCGAGGCATTGCTGGCGGCCGGCGCGCGGTCGGTCAACGTCCTCGCGCTGGCGCGCGTTGCGAAAGACGGCTGAATCCCTATAATCACGGCGGCCATGAGGTTTCCGCCATGCGTCCTGTCGAAATCTACACCACGCCGATCTGCCCCTACTGCCAGGCCGCCAAGCGGCTTCTGGACCGCAAGGGCGTGCGCTATGCCGAGATCGACGTCAGCCGCGACCCGGCGGTCCGTGCGGCCATGACGCAGCGCGCGAACGGGCGCCGCAGCGTGCCGCAGGTCTTCATCGGCAGCACCCATGTCGGCGGTTGCGATGACCTGCACGCGCTTGACCATGCCGGCAAGCTCGACCCGCTGCTGGCCGGATGATGCGCGCCGCCCTCGTGCAGCTGACCGTCGGCGACGACCCGCAGGCGAACCTGACGGACACGATCTTCCATGTCCGCGACGCCGTCGCCCGGGGCGCGGGTTTTGTCCTGACGCCCGAATTGACGAACGGTCTTTCCTCCGGCCGCGACCACCAGCGCCGGGTCTTCCGGCACGAGGACGACGATCCCACCCTCGCCGCTCTCCGGGCCGAGGCGCAGGCGGCAGGGGTCTGGCTCCTGATCGGCTCGCTCGGCCTGCTGACGCGCGACGCGGACGGCCGCCTCGCCAACCGCTCGTTCCTGATCGGCCCGGACGGCGGCATCGTCGCGCGCTACGACAAGATCCACATGTTCGACGTGAACATCTCGCCGACCGAGGTCTTTCGCGAAAGCGACGGCTACCGGCCCGGCAGCCGCGCCGTGCTGGCCGATGCCGGCTTTGCCCGGATCGGGATGACCGTCTGCTACGACCTGCGCTTTCCCGCGCTCTACCGCCGCCTCGCCCTGGCGGGCGCCGATATCCTGACGGTTCCGGCCGCGTTCAACCACATCACCGGCGCCGCCCACTGGGAAACCCTCCTGCGCGCCCGCGCCATCGAGACCGGATGTTTCGTGCTTGCCCCGGCACAGACCGGCTTTCACCCCGAGACGGGCGGCAGGGGCCGGCGCAGCCACGGCCACGCGCTGGCCGTCGCCCCCTGGGGCGAGGTTCTGGCCGATGCGGGCACCGAACCCGGCGTCACGCTTGTCACCCTCGACCTCGGCCGCGTCGCCGCGGCGCGCCACCGGGTGCCGTCGCTGACCCACGACCGGGGCTTCGACGGGCCATGAGCGCCGAAAAGACCGACGACATCGCCGTGGCCCTGTTCGGCGAGCTTTTCATGGCCGACCAGCTTGCCCGCAACCGCATCTCGCGGGTGCTGCCGAAGGGGATGGAGCTGTCGCAGTTCTCGGTGCTGAACCATCTGGCGCGGATCAGCGACGAACGCACGCCGGCGCAACTTGCCCGGGCGTTCCATGTGACGCGCGGGGCGATGACCAACACGCTGGCGCGGCTGCAATGGGCCGGGCATGTCCACATCCGCCCCGACTGGGAGGACGCCCGGCGCAAGCTGGTGGCGATCAGCCCCTCGGGCCGCGCCGCGCGCGATTCGGCCGTGGCGAGTGTCGTGCCGCTGATCGCCGAGGTGGTGCAGTCGATCGGGCCCGACCGGGTCCGCGCGCTGCTGTCGGTGCTGCGCGAACTGCGGATCCGGCTCGAACAGGACGGCGCCTGACCGCGCCGGAACGGCCCGGCCCCGAGGCCCGAGCGCGCGCCCCCCGAGGTTTGGCCTTGCCCTTGCGTCCGGTTCTCCGCATAGACTGGCGGCGCAATCATCGGTGCCCTACATGCCGCTGCCCCGTTTCGTCGCGCTTGCCCCGATCGCGGTCACCGCCGCGCTGTGCGGTTCTGCCGCATCTGCCGAACTGCCGCCGTCGCTGAACCTCAGCGGCCAGCCCGGCGTGATCGACATGCCCTCGGGCGAGGCGCGCGAGGATGCGGCCTTCAGCTTCAGCGCGGCCTTCCTCGGCCCCGTCACCCGCGGCACGATCAGCTTCCAGATCAGCGAGCGGCTGTCGGGCTCGTTCCGCTTCCAGACCTGGCGGGACTGGAACCGGCTGTTTCCCTCCGACGACACGGAGTTCAGCGACCGCAGCTTCGACCTGCGTTACCTGATCCTCCGGGAGAGCCCTCTTCTGCCCGCCGTCAGCATCGGTCTGATCGACTTCACCGGCGACGGGCGGTTTTCGTCCGAATACATCGCGGCCACCAAGAATTTCGGCGAACGGGTCAAGGTGACCGGCGGTCTCGGCTGGGGCAGGCTGGGCAGCTACGGGTCCATCGGCGCGCCCTTCGGCGACCGGCCGGCCCTGACCGAAGGCGATTTCGGCAAGCCGAACGCCGGCCAGTGGTTCAGGGGCGACGCCGCCCCCTTTGCCGGGGTCGAGATCAGGCTGACCGACACCTGGACGTTCAAGGGCGAATATTCCTCGGACGCCCATCTGCTGGAAGACGCCGGGCGCGGCATCATCGACCGCGCCAGCCCGTTCAATTTCGGCTTCGAATACCAGCGCGGGCCGAGTGTCCGCTACGGCATCTACGCGCTGCACGGCACCGAGGTCGGCTTCGTCTTCCATCTGCTGCTCGATCCCAAGAACCGCGTCACCGGCGGGGTGATGGGTCCCGCCCCGGTGGTGGTCAAGACCCGCCCCGTCCGCACCGCGGACCCCGAGGCCCATGACGCAGGCTGGGTCACCCAGGCCGATGCCGGGCCCCTGCTGCGGCAGAACCTGGCCAGGCGCCTGGCGGTCGACGGGATCGTGATCGAGAACCTGGCCTTCACCGCCTCCACCGTCCAGGTCCGCATCCGCAACAACCGGATCGATGCCGGCGCGCAGGCGATCGGGCGCACCGCCCGCGCGCTCAGCCATGTCATGCCCGCCTCGGTCGAGCTGTTCGAGATCGTGCCCGTGGTCAACGGGATCGGCGCCTCCAGGATCACCATCCGGCGCAGCGACCTCGAAGCGCTGGAATACGCCCCCGACAACGCCACCCTCCTGCGCGAGCGGGTTGCCATCACTGATGCCGGGCCGCTGCCTGCCAACGCCATCGGCGACGACGGGCTTTACCCCAGTTTCCACTGGGGCCTGCGCCCGGCGTTCCGCATGGTCGAGCCGATGAAGTTCGAGTTTGGCGCGCGGCTCTCGGCCGCCTACGATCTGCGGCCGGGCCTCATTCTCCAGGGGTCGATCTACGGCAACATTCTCGACAACCTCGACCGCACCGGCGCGCCCTCGACATCGTCGCTTCCGCCGGTCCGCTCGGATGCCGGGCGCTATTCCAAGTTCGGCAACCCGGCCCTGGAATCGCTGGCCCTGGCCTGGTTTGCCCGCCCGGCCGAGGATTTCTTCACCCGGGTTTCCTTCGGCTATCTGGAACGGATGCACGCCGGCATCTCGACCGAGGTGTTGTGGAAGCCCGTCGACAGCCCCCTGGCCCTGGGGGTCGAGCTCAACTACACCAAGCAGCGCGATACCGACGGGCTGCTGGGCTTCGACGAATACGACTACGATGTCGTGACCGGGCATGTGTCGGCCTATTACGACTTCGGCAACGGCTATCTCGGCCAGCTGGACCTGGGCCGCTACCTGGCCGGTGACGTCGGCGCGACCATCGCCGTCGACCGGGTTTTCGTGAACGGCTGGCGGGTGGGGGCTTTCGCCACCTTGACCGATGCCGACGAGGACGGGCTGGGCGAGGCGGCCTTCGACAAGGGCGTCCGTTTCTCGGTTCCGCTGAACTGGGCGCTCGGCAATCAGGGCAAGCAGACGATGGGCGCCACGATGCGCGTGCCCGGCGGCGATGCCGGCGCGCGGCTGGAGGTCAACGGGCGCCTCCACGACCTGATCCGCGACTATCACACCGGCGCGCTCGATCCCGAATGGGGCAGGGTCTGGCGGTGAGGCGGGCAGCCCGGATGACCGCGGCCCTTGCCGCCTGTGCCCTGCTCGCTTCCTGCGGGAGCGGCGGTCCGCAGCGCTCGCCGCTGGTCGCGGCCGTCGGGACGATGGCCCAGGCCGGCCTGGGCCAGATCGTCGGGCGCGGGGGCGGCACCGCCGCCGTCGCAGGACCGGTCACCCGCGCCGATCTCGAAGCCGCCGGGACGCCGATCCTGCGCGCCGCCATCGCCGCGCGTGCGGCGGATCTGCTGCTGACCGTCGCCGCCACGCAGGGCAACATCGTGACCTGGATCACGCCGGACGGCACCACCTTCACCTTGCGCGATGGCGTGCTGATCCAGACCCGCGGTCTGGGTGCCGACCTCATGTCCTCGCAGGCCCCGACGATCGGCCAGCTTCTGCAGGACGGCGGCACCCACCAGCGGCGCTACTTCTTTCTGGGCGAGGATGACCGCCAGACCCGGCGGACCTATGACTGCACGGTGGACGTGGTCGGTCCGGAAACGATCGAGATCTTCGATCGCCCCCATGCCGTGACCCGCGTCAACGAGGAATGCGCCCGCCCCCAGGGCTCGATCACCAATGCGTTCTGGATCGAGGGCAGCACCATCCGCAGATCGCGGCAACTGGCCAGCGGGCCGGTCGGCTTCATCGTGTTCGAGCGCGTGGTCGACTGAGCCCCGCCCTCAGTAGTCGCGTTCGAAAAAGATCCCGATCCCCGTCTCGCCATCCGCGCCGACGCGGCCCCTCACGGTCACGCCGGGCCGGAGGTCGAGGTTCAGGTTGATCCGGCTCTGCCCGTCCTGATCGATCTCCACCTCGGTATAGAGGTTCTCGCTCAGGTATCTGCCCACCGTCAGCGCCGCCGATCCGTCCTCGGCGGTCTGGATGTCGAGATCGGCCAGGCCAAAGGCCTCGCGCAGCCGGTTGACCACGCCTTCGCCGCCCCGCCCGGCCAGCACGGCCACCGCATTCGTCAGTTGCAGGGCCTGAAACGCCGAAATCGTCTCAAGGCTGCGCCCGAACAGCAACCGCGCCAGCACGTCTTCCTGCGGCAGTTCGGGAACCGACCGGATCGTCACCACCGGTTCGTCCGCCGGGCCCTCGACCATCACCGCGATGACGATGCCATCGCTTTGCGTGCTGGCCGAAATCGCCAGCACCGGGACAAAGCTGCCCGCAAGCTGAAGGTCGGCCCGCTCCAGAACCAGACGGCGGCCAAGGATGTCGAGTCGCCCCCGGATCAGGCCGAACGCGCCCGAAGGCACGATCGCGGCGGTCGTGCCCAGCAGCCGGAGCTCGCCGCCAAGCTCGGCATCGATCCCGCGGCCGCGCAGGAAGATGCGGCTTGGCGCCGCGATCGTGACATCCAGACCGAACGCCCCCCCGCCGCGCCGGACATCGGCCGCGCCCGCGTCGAGAAGCCCCGCCCGCAGCCGCGTGGCGCGTACATCGGCGGGCTCGGCCACATGGCGCAGGTCCGGCAGCGCACCCGTCGCCGCGCCCGGGCCGCCGTCCGGGATCCGCAGCTCGGTCTCGCCAAGTGCTAAGGCGCCGGTGATCCGCCCGCCCCCGGCCAGCGGCCCGTCGATGCGCAGCGCGCCGCTGGCGGCGGTCTCGAACAGCCGGGGGTCGGACAGGGCCACGCGGTCCAGCGTCACCGCCAGCGCGCCCTGGAACGGCGGCGCCAGGCTGACCGGCCCCTCGATGCGCAGGCCTCCGCCGCCCGAGGCGCGCGCGGTCGCGGACACCGCCGCCTCACCCTGCTCCAGCACGGCCAGCGCCTCGATACCCTCGAGCGAAAAGCCCAGCGCGGGGTCGGTCAGCCGGCCCTCGGCCAGCGTCAACCGCCCCGACAGCGAGGCGAGCCGAAGCGGCCCGACCAGGCGCAGGTCGTACCGGACCGGCCCCGTCAGCGCCCGCGGCGCCAGCAGCAGGTTCGCCAGGACCGCCTGCCCCGATCCGGCCAGGGTCAGGTCGGCCGATCCGAGATCGCGCGCGATCCGCCCGCTGAACCGACCATCGAGCTGTCCCGGTCCCCGCGCGGCGATGTCCAGCCCGAAGCCCCCGATGTCCTGGGCCACATCGCCCGCCAGGGTCAGCGGCCCGCTCAGTCCCGCGACGATCAGCCCGAGGTCGGCCAGCCGCGCCTCCACCGCCAGCGCTCCGGTCCCGGACCCGGGCGCTTGGCTGGCCGCGAATGTCAGCTGCGGATTGGCAATCTCGGCGGTTTCGACGTGGACCAGACCGTGGCGCAGGGTCGCCGCGCCGGTCAGCCGGCTCTGCCCGGCCAGCAACCGGTCCAGCGCGCGCGCGCCGAGGCGCAACCCCTCGCCCGTGCCCGAGGCGGTGATCCGCCCCCGTTCCGGCGTTCCGTCGAAGCGGATGCCGAGATCGGCCGACCCGCCGAAACCCGGACCCAGGGCCGACAGATCGGTCAGCCGGACCGACCCCGCAAGCGCCGACCCGGCCGAGGCCAGCACGCCGCTCGCCGCTGCCGTCAGCGCCCCCGCCCGCAGATCGAAGGACCGCAGCGTCGTTCCGGTCGCGTCGCGCCGCAGCGACAGCGCGGCGCGGGACTCGCCCGTCAACAGCCGGTCGAGCGGGTCGATGCCCAGCCGCAGGCCCGTGGCCGCGACCTCCACGGTCCCGTCGAGCAACCCCGACAGAAGGCCCGCCGCCCCGCTGGCGCGGATCGTCCCCGCTCCGGCCAGAGGGCGCCCGGCCAGCAGCGCGAACCGCGACAGGTCGTCCGCCGCGACGGTCAGCCGGCCCTCTGCCGGAAATCCGGTCGCAAGCCCCCCGATCCCCAGCGCGCCGGTCAGCGTCACCCCGGCCCCTGCAAGTTGCAGATCCGTCAGCTGCAATGCGCCGCCGCCGGGCGGAAGGTCGGCCTTCAGACTGCCGGACCAGCTGTCCCCCAGCGCCGCTGCGACCCCGTCGTCGGCAAAGCGCAGCCCCGCCGCCGCCAGGCGCAGCGTGCCGCCAAAGCTGTTGCCGGCCGCCGTCCGCCCGATCCGGCCCGACCCGTCGAGCACCAGTCGCGCCGCCGTCACCCCGGGACGGTCCAGACCGGTGACCGCCAGCGTCCCGCTCCAGCCGCCCGTTCCGGCAAGCCCGGCGTCCAGGGCGAACTCGGCCCGGGCGACCCGGGTCGGCACCTCGCCGAAGGGCAGCAGGACCGCCTCGCCATCGGGCGCGGCCAGGACGCCGGTCACCGAAACCACCTCGGGCATCCCGTCCGCGGCGATGGTGGCGCTGCCTTCCAGGCGCAGCGAGCGTGCCGCGAGATCGAACCGCCCGACCGTGACCCGTCCGCCGGCCGCCCGCTCGGCTTCCAGCGTCACGGCCACCTCGGTGCCGAAGAAATCCACCTGCGCGGGCGCCAGAAGCGGCGCCAGATTGCCCCGCACATCGGCCTGCAGGCGGTGGGCGCCCGCGGCCTCGCGCAGCACGATCTGCCCCGCCAGCCGTGGCGCGCCGTCGGTGGCCAGCCGGATCCCGGCCGTGAAGGCGTCCAGCGGCCCCGCGCCGTTCAGGCGGAAATCGGTCGCGGGCGCGCCGGGAATGCCCAGCAGCGTCGCGACGATGCCGCCCTCGCCCTCGCCCGCCGTCAGATCGATGGCCAGTTCGCGCGTCGCATTGTCATAGCCTGCGTCAAGCAAGATGGCGCCTTCCGGCCCTTCGCCGCTGCGCAGGAGTTCAAGCCGCGCCTGTCCCGCACCGTCGGCCAGCCACAGCGACGCCTCCAGACTGCCCTCGACCGGCTGGCCCAGCACCGCCTCGCCCAGCAGGATGCGCCCGGCAGCAACCCGGTCGATGGCGATGGAGACCGGCAGTTCGGGCAAGGCGAAGCCCGGGGCCTCGGGCGCGGGAAAGCCATCGGCATCGGTGTCGGGCAGCCGCACCACCTCGATGCTCTCGGCCGAAAGCTCGGTGACCGACAGTTCGCCCGCCAGCAGGGACGAGCGGCTCCAGTCCAGGGTGACCCCGGTCAGGGTCAGCCAGACGCCCTCGGCATCGGCAATCGTCAGGGCCTGGATCGTCGCACGCGCCGCCAGCGCACCTTCAAAGCCCGTGATCGTCACCGTCCGCCCGGCATCCGACAGACTGTCTTCCAGGAACGCGGTCAGCGCGCCCCGGTCATCGGTCTGCGCCAGGGCGCCGGAGGCCGCAAGCAGTGCTGCGAACAGAACCGACCGCCGCATCAGAATGCCTGCCCCAGCCCGATGTGGAACTGCACGCCATCCCCCGTCGCGCCGGCGATCGGCGCCGCCACATCCAGCCGGATCGGCCCAAGTCCGGTGTCATAGCGCAGCCCTAGACCCGCGCCCGCATGCGGATCGACGGCACCGTCGAGGAACCCGTCCAGGCCGATGCTGCCGGCATCGACGAAGCCGACCAGGCCGATCCGTTCCGTGACATCGGCGCGAAGCTCGATCGAACCGCCAAGGAAATACGGCCCGCCGATCTGGAACTCCGGCCCCGTCTCGCGCGAGACGCGCAGCCCCAGCGACCGGTAGGGCTGCCCGCGCACCGTTCCGGCCCCGCCCGAGTAGAACAGAAGGTCGCGCGGCGTCTCCAGCAGACCCGGCCCCAGGACCGCGCCGCCTTGCAGCCGCAGGGCAAGCACCACGCCAGTCTCGGCGCCAAAGCTGCGGTAATGGCGCCCGTCGAACATCGCGCGCAGGCCGGATTCGGTGCTCGCAAACCCCAGGAACGGCATGACCGAGGCGTCAAGATAGGTGCCACGCTTCGGATCGCGGGCATTGTCCCGCCGGTCCCAGATGACGCCGGTCGGCAGCGTGAGGTTGCGGAAGGTGAAGGTTCCTCCCGGATCGCGGCCTTCCTGAAACGAATAGGCCAGGCGCGTGCGCGCGGTCAGGCCTTCGGAAAACACATGCGTGAGGCCAAGTCCGAACTCGACCCTGTCGATGGCATAGTCGATCTCGTCGCGATGCTCGTAGGTCAGCACCAGCCCCGCCGTCGTGTCGGGCGACAGCGTGGCCGGCCGGTCCAGTGTCAGGCTAGCCAGGTAATCGGTTCCGCTGGTCCCGGCGCCGATGTTGCTGGCCGACCCGCTGATCTGCAACCGCTCCCCGCCGCCAAGAAGGTTCCGGTGCAGCCAGGAACCCGTCAGCGCCAGCCCGTCCAGGCTCGCCAGCTCGGCCCCGAAGGAAAGGCGCCGGGGCTTGTGCTCGACCACGGTGGCGGTGATTCCCAGCAGATCGGGCGCCGTCACCTCGGCGTCCTCCGCCAGCGCGACCGAGCTGAAGATGCCCGTGCGCCGCAGCCGCTCCTCGACCCGCCGCAGGGCGCGCGCGCTGAAGACCTCGCCCGTCGGCAGCCCGGCGATCTTGCGCACCCGCGCCTCGCGCATCCGGGCCTCGCCCTCGACCGCGAGGTCTCCGAACCGCAGTTTCGGGCCCGGCGCGATCGCCACCGCCACATCCAGCGTCCGTGCCCGGTGGTCGGCCACGACCGCCTCGGCGCCGACCCCCGCCCTTGCGTGGCCCAGCTCCCGCCAGCCGGTGATCGCGGCATCCACCGCCGCGCCGATCAGCCCGCTTTCGGCCGGCTGACCGGTGCGAAACCCGTCGGGCAGCACGGTCGCGGCGGCCAGTGGCCCGATCCGGGTGCCGGCAAAGCGGAACCGCGGCCCCGGATCGACGCGGATCACGATCCGGGAAATCCGCGCCGGCGCATCCAGCGGCGCAAGTGCCGCCGCCTCGCGTCCGTCGACCAGGATGCTGATCACCGGCGAATAATGGCCCAGGGCGTATAGCGCCCCCAGGATCCGGCCATAGTCCGCCCGCGCCGCCGCCAGGACGTCCAGCGGATCGGTC
>Ga0136707_1000055_pt1 | contig 18087 bp, 15 predicted proteins | sample 4C3metaG_FD_101397 | JGI IMG/M metagenome (GOLD analysis project Ga0136707, IMG submission 101397) | Freshwater bacterial and archeal communities from Indian Creek, Illinois, USA - 4C3 metaG | ecosystem: Environmental > Aquatic > Freshwater > Unclassified | place: USA: Indian Creek, Illinois...
CAAGAGTGCCTCCCCGCGTGCGGCTATCCAAGTGCGACCGCGTCTACCCCGGCCCGTGTGCTGTTCGTCCGCAGTTAATACCAGGCCTGCTTCTGCTCCCTGTTCCGCGCGCGCGCGCAGTTCGGCATTTGTGGAACCGCACTCCGGCAACGAGATGATCGTCTTGCCGATCATTTCCGGCAAGTAGTACCGGTGCACGAGCGCAGCATGGAGGGCGTCCGGACACAGGGTAAGAGTGTATCCGGCGCCGGTAGCGGAGCAAATCTCATAGCCGAGCCCGCGCAGTGTAGTGATATGTTTCCATACTGCGGCGCGGGAAATGCCCAGCTCGCGTGCCATAGCTTCGCCGGAGCGTGGTTCTCCCGTCAGCAGCTGTGATAAGACTAAAGCGGTCGTCTCATTCAAGGCTAAGCCCTCCCCGTTTGGCCTGCGCTAGGTGCGCGGCAATGGCAGTCGCTTGCCGCAGCACCTCGCCTTGCGCCACGGCGGGCACTACATCCGTGTGTGTCGCCGCTACGATGTGCGTTAGTGGAGCCCCGATACAGGTGAGGAAGACGCGCGTAGCGGCAACCGTAGTGTCTACCCCGGTGCCTTGGGCGTCTTTGGCCCCGGCAGTCAGCAGTAGCACACCTACTCGCGCTGCCTTGCGCCTACTCGGGGTAGTCCAAAACTGTTGGCAGCGGTCAATAACCGTCTTCAGTTGTGCGGTAACGCCATAAAAGTAAATGGGCGACGCTAGCACTATAATGTCATCCAGGGCGAGGTGTGGGTAAATAGTTGCCATATCATCCTCTATGAGACAAGAAGAACTCTGCTGGCATGCATAACAGGACATGCAGGGGAGTATATGTTGATAACAGACGTCAATGCGTTTGACTTCATGTTCAGCTCGGAAAGGCAACAGAAAGGTTTCGAGTAGTAGAGCTGTATGTCCGTCCCTGCGCGGGCTACCCTGCAGTGCAATGACGCGCAAGTTGTCCTCCCCCCATCCGTAGAATGCATCGCAGTTTGCCCCATTCCTAGTCAATGTAGCACTTCTCTCGCGGTGAGGCAAGCATTCGCTTGAGCCATCCACCGTGAGATGGTATATTTGGCCTGAAGGAAGGAGGTGTGAACAGTGAGATGGGTGTGTGTAGTGTGCAACTATGTGTATGACCCTAGTTTAGGTGACCCCGACAGCGGCATTGCCCCGGGTACAGCCTTTGAAGACATTCACGATGACTGGGTATGTCCGCTATGTGGCGTAGGCAAAGATCAGTTTGAGCCGGAAGAATAAGCTGAGGAGATGGCCTGTCCTACAGAACTGAGGCCATCTTTGTCATTATTCGCCTGTTTGCTTTTGGCAAGCAGGTTTTTCTTATCGGACAGAGAAAAGGATAGGGGGAGAATCTGCTAGGAGGGAAGGGGGCTATGGGGGAGTTCTATTCCGAACCCAACAGCCCTGATTTCTGTACCGTTAGGATTAAGCCTTATCAACTCGTGATGTAGGAGGTGTAGTTTGGACGGGAGGACGGAGTATGTGGGGCTAAAACTTCTGTGACACGCTCGCGGGGATCGCTCTATTGGGTCTTGGCCGGTATATCTGCGGTTTCGTGTATTGCTGTCGGCCAGGATAATTGCTGTGGCTGGGGTTCAAACTGAGCTGCCTCTAATGTATGGCTAAGGAGAACCTGGAAAGCATCTTTGGTCAGGTCTCCGATGGGTTTTGCGCCGCGAAGAATTAGCTCGTAGTTACCTTTGGGGGAGTCCGACGTGTTGCGCACGAAGAGCGGTACCCAGTGGTGCTTAAGGGTCTCGATTGCGCCCGCCCAAGTGCCGCCTTCTTCTAGCCCTGAAGACACAACAATTCCCAGGTCGGCAAGGCAGTAGATGAGCCTGTTGCGGTGCATGGCGTTCCATACCTTGAAGGGGGCATCCGGACGCAGGGCCGTGATCAATGTCAGTTGGTTTTCGTAGATGCGGTTTCGAACGCTAGAATTGCGCAGGGCTTGGGTGAGCCCCCCCGCCAATATGCCAATTGATCTCCCGCCCGCTTCCATGCACGCATTCATGCTCAGCTGATCTACGCCTCTGGCCATACCCGAAACAACGATCCTGTTATGTGTCGCTGCCGAGCGGCCAAGTTCTTCGGCATAGTCTGAGCCCACCTTGTCAACGTCTCGCGAGCCTACAATGGCTAGGTAGCCATCTTGCAGAAGCGATATGTCGCCGGCCCCAATTAGGAATGGCGGTTGCATGGGTGAAGAAAGTCGAGCTAGGTATTTGTCAGGGTAGTGCGCATCGGTTAGTCCCACTATCCAAAGGCCTTGGTTAGTAAGGGGTTCGATTTCGAGGGCTAGTTGACCGCCACGGGATAACAACCTAGAAATGCGATCCACCTGGGCCGGGGGAATACCTAGGTTCGCAATGTTGCAGGCTAGAAGCTCGGTGGGAGACTTGAGTCCTACATGCCGCATGAGCTCAGCTAGTCGGGCCCACTCCTTCGCTACTAGGGGCTGCAAACTGCTATTTGTGGGCAAGGCAAAGTCTGAGCAGAGCAGTAGCAGCACTTTTGTATCTTCACTTACAACACACGGCTTCAATCAGTGTCCCCTCCTCGGCTTGTTGCCGTCGCTAGTGCGATGGGAATTACCGGTCCACGTAATAGGGCCTCCCACTGACCCGGTCGGAATTCGGCCTGTGGTCCTAAGCTCTCCTTCAAGTATCCAGTGGCTATGTATCGCATCGCTCATCCATCCCCACCGTGAGTCTGTACGGTATGGATTCAACGCTAGCGCTGCTATTCCTGCGGGTAGTCCTCAGTTTTTGCCCAGTCCTTTCCTGCCCACCATCTTGCCTATCTCCCAATCAAACATGAATTTGTTCACTGCCCCCGGCCTTACCTAATCGTAAGCCCAACACGGCGGAAGGCGGCATGAACTTCGATGTCTACCTCAAGTTCGCGGAAGGACTCATCCCAATTGCGTAAGCCTAAGTACTGTGGACGTAGACGGCGCAGCTCTTCACCGAGGCCGATGGTATCGGCGTTAAACTCCCCCTGTAGGGCAGCGAGGGCCGCGCGAACTTCGGCGGCTACTTCTGACGCTAGATCTTGCTCTATCTGCTTAAGGAAAGCGTGGGTGATGCCTTGCCCATAGTGCGGCCATTGAGTGAGGTTGCCGTCTTGGCTTACCCGGGCGTGTAGACGTATAGCGCCGTCTACTTCGCGCACACTGAATCGGGCCGAGGAGAAATTTGCCAGTTGGGTTATGGTGCCTTCCACACGACGTATTGACACCGCAGTCATGCGCATGTTCTCCTTTAGCCAGGCCACCCCGCGGCTTTCTCGTTCGTCTAAGAAGCCAACCAGCCGATCGTCGCGGAACACAGCCGTTCCCTTAAGCTCGATCACTTCGCTTGGTTTGGTCTCGCCTGCCGCTGCCTCGCCATTCCTCTCTTCAACGGGCATCGGCGCGGGCTGTAAGGCCGGGAGCGCAATCTGCATGAGCGGCCGATTAGCGAAAGCAATGCGCACGCCCAAGAAGCCAGAGGGTGGAACTACGCCGGTTTCTTGGCCCTGCATGAGTAGGTTAAACAGGTACTCGGCAGGCATAGCCTCAATGCGGGGCTCGGCTTTCATTACTTCTTCCGCTGTTCCAAAAGCTACGGCGAGGCGCACGCGATCGCGAAGCTGTCGGTCACGGGCCAAGAAGTCTAAGAGCTCGCCGATTCCTTCCCGCGCGTACGCCTCCCCGACTACCACCGCCAGCGTGTGCCCAGTGAAAGGCTCTTGCCCAAGAACGGTGGGTAAGCGCAACATGGCTTCAGCGATGCTCGGTGCCGCTAGACTGGTTACCCAGACCGGGCTCTGTGCGCCGCCCCCCGCGCCTGGTTCCCCACCCCCCGGTGCGGAGAGGGCGAGTTGGTAGGTGATGCGCACGCCTTGCGGGTCCGTATCTACCCCCATCGCCATGACGAAAGCAAGGTCTTCTATCTCCCGCGCGCTCCAGCAGCCAGAAAGTAGCGACGCTAGGGATATTGCAGCCAACAACACAGCCCCCCTAAGGCTACGACACCAGTGCATGTTGGCTTTTCTAGCCATGGTCTCTCACAGCCTTGCTGCCGCGTAACACCGCGCCAAGCAGGAGAATGGCCATTACACCTATCTGGTAAAAAATCGCATATTGGTTGAACATGCCCTCCCAGAGATGACTTTGCGGAACACTGTCGGCTTGGAAGGAGAGGTAAAAAGATATTGCCGCCAGCGGCGGGATGAACCAATGATAACTTTTTGCCCCCGTCACTAAGCTCAGGCCTAAAGCAGCCGCATAGAACAACATGCTGATTTTCACAAACGTCCCTAATATCCAGATCGCTAGGTAGACTGCCTCCAAGCGTTCAAGAAATATCCCAAAAGAGATATTTCGCGCTAATTCTAGAATTGGATAGTTAAGAGTCTCAGCAAGTGCCGGGCTATAGCCTGCTACCACCGCAATCTGAAGCGCGGCGATGAGGGAAGAGCCGACAAGTACAGCCCACAATGAATACTTAAACACTTGAGGCTGATCATCGACAAAGCTGTAAAACATCAAGACGACGATGCCATTCACCAGCAGACTCCCACTGGCCAAGGCGGCCCTCGTCATGGGTACTGGCTCAATCGTGAAAACAGGTCGCAGCCAGCCGGTGTCGATACGCATAAGTCCTGCTCCCGCAACGACAATCCAAGCGAGAAAGATGATGCCGAAAAATCCTTCGTTGAACCGGGCTAACGCCTCAAGGCCTAACCAAGCCCCGATACAGACCAAAAACAGCATGGTGACAATGGTAATGCTAATGGGAGTGTCCGGTAACACAGCCGTGATCAAAAAGTCGCCTAAGGCACGGAGCACCAGTGTGCTTGAAGTGAGGTTAAAAATGACTATCGAAAGGCCCAAGAGTGAGCCTAACCAGCGGCCATAAATGGTCCTAGCATACTCAAATGGCGTCAAGCGCGGAAACCGGCGCCCGAGTGTCACGGCCATGTAGACGACAAGCACACTTAGCAGACCGCCACCGAGCACAGCAATGAAGCCTTGCGCCCCCGCGAGTGTCGTAATCAAACTCACCGCCCCCAAGAAGACGGTGCCTGTGATGCCGGTTAGCTTGAGCAGCATCAGTTGACGAGCACTGATCGTGGCGGTTCTCCTAGACATCGTCGTCCTCCCCTTGGCGCGGCGGGTGTTGTACGAATGCCGGTTTGTCAATCCGCCGCTGTTGCCTAGGTCTAAACATTTTGGGTCTGAGCAGCATGGACCATAAAGGAGCGCGAATGAAGGTGTCTTTCAGGCCTTGATTGTCCGAGGGTGTTAGGGGGGATAAGTAAGGGACACCGAATGACCTAAGGCTTACTAAATGTAGCCCCACGATGATGATGCCCGCAAAAACCCCATAAAGGCCAAGGACACCTGCTAGGAGTATGAGCGGAAAGCGTATCAGGCGTAACGAGAGTCCGACATTAAAAGCGGGGACTGCAAATGAGCCGATTGCGGTGACGGCGACAACAACAACCATAACCGGGCTCACTAACCCCGCCGTAACTGCGGCCTGTCCGATAATAATACCGCCCACAATGCCGATAGTAGTGCCAACCGTGCCGGGGACGCGAATGCCGCCCTCGCGAAGTAACTCGAAGGTCACTTCCATCAGCAATGCTTCCACTACGGCCGGAAAGGGCACGCCCGCGCGCGCCCCAGCAATGGTCAGTGCTAATCGGCTTGGAATCATTTCTTGATGAAAAGTTGTGATGGCTACGTACAGTGCGGGGAGGAGGACAGCAAAGGTAATACTCAGCACACGCACCAGCCTTACTCCGGTCATCACCAACCATCGTTCATAATGGTCTTCCGGTGTAGGGAGAAAGTTGCTGAGCACAGCTGGAATAATAATGGCGAATGGCGTGCCATCCACAATCAGCGCCACGCGGCCTTCCATGACGGCGGCGGCTACGCGGTCGGGGCGCTCGGTGAATTGCACTTGGGGGAAGGGCGAGTACGGACTATCTTCTATGTACTGCTCGATGTAGCCCGAGTCCAAAACGATGTCGACATCGATGTATGACAGCCGTTTGTAAAGCTCTGTGAGCAGGGTGGGGGCTGCGAGGTTAACATCATACACTATAGCCATGGTGGTCTGGCTGCGGCGTCCGATACGGGCATACTTTACCCTAAGAAAGGGGCTCTTGACGCGACTGCGGACAAGCGCGACGTTACTCTTAAACATCTCATTAAAGCCATCGCGGGGGCCGCGTACTACTCGCTCGGTCACAGGCTCCATGATGGGGCGGTGTTCCCAGGTCTGAACCCCGATCACTAGCGCTTCTGTGCTTTTGTCTATGAGCAGTACAGCATTTGCTGCAAGGACAGCTTCGACACAGGCGCGCGTTGTGCTGACATCCTTTATTTCCATGACGGTAAGCAAATGATTTTTCAGCGCCGCATAGCCGTGTAGACCTGAACTCGACTCTGCTTGCTCGGTGTGGCCGGCAAAAATCATAAGGGGGGTAAGAAGATCGCGCTGTAGCTGGTCCTTGTTAGTGAGCCCGTCAATAAACACAAGCGTGGCTCGCAGCGCAGAGGAGTTTCCAATTCTGAACTCCCTAAACACCACATCGTCGCTAGCCCCAATCCGCGTCCGGAGCATACAGATGTTCTTGTCGAGTGAGAGCTCTAGGGGCTCGTCCTTCTGGCCCTCCACGGGTTTGGGCGGGGGGACTTTCAGGTCGAGTTCTTGATGGTTGTTAGGGTCCTCGCAAGCGAACCGAGATACTGGTAGGGGCTTGCGCAAGCGGCGTTTCGTCACCGGTTCGCCTCCAGTCGCATGAGTCTCCCCTTATTGTTCCCAGAACATCGGGTTTCATATGCCGGAGTCTATGGAGACGCTTTCGGCTAGCGCGGCATGATCGCTACAATCGGAACACTCCGGCAACTCATCAAGAGACCGCACGTGATGACATGGGTTGACGTGCACCAAGACGTTTTCCACCGCGGTGACTTGCTCTAGGATGTGTCGCTTCGCTAGGGTGGCGATGTTGTGTCCCTGCTCGACGCTCAAGAAACGATTGACACAGATCTTTAGGTCGACGAGCACGCCGGAGCCGACAGTACGAGCTTTCACTTCTGTGACGCACACCACGCCTCTAGTATCAAGGGCGACCTGTTTGATGTGAGCGAGTACATGCTCGCGTGGGGCTTCATCGATGAGCTCGCGGATAGATTGTACGTACAACCGTACCCCCATATGGGCAATGAGGGCTGCCACCAACAGGCCCGCTAGCGGGTCAAGTATGGGGTACCCCAGATATGCTCCTACAACGCCGCAAAGCGCAGCAAATGATGCGCCGGCGTCCCCGCGGTGATTATAGGCTTCTGCTTGCAGGGCCGTACTCTCTAACCTTCGGCTTTCCTTCTGCACATAGCGGTAGATACAGTCCTTGGCGATCATAGATGCGACCATGACCCCTATGGCTAGACGCCCGGGAGCGTCAGCTTGCCCGGTGCGCAAGGCAGCCAAAGCAGTTAGGCTGAGGCCCACCGCAGTACCGATGAGCACTAAGGCCACTATTTTTGCGGCGACGGACTCGAGTTTGGCATGTCCGTAGTGATGAGTTTCGTCAGGCGGAGACGCACTGACTCGTAGTCCCACTAACACAATGACAGTGCCGAAAATGTCTGATGCCGAGTGAACAGCATCCGCTAATACTGCGGTGCTGCCGGTTAGCATCCCAACAACTCCCTTGGCCAAGGCTAGGGCAATATTGGTGGCCATACTGATAGTAGCTACCACGCGTGCTTCCCTGTTTTTGTCAGCTACCTTCATATGCAGTCACTCCCTAATACTGCTCCATAATACCACAAGATTCGCCAGTCGGTGACTTCGTGTCCAAGCTGCCTTGCTTGCCAAGGCTACGCATAGGGAGTAACATGTAAGGTGTAAACCTGTGTGACCGAGTGAAGGAGTGATGTCTAAATGGATCCCGTGGCTTTCCACGTTTTTGGGCTGGGCATTCGCTGGTATGGCTTGCTGATTACGACTGGTATGGTGCTGGGAATACTGTTAGCTTTACGCGAGGTGCGCCGGCAAGGAGAAAACTCCGACTGGTTTCTCGACATGGTGCTTTTCGCCGTGCCCGCGGGTCTTTTGGGTTCACGTCTCCTGTTTGTAGCGTTTAACTGGCCCTATTACTCGACGAATCTCGCAAGTGTACTTAACATTCGCGAGGGTGGGTTGGCCATCCACGGGGGTGTTTTCGGTGGAGTCTTGGCCGGTTATCTGTACACGCGCTACCGCAAGGTGAACTTTTGGCAGTGGGCCGACATCGCCGCTCCTAGTCTCATCTTGGCACAGGCTATCGGGCGGTGGGGCAACTATTTTAACGAAGAAGCCTATGGGTATCCCACCACCGGGCCTTGGGCTATGTTTATTGCGGGTGAGTACCGTCACCCCACATTTCTCTACGAGTCTGTGTGGAACATCGGCGTGTTCGTGCTGCTATTGTGGACTTTTCGGCGCAAGAAGTTTCACGGACAAATTACCGCACTGTACGCCATTGGGTACTCCGTCGGCCGCTTTTGGATCGAAGCGTTGCGTGTCGATAGCTTAATGGTCGGTCCTTTGCGGGCGGCCCAGATTGTCAGTTTGTTGTTAATCGGTGCAGGCATAGCCATCTACTACTATCAGTCTCGACCACCGGCAATGAGCGACCCCAAAGCAGTGGATTAGGAGGTGTTCCGCTTGAAAAAGCTCGCTGCGCTGTTAATGGCCGTGGTGATAACCCTGTTCCCTCTCAGTGCGAGTTCTGTCGCAGCACCGTGGGGGATGTTTCGCGGCTATGCTGTAGTGCGCGTCTTGGTCGATAACCAAGAAGTAGCCTCCGATGTGCCTGCTCACGTTGCGGACGGACGTACATTCGTTCCTTTGCGATTTGTGGCACAGGCCTTAGGTGCAGAAGTCGCGTGGGATGAGCAGAGGATGCAAGTGGCAGTCGCCACTCAACCTCGTGTGGCATCTCCCGATCCCTCATTACAGGCCGAGATGTTACGTTTACGCGCTGATGTGGAAAGGCTCACACGGGAGATTGAGGCTTTAAGACAGACTGTGCGGACGCCTGCGCAGGTTGTTAGGGACGTGCAGAGTAGCGTAGTCGGGATTATTGCCACGAAAGTGTTCCCAGGCGCCAGAGAGGTCATCGGGCAAGGCACGGGCGTCGTCATGTCCGCTGAAGGCATGATTCTCACGAATACCCACGTAGTCAAGGAGCGCGGTGCTAACACTACCGATTTGTTGGTCATTCTGCACGACGGGCGGGCACTGCGGGCCCAATTATGGAACTACGACTACTTGTCAGACGTGGCCTTGGTGAAAGTAACCGGTGCCGCAGACCTTGCGGTCGCCACTTTCGGCAACTCGGACGAGATAGTAGTGGGTCAGCCCGTCATTGCCATTGGCAATCCGCTGTCGCTGGGGCTGCGCAACACGGTGACCACGGGCGTTATTAGTGGAGTTAACAGAGCCGATCAAAGTGCTTACCCGCTACTGCAGACAGACGCCGCCATTAACAGGGGTAACAGCGGAGGCCCGCTGGTAGATTATCACGGGCAGGTCGTTGGCATCACTTCATCGAAGGTAGTGGCGGAAGGGGTAGAAGGTCTCGGCTTCGCCTTGCCGATAAACCTAGTTAAGGATATCGTAGCGCGATTCACTGATCGGGGCATCATCCGTCCGTTCTTGGGCGTAGTGGTAGAGGAATCGCCTTTCGCAGGGCTTAACGTGCCCGGCGCTCGCGGACTAACCGTCGTCGAGCTAGCACCGCGTGGTCCGGCTACGGTGTCAGGACTGCTGGTAGGGGACGTGCTGCGCTCTTTGAATAACAAACCCATTCGAACCTTACTCGAACTCAGGGCTGAACTTGAAAGGAACTTGCCGGAACAGCACGTTGTCGTCGGCGTCCGGAGGGGACACACCGATATCGTGCTCACTGTCACCCTTGGCACCCTAGCCACAGAAGACGTTGCTCCGTTTAGAGAAGGGGCTTTGTTTTCGTGGGAAGCCGAGTTTTAAATCGAGTCATTCATTCACCACTCTGTCACCCTCCTCATATGATGCAGCATGGCAGCGAAGCAATTCGCGTCATGCAGTATGGCCCGGACGCCGGGTAGTTGAAGGGGGGGATATGAGTATGTGGAATCGCCAAGAGACCGGGGGATTAAGAGACATAATTGCGCGCACGACATGCGCCAAAGGCCAAAAGCGCTTTAAACAGACCTTTGCTTTGCAGGCCACGCACGTTCCGGAGGGCATCCTCGGTTATAGAGTTATGAATCACAGTTTTGTGGCGTCGCCGGAACGGCATTCGGTGGAGATAACAGGGCAATACGACCTGCATGTCTGGTATGCCTACGACGGCAGTAGGGAAACCGTGGTGGAAAGAAAGACTGTCTGCTACTCCGAGCACCTGCCGGTCATCGACCTAGAAGGAATACGACTGGGGTTGAACGAATGCGTGCAAGCAACGATTGTCAAGGAACCGCGCATCGTCAACATCCATCTCCGGCACGTCACCGTGGAGGCTACCGTATCAGTAGAATTCTATGCCGAGGTTGTTGGGGACGCTAAACTGTGGGTGCGCGTTTACGAGCCGCCGCATGTCGGGAGTGAAGAAAAGAAGGACCTGGAATTTTTCGACGAAGAGGAATTCGAGGACTTCGAGGATGACGACGAGCTGTTCGAGGATGAGGACTAACTCACAGCAGCCTCCGCGAAGGACTGCGCCAATTACTTACTGATGCCGCCTCTGGGCGGCATTTTTGCACCCCCGAACCCATGCCTTACATATGCTAAGACTGAGCCCGAGCGGAGAGGAGGGATGTTCTTGGCAACAAGAATGGTACTTGCAGCGTGTCCGGAAGAGGGGGCCACTCGAGAAATAGCCTTACCAATGCGACTGACACCCAGGCCCCAATCGGACGCACCCACAGTCACTCTGCGAGTTGGGCAGTCCGAAGCTACCGTTGCTGTCACCGTCAGTGATGGAGCGCTCAGTCCGCGGTGCGTGTTGCTAAGCAGGGATTTGTTCAAGCAACTCAAACTAAGTGAGGGCGACAGCCTAGGTGTATGGCGGGATACGCGGCAGGGCATCATCAGGTTCGGTCCGGTGCTGGGAGTAATGGGAAAGCGCTACCATAAGAGGCTGTTTGGCCCTTCAACGGAGATGATCCGCTGGTGCGTGCGACAGGCCCGTGTTAAAGGTATGTTGGCCTATGCCTTTGCCCCACAAGACATCGATTGGCATGATCGGTCCGTACGCGGGTGGGTGTGGAGCAGTAGGGGGCTCAAACGGGTGAAATGCCCACTTCCCGACGTAGTTTATGATCGCGTCTCAAGTCGTGCCGCCGAGACAGCCCCCTCATTTGTGCGCACCAAGGAGATGCTGCTAGCCTGCCCGGGACTAAAGTACTACAACCGCTCTTTCTTTAACAAATGGGATGTCCACAGGATGCTTGAGAAGCACACCAGAACAAAGAGCTATCTCCCCGCCACGGAGGAGCTCTCTAGTGTAGATGTCTTGGAAAAGTTCCTAAAACGTTTCCCTGTTGTGTACGTGAAACCTGCACACGGCAGTCATGGAGCAGGCATCTTTCGGGTAACCAGGGCGAAGGCGGGTTACACTTATCGCCTAACACGGCTCAACCTGCCTGACAGGTGGGGACATACGAAGGGTTTAGCAGGAATTCTCGCTATTGTCAGCCGTCTCATGAAGAATCGGCAATTTGTAGTGCAAAGAGGGCTCCGTCTTGCCCGCATCGGTGGCGCGCCTTTCGACGTACGTGTGCTGTTGCAGAAAAATGTACGTAACAAGTGGACGGTTCAGAGCATGGTAGCGCGCGTAGCGGAGCCGGGCAACGTTGTATCTAACCTTGCCGACGGCGGGCACATCGTGCACCCCCGACAGGCTATGTCGCTCGCGTTTGGGGGGCGAGTCAACTCTTTACGCATGACGGTGCTGCTTAGGCGCATAGCCAAAGCCACGGCCTCAACGATCGAAACTGAGATGGGGTTCGAGCTTGCGGAAATGGGCGTTGATCTCGGTATCGACACGAATGCTAAGATTTGGGTAATTGAAGCCAATTCACGGCCCGGCAGGGAAACCGGAGAAGATGGCCCTAGGCGCATCTCGAGTTCGGTCCAGAAACTGATAAGCTTCCTCCGTAGCCGGGGGCTACGGTAAGGAGGGAAGAATGACAGCCTTAATCCTCCATCCCGACCCTTCCTCTTGCCAGGCCTTAACGAGCGAAATTCCAGAACTAGAGACCCATGTGTCACTCGAACATGACGCGCTGCCGCAAGTGTTAGTCCGCTGGGGGAGTCATGAAGACAGTGGTCTTGATCCTAGTATCGGTGTTGTACTCAACAAGGCGGAAGCGCTTAAGAATGTCCTCCAGGCGCGCAGTCTTTGGGAGCAAAGCCATATTCCGGTTGGATACGCCAGAGGGTCGTGCTATCGGCGGTATCGATACTATTTGTTCGACCTCCTGCCGGTTAGAGTTTTGCGAAGGGAGATTGGGCAGAGTGCCGTCACCGAGGTGACAGCCACTGGCTCTAACGAGGCGCGCAATGGCGCAGTTCTCGCCACGCGGGCTCTACATGCGCTGCGGTTAGACTTTGGCGTCGTAGAGATAGGGGTAGACAACCGAGGCCAACTCAAGGTAATAGGAGTCGATCCTGCTCCGAGAGTGAACACTCCACTGGCCAAAGCCTATGCCCTGCACCTGAGGCAACGCATACGCGAAGCAGAGTTGAGACAGACCCTGCCTATCTTTCAGAAAGCTAACCCCCATTATCTCGACAAAGTTGTCAGTGTAGGCGCGGATCCCGAGTTCATGTTGCTCGATTGCCGCACGCGTCGCTTGGTCATGGCATCGCGCTTTTTCCCCCGTGAAGGTGCAGTGGGTTGCGACTCACGTTTTGTGCGCGGCGCAGTGTCTGGTTATCCTCTGGCAGAACTGCGACCAGCACCCAGCTACTCCCCGTTGCAACTTGCAGAAAACATCCGTACGGCAATGAGAAAGGCATTGCGGATGGCTCCTTATGCTAACATTCAGTGGCGAGCAGGTAGCATGCCATTCACCGCATTTCCGGTGGGAGGTCACATTCATTTTAAGGGTGTGCTACTGAGTGGGCAACTCATGCGAGCTCTAGACAATTACCTGGCAGTGCCGCTGCTGCTGATCGAAGAGCCGGCCACGGCGCGACGTCGCAGGGAGAAGTATGGATATCTAGGGGACTTTCGCTTAAAAACCCACGGCGGCTTTGAGTACCGGACCCCCGCCAGTTGGCTTGTATCTCCTGACGTTACGCGGGCAGCGCTGTGTCTGGCCAAAGTCATTGCCAGTGAATACCATGTGCTGACGCAGGACGTTTTCCTCAGGCCCGAAGCACAGCACGCGTTTGTGACTGCGAACCGTGAGTACTTTATCCCACACTTCACGACGCTATGGCGTGAAATTGCAGCTACCAACACATTCAAGCAGTATGGGCATGGCCTACAGGTCCTCGAGGACATGATCTTGAGTCAGCAGACATGGGTAGAGCGGGTTGACATTCGCAAGACCTGGGGACTCCCGATTCCACGTGGAAAAATCTTTCGCGGCTAACAGATGTGAGGTGAAAGCATGAACAGGAAGATCACGGTAGGCATCATGTCCACAAGAAGTGGTGATTCGGGGATGCCCTTTAGTGAGCAGCTGTACTTCAAGCAGCTGATTCGAGCTGCAAGAAGCATTGCGGTACGTGCCTTTGTCTTTTGTCCGCTCGACATTGAGTGGGGTGCGCGAACGGTGCTGGGCTACACGCTTGACAGCAGTTCAGGGAGCACATTTCATCAACGCTTCCCTTTTCCCGACGTCGTGTATGACCGCGTGTTTCCGCCTCGAGGTCGCATGGCCAATCTTCTCTTTGCCGCGGCTCGGAAATTGCGGCGGCAGAGGGGGGTAATCTTTTTCGGGCGAGCACTGAAGGGGAAATGGGAAGTGTATCGTGCGCTCAGGACTTACGCCGACCTGAGTCCTCATGTGCCGGATACAAGACGCCTAAGTAGTTTAGCCGTGCTTAAGCAGATGCTCGCTAAGCATCGCTATGTGTTCATCAAGCCGGATATGGGGAGCCAGGGAAAAGGTGTCATGCAACTGCGTGTGACGCAGCAGGGTCTTGTGTGCCGCGGTCGCGATAGCGATAATCGTCCCTTTTGCAGCACAGTGCATTCGGCGGCCCAAGCGTATGCCTCGGCCAAGGGCGCCAGTCGACGCCGCAGACTGCTGGTACAGCAAGGGCTTCATCTCGACTACTTTCAAGGGAGAACATTCGACATTCGAACTGTGGTGCAGAAAGACGAGAACGGGCAGTGGACGATTACCGGTACTGCCGCTCGCTTAGGCCAGCGAGGGAGCGTTACGTCCAATCTACACGGCGGCGGGCGGGCGATGCGCACAGAGACCCTGATCCGGACAGCCTTTCCCGCACAACATCAAGGTATAATGGAAAAAATATATAGCCTAGGTCTTGGCATACCGCAGGCGCTTGACCGCGAATTGGGAAGGTTTGGTGAACTAGGTCTAGACTTAGGGGTGGATAGGGATGGCAAGGTGTGGTTAATAGAGGCCAACAGCAAGCCGGGGCGGATGGTCTTTGTGAGGATAAAGGCAAGAGACCTGCGACGCACTAGCATCCTGCGGCCCATGCAATACTGCAAATATTTGGCTCTGGCCAAGCGAGGTGAAGAAAGATGCGCAACATGAGAGGACGGTGCGCGCTGTTTCTCGGGCCGCCGAGGATGAAGGAGATAGGGCTGCAAGACGAACAAGAGGTGAGCGTGCGGTTTGGGAGCAGGACAGTCAAGGGGATTGTGCTACTCGATACAGGATTGACGGAAGATTTCCGGCTGTCTCCTATGCTGAGGATGAGTTTGCACTGTCCGGCAGGGTACGTAGGTAAAATCACATACGACCGGTCGCACAACGAACTACACATTGGTCCTCTGATCGGACTGCTGACAGTGCCCTTTGGCTCGCCGGAGAGCGTTGGTCGCACAGCTTTGTACCGGGGATTGCGCAGAGCCGGCGCGAGACTCAAAGCGTTTGTATATGCGTTTACTTCTCATGATGTCGATTGGGAAAGGCGTCTGGTGAGGGGTACAGTGGAGACCGGCTGCGGGCTGCGGTGCCTGACGCTACCCCTACCCGACGTTATCTACAACCGTATCCCTAACCGCGGGCTGGAACGTACCCCCCATTACCGCGGCTTCCTGCGGCAACTCCGTGCAGTTAAGGGCACTTACCTCTTTAACCCCATGTTCTTTAACAAGTGGCAAGTACATCGTTGGCTCACTACCATAGGCGCAGTCGATCACCTGTTGCCGGAGACTCGACCATTGCGCGGTGTAGCGGACGTAGCAATCATGCTCAAGCGACACCGTCACGCGTATGTGAAGCCGGTAGGCGGGAGTCTGGGCAAAGGAATCTTGCGGGTATACAAAAACAGAGTGGGAGATTTTGTGGTGGCGTATCGCCAACGCAACACCAACATTGAACATCGCCATGCCACTTGGGAAAGTGCAGCAGCTGACATTCTGGCCGCTAGACATCATCGCGAGTACCTAGTGCAGCAGGGGTTGACCTTAGCGCAGTTCAGGGGAAGAAACTTTGATGTGCGCGTTACCATGCAGAGGAACGGCATGGGGCAATGGGTGGCCATTGGCCCGGCGGCAAAGGTGGCTGTTTCACGTGCCATCACTACTCATGTGCATAACGGGGGGCGTGTCTACCCACTGCTGCGTGTACTCAGAGAAGTGTTCCCGGGAAAAGAGCATTTGGTCTACGAGCGCATAATTGGGGCCGGAACAGACGTGGCGCTTGCACTGGAAAGAGCGATGAACAAGAATTTAGGCGAACTGGGGCTCGATCTTGGCATTACCCCTGACGGTGGGGTCTACCTCTTTGAGGTCAATGCCAAACCCGGGCGGATGGTGTTTGCTCCGATATGGGCTCGCAGGGATGGTTGGTACTCGTACTACTGCGTGTGCGCATATGCCCATTACGCAGCTGGATTTGGAAGAATAGGTTAGGAGGAGCGGCATGAACTTCGCTCGGGTAGTAGTAACGGACGCACCACAGCGCGGACAGCTCACTGGTCTGCGAGGTGGACTTGCGTGCACCGCAGGCGGGATTCTCCTCGGCGCGAAGGATGGCGCCATACGCGTCACAGGGCCGGCCGCGGGGATTTTGGGCCTTCGCCCTGCGCAGCGAGTGGGGATGTGGCAGGAGCACGGGAGTGTACGCATCGGGCCTTATGTAGGAATTATGACCAACAAACGTCCGGGTTCCGTGCCGGGCTTTGCGGGACTGCGTGGCCGACGGGAAAACTATACCGCCTTAACACGCATGGCACGACAAATGGGAGCCGTCGCCTTTGTGTTTGCAGCGGAAGATGTAGACTTCAGGCGGCGACGGGTACAGGGCTATACTCTCCGAGGATGCAAATGGGTGCTAACGGAATTTCCTCTGCCTGATGTGGTATACAATCGCGTGCCCGACAGGAAGAGCGAGGTTTCACTACCAGTTGTCAAAGTCAAGCGGCAGATAGGGCAACTACACCCCACCGTGAAGTTGTTCAATCCTCAGTTTTTCAGCAAATGGCGGCTATACCGTCAGCTCGCCGGCAATCCTGAGCTACGGCAGTATGTGCCCGAGACACGGATCTGCCGGGGGCCGGCCGACATCATCACCTTACTGCACAAACACGGTATGGTCTACCTCAAACCGAAAGACACGTTCGCGGGACGAGGCATCATGCGCGTATTATTGAGGCAGGGTAAGTACGTCTTAAGCTACAAACAAGGCAGATTGTACCGAAATGAATCACATGCCGATGGAGTCGCGCTGACACGGGCCTTTACCGCTCGACGCTGTAGCGGGGTGTACTTGGTACAGCAAGGGCTCTACCTCGCGAAGTTTCGTGGGGCTATCTTTGACGTCCGCGTTCTTGTACAGAAGAATGGTCGGGGTCAGTGGGAGGTAACCGGAATGGGTGTCCGTGTAGCTGCTCGGGGGGGCATCACTACTCACGTTCCAAACGGGGGATACATTGCGCCGATGGAGGAGGTAATCACCGAGGTGTTTGGTGAAAGCGCAGCGCACCCACATGGACTCTGCCTGGAGGTCAGGCAGCTGGCGCTTAAGGTGGCCACTGCCGTGGAGCACGATGTAGGGGGCGTGCTGGGTGAAATGTCCATGGACATTGGCATCACGACAGAAAAACAGTGTTACGTTTTTGAGGCCAATGCCAAGCCCATGAAGTTCGACGAGCCAACCATCAGGGTGACCTCGCTCCGGCGTATCGTTGCGTTCAGCAGGTATCTCGCCGGGTATCGAGACGGCGGGGGAGAGATCAGTGTCAATACTTAGGATTAACAAGGAACAGTGGCCGCGCTGGAAGAAGAGAATCCTCAACTTTGTCGGCAGGTATAAGGATAAGCACATTACCAAGGAAGCGAGCTCCAAGCTCAGAGCTCTAAAGAAAGTAGACCTTGGCGATCCGGGGACGCTTGTCCTAGTTGCCGCACAGAACAAACGCCTGGTCGGAGTTTTGGTGGGGGTAGAGCATGGGAAAGGATGCTCCTTAGCCGTAGTGAAGCGCAGCACGCGAGGACGAGGACTGGGGAAAGAGCTCCTGCGGCGAGCTATAGCTGAACTCGGTAGCTTCCACGCAGAAATAGCGTCCGACAACGTGCCGAGTCTGAAAATTGCTTTCGCCTGCGGTCTCCTCGGCTATGACGTGTTCGTACGGGACACGGGGAAGACTGTCCTCATCCTCAAGACCTTCAAGGGATGTCCGAACGATACGGCAGACTGTGAGAAAATATGGCCACCTCTTGCGGGTAAAAAGCAGGAGACGAAAGAGACCCTGTAGACACTGTAGATCCTGTAGGGACGTGCGTTTCGCACGTCCGCGGACGTGCCAAGGCACGTCCCTACACCAGATTACGGTTTTTCGCACAGTCTGCCGTCCCGCTGAGAC
>Ga0136707_1000059_pt1 | contig 17739 bp, 17 predicted proteins | sample 4C3metaG_FD_101397 | JGI IMG/M metagenome (GOLD analysis project Ga0136707, IMG submission 101397) | Freshwater bacterial and archeal communities from Indian Creek, Illinois, USA - 4C3 metaG | ecosystem: Environmental > Aquatic > Freshwater > Unclassified | place: USA: Indian Creek, Illinois...
ATGTAGAGCATGGCGCCGGCGCCGTAGAAACCCAGCCCCAGCATGGTCTGCCATCGCAGCATCTGGCTGATGAAGCTGACGCCCTGCACCGCCTCCGCGCCCGCCTTCAACAGCACCTGGCCGACCAGCGAGGAAGTGATGGCAGCGACCAGGGCGCCCCAATACAGCGTCATTCGCCATGCACCGTCTCGCGCGGGCGGATGACCTCGCGCACCACGCCTTGCGGCTTGCCATTGGCCGAGAGGAAGGCGCGGCCGACATACTCGCCCATCACGCCCAGGATGGTGAATTGCACGCCCGCGATGAGCAGCATGAGCATCATGGAGGAGGCCCAGCCCGAGGGCGTCTCGAAGAAAATGGCCTCGATGATGACGACGATGGCGAGGAGAAAGCCCAGCGCGCCCATGGCAACACCCGCGAAGATGGCGAGGCGCAGCGGAAGAACCGAGAAATTGGTGGCGAGGTTCAGCCACAGCCGCACGAGGCGGCGCATATTGTAGTTGGAGACGCCATCGGCGCGCGCGTAATGCGCGACCTCGATCGAGGAGATGCGCTGCGTCACCTGCATGATCAGGCCGTCGATATAGGGATAGGGGCCGGAATACTTCGTGACCTCCCGCACCACCATGGCACTCATGCAGCGAAAGGATGAGAGATAGAGGCCCTTGGGCTTGTCCAGCAGGCTGTCCGCCACCTGGTTCGCGAAGCGACTGCCGAGGTTGCGCCAGCTCTCATGCTCCTTCCTGGCGTAGCGCGTATAGACCACGTCCCAGCCGCCCAGGCGCGCATGGTCATAGAGGCGAATCACCTCCTCGGGCGGATTTTGCAGGTCATCATCCATGTTGATGACATAGGCGCCACGGGCATGGCGCAGCCCGGTCATCACGGCATTGTGCTCGCCGAAATTGCGCGCATGCTCGATGTAGGTGAGCGGCACGGTCGCGGTTTCGGCCAGGCGGCGGCAGACATCGCCGCTTTCATCCGGACTGCCATCATTGACCAGGATGATCTCGATCCCGCCCGCGGGTCGGAGCTGAGAGACGGCCTCCACCAGGCGCCCGATGGTGGCTGCCCCGCGATAGACCGGGACGATGATGGAAAGGCCGACGGGATGGTCGCTCATGTCAGTTCCAGGGGGGGCTTGGCCACGTCCAGGGGACGGGTTGCGGTGGTGAGAAGCGAGCCGCCGGCAGGGAAGCGCAACCCGGCGCCCAGCAGCGCCGCCTCCAGACGGCAGATGGAATAGAGGCTGGCATCGAGCCAGGGCGGGAAGGGCGCGACATCGGAAGGCGCGCCCTCATCGCGCTTCAGGACCTTGCGTTGCAGCACCATCAGCGGCAGCAGCAGCGAGTTCCAATGGCGCGGTGTGGTCTTGGCGAAGCCGGCATCGGACAGCCGCCGGATGGTGCCGGGGCGATCATAGCGCCGTGCCGTATGCACCCGCCGGTCATGCGCCGAGCGGAGCCATTCATGGGCCGGCAGGTTCAGCACCAGCAACCCGCCCGGCCGCAGCACGCGCCGGAATTCCGCCAGCGCCGCCGCCTCCTGCACGGCGTCATGACAAATGACATCGAGGCTGACCACGGCGTCGAAGCTGGCATCCGGGAAGGGCAGGGCGTTGACCGTGCCGGTGGCGACATGCGCGGCGGCCTTGCTCGCGGCGCGCTGGGCGGCGCCCTCGGCATATTCCAGGCCGAACAGCGCGGCCTGCGGATGTGCCGCGCGCAGCTTGGCCAGGAAGCCGCCCGTGCCGCAGCCGGCATCCAGGATGCGCGCGCCCCCCGGCAGCACGGCCAGCGCCTGCAAGGCATGGCCATGCATGGCGCGATACCACCACATGCGGTCCTCGACCGCGTCCATCAGGGCATATTCACCAGCGTCCATGCTGCGGTTCTGGCGGGGCGACATGGCGCTTGCAAGCCCGGAACATGGCAGCGGGATGGCAGATGCGCGGAAAACCCGGTTGCAGCCCCCCTGTAACCGGGGAAGGATGCGGGAATGAGCTTCCAAGACTTTCTCGGCCGCACGCAAACCCGTGAGGATCGCCTCGACCCCCGCCTGATCGAGGGCCTCGCCGCCACGCTGGACCGGCCACCGCCGGGGGGCGATGTGCCACCGCTCTGGCACTGGATGTTGTTCCAGGATTGGCGCCGGCCCTCCGGCGTGGGGCCGGATGGGCACCCCCGGCGCGGCGGCTTCCTGCCGCCGGTGCATGAATTGCCGCGCCGCATGTGGGCGGGTGGCCGGCTGGATTTCCACGAAAACGCCCTGCGCGCCGATGACCGGGTGACGCGGCTTTCCACCATCGCGGCGATTTCCGAGAAATCCGGCGGCTCGGGCAGGCTCGTCTTCGTCACCATGCGCCATGAGATCACCGGCCCGCGCGGCCCCGTGCTGACCGAGGAGCACGACATCGTCTATCGCGGCACCGAGGGGGCGGCCGTCCGCCCGGCCGAGGCCGCGCCCGAATTCGCCGCCGATACGCGGCTGGACCTCACGCCCGATGCGTTGCTGCTGTTTCGCTATTCGGCGCTGACCGGCAATGGCCACCGCATCCATTACGACATGCCCTATGTAACGGGCGAGGAAGGCTATCCCGGCCTCATCGTCCATGGGCCCCTGCAGGCGACGCTGATGGCGCAGACCATCCTGGATGCCGCTCCCGGCCGCCGCCTCACCCGCTTTGCCTTCCGCGGCAAGCGGCCCTGCTTCGCCGGCAATGCGCTGTCGGTGCTGGCGCGGATCGAGGGTGACACCGCCCAGGCCGAGACGCGCGACCACGGAGGCGCCACCTGCATGCAGGCCGAGGCCGTGCTTGCATAAAGACCCGCCTGGCCGCTCCACCAGCGGTGAGGCGGCGGTACGGGGCCTGATGCTGGCGGCGATTGGTTACGCGATCATTTCCTTCGCCGATGCCGCCATCAAATACGCGCTGCCCCTGGTGGGGGTGGCCGGTGCCATGCTCTGGCGCGGCGGAGTGGGGGCCATCTCCATCGCCATCATCGCGCGTGGGCGGGGGCTCTGGCCGCGCAACAAGCGCCTGGTGTTTGGCCGATCCCTGCTGCACTGCTCGGTTTCGATCCTGTGGTATTTCGTCTGGATGTCGGGCTTTGGCCTGGCCGACAGCTACGCCGTCGCCGCCGCCGCCCCCCTGCTGATGACGCTGCTGGCCATCCCGATGCTGGGTGAGCGCGTGGGCTGGCGGCGCTGGACCTCCTGTGCCGTGGGCTTCATGGGCGTGCTTTTCATGCTGCAACCGGGTGGCGATTTGTGGCGCTGGGAGGCGGGGGTGCTGCTGGTGGCCGTCTGCGGCATGGCGCTCAGCCGGATCTGGACGCGCACGCTGGCCAGCACGGACACGCCGGCCTGCATCTCGTTCTGGCTGATGCTCACGCATATCCCGCTGGGGCTGATGGTGCTGCCCATCTCGGCCTTCTGGCCGCCGCAGGGCTTTCCGGACCTGTTCCCCTCCGGCTGGTGGCTGGTTCTGCTGCTGTTTTTCGGCGCGGCCAATGCCGCCGCGCATCTGCTGTTCGCGCGCGGTTTCGCCATGGCCAACATCGCCTCGCTCGCGCCCCTGGAATACACGCCGCTGCTCTGGGGCCTGGTGCTGGGCTTCCTGATCTGGAGCGAGGTTCCAGCCTGGACCACGCTGACCGGCGCCGGCATCGTGATCTGCGCGGGACTCTACAATCTGCATCGCGAGCGGGTGCGCCGCGCGCAGGAAAGGGCGGAACGTGGCGCTCCGGCATGATGCCAGGCGCGGGGCGCTGCTGATGCTCGCCGCCACCGCGCTGTTCACGATGATGGGTGCGGTGGTGAAGCTGGTGGGCAGCCGCATCCCCTTCTTCGAGATCATGTTCTTCCGCAGCATGCTGGCGCTGCCGGTGGTCTTCCTCATCGTGGCCCGCATGGGCGGCGGTGTGAACCTCGTGACCCAGCGTTTCCCGCAGCATGTCCTGCGGGCCATGACCGGGACGGCGGCGATGAGCTGCTCCTTCTTCGCGCTCACCGTGCTGCCGCTGGCCGAGCAGACGGCGCTGACCTTCACCACGCCCCTGTTCGTGGCATTGCTCGCCATCCCGCTGCTGGGCGAGAAGGTGGGCATCCATCGCTTCAGCGCGGTCGGCCTGGGCTTTGTGGGCATCCTGGTGATCGCCCTGGGGAAGGGGGCCTTCATGGGGCCGACGGACCCCTGGATCATCTTCGGCATGGCGGTGGCCGTCCTGCATGGCGTCTTCTCGGCGGCGACGACCTTGCTGGTGCGAAGCCTCTCGGCGACGGAAAGCTCGACCACCATCGTGCTCTGGCAATCGCTGCTGATGATCGCCTTCACGGCGCTCACCCTGCCCTTCGTCTGGGTGACGCCCACCGGATATGAGCTGCTGCTGCTGGTGGTGATCGGCGTGGTGGGCGGCGTGGCGCAAGTGATGCTGACCGAGGCCTATGCCAGCGCGCAGGTCTCCTCGCTCGGCGCCTATTCCTATACGGGCATCCTCTGGGCCGTTCTGCTGGGCTGGATCTTCTTCGGCGAGCAGCCGGGCATAGCCACCTTCATCGGCTCGGGCTTGATCGTGCTTGCCGCCCTTTACATCATGCGCCGCGAAGCCATCCCCGCCGTGCAAAAGCCAGGAACGCCGCCTTGAACATCCCCTTCCTGCGCGACGATCCGCTGGCCCATGGCGATGTGGAGCGCATCGCGCCCGGCGTGCGGCGCGTTGTGTGCAACAACCCTGGCCCCTTCACCTATCGCGGCACCAACACCTACCTGATCGGCGGCGGCGCCTCGGTGGCCGTGCTGGATCCGGGGCCGGTGGATGCGGAGCACCTGGGCGCCATCCTGGCGGCGACCGCGGGTGAGCGAATCACCCATATCCTCGTCTCGCACACGCATCGGGACCATTCGCCCGGCGCCGCCGCGCTGCAAGCGGCAACCGGGGCCGCCACCTACGCCCATGGCCCGCATGCGACGCCCGGCGTGGAAAGCGGCGACCATGCTTTCCAGCCCGATGTCAGGCTGCCCGAGGGCGTGCCGCTGGAAGGCGGGGATTGGCGCGTGACGCCCATCTTCACCCCCGGCCATTGCGGCAACCACCTTTGCTTCGCGCTCGACGGCACCGGCATCCTGTTCAGCGCCGACCATGTGATGAGCTGGTCCACCAGCGTGGTCAGCCCGCCGGACGGCAATATGCGCGACTTCATGCACAGTCTTGCCAGGCTGCGCGCGCGGGAGGGGCAGGATCGGCTCTACCTCCCGGGCCATGGCCCGAAGCTGCCCGATCCGATGCGCTTCCTGGACGGGCTGGCCGAGCATCGCCGCCGGCGTGAGGCGCGGATCGTGACGGCATTGCGCGAGGGTGGCGCGATGCCGATCCCGGCGCTGGTGAGCCAGGTCTATGGGCCGCTGGACCCCAAGCTGGTGATTGCGGCGGGTCGCAGCCTGCTCGCGCAGCTCATCATGCTGGAGGAGGATGGCGTGGCCGCTCGGGATGGCGAGGCCTGGCGGATGCTCTAACAGGCGGCGGAAAGCGGAACAACATGTTGTGGGTGTCCTGCTCCATCAGTTGCCGTTCCGACCGCACCGAGTGGAACGCCTGCAACAACGGCGCCCGCAACAGCTTCCCGGGCGCGATCGGGTCCCGGCCGCCCGCCGCGCAGGCTTGTCGAAGCCGCATTCACGATCGACCCGATCCGCCGCAAAGCATGGCCCGCAGCAACCATCGCCGCCGCCTGACGATGCAAGCCGCGCATAAATCCGACCTCCGCCCCGCTGAAGCAGCGAATCAGTTCACGGCCGATTTGGGAAGACGAATTGCCGCACCCTGCTAGATCTCGATGCGGATCAACTCAGGCGCCAGCATGCCGGGGGGAAAGGGCGCGCCCAGCGTGGCCGAGAGGCCGCGGGCGGCGGTGGCGAGTTGCTGGGCCAGGGCCGGCAAGTCGGCGGCCGTGACCCGCTCGATCGGGCCGCTGATGTTCAACGCGCCCCGCAGCACGCCAACCGGCCCCCAGATGGCCGTCGCCAGGGAGGCCGTCTGGGGGTTCTGGATGCCGGCCGAGTAAAAGACGGTCTGCCGCAACCGCGCCATGTCGGCCGCCCCATCGCTGTGCTGCAAGGCCTGGCCGATGGAGGTGTGGTCCAGCGGCTTCAGGTTGGGCATTCCGCTCACGGCCCGCACGGATTGGGGACTGTCCACCCGGAACAGCGTCAGGCGGTTCTCCTGCTCGCGCACCTGGAAGGAAGCGGCTTCCCCGGTGGACGCGGCCAGTTGGCGCAGCACCGGCGGCACATGGTCTTCCAGGCGGAACTGCGCGCGATAGGCCTCGCCCAATTGCAGCAGGCGGGCGCCAAGCTGATAGCGGCCATCCACCAGGCGGACGACATATCCCATGCGCTCCAGCGAGACGAGGTTGCGAAGGACGGTCGGCTTGGCCAGCCCCGTGCTGCGCGCCAACTCGGACAGGCCGCGCGTGGCGACCGCGCCGAGAAAGGCATTCAAGATCGAGAGGCTCCGCTCAACGGCGATGATCCCGCCATTGCGAGGTTGCGGGATCGGGGAGGAGGTATCGCTATTCATTACATAGCATTCAATGCTTTTTCCCGCGGAGGGTCAATCGGCGCGGCCGGCCATCGGTCATGCCCGCAGCGCATCATGCGAGGTGAACCGATGAGCCGTTTGACATCACCGAAGACTCGGTCCACAATGCGGAACGCCGTTTCATTAAGTGATCTTCCCGTAAGTGATCTTCCCGTAAGTGATCTTCCCGTAAGTGATCTCCCCGGCGCAATGTATGGACAACTGCCGCTTCTGCGCCTCATGCCCAGCCTTGAGCGAGCCTCCCGCTTCTGGTCTGAACGGTCGGAAAGACATTTTATTTACCCGGACAAATCAGCCGATGTGATGGCTGAAGCCCGTGATCGCCAGGCGTGGCCTCGGATGCGGCGGGATTTGCTCGCCAAGGCTTCACATGACACGCCGCTAGCCTCACCCGCACCGGGTCCATATAATGCCCAGTCATTGGACCGGCGGTCCGCTGGGAAGAACGACCCCTCAGCCCCAGCATCCACAAGGAAATTCGGACCACGTGACTGCCCCCGCCCCTGGTATTTCCCTTGGCATTGATATCGGCGGCACCTTCACCGATCTGGTGCTGCACGATCCCGAGATTCGCCGCTCCAACAGCCTCAAGATCCTGACCACCCATGGGGACCTGGTGCAGGGCATCCTGGAGGGAACGCGCCGCCTCCTCGCCGAAGCCAGCGTGGAGCCGTCGGAGATCACCCGCGTCATCCATGCGACCACGCTCTTCGCCAACGCCCTGATCGAGCGCAAGGGCGCGCTGATCGCGTTGATCACCACCCAGGGCTTCCGCGACGTGCTCAAGATCGGCCGGGAGCGACGCCATCCGCTGTTCGACCTCGCGCTCCGCCCCCCTGCCCCCCTCATGCCCGAGGCGTTGCGCCTGGAGGTGCCCGAGCGCGTGAAGGCGGATGGCACGGTGCTCACGCCTCTCGACCTCGCGGCGCTCGATGCGGCGGCGGACCATGCGGTGGCGGCGGGCGTGGAGGCCATCGCCATCCTGTTTCTCCACAGCGACCTCCATCCCGCCCATGAGGTCGCGGCGGCGGCCCGCATCGGCGCGCGCCATCCGGGCATTTGCGTCACCCCCTCCCACGCCATCGTGCGTGAGGAGCGAGAATATGAGCGCGGCTGCACAGCCACGGCCAATGCCTATGTGGCGCCCATGGCCAGGCGCTATCTGGCGCGGCTGGGCGCCGAACTCGCGGCGATGGGCATTGGCGCGCCCCTGCTGCCCACCCTCTCCAACGGGGGCATGACGCATCTGGAGGAGGCCAGCCGCGCCCCGGTGCAATTGCTGGAATCCGGCCCCGCCGCCGGCGCTCTCGCCGCCGCCTATCTCGCCGGCCAGCAGGAGGCGCGCATCCTCGCCTTCGACATGGGCGGCACCACGGCCAAGCTCAGCGTCGTCCAGCATGGCGAGCCCGAGATCGTCTTCGGCTTCGAGGTGGCGCGCCAGGCCCGCTTCATCGAGGGCAGCGGCCTGCCCATCCGAATCTCCGCCGTGGACCTCATGGAAATCGGCGCCGGCGGCGGTGGCATCGCCCGGCGCGACGCCATCGGCCAGCTCAAGGTGGGGCCGGATAGCGCCGGCTCGGAGCCCGGCCCCGCCTGCTATGGACGCGGCGGCACGGAAGCGACCGTGACCGATGCCAACCTCCTGCTCGGCTATCTCGATCCCGCGCGCTTCGCCGGCGGCCGCCTGGCGCTGGACCGGCTGGCGGCGCAGGCCGCCATGGCGCGGCTGGCCGCATCCCTCGGCATCACGCCTGAGGCGGCGGCCTGGGGCATCCATGACGCGGTCACCGAAGCCATGGCGAGTGCCGCCCGCACTCACCTGGCCGAGCGCGGGCGCGATGCCTCGGGCTTCACCCTGGTCTGCACCGGCGGCGGCGGGCCGGTCCATGGCTTCCATCTGGCGCGCAAGCTTGGCATCCGGCGGATCATCGTGCCGACCGGGGCCGGCGTCGCCTCGGCGCTGGGCCTGCTCACCGCGTCGCCACGGGTGGATCGCGTGGCGACACTGGGCCGGCGGCTGCTGGCCTGGACGGCGCGTGAACTGGATGCCGCCTTCGCCGAACTCGAAGCCGATGCCCGCGCCGTGCTGGAGCGCGGCGCCAGCCACCAGCAAAGCTGGGCGGATGACGCCCCCCCGGCCGAGCGCATGGTGGATGCGCGCTGCGTCGGCCAGGGCGCGCACATGCCCGTCAGCCTGCCCGCCGGCCCCTGGCCGGAGGATGACGCCGCGCTGCACGCCATGATCACCGGGGCCTTCACCGCCGCCCATCTGGCGCGCTTTCGCCGCCCGCCGCCCGCCCTCGCCATTGACCTCGTGCATGCGCGGGTGGTGCTGCGCGGCGCCCGCCGGCCGCTTGCGCTGCCGCGCGCCAGGCACTCCTGGCAGGGGCCGGCCATGCTGCATCAGCGCCAGGTCCTGGCCGGGGGCGCCAGCGCCATGGCCGACATCTACAGCCGCAGCGGCCTGACGCCGGGCTTCTCGGCCCGCGGCCCCGCCTTGGTGGAGGAGGCGGGCTCCACCCTCGTGATCGGCGAGGGCGGCCGGTTCAGCGTGCTGGAGAATGGCAATATCCTGGTGGAGATCGGCGCATGAACCTGCTCGACGCCATCAAGCTGGACTGGTCTGGACGCGGCTGATCCCGGCGGTGGATGAGGCCGCCAAGGCCATCATCCGCACCTCCTTCCCGACACTCTCCAACGAGGCGAATGATTTCGCCTGCGTGCTGACGGACGCGCAGGCACGCTCTCTCGCGCAGAATACCGGCTCGACCCCGGGCTTCATCGGCACCCTGCCCAACAGGGTGCGCGCCATCCGCCACCTGCCCGATATCGGCGCCAGGCTTCGCAGCAGCGAGGCGCGCGAGTTGTCGGCGAAGGCTTCCACATCCCGCCCATGCTGCTGCGGACCGATATCCGCACCCCTGGCCAGACCGAGGGCGATATCTGGGCCCAGGCCTCCGCCATCACCCTCATCGGGGATCGCGTGGTGGCGACGCTGGAGGATCACGGCCTGGCTGATCTCGACGCCGTTGCCACCGAGATCTTCGACCGCCCGGAAGCGGCCATGACGGCGCAGCCGCGCGCGGTGAATTCTCCCTTCACCCATGCCCGCGCCATGACCTGCTTCGTGCTCAAGGCCATGCTGCGGCCAGGGCCGAGCCCGCTACCCCTCGGTGCGGATCAGCCGCACGCGCCGGCCGGCAACGCCCAGCGCCAACTGGCCGGTCTTGAGCGCCAGCGCATCCGCGCCGAACACTTCCCGCCGCCAGCCGCTCAGCGCGCGGATATCGGGCTCCGATTCGCTCGCCAGGCGTTCGAGGTCCTCGGTATCGGCCAGCAGCTTCGGCGCCACGTGATGCGCCTCCGCACTCGCGGCCAGCAGCACCTTCAGCAGCGCCACCAGGGCAGGTGAAGCCCCTGCCCCGCGCCGCGCTTCCAGCGGCATGGGGAGTTGATCCTCCGGCAGCATCTTGGCCTCGGCGATGGCGGCGAGCAGCGAGACGCCGGACTTGCCGCGGGCGAAGCCCTCCGAGATGCCGCGGGCGCGGGCCAGTTGGTCCGTTGTCTCGGGCGCGGTGGCGGCCAGTTCCAGCAGCGTTTCGTCCTTCACCAGCCGGCCACGCGGGATGTTGATGCGCTGCGCCTCGGCCTCGCGCCAGGCGGCGGCGGCGCGCAGCGTGCCCAGGAAGCGGCGATTGCCGGATTTGGGCTTCAGGCGCTCCCACGCCTCATTCGGCTCGGTGATGTAGGTGGAGGGCTCCATCAGCGCATCCATTTCCTGCGCCACCCAATCCAGCCTGCCTTCGGCCAGCAGCTTTTCGCGCAGGCGCAGATAGACCTGGCGCAGATGCGTGACATCGCCCGCCGCATAGATGATCTGGGCCTGCGAAAGCGGCCGGGCCGACCAGTCGGAGAAGCGGTGCGCCTTGTCGATCGAGGCGCCGGCCAGGGCACGCACCAGGCTGTCATAGCTCGCCTGGTCGCCGAAGCCGGCCACCATGGCGGCGATCTGCGCGTCGAACATCGGCGTGGGCACGGCGCCGAATTTCAGCAGGAAGATTTCGACATCCTGCCGGGCCGCATGGAACACCTTCACCACGGCGGGGTCGGCCAGGAGGTCTCCCAGGGGGGCCAGGTCCATCCCCGGCGCCTCGGCATCCACCACGGCCACCTCATGCGCGCCGGCGAGCTGGACCACGCATAATTCCGGCCAATAGGTGCGTTCGCGCATGAACTCGGTGTCCACGGTCACGAAGGGCTCCTGGCGGAGCCGGTCGCACAGCTCGGCGAGCTCGGAGGATTGCGTGATGAAGTGGGGAGTGGGATCTTGCGCTGCGGCCATGCCCAGGGTTTGCAGCCGGATGGGCCGCCATGCAAGGGCGTCTCTTGACAGCGGCACCCGGCGAAGGCCCTTACCAGGGCCAGAAATCTGTCATCGCAGGATCACATGCACGCCTACCGCACCCACACCTGCGGCGCGCTTCGCGCCGAAAACGCCGGGCAAACCGCCCGCCTCTCCGGCTGGGTGCATCGCAAGCGCGACCATGGCGGCCTGCTGTTCATCGACCTGCGCGACCATTACGGCCTGACGCAATGCGTGATCCCGCAGGGCTCGCCCGTCTTCGAAGTGGCGGACAAGCTGCGCGCGGAGAGCGTCATCACCGTCACCGGCGAGGTCGTGAACCGCGAGCCCGGCACCGTCAACGACAAGCTGCCCACCGGCGCCATCGAGCTGCGCGTGCGCGAGCTGGTGCTGCAATCCGCCGCCGATGTGCTGCCCTTCCAGGTCGCGCAGGAGCAGGAGGCGCCGGAGGAGATGCGCCTGCGCTACCGCTTCCTCGACCTGCGGCGCGAGCGGCTGCAGAAGAACATGATCCTGCGCGCGCAGATCATCGACAGCATCCGCCGCCGCATGATCGGCATCGGCTTCAACGAATTCCAGACGCCGATCCTGACCGTGTCCTCGCCCGAGGGCGCGCGCGATTTCCTCGTGCCCGCCCGGCTGCATCCCGGCAGGTTCTACGCGCTGCCGCAGGCGCCGCAGCAATACAAGCAGCTGACGATGGTGGCCGGCTTTGACCGCTATTTCCAGATCGCGCCCTGCTTCCGCGACGAGGCCGGACGCGCCGACCGCACGCTGATGTTCTACCAGCTCGACGTCGAGATGAGCTTCGTCACCCAGGAGGATGTCTTCGCCGCGATGGAGCCGGTGATTCGCGGCACCTTCGAGGAATTCGCCCAGGGCCGCCACGTGGATGGCGGCCCCTGGATCCGCATCCCCTATGCGAAGGCCATGCTCGACTACGGCTCCGACAAGCCGGATTTGCGAAACCCGCTGGTGATCCGCGACGTGACGCAGCATTTCGCAAGCTCGGGCTTCGGGCTTTTCGCCAAGATCGCGGCCTCGGGCGGCGTGATCCGCGCCATCCCGGCGCCGGGCGCCGGGGGCAACCCGCGCAGCTTCTTCGACAAGCTGAATGAATGGGCGCGCGCCGAGGGCGCCGGTGGCCTGGGCTACATCACCTTCGACGGAGAAGGCCCCAAGGGGCCGATCGCGAAGAACCTGGAGGCGGAGCGCGCCGAGGCCATCCGCCTCGCCTGCGGCTTGCAGCCCGGCGATGCCGTCTTCTTCGCCGCCGGCAAGGAGGCCGATGCGGCCAAGTTCGCCGGCCAGACGCGGCTGCGCCTGGGCAATGAGTTGGGCCTGACCGAAAAGAGCGGCTTCCGCTTCTGCTGGATCACCGATTTCCCCTTCTACGAGCTGAATGAGGAGACCAACCAGGTCGATTTCAGCCACAACCCCTTCTCGATGCCGCAGGGCGAGATGGCGGCGCTCGAAACCCAGGACCCGCTGACCATCCCCGCCTACCAGTACGACATCGTCTGCAACGGCTATGAGATGGCCTCGGGCGCGATCCGCAACCACAAGGCGGAGATCATGGTGAAGGCCTTCGGCATTGCGGGCTATCCGCCCGAAGCCGTGGAGCAGCGCTTCGGCGGCATGCTCAACGCCTTCCGCTACGGCGCGCCCCCGCATGGCGGCATGGCCGCCGGCATTGACCGCATCGTGATGCTGCTGGCCGAGGAGCCGAATCTGCGTGAGGTGAACCTTTTCCCGATGAACCAGCAGGGCGAGGAATTGATGATGGGCTCGCCCTCCACGGTCGAGGAGATCCGCCTCAAGGAACTCTCCATCCGGGTGCAAATGCCGCCGCCGAAGAAGCAGGGGTAACGCGGGGGGCGCTGCCCCTCGAACCCGCCGGGGTCCGTGGCGGACCCCGGCGTGAACTACGCCGCCTCCCGCGCCCCATATCCCTGGGGGTGGGCCAGATGCCAGGCCCAGGCGCTGCGGACGATCTCGTCCAGGGTGGCGTGCTGCGGCCGCCAATTCGTCTCGGCCCGGATCAGCGCCGAGGAAGCGACCAGCACCGGCGGGTCACCCGCACGGCGCGGCCCGTTCTCATACGGCACTTTCCGCCCCGAGACTCGCTCGATCGCCGCCATCACCTCGCGCACGGAATGGCCCGCGCCATTGCCGAGATTGTAGCGCACCGAGCCCTGGTCCAGCCGCGGCAGCACGGCGATATGCGCCGCAGCCAAATCCATCACATGCACATAGTCGCGCACCGCCGTGCCATCGGGCGTGTCGTAATCCGTGCCAAACACATGCAGCGGCGGCAGCCTGCCCAGCGTGGCCAGGATGGCGCGCGGGATGAGGTGAGTCTCCGGCTCATGGTCCTCGCCCGCGCGGCCAGCCGGGTCCGCGCCGGCCGCGTTGAAATAGCGCAGCGAGGCGGAGCGCAGGCCATGCGCGCTCTCGGCCCAGGCCAGCGCCTGTTCCATCATCAGCTTCGAGAGGCCATAGGGGTTCACCGGGCTCGTCTCAGCCTCCTCCGTGATGGGCACGGATTTCGGCACGCCAAAGACCGCGGCGGTCGAGGAGAGCACGTATTTCAGGCAGCCGCCCTTCACCGCGGCCTCGGCGAGGTTCACGCTGTTGGAGAGGTTCTCGCGGCAATAGCGCAAGGGCTGCTGCATGCTGGCACCCACCAGGGAGAGGGCGGCCAGGTGGAACACCGCGTCGAACTTCCAGGCGGCGAAGATCTCGTCCAGCCTGCGGCGTTCGCCCAGACTGGCCTGGATGAAGGTGGCGCCCGGCGCCACCGCGCCGCGATGGCCGGTGGAGAGGTCATCCAGCACCACAACCTCATGCCCCGCATCCAGCAGGGTGAGGACAAGATGGCTGCCGACATAGCCAGCGCCGCCAGAGACAAGATAACGAGCCATGTTTCATCCAATCCGATGGGACGCGTTCTGCGCCCCGAATATGGCATCAATTCGTTAGCGAGACGGCAGTTGCGCCGCGATGATGACGGCCAGCCGGTCCCTCCCCCCCCGATGGGCCGTCTTCCCCCGCGCCAGCCGCCGCAAATCACGCCGCGCCAGCACCAGGGGCAGCGCCGCGGCGCGGGCCGCGCGTGGCAGGCCCTTCAGCGAAAGCGGGGCCGGCGCCCCGGCCGCCAGCCGGGCGATGACGGGGGCGGCCAGTTCGGGTTTCTCGACCACTGCCTCGGGCATGATGAGATCGCGCGGCAGCAGGCAGCGGCCCTGGGCGGCCAGGGCCGGCACGGCACGCAGCACCCCGGCCAGGCCATAGAGCATGCCCGCCTGTTGCAGCGCGGGCAGCAAGGCAGCGGGCGCCCCCAGCAGCCGCCCGGCCGCCACGGCAAAGCCGCCCGCCGTGCCGCGCAGATAGGCGTGCAGGGCGGCGGTGCTGGCGATGCCCTCCTCATCGGCCTCCATCTCCCGCGCCTCGGCCATGGCGATCAGGCTTGGCGCGTCCAGTTCGCCGGCGCGGATCGCGGCATGGAGGGGGGTGGCCACCTCATGCTGGCGGGCGGGCGCGCCCTGGGCGGCCTGTTCCACCGCCTCGCGCCACCAGGTCATCCGGATCAGGGCCATCATGGGGTTGCTCGCGGCCTCACGCGCGCGGGCCAGCTCGTGATTGAAGGCGATGAGGGTGAACAGCGCCTCGCGCTTCTCCGGCGGCGCAAACAGCGCGCAGAGGAAGCGGTCGGGGTCTTGGCGGCGCGCGATGGCACCGCATGCCGATAGCGGCGGGGGGCAGAGTTCAGGCACGGCTGCGTCCATGGCGGCAACCGGTGCGGCGCGCAAGCGGTTGACGCTTCGCCCCGCGCTGCTTAGCTGCGACGCACCGCACCCAACACCCCGGAGAAACGCCATGGCCTTCAGCCTTCCCCCGCTCCCCTATGCCACCTCTGCCCTCGCCGCCCAGGGCATGTGCCAGGAAACGCTGGAGCTGCATCACGGCAAGCACCACAACGCCTATGTCACGGCGCTGAACGGCCTCATCGAGGCCAAGGGCCTGGCCGGCAAGTCGCTGGAGAGCATCGTGGCGGAAGCCGGCAAGGCCGGCGCCGATGGCCTGCCCGTGCTGAACCAGGCCGGCCAGCACTGGAACCATGTGTTGTTCTGGCAGGTGATGTCGCCCAATGGCGGCGGCGACAAGCTGCCGGCCAGGCTCGCCGCCAGGATCGACTCTGACCTCGGTGGCCTGGCCGCCTTCAAGGAGGCCTTCAAGCAGGCCGGCGTCACGCAGTTCGGCTCGGGCTGGGCCTGGCTGATCATCGGCGCCGACGGCAAGCTGAAGGTGACCAAGACCCCCAACGGCTCCAACCCGATCGCCACCGGCGAGGGCACGCCGATCCTGGGCGTGGATGTGTGGGAGCACGCCTATTACCTGGATTTCCGCAATCTCCGCCCGAGCTACCTGGACAACTTCCTGAACAAGCTCGTGGATTGGAGCGTGGTGGAAAGCCTGATGGACAAGGGCGGCCTGAGCACGGACCAGAGCGCGTAGGCCGCACCGGCTTTCGCTGAAAATGAGGGGCGCGGTCCACGAGGGCCGCGCCCTTTTTCACGGCCAATTGGCCAAATCCAGGAGTGCGCGGGCGAAGGCCTCGGGCGCTTCCTGCGGCGGGTTGTGCCCCACGCCGGGCAGAAGGCGACGCTCAAACCGGCCGGTGAAGCGCGACGAGGCGTCCGGCCCCGGCGGGTTCACGCCATCGGCCAGGCCGTGCAGGTCCATGGCGCGCACAGCAATCGGCGGCAGGCGGGCCAGCGCCATCTCGAAATCTTCATGCGCCGGATCACCCGCCACCAGGCCGAAGCGGTGGCGGTAGGAATGGAGCACCACCTCGACGAAATCCGGATTGTCGAGATGCGCGGCGCTGGCCGCGAATTGCGCCTCGGAAAACCGCCATTCGGGGGACCAGAGCTGCCAGAGCAGCCGCGCGAAGGCCGCGCGATGCGCCGCCAGCCCCGCCGCCCCGCGCGCGCCATGCAGGTAGAATTGGTACCAATGCCGCATCTCACGCTCGGGCGCTTGCGGCTCATTGGCGCGGGCGATGTCCTGGATGTTGTAGCCGGTGCAGGTGAGCAGCCCGGCGCAGCGTTCCGGGCGCAAGGCGGCCACCACGCAGGCGGCGCGCCCGCCCCAGTCATAGCCGGCGAGAAGGGCGGAGGGGATGCAAAGCGCGTCCATCAGCGCCAGCAGATCAGCCCCCAGCGCGCCCTGCGCGCCGGAACGCGCCACGCCGGGCCGCAGCCGCGTTTCGCCATGGCCGCGCAAATGCGGCACCAGCACGCGATGGCCGGGAAGATGCGGCACGACGTCATCATAGCAGCGCGCCGCATAGGGAAAGCCGTGGAGGAGGAAGATGGCCGGCGCATCAGCCGGCCCGTGCTCCTCCACGGCGATGGTCAGTTGCGGGGTTTCGACCAACCGCAACCGCATGGCCTCAGCCCTTGGCGTCGTTCGCCGCTTCGGGACGGATCACGCTGCCGATGGTGCCGCGCACGATCGTCACGCGCACATTCGGCGCGATCTCGACCTCGACCTCGTCGGAATTGTCCTTCACGAGCTTGATCTCGCCCAGGATGCCGCCCGAGGTGATCACGCGGTCACCGCGCTTCAGGCTGGTCAGCATGGCCTTGTGCTCCTTCATCTTCTTCTGCTGCGGCCGGATCAGCAGGAAATAGAAGACGACGAAGATCAGCAGCAGCGGCAGGAGTTGCATGACGATCGAGCCCGCGCCGGAGGCGTCCTGGGCATAGGCGGGGGAGATGAGCATTGGGCCTCGCAATGGGGAAAAGGATGCGGGGCAGATGAACTGCCGGAAGGCTTGCGTCAACAGGCTTGCGTTAGCAGGCGGGCAGCGCTTGAAGCGCCGGATGGACAATGAACTCCTCTCCCGCATTGCCGCCGCCCTGGAGCGCCTGGCGCCCCCGCCGGTCCCGCCGCCCACCCTGGAGGGCGCCGATGCCTTCATCTGGCACCCGGGCCAGCAGCGCCTGGCGCCCGTCCCCAAGGTCAGCCGCGTGGAGCTGATGCTGTTGCAGGGCGTGCAGCGGCAGAAGGACATCATCCTGGAGAACACGCTGCGCTTCGCCCGCGGCCTGCCCGCCAACAACGCGATGCTCTGGGGCGCGCGCGGCATGGGAAAATCCTCGCTGGTGAAGGCCGCCCATGCCGAAGCCAACCAGCAATATCCGGCCTCACTCGCCCTCATCGAAATTCACCGCGAGGATATCCGCACCCTGCCCGACCTGCTGGGCCATCTGCGCGTCCAGCCGCGCCGGGCGGTGGTCTTCTGCGACGACCTCTCCTTCGAGAAGGAGGATGCCGACTACAAGGCGCTGAAATCCGTGCTCGATGGCGGCATCGAGGGCCGGCCCGCCAATGTGCTGTTCTACGCCACCTCCAACCGCCGCCACCTCATGCCGCGCGACATGATCGAGAATGAGCGCGCCAGCGCCATCAACCCCAATGAAGCCGTCGAGGAGAAGGTCTCGCTCTCCGACCGCTTCGGCCTCTGGGTCGGCTTCCACAATTGCGACCAGGATACCTTCTTCGCGATGATCGAAGGCTATGCGAGGGCGATGGACCTGCCGGTGAGTGACGAGGAATTGCGCGCGGCGGCGGTGGAGTGGTCCGTCACGCGGGGCGGCCGCTCGGGGCGCGTCGCCTGGCAGTTCATTCAGGAGATGGCCGGGCGGCTCGGGGTTAAAGGGTAGGAAGGCGGGGACACGTCCGCCCGCTTTTCCTTGCCTTTTGCGC
>Ga0136707_1000060_pt1 | contig 17692 bp, 17 predicted proteins | sample 4C3metaG_FD_101397 | JGI IMG/M metagenome (GOLD analysis project Ga0136707, IMG submission 101397) | Freshwater bacterial and archeal communities from Indian Creek, Illinois, USA - 4C3 metaG | ecosystem: Environmental > Aquatic > Freshwater > Unclassified | place: USA: Indian Creek, Illinois...
GACCGGGGGGCAGCGGTGCCGCCGGGTCGAGCAGCGCCCGGGCAAAGCGGGCCTGGCTCATGCCGCGGGGTCCAGGATACGGCCGGCGCGGGCGGCCTCGGCGGCGAGGACGGGCCAGGCGGGCACGTCATTGTCCCATTCGATCAGGGTGGGCAAGGGACCGGCCCGGGCGATCAGCTCGGCATAAAGCGTCCAGACCGGGTCGGCGACCTCGACGCCGTGGCTGTCGATGAGCAGGCGGGCGCCATGGTCGTCGCGGTCCTCGGCGTGGCCGCCAAGGTGGATTTCGCCGATCAGGTGGTGCGGGAAGGCGGCAAGACAGGCGGCGGGGTCGGTGTCCTGGTTGGTCGCCGACACATAGAGGTTGTTGATGTCGAGCAGAAGGCCGCAGCCGGTCCGACGGGCGACCTCGGTCAGGAAGTCGACCTCGGGCAGCGTGGTTTCGGCGAAGGCAAGGTAGGTCGCGGGGTTTTCCAGAAGCATCCGGCGGCCGAGGGCGGCCTGCACGGCGTCGATGTGGTCTGCGACGCGGGCCAGCGTGGCAGGAGTGTAGGGCACGGGCAGCAGATCGTTGAGATAGGCCCCGTCATGGGTGGACCAGGCGAGATGTTCCGAGAAGCTCGCGGGGGCCAGCCAGTCGCAGAGCTGCTTCAGGCGGGACAGATGTTCGCGGTCGGGCGGACCCTCGCCGCCGATGGACAGGCCGACACCATGCACGGAAACCGCAAAGCGCCCGGCCAGGTGGCGCAGCTGCGCCAGCGGGCGTCCCCCCCCGCCCATGTAGTTTTCTGCATGGATCTCCAGCCATTGCACCGGGCCGGGCGCGGCAAGAATGTTGGAAAAATGCTGCTGCTTGTAGCCCACGCCGGGCGTTGCAGGTAACCCGTAGTGCCTGTGGTCCGGCATTCGTCCCCCCCCCCCTGTGAAAGGGCCCCCGGACCGGCAAGGCCCGGGAGCGGGCGGCGTCAGGCCGACGGCAGGTCGCGGGTCAGCGGCGCAAGCGAGCCGGCGCGGGCGGTGCCATCCGCGGCGGCGGGCAGTTCCATGGTCAGGCAGGTGCCGGCCGGGACAAGCGTCCAGGCATTGCCCTGGTAGTCGACCTTCGAGGTGCCGGCACAGCTGGTGCCTTCCCCGGCGGCGCAGTCGTTCTGCCCGGCAAGCGACACGCCGAAGCACTTTTCGTTTTCCTGGGCCGCGACGGCGCCCGCCGACAGCGCCGCCAGCAGCGCGCCGGCAATGGCGAGCGATTTCGATTGATAGGTCATGATGACAATCCCTTGCGTTGGGTCGCTTGGTTCGCGACAAGCCAAGGGTTAGGCCTTCGGCAAGCTCACCGGACAGGCACGGACGCGTGAACCACCGTTTCGTGACCGCACGTCCCGGCGCCGCCCCGGGCGGACGACGGCGAAGGGCGCGGGGTTTTTCGTTCCCGGCCAGTTGCTTGCGTCAGACCGCCGCGGGCGGCAGGGCCTCGAAGCCGAAGCCGGCGACCGCGGCATCGAGCGTGATCGTTTCAGTCCGCGTCTCGCCAAGGCGGCGCACTGAAACAGTCCGCCCCGCGACTTCCTGCATCCCGATGGCCAGGATCACGGGAACCTTGCCGACCGAATGTTCGCGGACCTTGTAGTTGATCTTCTCGTTGCGGACATCGGCCTCGGCCCGGACCCCGGCCCGTTGCAGCGCCGCCACAACCTCGTGCACGAAGGGGTCGGCATCCGAGACGATGGAGGCGACGACGACCTGCCGGGGCGCCAGCCAGAACGGCAGCCTGCCGGCATAGTTTTCCAAGAGGATGCCGATGAAGCGTTCGAACGATCCCAGGATCGCGCGGTGCAGCATGTAGGGCCGGTGCTTCATGCCGTCCTCTGCCACATATTCCGCGCCGAGGCGGTCGGGCAGGTTCGGATCGACCTGGAAGGTGCCGCACTGCCATTTGCGGCCGATGGCATCGGTCAGCTTGAAGTCGAGCTTCGGCCCGTAGAAGGCGCCTTCGCCGGGGTCGACCTCATAGGGCACGCCCGCGGCTTTCACCGCGGCCTCGAGCATGCCCTCGACCTTGTCCCAGGCCGCGTCCGAGCCGATCCGCACCTCGGGGCGGGTGGAGAACTTGATCTCGAAGCTCTCGAAGCCGAGGTCGCGGTAGACCCCCGCGAGAAGGCGGATGAAGGCTTCGCACTCGCTGCCGATCTGGTCCTCGGTGCAGAAGATATGCGCATCGTCCTGGGTGAAGCCGCGCACCCGCATCAGCCCGTGCATCGAGCCCGAGGATTCGTAGCGGTGGCACGACCCGAACTCCGCCAGCCGCAGGGGCAGGTCGCGGTAGGACTTGAGGCCCTGGTTGTAGACCTGGACATGGCAGGGGCAGTTCATCGGCTTGAGCGCGTTGATCCGCTTTTCTTTCGCGCCTTCCTCGTCGACCTCGACCAGGAACATGTTCTCGCGGTAGGCCTCCCAGTGGCCCGACTTTTCCCACAGCACGCGGTCCACGACCTGGGGCGTGCGGATTTCCCGGTAGCCCGCCCGGCGCTGGCGGCCGCGCATGAAGTCTTCCAGCACCCGGTAGATCGTCCAGCCGTTCGGGTGCCAGAACACCATGCCGGGGGCTTCTTCCTGGAGGTGGAAAAGTTCCATCTCGCGCCCCAGCTTGCGGTGGTCGCGCCTCAAAGCCTCCTCGAGCATCGTCAGATGCGCCTTCAGGTCGTCGCGGTTGCGGAACGCCACACCATAGATGCGCTGCAGCATCGGGCGGGACGCGTCGCCCAGCCAGTAGGCCCCCGCGACATGCGTCAGCTTGAAGGCATCCGCCGGCACCTGGCCGGTGTGCTGGAGATGCGGGCCGCGGCAGAGGTCCTGCCAGTCGCCGTGCCAGTACATCCGCAGGTCCTCGCCTTCGGGGATGCGGTCGATGAGTTCGAGCTTGAAGGGTTCGCCCCGGCCCCGGTAATGTTCGACCGCGCGGGCACGGTCCCAGACCTCGGTGCGCACCGGCTCGCGGGCGTTGATGATCTGCTTCATCCGCGCCTCGATCGCGCCGAGGTCTTCGGGCGTGAAGGGCTCGGCGCGGTCGAAGTCGTAGAACCAGCCCTGGTCGCGGACCGGGCCGATGGTGACCTTCACGTCGGGCCAGATGTCCTGCACGGCGCGGGCCATGATATGCGCCAGGTCGTGGCGGATGAGTTCGAGGGCGGGCGCCTCATCCTTCAGCGTGTTGATCGCGACGCGGGCATCCGTCGGGATCGGCCAGGCGAGATCCCAGTGCACACCGTTCACCTGCGCGGAAATCGCGGCCCGGGCCAGCGAGGGGGCGATGGAGGCGGCCACCTCGGCCGGGGTCACGCCCGCGGGATACCGGCGCTGGTTGCCATCGGGAAATGTCAGGGAAATCTGGGCCATGGCCTGATCCTCGTCGGTCTGGCGCCCACGATGCGCCCGGTTGCGGGTTCTGTGGGACGTGTCTTGCCAAAGCGGCGGGGCGAAGTCAAGCGATGCGCGGTTCTTCGCCCGGCGGCCGCGGCGGCCCTGCCCGCGGCCGGGCACGGCGCCTATATTCGCGCCATGACCACGTTCCTGACCACCCCGCAAGGCCGCCACATCGCGCATCACCGCATCGAGGGTCGCGGCCCGGGGGTGGTGTTTCTGGGCGGGTTCCGGTCGGACATGACCGGGACCAAGGCGATGGCGCTGCAGGCCTGGGCCGAGGCGAGGGGGCAGGCCTTCCTGCGCTTCGACTATTCCGGGCACGGCGCCTCGCACGGGGCATTTGCCGATGGCGCGATCAGCGACTGGCGCGAGGATGCGGCGGCGGTGGTCGAGGCCCTGACCTCGGGCCCGCAGGTTCTGGTCGGCTCGTCAATGGGGGGGTGGATCGCGCTGCTGCTGGCCCGGGCGATGCCGCAGCGGGTGGCCGGGCTGGTCGGGATCGCGGCGGCGCCCGATTTCACCGAAACCCTCTGGAATGACGGGCTGACCACCGCCGAGCGGACGGCGCTGCTGAAGGACGGGCTGGTGCTGCGGCCGTCGGAGCATTCGGACGCGCCCTATCCGATCACCCGCCGCCTGATCGAGGACGGCCGGCAGAACCTGGTTCTGGCCTCGCCGCTGGTGCTGGCGATGCCGGTCAGGCTGTTGCAGGGGACGGCGGACCGGGACGTGCCGATGCAGGTGGCGCTCGGGCTGGTGGATCATATTGCCAGCCCCGACCTGCAACTGACGCTGGTCAAGCATGCCGACCACCGGCTTTCCTCGCCGCTCGGCCTGCGGCTGATGCTTGGGGCCGTGGAGGATGTCGTGCGGAGCATCCGATCCGGCCCTGACGAAATCGAACAATCCGGCGGCCTGGGGCTGATGGCCTGACGCAGCGATTTTCAGGAATGTTGCTTCGGGTTGAATGCGTTGCGCCGCAGCCTTGCGGCATGGCACAGGCGATGCACCATCAGTCTTGCTGCATTCCGGCCAGCGGTGCCGCGCCCGTGAACGGGCTGATGGCCGCGATGATGCCGCAGGGATGTGTCGGGGTGATCGCCGAGGCGGGTCGCCTGCCGGCGCGCCTACTGCGCCGAGGCGAGCGCGACCTTGGCCTTGGGCCGGCCGGCGGCGCGGTCGATGAAGTTCAGCACCAGCGGGCGGATGTTCAGCCGCCAGCTCTTGCCCGCGAAGATGCCGTAATGCCCCGCGCCGGGCTCAACGTGCTGGGCCTTCTTGTCGGCGGCAAGCCCGGTCAAGAGGTTCAGCGCCGCAACGCATTGTCCGGGGGCGGAGATGTCGTCGTTCGCCCCCTCGACCGTCATGACCGAAACCCGGGTGATCGCGCCCATGTCGACCCGCTCGCCCGCGACGGTGAAGCTGTTCGTCGCGATCTCGCGCTTCTTGAAGATGCGATCGACGGTGGAAAGATAGAACTCGGCCGTCATGTCCATCACGGCGAGATATTCGTCGTAAAAGCGGTTGTGCGCGTCATGATCCGCCGCCTCGCCGCGCGAGACGCGGAAGATCTGCTCGGCGAAGGAGCGGGAATGGCGCTCGGCGTTCATGGCGATGAAGCCTTGCAGTTGCAGCAGGCCGGGATAGACCATCCGGCCGGCGCCCTTGTGCTTGAAGCCGACGCGCTGGATGGCAAGGTGTTCGAGCTGGCCCATGGTCACGCGGCGGCCGAAGTCGGTGACCTCGGTCGCGGCGGCATCGGGATCGACCGGCCCCCCGATCAGCACCAGGCTCTGCGGCTGGGCATCGGGCGCCACACCGGCGAGGTGGGCGGTGGCGGCAAGCGCCAGCGGCACGGGCTGGCAGATGGCGATCACATGGATGTCGGGGCCGAGCGCCCGCATGAAATCCACAAGGTAAAGCGTGTAATCCTCGATGTCGAACTTGCCGGCGCTGACGGGAATGTCGCGGGCATTGTGCCAGTCGGTGACATAGACATCGGCGTCGGGCAGGAGCGAGGCGACGGTGGAGCGCAGCAGCGTGGCATAATGCCCCGACATCGGCGCCACGAGCAGCACCTTGCGGGCCATGGGCGCGCGGCGGCGGACGAAGAACTGGATGAGGTTGCCGAAGGGCCGCTCGACCACCGGCGTCACGTCGACGAGGTGATCCTGCCCGTCGGGCCCGACGATCGAGCGGATGCCCCAGTCGGGCTTGGTGATCATGCGGCTGAAGCTGCGTTCGGTCACGTCGCCCCAGGCCGCCATCAGCGGCAGGACCGGGTTCAGCGACAGCGCGAAGGCCGGGTAGGAGGCCATGGCCCGCGCGGTGGCGCCCAGCCATTCATGGGTGTTGCGGGCGCTTTCCATCAGGTCGTAGGTCAACATATACTTCATCGCGTCTCCTTGCCCGTCGGGGGCCACTGGCGCCGGGCCGGCCGGGACAGGACGACGGATGCTGCGCAGCGGCGAAGATAGGCGGGAAATCGCGACATGACAACAGCCGACAAGACCCCCGATCCCGAGGCAGCGGCGCGCGCGGCGCGGCTGAACGACAACCTCGCCCGGATGGAGGAACTCTCGCAGCGGCTGACGGCCGCGCTGACCCAGCGGCGCCAGACGGATCCGGCGCTGCACGGGCCCGCGCCGGATGTCTACCTGAAGGCCGCTGCCGCCTATCTGGCCGAGATGATGCAGAACCCCGCCCGCGTGGTGGAGCATCAGATCGGCTACTGGGGCAAGACGCTGAAGCATTACGTCGAGGCCAGCCAGGTGCTGGCCAGGGGCGAGTTCCGGGCGCCGCCCGATCCGGGCCCGAAGGACCGCCGGTTCGCCAACCCCCTGTGGGAGACGCATCCGTTCTTCAACTATCTCAAGCAGCAGTACCAGCTGAACGCCGAGGCGATCACCACGGCGGTCGGCGACATGGAGGCGCTCGACCCCGCGGACCGCAAGCGGGTGGACTACTTCACCCGCCAGATCGTGGACATGTTCTCGCCGACCAATTTCCTGGCGACGAACCCCGACGCGCTGGAGCGGGCGGTCGAGACCGACGGGATGAGCCTGGTGCAGGGCCTGGAGAACCTGGTGCGCGATCTGGAGGCGAACCAGGGCGACCTCCTCGTCACGCTGGCGGACCGCGCGGCGTTCCGGGTGGGCGGGAACCTGGCGACGACGCCGGGCGCCGTGGTCTATCGCAACCGGATGCTGGAGCTGATCCAGTATGCGCCGACGACCGAGACGGTCCACCAGACCCCGCTGGTGATCTTTCCGCCCTGGATCAACAAGTTCTACATCCTCGACCTGAAACCCGCGAATTCGCTGATCAAGTGGATCGTCGATCAGGGCTTCACGCTGTTCGTCGTCTCCTGGGTGAATCCGGGCCGGGGATTTGCCGATACGGGGCTCGACGATTACATCCACGACGGATATCTGCGCGCGATGGCCGAGGTGCGGCGGATCACCGGCGAGAAGCGGATCAACGCGGTGGGGTACTGCATTGCCGGCACGACGCTGGCCCTGACGCTGGCGCATCTGCAAAGGCGCGGCGACCAGACGGTGCGCTCGGCCACCTTCTTTACCACGCTGACCGATTTTTCCGACCCCGGCGAGGTGGGCGTGTTCCTGGACGACGATTTCGTCGACGGGATCGAGCGCCAGACCGCGCAGGACGGGATCCTGTCGCGCGTGTTCATGAGCCGGACCTTCAGCTTCCTGCGCTCGAACGACCTGATCTACACGCCGGCGATCCGCAGCTACATGCTGGGCGAGGCGCCGCCGGCCTTCGACCTGCTGTACTGGAACGGCGACGGGACCAATCTGCCGGCGAAGATGGCGGTCGAGTATCTGCGCGGGCTGTGCCAGCAGGACGGCTTTGCCAGGGGCACCTTTGCGGTCTTCGGCGCGCCCGTGGCCCTGAAGGACATCACGCTGCCGGTCTGCGCCATCGCCTGCGAGACCGACCACATCGCGCCCTGGAAGGCCAGCTTTGCCGGCGTGCGGCAGATGGGGTCGGCCGACAAGACCTTCATCCTGTCCGAAAGCGGCCATATCGCCGGGATCGTCAATCCGCCGTCGAAGGACAAGTATGGTCATCATGTCAGCAGCGCCCCGGTGACCGGCGATCCGGAGGCCTGGCGAGCCGGTGCGACCTATCATGGCGGCAGCTGGTGGCCGCGCTGGGGCGCCTGGCTGGCGCGCCATTCGGGCGAAAGGTGCAAGGCCCGCGTGCCGGCTGATTCGCTGGCCCCCGCGCCCGGAACCTATGTCGTGGCGGTGCCGGAGGCGGAAGCCGACTGACATTTCCGCCGCATTCCAAGGGACTAGCCCCGCGCCGCCCCCTCTCATGCTGCAATGCAGCAAACCCTTGCATTGCTGCATTGCAGCATGTATAAGTCCTGCATGCCGAGATGGGCAGCAACCCCCGAAACCCCGGAGAATTGACATGCAGAAGACCCAGGACTTCACCAAAGTCATGCAGGACATGATGGCCAACTTCCCGGTTGACGCATCGGCCTTGCAGAACGCGTTCAAGACCCAGGCGGCCTTCGCGGAGAAATTCTCGAAAGTGGCGATCGAGGCGGCCGAAAAGTCGACCGAGATCTCGGCCAAATGGACCAAGGACACGCTGGCCAGGGTGGGCGACATGGCCAAGGCCAAGTCCGAGCCGACCGACTATACCAAGGCCGCGACCGACTTTGCCTCGGCCGCTGCCGAGATGGCTGCCGAGAACATGGCCGCCTTCGCCGAGATCGCCAAGAAGGTGCAGATGGAAACCGTCGAGCTGATGCTGGCCGCCGGCAAGGACATGTCGGAAGACGCGACCGCCGCCGTCAAGAAAGCCACCTCGGACGTGACCACCGCGGCCAAGAAGGCTGCCGCCGCGGCCAAGTGACCTGCCGCGGTTGACCTGTCGCGGTTGACGAGTGCGCGCCACGCCAGGCGCAGGGTGGGCCGGATAACCCCGCGCCCGCCCTTTCTTTTTGTCGTCCCGTCCCGTAAGCTTCTCTGCACCTGCAAAAGTCCCCGGGGGGCACCATGGCCGACACCTTGAAGCCGCTGCTGATCAAGCGCTATGCCAGCCGGCGGCTCTACAACACCGAAACCTCGGACTATGTCACGCTGGAAGATGTCGCCGGCTTCATCCGCCTGGGGCGCGAGGTGCAGATCATCGACCTGAAGTCCGGGGATGACCTGACGCGGCAGTATCTGCTGCAGATCGTGGCCGAGCATGAATCGAAGGGCGAAAGCGTCCTGCCGGTCGACGTGCTCACCGACCTCGTGCGCAGCTATGCCACGGGGATGAACTCGGTGGTGCCGCAGTTCCTGGCCGCGTCCTTTCAGATTCTGCGGGAAAGCCAGGCCAAGATGATGGAGAACCTGACGACCTTCCCCAACCCGATGGCCACGATGCCGGGGTTCGAGGCGATGCGCAAGCAGCAGGAAGCCTTCCTGAAGACCATGTTTGGCGGGATGCCGGGCTGGGCCGGATCGGGCCCCGCGCGCGAGGACGGCGCCCCGGCCTCGCCCGACGACATCGCCGAGATCAAGCGGCAACTGGCCGAGTTGCAGAAGAAGCTGTCGAAGCTTTAGCCGATGCCCGACAGCGAAGGCCGCGTCACGCTCTGGGGGATCGAGGTCTTCGTGGCGGCGGCCGAGGAGGGCTCGATCTCGGCGGCGGCGCGGCGGCTGGGCGTCAGCCCCTCGGCGGTCAGCCAGCAGCTCGCGGGGCTGGAGGCCGCGCTCGGGGCGGTGGTGCTGGACCGCTCGGGCCGCCCGATGCAGGTGACCCCGGCGGGGGCGATGTTCCGCCGCCATGCCCAGACGATCCTGAATGCCGCCAGCGAGGCGCGGGCGGAACTGGCGATGGCCGATCTCTCGGGCATGACGACGCTGCGGCTGGGGGTCATCGAGGATTTCGACAGCGATGTGACGCCGCAGCTGCTGTCGCTGCTGGCGCGGGACCTGAAAGGGTGCCGGTTCCTGCTGGAAACCGGGGCGAGCCACCGGCTGCTGGACCAGCTCGAGGCGCGGGCGCTGGATGTGGTGATTGCGGCGGATTCGGCCAGCGAGCGCGACAGCGACTGGCGCGAGGTGCATCCGCTGATGTCCGAGCCCTTTGTCGCGGTCACGCCCCCCGGCGGGCGGATCGAGGATCTGCGGCTGATCCTCTATACCGCGCGGCATCTGATGGGACGCCAGATCAGCACACATCTGGCGCGGCTGGGAATGCGGCCGGCGCACCGGTTCGAACTTGACAGCTATGCCGCGATCCTGGCGATGGTGACGGGCGGCGAGGGCTGGACGATCCTGACGCCGCTCGCGCTGCACCAGGCGCGGGCGTTCCGCCGCGCGGTCGAGGTGCGGCCGCTGCCCTTCGCGCCACTGGAGCGGACCCTGTCCCTGACGGCGCGGGCGGGGATCCTGCGCGACGTGCCCGGCCAGATCGCGGCGCGGCTGAAGCCGCTGATCGCGCGCGACGTCATCGCCCCGGCGCTGGCGGATTGCCCCTGGCTGGCCCCGGCGCTGCGGATCCTCTAGCGGCGCATCCCGCCCCTGCGGGCGGTCTTCGCTGCGGCCGGCGATGCGCGCCCGAAGCGCGCGAGGATCCGTCCCTCAGCCCCGCACCTCGGTCGCCGCATCGAGGATGGCATCGGCGATGTAGTCGAGCTCGGGGCCGGTCAGCCGCGTCGGCAGGCGGACGTCGCAGGCGCGCATCAGCATGGCGCGGGTCTGCGGCAGGTCGGGCGCCTCGCCCAGGAACTGCCAGTTCCAGAAGGCGCGCGCATTGCCTTCGCTGAGGCCGAAGATCTGCACCGACACGCCGCGCGCCCCGGTCGCGGCCTGAAAGCCCAGGGCCTCGGCATCGGTCCAGCCGCCGGTCATGTTGAACTGGATCGAATCCGGCGCGCGACGCTCGGGGGCCAGCGGTTCGGGCACGACAAGATTGCGGCTCGCGTTCAGCCGGGCGGCGACGTGGTCGTGGTTCGCGCGGCCCCTTTCCACCCGTTCGGCCACCAGCGGCAGTTGCGGGCGGATCACGGCGGCGGACAGGTTCTGCATCCGCAGATTGTAAAGCGGCAGCCGGTTCTGCCAGTGCGCGCAGGAATTGGCGAGGCCGGGATGCTTTTTCCAGTTCGTCTCGTAGGCGCCGGACATGATGATCGCCCGGGCGGCGATTTCGGGATCGTCGGTGATCAGGATGCCGCCTTCGCCCGCGTTCACCATCTTGTAGGACTGGAAGCTGAAGCAGCCGACCTTTCCGACGGTGCCGATCTTGCGCCCGCCCCAGAGGGTGCCGAGCGAATGCGCCGCATCCTCGACCACCGGAATGCCGGCCGCATCGCACAGCGCCATGATGGCGTCCATGTCGCTGGTATGGCCGCGCATGTGGCTGATCATCACCGCGCCCGCGCCCGGCAACTTGGCGGCAAAGTCTGCCATGTCGACGCGGTAATTCGCGCCGACCTCGACCAGCACCGGCGTGCATTCGGCATGCACCACGCTGGAGGGGACCGCGGCAAAGGTGAAGGCCGGGATCAGCACCCGCGCGCCCCTCGGCAGGTCGAGCGCCTTCAGCGACAGAAACAGCGCCGCCGAGCAGGACGAGACGGCCAGCGCGTAGCGGCTGCCCATCAGTGCGGCGAATTCGGCCTCGAGCAGGGCCACCGGGGCATCGGCGGGGGCCGTGTAGCGAAAGAGATCGCCCGAGGCGAGAAGCCGGTCGATCTCGGCCCGTGCGGCCTCGGGGATCGGCTCGGAAGCATGGACATCGGGGGCGCCAACCTTGACCATCATTTGACCGTCGGGGGCCATTCTGCACCTTTTCTGAAACGCATCTTCAGGAAAACTGTAAACACCTGTTTGATGACGCGCCAGTGACAAATTCTTCTGCCCGCGCGTTTCCGCCGGGCTTTGGCCGCGCGGCAGGTCGGGGGTGATCGGCCGAACAGGCGGGAGTGGCACTGGCGCCGGTCCTGCATCGGCGGCATCGGGTCCGGCTCGGCAGGACGGACTGCTCCAAATGCCTGGCGGAGCGTGCCCCGCATCGCAGGTCCGGGACATCCCGATCGCCGTCCCGGATGGGCACAGGGCTTGCCCGAGGCGAACCCGGCGGCCTTCCGGAACCCTCAGGGTCGGCACGGCGGTTCCAGCGGCTTGCGGCCCCGGGGTCAGAACACCCCCGTCACCTCGTACATCACCGGCTCGAAGCTGCGGCAAAGCTCGTTGATCCGGCGGTTGCGCGCGCGCATTTCGGGCGTGCGCAGCATCGCCTGATAATCTTCGCGCGCCCGCCATTGCGAATAGTTGCAGATCCGCGTCCGCGCGTCGTTCATGTGAAGGCCCGCCGCAATGAAGCCCGGTTGCCGGCGGATGCACTCGGCATAGGCCGCCTCCAGCGCCTCCATCAGGTCAAAGGCGGTGGCGGGGGTCATCTCGAAGGTGGTGATGACGGTTTGTCCTTGAAAATCCTTGACAATCTGTGGCATGTCGTCCTCCCTGCCTGCACACAGGATGCCACAGAACCGGGGCCCGGCCATGAAGTTTCTCGACCCGAACGACCCGTTCTTCCGCCCGCTCTGGGTGCGGCTGGCCACGGTGCTTGCGCCCGTGGGCTGGGGCCTGGTGGAGCTGTTGTGGATGCGCTCGACCACCTGGAGCCTGGTGTTCTTCGCCGCGGGGTTTTTCGCCGCCTGGAAGCTGTTCCTGCAGCGGCGGGACGAATAGCCTCAGTCCGGCCAGGCCGGAACCGGCAGTTCGAGCAGCCCGATGTCGGGCAGCTGGGCGCCGCCGATGACCACGGCCGCGATCACGATCACCGCCAGGGCGATCTTCCAGACCGACCAGGGCCGCTCGCCCTGAACCTCGCCGGTCTGGCCGTTCACGACGAAGCGGTAGCTCTTGCCGTTGTACTTGTAGGCCGCCGTCCAGACCGGCAGCAGGATGTGCTTGAACGTCTCGGCCGACCAGTCGGTGTCGATGTCCGTGATGCGCTGGTCATCCCCGCCGATGTCACGGCGCACATCCTCGCGGATCATCTCGGCCATCCGGTCCCGCGCTTCGGCATGACCGTCGGCAAGGGTGACCGTATAGCCCTCGGCCTGAAAGCCTGCCAGATATTCAGGCACATAGGGCACGAGCGCGCCCAGATCCCAGGGGGTCAGGTCATTGCCCAGCCGCCGCGGCAGGCTGCTCGAGGCCATGACGAGCACGTCGTCGAACGCCTGCGCCACCCGGCCCGAGGCGGGATACCAGCGCGTCTTGCGCACCTGTTGCTGGCGCATCTCGAACCGGCCGTTCACCCTGACGGTGACCGCCTGCGTGGTGAAATAGTGTTCCCCCCGCGCGCCGCGATAGCGCGAGACGGTGGCGGCGTCGAAGGTCCAGAACGGAACGTAGATCCCGGTCAGCGCGCGCCCCTTGCGGGCATAGGCCAGCAGGGTGTTCGGCGCGAACCAGAGGCTGCCCATCCAGGCGATCATCGCGGCCCGGGCCTGCGCCTCGCTCAGCACGAAGGGGATCACGGCCTGCGGCTTGATGTGCCGCTGGGTGCCGGTATCAAGGACCACCGGCGTGGCGCAGAACGCGCATTCGGTGGCGTGGGTCGCGCCCGCGACCTCGACCTGCGCGCCGCAGTTCGGGCAGCTGGTCGTGCGCAGCTCGACCATGTCGGCGCCGGCCAGATCGTCCTGCAAGCCGCGGGCCAGATCCAGCTCCTGCAACGCCCGCGCCCTGACGCGCGGCGGTTTGGGGCCGATATCCTGGGCCTGCCCGCAATGGTCGCAGACCAGATGCGTCTGGCCCGGCGCATAACGCAGCTGCGCGCCGCACTGCGCGCAGGGCCAACGGTGTTCCCGGCGGTCGGCCATGCTGCCCGGTCAGACCTGCGGCAGCGGCGGGGGCACGTTGTCGAGAAGGCGCCGAAGCTCGGTCTCGGCCGCCGGCTTCCAGCCCTCCTGGCCGGGGGTCCAGACCAGGCTCGCGCGCGACAGCCGACCGGTCGCGGCCATGCGGGCCATGTCCGCGTCGGTAAAGGGCCCGGTGGTCGCGCCATCCGCCGCCAGATGCCACAGCGTTCCGGCCGGCAGGGGCGGCGCGGCGGCGAGCGCGGCCGCGGCGGGGGCCGCGGGCGGCAGCGCGCCCCAGGGCCCCATGGCCTGCGCCATGCCCGCGCCCATCCCCATGCCCATCCCGGCCCCCATCGCCGCGCCCATGGCGCTGCCGGGCTGGCCCATCGCCTCGGCGGCATTGAACTGCATGTATTTCTGCAGGTTGCCCGCCACGCCGACCGAGGTGCGCTTGTCCAGCGCCTTTTCCACCTCCTCGGGCAGGCTGATGTTCTCGATGTAGAATTCCGGGATGGTCAGGCCGTATTCGGCCACCTGCGGCGCGATTGCCGTGGCGATGATCCGGCCCAGATCGGCGGTGTTGGCCGCCATGTCGAGCACCGCAATCCCCGACCGCGCCAGCACCTGGCTGGCCTGCTGGACGATCACGTTGCGGATCTGGAAGCTGATCTCGTCGGCGGTGAACTCGCCATCGGTGCCGACGACCTCCTGGATGAACTTGCCGGGGTCCGAGACCCGCAGCGAATAGGTCCCGAAGGCGCGCAGGCGGACCGGGCCGAATTCGGGGTCGCGCGCCATGATCGGGTTCTTGGTGCCCCATTTCTGGTCGTTGAACCGGGTGGTGCTGACGAAGCAGATCTCGGACTTGAACGGGCTGCAAAAGCCGTGGTCCCAGTGCTGCAGCGTGGTCAGGATCGGCAGATTGTTGGTCTCGAGCATGTAGAGACCCGGACCGAAGACATCGGCAAGCTGGCCTTCGTGGATGAAGACCGCCGCCTGGCCTTCGCGCACCGTCAGCTTGGCGCCATACTTGATCGCCTGGCCCCGCCGGTCGAAGCGCCAGACCATGGTGTCGCGCGTGCCGTCGAGCCAGGAGATGACATCGACGAACTCGCCTCTGAGGAAATTCAGGACCATGGCGACCTCCTTGGGGCTTGGGTCAACTGTCGCCGCCCGTCAGGCGGCTGGCAAGGGCTTGGACGACGGGACGCGCCTCGGCGGCCGACATTCCGGGGCGCAGCTCGGGGCTGTAGAGAATGCGCAGGAGCAGTTCGTCATGGTCGGTCAGCAGCGCGAATTCCTCGTCGTCGTTGAAGATCGAGGGACGCGCGCGCGGGCTGTCGTTGGGCAGGCCCAGGGCCTGGGCGATCTCTTCATGCACGCAGGACAGGCGCATCAGGTCGGGGTGCTCGGCGCGGATGACCGCGAAGGCCCGCGTGTAGGCGCCGGACGCGCCCTCCGACAGCGCATAGACCACGCAGTAGGTGGTGCGCGGCATGTCGGTGATCGCCGCCACATCGCCGGGCGTCAGGCTGGGGATCGCGGCGCGCAGCTCGGGTCCCAGCGCCTCGCGCTCCTCCTCGGAGACGATGTGGAGCATGAAGTTCGGCTCCAGATCGCTGACCGCGATCGGATGGCGGGTGATCTCGGCCAGGCGGGCGACGAAACTGACGATCCTGGCGCGATCGGTCGCCTGCCGGTCGACGGGGACGCTCGCGCCGAAGCGCAGCCCGATCCGGACCGGCACCTGCCAGCGGCGCAGCACGCTTTCGGTCTCGGCCCGCACCAGCCCCGCGCTGCCCTGGCGGTATTCGGTGAACAGCGCGATGCGCATGAAGTTATCGGCCAGTATGCGGTCGGTGAAGGGCACGTCGGCGCCGCTGTCGGTGCGCAGCAAGCCCCGGGCGAGCAGCGTCTGCTGGATCTGCGCGAAATAGAGCATTGCGGCGGCGCTTTTCCCGGTCGGCGGGGCGGGCATCGCGACGGCGGGCGTGACGGGCGCGCTCAGGGCCGCGGGCGCGCGCCCCGGCGGGGTGCAGGCCGACAGGACGACAGCGGCCAGGCCGCCCGCCAGCACCCGCGTCCTGACCCCTCGGCCCATCCGCCCCCCTCAGCCCGAGGTTGCGGGGGCCGCGGGCGCCGGGCGGCGCGCCTTGGCCGCGACGAGCGTGTCGCGCAGATCGGCCTCCATCCTGACCAGCTCCTGCTCGGCGGCCGCGCGGCGGGCCTTGCCTTCGTCGGCGATGGCAAGGCTTTCGTTGATCGTGGCGATCAGCGTCGCGTTCGCGTGCTTGACCGCCTCGATGTCGAAGACGCCGCGCTCCATCTCCTCGCGCACCACGCGGTTGGCGTCCTGCAGGTTGTCGGCATTGGCGCGCAAAAGCTCGTTGGTCAGGTCGCTGGCGCCGCGCACCGCTTCGGCGGCCTCTTTCGAGCGCTGGATGGTCACGGCCTGCGCCAGCTGGGTTTCCCACAGCGGCACGGTGTTGACGAGCGTCGAGTTGATCTTGGTGATCAGGCTCTTGTCGTTTTCCTGCACCAGGCGGATCGAGGGCAGCGACTGCATCGTCACCTGCCGGGTCAGCCGCAGGTCATGCACCCGGCGCTCCAGATCGTCGCGGGCGGCGCGCAGGTCGCGAAGCTCCTGGGCGCGCAGCAGCTTGTCGGCCTCGGGGGCGGCGGCGACCTCGGCCGCCTTGGCGGGGATCGTGGTGTCGTCGATCTCGGCCAGCTTGGCCGCGCCGGCCGCGATGTAGAGTGCCAGTTCGTTGTAGAAGGCGAGCGTCTTTTCGTACAGCAGATCAAGGCTTTTGACGTCCTTCAAGAGCTTGTGCTCATGGGTCAGCAGCTCGGCGGTGATCTTGTCGATCTGGCCCTGCACGTCCTCGTACTTGGCGACGAATTCGGCGAACGGGGCGGCGCGACCGAGCAGGCGCTCCCACCAGCTGGCATCCCGGCGCAGGTCCAGCTCCTCGGCGGCAAAGCCCCGGATCGTGGTCACGAACTTGCGCAGGCTGTCGCCCGCCGGGCCGACATCCTTGTTCTTGACGTCCTGCAGCATGGCCTGGCTGATCACCTGCAACTCGGCCTGCGCCGAGGATCCGAAGCCGATGATCGACTGGGTGTTCGACAGGTCCACCTCCTGCATCCGCTTGCGGATCGCCTCGGCCTGACCGGCGCTGGCGGCTTGCAGCGACACCAGTTCGCGCGGGGGTTCGGGCAGGATCACGGCGGTGACCTTCTCGACCTCGGTCAGAAGGGCGGCGGCTTGGCTCCGGGAGGATTCGGACATCGGGGGGTTCCTTCGGTCAATGGTCCAGTTTCAGGCGGTCGCGCAGGACGGCGATTTCCACGTCAAGGTCGCTGCGGCTGTTTGACAGGAATGCGGTGGTCTTTCTGGCAAAGGTGGTTTCCAGGTCGGCCAGCAGGGTTTCGTATTCGGCCCGCGCGGCGCGGTCGCCGGTCTGGACGTAATGGTCGGCGAACTTGACGGTCGCGTCGCGGGCGCCCATCAGGTAGACCGACAGATATTTCCGCGCGGCGGTCAGATCGCCGGGATCGTTCTCGATCGTGCGGAACAGGCCGCGCGCGGTGGCGGCGAAACGCTCCACGCAGCCCTCGAGCTGGCGGTCCCGCACGCGCAGGATCGCATCCTTCATCGCCGCCAGATGGCGCTCGCCTTCCTCGACCGCGGTGGCGACCCGGGCGGTCTGGAACGCATCCACCCCCTCGATCCGCTTGTCCGTCATCGGGTCGAGCCCGAAGCTGAACAGATGCAGCCCGGCGGCCATCAGCGCGTAAAGTGCCGGGTAGAGGATGCCCTGATCCGCGATCACCCCGCCCAGGCCCAGCGCGGCACCGCTCAGCGCGGCGCCAGCCAGCTTGCGCGGAAAGGCCGGGCGGCGGGCCAGCCGGCGGGCATTGTAGGCGGCTTCGGCGCGCAGGCCTTCGCGCGTGGTCCAGGCCGCAAGCACGAGCAGCCCCCCGGCGGCGAGGCCCATCAGCATGTCGTCGGGATCGTCGGTGAAGGCGGGCAGCAGGAACAGGAACGCCGACAGGAACAGGAGCCATGTCCGCCACAGGCCCTGCGGTCGCGGATCGGCAGGGGCCTGCGGCGCAGGCCCGCGGCGGTTTGCGTTCGGGGAATGCCTGCCGCCAAAGCGTTGGGCCATCACGACCCCCCCGACCAGGCGACATAGGCGACAAGCGCCAGCAGCAGCACGAACGCCAGGCCTCGTACCCCCCTTGCCGACACGCCCGCCTCCATCGCTGCCAAGTTCGCGCCAACCTTAGCCGAAGCCCCCGGCCCTTGCCAGCGGCGACGGCGGGAAATCGGGCGGGGAACCGGGCGGGGAATCGGCGGCAAACCTCGCCGTCGCCGCTGCGGGCCCCGGCCCGGCCCTGGCGCGGCCCCGGGGTCAGTCC
>Ga0136707_1000062_pt1 | contig 17574 bp, 16 predicted proteins | sample 4C3metaG_FD_101397 | JGI IMG/M metagenome (GOLD analysis project Ga0136707, IMG submission 101397) | Freshwater bacterial and archeal communities from Indian Creek, Illinois, USA - 4C3 metaG | ecosystem: Environmental > Aquatic > Freshwater > Unclassified | place: USA: Indian Creek, Illinois...
CTGGGGGGCTGCGCGGGCCAGATAGGGGCGCAAGGCGTCCCATTGGCGGTCTGAGAGGGCGGTGAAGGGAATGCGCTGCTGCATTCTGGGAAAATATACCTGAAAGAGCGCAAAAGGCAAGGATTTTGCGCCTGGATCCCAGGCTGCGGAAAAGCTGCGCCATGGCAGTGAGGGGCCAGCCATCCGGCGCCGCGGACACGGCGCCCGGCACGCGATGATGGGAGCAGGGCGCCGGATTTCCTGGATCGGCCGGCGGATCAGGCCAGGCGCGACAGCGTCCCTGGCCTGCTGCGGCGGGAGCCGGATTGCAGCCCTCCCTTGGCCGGTTTCGCCCGCCTCGAACCGTGGCTCACGCGTTTTTGTCCCGGCGATGGCTCGTGGAGGTGTCGGTCGGGCCAATCGTGCCGGGTCGTGCGCGCGGCTCGCGGACAACCATCACATCGCAAGGCAGGCTGACGAGGAGACGCTCGGCGGTGCTGCCCATCAGGATGCCGAAACGAGCGCTCCGGCCATGTGTCCCCATCACGACGAGGTCGATGTCGTTCTCCCAGACATGCGTTCCAACCACGCTCTCGGGCGTTCCATAGCGGATCGCGCATTCCATCCGCGCCAGCGAGGCCGGGGGAGCATCGAGCCTCGACAGGAACGCCGCGCATTCACGTTGAGCATCCGCCAGCAGTTCAGCCTCATTCGCGTCGCGACTGATGAAGCCCTCGAATGGCACGCGGTAGGCATGCGCCAGCGTCATCCGGGCGTCTGGGAACATGCTCCGTGCTTGCTGCAATGCATGGGCAGACGTATCCGAGAAGTCGGAGGCTGCGACCACCTGTTGATAGTCGCGCCAGGGTCGGTTCTTGACGACCAGCACAGGCATCGGCGCGCGATGGACGAGATGCTCGACCGTGCTGCCCAGCACAGTTCGAGCGAGGCTCCCGCTGCGGGCTATGCCGGTGACGATCAGGCCGCAGTCCAGTTCGCCCGCCTGGCGCAGGATGACCTCGGCGGGATTCCCCCGCTCGATCATGATCTCCGCCGCGATGCCATGATCGCGCGTGGCGGCGCGCAACTGGCGCTCGGCCAATGCTCGCACCGAATGGCCGGGCAGCGTCTCGGGGCCTTGCTCCGGCTCATCGCCTTGCAGCACATGAAGCAGCAGCAGCCTGGCACCCCAGGCTGCTGCCAGCATCACCGCCCGGTCCAGGGCGCGGTCACAGCGGCAAGTGAGATCTGTCGCGAGGAGCAGGCTGCGCGGCGGGTCATCCAGCTCATCATCCTGCCGTTCCGTGTTTTCCTCCATCGTGGAGCCTCCTTCTGGATTGCGGCGGAAGCCCACCGGGTGCCGCGCGGCTGGTTCGTTGCATCAAGGATGGCGCGGGGCGCAGGCACCCCGGATGTGCTTCACGCCGTCGTCACCTTGCCGCGTCCTGTCAACCCCGACCGGATCAGCTTATCGATCTCGATGATCGCGAATAGGCCGCCCGCGCCCGGCCAGCCGGCCCGGTCCAGGATGGCCAGGCGCGGGAGGCATGGCCCGGCGCCGCTGACACCGCCGATGGGATTACAGCAGGTGCAACAGGGTGTCGTCGTAGGCCCGCCGCTGCGCGGTGGTCAGTTCGGCGCGCAGCACATCCTCGCCGACGCAACACCCGGCTGCGTCAAAGTCGGTGGTGAGTTTCCGGATGACATCGGCATCGCCGGATTCGGCATGGTCCGCCCACATGACGTCAAGCGCATATTGGGACAGGGCCGCCTCGGGAAGGGCCAGCCGGCGCCCTGCCCAAATCCCTATCAGCAGGTTCCGCCGCGCCCTCGGGCTCTCGGCCGTTGCCTGCTCCAGGGAATGCAGGGTGATATGGGTCGTGAAGGTGGTCAGGACCGTGGCAGCGACAGGCATGGCGCAAGCGGACTCCGGTTCGAGGCGCGGCGGCACGGCATGGCGGCTGCATCGTGCGCCAGACGGGCGGGACACCAATCTGCCGTAAAGGTCGCCACGCCGGCGAGGCGAGGCAAGGCGCGGCTCGCCGGCTCCGTGCGGTTCCGCACGCTTATTGCCGCGGCGCTTCGACATGAGGCCCGCCCAGCGGCACCCGCGCGACGCCGCATCCTCCGCGCGGTTGCTCTCAGATCAGGCGCTTCGCCGCTTCCATCGCGGCCTCGACCTCGGCGCGAATGGCCGCCTCATCCAGCAGCACGATCGCGCGCGGCCCGATCCGCAGGTGGCCAAGGCGCGCGAGTTCCGTCAGTTCGCGCGACACCGCCTCACGCCGCGCCCCGATCCGCGCGGCGAGTTCGGGGCGGGCCGGCGGCGGAGAGATCGCGAGACCTCCTCCGGCCTCCGGTGGGCGCGGGCGCGCGAGACGGAGCAGTTCGGCGCAGAGCCGTTGCCGCGTCGGCAGGGCGGAGTATTCGAGAAGGCGCTGGTTTTGGCTCCGCACCCGCTCCGCCAGCACCATGATCAGCCTTCGCGCCAGCGGCGGTGACGCAAGGACCACCTCCACGAAGGCTTCGCCCGGCACGACCGCGACGACCGTCCGATGGACAGCGAGAATGCCCGCCGAAGGAGCCGTGGCAGGGCCCGCGAAGGCCGCCAGATCCCCTACGAAGGCTCCGGGCCCTGCCTCGGCCACAATCTGCTCCCGCCCCCCGCTCGATCGCATGAGCACCCGCAATGGGCCGCCGCGAAGCACCACGCGCACCTCGGTCGAGGGGCAGTTGAAGTCGAGCACGATGGCACCGGCGGCGAATTCCATGACGCACGATGCCGCCTCGGCGCGGGCGAGCGCCGGGCTGTCCGCCCCCGCGAAGAAAGCAAGTCGTCCGAGGTTCGGCGCAAGGCGCTCCGTGTCCACCGCGGCTCCTTTACCGGCAAAGGAGGCCACAATTCCCTGCGCTGGTCGTCAGCGCAACTGGAAAACGCCGAGTTCAGCGGCGCCGCGCGGCGGGTAGGCCACGCATCGCCGCAAAACAAGCGACCGAGGCGTCGTGGGGAGCCCGCGGGGTCCTCAGACGCCGCGCTCCAGTGCTGCCATACGATCACGGACGGCCAGCCGCTCGCGCTTGAGGGCATCGATGACCGTGAAGTCGGGCCGCGGCCTGCCGGCCTCCTCCGCAATGCGTCGTTCCAGGCCCGAATGCTCAACCTGAAGCCGCGCCAGGAGCCGAGTGACGCTCGCGAGGTTCCTGGGGGCCGGGTTGCCGGATTGCGCGGCTGTTCGCTCGAAGGAGAGCCGTGTGGGAAACAGTCGGTATCCTTCCCGCAGGGCCTGGTGGCGGCATGTGATGGCGGTCGGCGTCGAGGTGGCCGGGGAAAGAGCGTCGGCGGTCATGGTCGGCGTCTCCGTCTTTGGTGCCCTGAGGATCGGGCACGCAAGGTGAAGGTCCGACATCGCATCGCCCCGTCATCAGAGGCCGATACCAGAGGCTACCCGGACCCAACGCTGATCACATTCGGATTGAGGGCAGGTGGTTCAATGGAGCGCGGGCCGGGACCGTGCGGAACCGCACGCGGCATGCCCCTCTGCCGTGGCGGGGCGCGGGCGACATGGCGCTATCCACGACAGGATGGATCCTGGGCTCCTCTGGCGCCGGCTCGGCGTGGCGGGTTCGGCGCTGTTGTTCCGTCAATGCCGGCTGGCACGGCGCAGTCACGCCGCCGGCCCGCCTGCGATAAGCTCGGCCGCGCGTGCGGCGGCGTCATGGAAGGGCAACAGCACAAGATCGGCGCCGCGCCGTAGCAGCTCCTGCGCCTCTGCCTCCGATTCCGCCGTCACCGCGACGCTCCCGCCGAAGCGCTCGCCGCGCAGCACGGTGAGCAGGGTGAGATTGTGGTCCTCATGGGTCAGCCCGCCGGCGCGGCTGGGTATGGCGGAGATCGCCCAGCGGGCATGCGCGAGCGGCAGCGCTGTCATGAGTTCCGGATCGGTCGCATCGCCATAGATCGCCTGATGGCCGGTGTTGCGTCAGGCGCGCACCACCTCGGGGTCGAAATCAACCCCCAGCACCGAATAGCCCCGCTGACGCAGGTTCTCGGCGATGGCGCAGCCGAAACGGCCGAGCCCGAACAGCACGACATCCGGGTGAAGCACTTGCCCGTGCGGCCCATCTTCGGCCGTCGCCGCTTCGCGCCACGGATGCGCGCGCTCGAAGATCCGCAGCGGCCCGTCGAACCAGGCGGTGAGCCGGTGCGAATGCTGGATCATGTAGGTGGAGAGCGTGATGGTGGCGATCCCGACCAGTGTGACGAGGCCGAGCGCAGGCTCGGCCACATGGCCGAGCGTCACGCCCATGGCCATCAGGATCAGCGAAAACTCACTGATCTGAGCGACCGTCAGCCCGGCGAGGAAGCCGGTGCGCCGCCGGTAGCCCATCGCCCCCATGATCGCGACGACGATCAGCGGGTTGCCGATCAGCACGAAGGCCGAGAGCAGCGCGGCAGCCCCGAGCTGCTCGCCCATGTCGCCGAGATCCAGCCGCGCGCCGAGCGCGATGAAGAAGAACAGCAGCAGGAAGTCCCGCAGGCTCGACAACCGGGCGGAAATGGCCTCGCGGAAACTGGTGGAGGCGAGCGAGACGCCGGCGAGCAGCCCGCCGAGTTCCTTGCCCAGGCCCACCATGTCCCCGATGGCGGCGAGCAGCGCCGCCCAGCCGATCGCGAAGCCCGCCAGAAGCTCGGGCGAGCCGGCCAGCCGCGCCGTCAGCGGTTCCGCGACGAAGCGGATGACCAGGCCCACGAAAACCAGCATCGCAACCCCGCCCGCCGCAACCTGGAGCAGCCCGCCGAGCGCCGCCGCCTGCCCCACCCCGACCGCCATGGCCGAGACCACCACCATGGCAAGCACGACCACGATGTCCTGAACGATCAGGAAACCAAGCGCGATGCGGCCGTGCAGGCTGTCGATTTCCCGCTTGTCCGACAGCAGCTTGACGATGATGATCGTGCTGGAGAAGGTCAGCGCGACCGCGACGTAGAGACTGGTCACGGTATCGAGGCCGAGCGCCAGGCACAGGGCGAAGCCGATCACCGCGGTGAACGTCACCTGGCCCAGGCCGGTGGCGAGCGCCACGGCGCCGAGGCTGCGCACCAGGCCGATGTCGAGCTTGAGGCCGACCAGGAACAGCAGCACGGCGATGCCGAGTTCGCTCAACAGCTCGATATGGACATCGGAGCGCGCGATATCCAGCACGCCGGGCCCCGCGAGGATGCCCGCGCCGATCAACCCGACGATCAGCGGCTGGTGCAGCAGCCGCGCGACAAGGCCCGCGCCCGCGCCGAGGGCGAGCAGGGCGGCGATCTCATAGAAGACCGAGCCCGCGAACAACTCCGTCACGACTGGCTGCCGGAGGCGCGCCCGGCCGCGTATTCGGGCGCCTCGGGCGGGACGGCAAGCACGTCGCATCGGGCCGCTGCCAGCACCCCGGCCGCCACGCTGCCGAGGACGGCGCGGCGCAGGAAGCCCGCGCCGGCAGTCCCCATGACGACCAGGTCTGGACGTGACTGCTCCGCGACCTCCAGGATGGCCGCCGCCGGCCGGCCCGCCACCACGCGCTGCTCTGGCCGATACGGCAGGCCGAGCCTGACCACCCAGGCGGCCAGTGCGGTGGCGGCCTCGCGCGCGGCATCGGCCTCGTGCGCCGCCATCGCGGCCGGTGGCGCGTCGGCCCGTGCCAGCGCGCCAAGGCCGACCGGCTCGAAGGCGTGCAGCAGCGTCAGTTGGGCGCCATCGAGCAATCCCAGTCGTATCGCGACGCGAAGTGCCCGCGTCGCATGCTCGGAGAGGTCGGTGGCGGCGAACACCTGGCGGTATGGACCAGCCGTGGCGCGATTGACCATCAAGACCGGGCGGGAGCCGTGACGCATGACCCGCTCGACCGTGGTGCCGGCGAAGACGTCGCGCAGTGGCCGGTGCCGGTGTTAGCCGAGCACGATGAGTTCAGCCTCGCACGTCTCGGCAACGCGCAAAATCGCCTCGAAGGGGTCGCCTTCCTCGATCAGCGGGAGAATGGAAGGCGCCGAGGCCTGTCCGAGCGCAGCGACCTGCTCGTGAAGGATCGCCGATGCCTCGCGACGTTCGGCATCGAGGAGGCGGCGCGGCCGGTCGTCGTCCACCGCGTGCAGCACGAGCAGTTCCGCGCCCGTCTCGGCGACGATGAACGCGGCGCGGCGCAGCGCGCGGTCGGCGCGCGAGGAGAGATCGGTGCCGGCGAGGATCCGCCGGGAAGCGCGCCCCTGTTCGATGCTGTCATCCGAATCCGGCACCTGCCTGTCCCTCCGATTGCTTCGACGCCATTGGCGAGGCACCGATGCGGCCGCCACATCCTTGTGCCGCGCCCGGGCGGAGGCAGGGCAGCATGCCGCCAAGAGCCGCCTCCGTCACCACCAGCCGAGCGCTACGACAGCGAGATGCAGCGCATAGACCGTCCCTGCGCTGATGGCCAGGACCCATGTCAGCGCCAGCAGGCCAAGGCAGAGGGCGACGAGCACCGCCAGGCCGTCGCGCGCGAGCAGGCCGAGGCCGAGCAGGATCAGCGCGATCCCGGGCGGCTGGTTGCCGAACGGCACCGGGGGGATCAGGGCGAGCCCCAGCAGGCCGATGCTCACCCCGAGCAGCGGCCGGGCGGCGGCGCTGGTGAGCCAGGCCACGCGCCCCGGCCGCAACCACCGCTCGACCCGCTCCACCAGCGGCAGCGCGCGCCGGAACATGGCGGCGAGGGTCTTGCGGGGCAGGCCGATGCGGAGCAGCACCCCGGGCAGCCTGAGCCGCCTCGCGCCCAGGGCGAACTCCACGCCGATCAGTATCAGGAGCGTTCCCGTCACCGGGCCGGTAGGCAGGACGGGGATCGGCAGCAACGAGGGCAGCGCCAACAGAACAACCATCAGGGGCAAGCCTGCCGAGCCCAGCCCATCCAGCAGCATGCCGATGGTTGTCGCCTGCCCGGCCTCGGCCTGGGCCGCGACACGGCGCAGCGCCGTTGAAGCCGGGTGATAGGATGTCGGGGTCATCGCCGTGGCGCAAGACGAGATGCGCCCGCGCCCAGCCTTCCGGCGGGCGGCATCGCAGCCAGCCGGATGCGCGAGGCGGCGGGGCCATTCATGGCTCGCTGCATTTCACCGGCAACACATGAGTCGGGCGCACCCCATGGGGCGGGAAGGGGTAGGCCAGGGCGGCAGCCATGGCAAGGTCCGACCGCTGCGCCGTCACCCTTACGGCGTGATCGCAACTTTCATCACCCCATCCCGCTGGTGATTGAAAAGATCATAGGCCTCAACGACCTGGTCCAGCTTGAAGCGATGCGTGACCAGCGGCTTGAGGTCGAGCCTCCCATTCACGATGACCTCCATCAGCCGCCGCATGCGCTCCTTGCCGCCGGGGCAGAGCGTCGTGACGATGGTATGATCGCCGAGGCCGGCGGCGAAGGCGTCGCGCGGGATGGTCAGGTCGGTCGAATAGATGCCCAGCGAGGCCAGGGTGCCGCCCGGCCGCAGCACGCGCAGCGCGCCCTCGAAGGTGGCCTGCGCGCCGAATGCCTCGATCGCCACATCGACGCCGCGGCCATCCGTCAGGCGCATGATCTCCTGCACGGGATCGACCTTGGAGAAATCCACCACATGGTCGGCCCCGAGCCGGCGCGCGATGGCGAGCCGTTCGGGCACGCGGTCCACGGCGATGATGGTGGTGGCCCCCATCAGCTTCGCCCCGGCAGTCGCGCACAGGCCGATCGGTCCCTGGGCGAAGACCGCGACCGTGTCGCCGATCTGCACCTTGCCGCTCTCGGCGCCCGAGAAGCCTGTGGACATGATGTCGGGGCACATCAGCACCTGTTCGTCCGTCAGTTCGTCCGGAACGGGGGCGAGGTTGGCCATCGCGTCGGGCACCAGCACATACTCCGCCTGGCATCCGTCAATGGTGTTGCCGAAGCGCCAGCCGCCCATCGGACGCCAGCCGTGCTTCGTGCCTGCGCCGTCCTGGCTGCGCCGCCCGCAGAGGCACGCATTCGACCAGCCGGAAGGCGTGATGGCGCCCGCTATCACCCGCTGGCCCTCGCGGTAGCCCGCCACGCCAGACCCCAGGCGCTCGATCACACCGACCGGCTCATGGCCGATCGTGAGTCCCTTGGCGACCGGATACTCCCCCTTCATGATGTGCAGGTCGGTGCCGCAGATCGTCGTCGTCGTGATGCGCAGCAGCGCATCCAGCGGCCCGATCTCGGGGACAGGCTTCTCGCGCAGCTCGATCCGGCCTGGTTCGACGAAGGCGGTGGCCTTCATGGTCTTCGGCATCGGGATTGTCCTTCGGGGGCCGGGGGCCGCGGGCGCTCAATGCGCGCCGAGCAGGAAGGGCGGCGGCGCGGTGAAATCGATCTCCACGCGCTTGACGCCGGGCACGCCCTCGGCGAGCACGCGCAGGGCACGGCGGATATCCTCCGACCCGCAAAAGCCGTGCAGGCGCACGACACCATCGGCGACATCGAAGAACATCAGTTGTCCGTCGAACCAGGGCTGCGCGCGCAGCGCGGCGGACAGGGCGCGCCGGATCTCCACATCCGATCTCGCGACGGCCATTCCGCCATCGCCGATCATGAATGCGCGCAGCAGGTCCGCGCGCGAGACGATCCCCACCAGGACACCGTCACGCAGCACGGGCACGCGGCGCACGCCGCGCGTCTCCATGATGTGCGCGACCTGCTCCGCCGTCGCATCCTCGCCCACGCTGGCCACTTCCATGGTCATGGCATCCCTCACCGTGCGGCCGTGGATGCGGACGAAGTGCGCGGCGTCCGTTTCCGGCGCGCGGAACAGGCCGGCGAACCAGCCGGCCTTCCGGGATGCCGGTCCGGCCAGCCTCTTGATCAGGTCGCCTTCGGTGATGATCCCGACAAGCTGCCCGTCATCGCGCACCACCGGCGCGCCCGAGACGCCGCGCTCGGCCATGGCGCGGGCCGCGGCCTCCAGGCCCATGTCGGGCACGAAGGTCAGCAGGCCGGTGGACATCAGATCGCGCGCCAGCATCTCGTTTCTCCTTTTCGTGGTCCGCGCCGCAACGGATCGCTTTCGATCAGTGATCGCATCGGGAGCCTCGGGGCGGTGACTCGCCACGGGGCGGAGCTGACGCTGTTTCGTTGCCGCGGGCTTCAGCCCGGGTTGTTCCAGTGCCGACGGCGCCAAGGCTAACCGGCTCGCGGCAGGTCTCGTGAGCGGCGAGAAAAGCCTCGAGGTCGCTTGGAATCACGCGCCACTCGCGGCCGAGATCAATGGCCCGGAGCTCCCGGAGCCTGATCCAGTGACGGACGGTGCCCTCGGACACCTGCACCAGGTCTGCGACCTCCTTCACGGTCAGGAATTGTCGGGTGAGCATTGCGTTCCTCCCGGCTGAAGGCGAGTCAGGCCTGGCAGGATGCCCCTGAGTGCAACTCGGCCGCATTGATGTGCATCAATGCCCTGCGCGCCGCCTCGAATGGGCCTGGACGCCGCTCCGCCGCTGCCGGGCGGCGACGCGACATCCGGCTCACGCGGCGGGTGCGCCGCCCGCCGCAGCGATCCGCTTTCGCAGGGCGTCCGCGATCCGCCGCGCCTGCGTGTCGCCGGTTCCTTCGGCGGCCAGTTCGTCCGGCATGCAGGGGGCAAGGAACTCCACCGAGATGGGACGGAAGCGGGGCAGCCGGCGCGATCTCGGCCACGCATCGAAGGTCCCGCGCAGCACGACCGGGACGACCGGCAGGTTGCATTGCGCGAGCACGACGCCGATGCCGGGCTTGAAGGGCTGCAATTCCCCATCATTGGACCGGATCCCCTCAGGGAACCAAACGAGCGAGTGGCCGCGCTGCAGCGCCGCGCTGCCGAAGGCGAGGCTCGCCGCGGTGGCACGCCCGGCATCGACGGGAAGGATGCCGGCCATTCGGGCGAAGGCGCGCCGCAGGGGAGAGGTGACGATGAGCTCGCTCCAGCCGGCCCAGTACATTCCTTCGAGCCGCGCCCGGTCCAGCGCGGCGGCGAGCGCGAAGGGATCGAGATAGCTCGCATGGTTCGGGGCGAGCACGAAGGGGCCGGTGGCGGGAAGCCGCTCGGCCCCGCGCACGGTGAGGCCGAACAGACGCTTGAACACCAGGCGGTTCGCCGCCGCGAGCACAGACCGCGTGACCCCCAGGGTGGTGCCGCGCGGGGCGAGCCAGCGGAGCCCGCTGGCGTCCAGCACGCGTTTCGGGTCATCGAGCGGCGCCCGCGGATCGGCGCCGGCATCGCCGCCCTCCGCGACCCGCACCAGCAATTCGCGCACGATGCGGGCCTCGCTGATCGTCGCCTCGGAGAGCGTGACGCCGGCCCGCTCGGCGATATCGAGCGAGAGGTCGAGCCAGCCGATGGAATCGACCCCGAGGTCGAGATGGAGGTCGCTGTCGGGGCCGACGTGGCGGTCGGCGAAGCGCTCGCCGAGCAGTTGGAACACCGCCCGCGCCCGGTCGTTCTCGAGCAGCGCCCGGTCGTCGGCGGAGAGGCTGTCCATCGGCACGAGGCCGGGCGCGCGGTCGGGACCCTCGCGGCCCGCCTGCGCGGCGCGCGCATAGGCCTGCGCGATCAGGTGGCGGCGCGCCTTGCCCAGCCTCGTGCGCGGGATCGGCTCGGCGGTCAGGCGGTATTCGGCCAGCCGCTGGTAGCTGGGCAGGCTGCGCGAGATCTCGCGCAGGGCCTCGCGGACCGCCGCCTCGCCCCCATCCTCGGCCCGTGCGTCGCGCGCCGGCACGATCAGCCCGGCGAGGCGGCCTTCGTGCTGGAGCACCGCGATCTCCTCGATCGCCGGATGCGCCTGATGGGCGTCCTCGATCTCCTCGGGCTGCAGGTTCTTGCCGCCCTCGGTGACGATCACCGTTGAGCGCCGCCCGGTGAGACGCAGCCAGCCGGTCTCGTCGATCCGGCCGAGATCGCCGGTGCGGAACCAGCCATCGGCGGTGAAGGCCTCTGCCGTCTTCTGCGGCAACGCATGATAGCCGGCGAAGACGCCCGGGCCGCGCGCCAGCACCTCGCCCTCGGCAGTCCCGTCCGCCGCGCCCTCGATCCGCAATTCCGTCTCCGGAATCGCGCGGCCGACGGTCTCGAAGCGCATGGCGCCCGGCGGGTGGATGGTGAGCATGGGCGCGGTCTCGGTGAGCCCGTAGCCGCTCGCCACCTTCCAGCCGAGCGCCTCCATCGACCAGGCGGTCTCGGGCCGGAGCGCGGCGCCGCCCGAGACGACGATGCGCAGCGTGGGTCCGAGCCGGCGGTGCAGCGGGGCGAAAAGCGTCGGCCCAATGCGCCAGCCGAAGCGCCGGCGCAGCAGGCCCGACAGCCTGAGCGCGCCGCGGAACAGCGCCTGCGCGGCACCCCCGCCGCGCCGCATCCGCTCGGCCAGCGCGTTGACGAGGGCATCGAAGAGCCGCGGCACGCCGATCATCACCGTCGGCCTGCCGGATTGCAGCGCGGCAACCACCTGCGCGCCGGTGAAGCCCGCCGGAAGCACGACGGCGATGCCGATGGAGAGCGGGGTGAGCACGCCGATCACCAACGGATAGACGTGGTGCAGCGGCAGCGGCAGCAGCACACGGTCCTCGGCCGAGACGATGCCGCTGTCGGCGAGCACGCGGAGTTGATAGATGAGGTTTCCGTGCGTCAGCGGCACGCCCTTGGGGGCGCCGGTGGTGCCGGAGGTATAGAACAGGATGGCGCGATCCTCGGGCCCGACCCGGGCGAAGGCGGCCTCGCGGTCCTCGTCCGGGGTGTCGTCCTGGGCCAGAGGCAGCACGCGCACGCCTTCCTGGTCGAGCGGCCTGCCCAGCCTCTGCGCCGTGGGCGGCGCGACCAGCGCCACACGCGCCCCGCTGTCGCGCAGCACATGCCGGAAGGTCTCGGCGCCGAGCGTGGCGTCCACAGGCACCACGCTGGCGCCGCAATAGAGGATGGCGAGGCAGGCCTGGATCCAGTCGGCACCGCCCGGCCCGCAGAGGATGACGGGATCACCCGGCCCGACGCCGGCATGCACGAGGCGGCGCGCCCGGCGCTCCACCTCGGCGGCGAGGTCGCCGTAGCTGAGCAGCCGCGTCCGGCCGGGCTCGAAGGCGAGGATCGCGTCGCGCGATCCGGCCCGCGCGAAATCCTGCACTGCATCCTGGAGCGTCAGGGGCAGGGCGGGCAGCCTCTCCATGAATGTCATTGTTCCAGTATATCCATGGCGGCGCGCCGGAATAGTTCGCGCGGCGCAGCCGCGTGCTGCGGAGTGCGAAAACGCACGCAGCGGCCACCGGCTCCTTCACTTCCGTCGAGCCCCGTCAATCGGTGCCTCCCGCCCGGGACGGCCGCCGCCTTCCGGAAAGCCGCGGAGAAGGCGGCCGGCTGGCATTGATGCGCCTCAATGCCCGTTGAGGGCCTTTGGCCAAGAATGCCAGCGCAGCCTGATCGACGGCGTGGCCACGCCCGGATAGGGACAAGCGTGGGCCACCGGAAGGCGCTTCGCACTCCGCCCGCGGGTCACGCAGTTGAAAACTTGACTCGTGCGCGCCTGATGGGCACGAGGTCTGCACCGAATGCAAAGGAGCCCGGGAACTTGGCCATTACGACAATCGCGTTGCATGTGGAACTGGACACGCTCGGTGCCGTGGACGCGTCCATCGCGCTGCCCCTGGCCCTGGCGGAGGCGCATTCCGCCCATGTCACGGCGCTGGTGTTCGCCGCCAGCGGCTGCCACGCCGAGGCGGCGCAGGACGCCTCCGGCATGCCGGAGGCCGAGCAGACAGCGCGCGAAGACAGCGTGGCGCTGCACGTCCGGTCCGCACTCGATGCGCGCGGCCTGCGCTTCGAGGTCCGCGGCCGCAGCAGCTTCGCCTACGGCGTGGGCGAGGTCCTGGCGGACCAGATGCGGGTCAGCGACCTCGGTATCGTGTCCTTCGGGTCGGGTGCCGACATGGGCAAGCGCTGGGTCACCACCGGCGGCATTTTCTCGTCCGGGCGGCCGATGCTGCTGGTTCCGTCGAGCCAGGCCGCCGCTTCCGTGCCCAGGCGGATCGTTGTGGCCTGGGATGCCTCGCCCGCGGCCGTGCGCGCAGTCCATGGCGCCTTGCCGTTCATGAAGCAGGCGGAAATGGTGACGGTGGTGAGTGTCACGGACGACAAGGAGTTCCGGTCGGGGCAGTCGGCGGTCGGACTGACGCATCTGCTGGCGCGGCACGGCGCGAAGGCCGAGTTCCAGCCGGTGCAGCGCGGCAGCGGCGGGGTGATGCCCGCCATCCTGGACGTTGCGCGGAACATCCAGGCGGATATGCTGGTGATGGGCGCCGTACGCCACGCGCCCCTGCACAATCTTCTGTTCGGCAGCGCGACCCAGGACCTGCTGGACCGGGGGCCGGCGATGGTTACGTTGCTCGCGGCCTAGCCCGGCGCACCACCCGGGCCGCTTAGGTTGGGCGTCCGGTTCCTCGTCGCCGGACGCAGCTTGATCTCACGACGTCAGAGGAGATGCGGAATGTCACTTCCGCCGGCCGCCGAACCGGGGCGCGGACCTGCCGCGATTGGTCCCGCCTGGCACAGCCTCGCTGCGGAGGAGGCGTTGGGGCGTCTGGGGGCGGGGTCCGCGGGGCTGACCCGCGGCGAGGCTGCCCGGCGCCTCGCCGAGCACGGCCCGAATCTCCTCCCGGCCGCAGCCGGGCGCAGCGTCCTGCTTCGCTTCCTGTCGCATTTCAACAACCTGCTGATCCAGGTCCTGCTCGGCGCGGCGGTGATCACCGCCTCGCTCGGCTACTTCAAGGACGCGATCGTCATTCTTTGCGTCGTGCTGGTGAACGCCACCGTCGCCTTCATCCAGGAGGGCCGGGCGGAACAGGCGCTCAACGCGATCCGTGACATGCTCAGCCCGCACGCCTCGGTCCTGCGCGATGGCAAGCGCTTGACCGTGAGCGCGGCCGAGCTTGTGCCCGGCGACATCGTGCTGCTCGAACCGGGCGACCGTGTTCCCGCAGATCTGCGGTTGCTGCGCGCCCGCGGCCTGCGCGTCGAGGAAGCCGCCCTGACCGGCGAATCCGTGCCGGTGGACAAGACCACCGATCCCGTGGCCTCGGGCGCGCCGCTGGGCGACAGGACGTGCATGGCGTTCTCGGGCACGCTGGTCGCCGCGGGGCAGGCGACGGGCATCGTCGTCGCCACGGGCGCCGCCACCGAGATCGGCCGCATCAGCGGCATGCTGGGCAGTGTCCAGACGCTGACCACGCCGCTGCTGCGCCAGATGAACGTGTTCGCCAGGCGCCTGACCGTCGTGATCCTGGGGCTGGCGGTGCTGATCTTCGCCTTCGCCTGGCAGGTGCGCGGTTTCGGCGTCGAGGAAGCCTTCATGGCCGTGGTCGGCATCGCGGTCGCCTCCATCCCGGAGGGGCTGCCGGCGGTGATGACCATCACGCTCGCGATCGGTGTGCGGCGCATGGCCGCGCGCAACGCCATCGTGCGGCAATTGCCGGCGGTCGAGACGCTCGGTGCGGTCTCGGTCATTTGTTCCGACAAGACCGGCACGCTGACGCGCAACGAGATGACGGTCGCGGTGGTTGACGCCGGCTTCGGGCGGTTCGAGGCTTCGGGCTTCGGCTACGCCCCGGAAGGCACGGTGACCCAGGCGGGCGAGACCCCGGGGCCGGTGGCGGGAGGCCTGCTCCAGGAACTCGCTCGGGCCGCCGCGCTGTGCAACGACGCCGCGCTGCGCGAGGGGCCGGATGGCGGCTGGATCGTCGCGGGGGATCCGATGGAGGGAGCCATGCTCGCCTTCGCCACCCGCGCCGGGCTGGTGCCCGAGGCGGCGCGGCTGCGCCATCCGCGCCGCGACGAAATCCCCTTCGACAGCCGACACCGATACATGGCGACGCTGCATGCCGGCCATGAAGCGGCCTTCGTCTGCGTCAAGGGCGCACCGGAACGCGTGCTCGAGATGTGCGCCGTCGAGCGGCGCGAGGATGGCGCCGCACCGCTTGACGCGGCCGCCTGGCGCCTGCGGGCCGAGACGCTCGCGGCCGAGGGCATGCGCGTGATCGCCGTGGCGACGAGGAGCGACCTGCCGCACGGCGCCGACAGGCTGTCATCCGCCGACATCGAGGGAAAGCTCGTGCTTCTGGGCCTCCTCGGGCTGATCGACCCGCCGCGTGAGGAGGCGGTGGCGGCGGTGGCGGAGTGCCAGGCCGCTGGCATCCGGGTGAAGATGATCACCGGCGACCACGCCGCGACCGCCGGCGCGATCGCGCGCCAGGTCGGCCTGCTGGGGGCCGACAAGGTCGTCACCGGCGCGGAACTCGACATGATGGACGACGCGACATTGCGCAGGCGCGCCATGGAGAGCGACGTCTTCGCCCGCACCAGCCCCGAGCACAAGCTGCGCCTGGTCGAGGCGCTGCAGGCGGGGGGCGCCGTCGTCGCCATGACCGGCGACGGCGTGAACGATGCGCCCGCGCTCAAGCGCGCCGATGTGGGCGTGGCAATGGGCCGCAAGGGCACGGAGGCCGCCAAGGAGGCGGCCGAGATGGTGCTGGCCGACGACAATTTCGCGACCATCGCCGCGGCCGTGCGCGCCGGCCGCACCGTCTATGACAACCTGACCAAGACCGTCACCTTCCTGCTGCCGATCAATGGCGGCGAGGCCATGAGCATCGTGCTGGCGATTCTGCTGGGCACCCAGTTGCCGATCACGCCGACGCAGATCCTGTGGGTGAACATGGTGAGTTCGGTCGCACTGGCGCTCACGCTCGCCTTCGAGCCGACCGAGCCGGGTACGATGCGCCTGCCGCCGCGCCCGGCCAGCCAGCCGCTGCTGACCGGCTTCGTTCTCTGGCGCATCGTCTTCGTCTCGCTGCTGTTCTTCGGTTGTGTCTTCGGCATGTTCAAATACGCCACGGCGCAGGGCATGTCGGTCGAGGCGGCACGGACCATGGCCGTGAACACGCTGGTCGCGGCCGAGGTCGCCTATCTGTTCAGCGTGCGTTGCCGGCACGGCTTATCGCTGACCTGGCGCGGCGCGCTGGGCACGCCTGCGGTGCTGATCGGCGTCGCTGCGGTGGTGGTGCTGCAACTGCTTTTCACCTACGCCCCGCCCTTGCAGGCGCTGTTCGCATCACGGCCGCTCGACCCGCTGACGGAGGGGTTGCCCGTGCTTGCCGTCGCGGTCCTGGTCCTGCTTCTGCTCGAAGCCGAGAAGGCGGTGATGCGTCGATGGGGCCGCGCCGGGGGCGGGCGCAATTGAGGCGCGAGGGCTGCGATGCTTGCGTGCCTCCGAGGCGTCTTGACCGCTGCGCCTGGACCTGAGGATGAGCGCTCCGCGCCAGCCCGGGCGCCATGCGTGGCCGATTGCTGCCAGTGTCGCGCCGGGCGCAGGGTGCCCCTGGCCTGGCGCGAAAGAACACCTCGTGAATTCGGAGAATAGGCCCGTCGAAGACGCCCTCATGAGCGCATCTTCCATTCTTCAATCGCGGTTGCGCGCGCGCAATGGCGGCATTTATGATATTGGTCATGGTGATGGGCGTGGTGCATGTCGGCTGTTCAATCCGGCCAGGGCTGATCGCGCCGCCGTGCTTCATTATGGCCATCCCGGAGATTCCGCTCACCTGCGGCGCCTTCATGATCGTCCTCAACGCCCTGATGGCGGCGCCGCGAAAGGTTGTGTTCTTGACATGATGAAGGTTGAGCCGCCCGCTATCCTGGCTCCCGCCGGTTTCCTCGCCGCATGGGCGTCTGCCACGGGCTCCTTCACGGGACGGCGGGACGCAACTTGCGTATCGGGCACAACAACAGCGAAGGCGATCCACCCGCCCCCCCAGGCGCCAATGCTGTCGATTGACCCCCCGGACCCAGCGCCCGCGCTGGTCAGTCTCGAACTCGCTCTGCAGGGTGGCGGCGCGCATGGCGCCTTCACCTGGGGCGTGCTCGACCGACTGCTCGACGAGAGCGGCATCGAGATCGTCGCGATCAGCGGCGCCAGCGCAGGTGCGGTCAATGCGGTGTTGCTTGCCCACGGGCTGATGCAGGGCGGCCGCCCCGCAGCGCAACACGCTTTGTGGCAATTCTGGAAGAATGTCGGCCGTGCGGCGCATGCGCTGCGATTCTCTGCCGGCCCGTTCGCCCCCTTGTTTGCGGCTTCCGGATCGGCACCGCCCGAATGGGCGCCCTTCGCGCTGTGGTCGGCCACGCAGGCCGCATGGCGCGCCTTCGCCGAGACGGCGGCCGGTGACTTCGGCGGCCCTGCCGCCCTGTCGAACGACCTCAATCCGCTGCGCCGCCTGCTGGCCGAGGCGGTGGATTTCGACCGGTTGCGCGGCGCCGCGGCACCGCGCCTGTTCATCTCAGCGACCGATGTCGCGACCGGCGCGCTGCGCGTCTTCCGCAACGCCGACCTGACGCCCGAGGCAGTGCTGGCATCGGCCTGCCTGCCGCAGTTGTTCCGCGCCGTCGAGATCGAGGGCCGCGCCTACTGGGATGGCGGCTACCTCGCCAACCCGCCGCTGGCGCCGCTGATCGCGGAGACGGACGCGCACGACCTGCTGATCATCCAGCTCACCCCGCCCGAGCGTCGCGAGGCGCCGCGCGGCGCC
>Ga0136707_1000064_pt1 | contig 17458 bp, 12 predicted proteins | sample 4C3metaG_FD_101397 | JGI IMG/M metagenome (GOLD analysis project Ga0136707, IMG submission 101397) | Freshwater bacterial and archeal communities from Indian Creek, Illinois, USA - 4C3 metaG | ecosystem: Environmental > Aquatic > Freshwater > Unclassified | place: USA: Indian Creek, Illinois...
GCACAAGAAATCTTCCGCGAAAGGACGACAGACTGTGCGAAAACACGGCCACCTTTTGCTGGTAGAAAGCAGGAGGCGACAGGGACGTCCCTACTTTAGATTAAGGCGTTTCGCACAGTCTGGCGATCTAGCGAGACAGCTTCAAAAAACTCTGATGTCTGGCGTAGTCAATTTCGCCGCTTTCTACCATGCGTTTAACCTCGCATGCCGGCTCATGAGTGTGTGTGCAGTTTCGGAAGCGGCAGCGATACGAGGCCTGTTCGATGTCTGGAAACGAGGCTTGGACGCCCCCCTTTTCGTCGTGTTCGTCATGCCACAGTGCGAATTCCCGCATCCCGGGCGTGTCGACCACCATACCACCCATACTTAGGGTTAGGAGCTCAGCGCTGGTGGTGGTGTGCTGGCCTTTGAGAAACTTCTCGCGCAAAGCCTTCGTCTTAAGAGCTAAGTCCGGCTGTATGGCGTTAATGAGACTTGACTTACCGACACCACTCGAGCCAACTAGGGTGGAAACACTGTCCTTAAGCAGTTCGCGCAGCTCTTCAAGTCCCCGTCCCGTGTGAGCACTGGTGTAAAGTACTGCGTAACCAAGGCTCTCATAAGTGACCATGGCGCGGCGAATGTCTTCTTCGATAGCAAGGTCGATCTTGTTAATGCAAATTACAGGACGAACACCCCCGCTGTGGCAACTGGCGATGTAGCGGTCTAAGCGGTTCGTGTTAAAGTCAGGCGCGATGGCAGCCATAACTATTACGGCATGATCTAGGTTGACAGCGAGCAGTTGCTCGCGCGGCTCTCGTCCCGGCGAGCGGCGCGAGAGCTTGCTACGTCGCTTCTCCACGCGCTCAATGACGGCCTGTGTTTCGCTGGTAGGTGTGATCCAGACGTCATCGCCTACCGCAAGCAGGTTGGTTGTTACCGCCTTCCCTTTGAGGAGCTTCCCCCTCAATGTGCAGATATAATGATGGTTGTGGGCAAACACGTGGTATTGGACGTGCGATGCACGCAGAACTTTGCCTAAAATAATGGTGACCACTCCTTCAACTGTTTCCGGGCAAGACAAAAGCCGTGGGTCTGAAACCCACGGCGTACTAACCTCCGGTTGCGCTAAATAGACGGCACCCACAAGGTATCGCGGTTGGCTTCAGTGTCGATTTTGCTTGGAAGCACACAAACTACACGCATCACCATTCGCTCCACCTCCGTTTCAATTACTGTAGCCAGTATACCAAAGACCTGTGACGGGTACAAGTAGGGGCTAGAAGGACAGGCGCCCGCAGCGTCATTCCTTGCCCGAGACTGTGACCCCGCTCGCATGAACATACGGCAAAATCGCGGCGCCGAAATCAATCCGCTCTGCGGAAATATCCTTGATGCTCTTGAAGAGGTCGGCGAGGTTGCCTGAGATCATGGTTTCGCTAACGGGGTAGAGGATTTTGCCATTCTCGATGTAGTAGCTGTTTTTGGCCACACCCGAAAAGTCGCCGTTAGCGCTTGGGTTGCCGCCGGAGTATCGCGCTACGAGCAACCCCTTGTCGATGCCAGCAATAATCTCGACCAAGCCCTTATCTCCAGGCTCGACCACCCAGCACCCGCCCGAGTTTTTGGCGCGCTCGCGCTTGGTTTTGTTTGCGCCGTAGAGGCTGAGCATAAAGCTCTTTAGGACTCCGTTCTCAATGTAGGTGACGTCTTCGGCCGCAAACCCGTCCGGCGTGACAAAGTACCCATCTGCGATTTCGGCAGCGGTTGGCCTTGCGGACAGGGTGAACTTGGGGCTAGAGACAACTTGACCGAGTTTGTCCTTTAAAATGCTCGTGCCGGTGATCAGCGCCCTGTCGCCGAGGTAGACAGACGTGTAGTAGGACAGAAGATCACTCAGGCAATCGGGGGTGATTACAACGTCGCCCACAAATTTCCCACGCATCGGTTTGGCATCAAGATGCTCGACCGATTGCTGTAACAGGCCGCGGAGAGAGCTGCAGTCGAGCAACTCGCGCTCGAGTTCGCAGAGCGAGAAGCTAGTGTAGTTAATGGAAGAGGTCTTTGTGCCGTCCTTAGAGGAGAATACTGTGACCAGGGTGTATACACCCTTGTGGGTGGTGTAGTCGACTCCATTGGAGTTAATGAACCGCTTGGTCACAACGGTGTGCGAAAAAATAGTCTCAGCTAGCTTCACCTTAGGGAAGATGGTCGGCACGCTAGCGGCATAGCCCTTAAGCACGGCGTACATGCGCTCGGTGTCAGGCTGTGCCGGACCTCGGCAAAACACCGCCGTCTCCTGCTGTGGAGAGATGTCGTAATCAGGGTCCTGCTGCGAGACGCCAGCGAGTTCCACGGCGGTATGGACAGCTTCGCGGATGGAATCGGAGCTTAGGCTGTTAAGGGAGATGTCTCCTTTGCGGTTATCTTTAATCACGGTGAAATTTAGAGTGCTGTCGACATTAGTACGCACAAGTGACATCTCGTTGGCTTCGAGGTTCATCTCATGATGTTTGCGCTCCGTGAGCACGCACTGGAATTTGTCGACCCCCGCGTCAGTCAAATACTCGGAGCAGAGTGTAAGAGTGTCTTTCATCTCTACCTACCCCCTATGTTGATCTTGCACTTAATGGCTGGGCCGCCCATTCCGACAGGTATGAGCTGCTTCTTGCCGCACATGCCGCCGTTGGACCACTTCATGTCATCCGAAACCATGGTCACACTTTTGAGCACATCAAAGGCTACGCCGGAAATGGTAAGGTCGCGAATGCCCCGTCCGAGCTTGCCGCCCTTAATCTCGTACCCCAGCACGACTCCGAACATAAACTCACTGGTAGTGTCGGCTTGGCCGTTGCTGGGCTTCATTAGGTAGTAGCCGTCATCGATGCTCGCGATCATGTCGGCGACTCTGCTGGTGCCGGGCAAAATAGCAGTATTGCGCATGCGGATGAGCGGCTCATCGAAATACTCGTAGGCGCGGGCGTTGCCGGTAGGCTTAACGCCAAAATGGCGCGCACTTTGCTTGTTGTGCATGAACCCCTGCAGCACACCGTGGTCGATAATCGCCAGGTCTGTGGCGGCCGTACCCTCGTCGTCGATGTAGATGGGCATAGGGCAATCCTTGCCGTCAAAGGTGTGGGCCAAATCCACGAGCGTTATGAGGGGGCTGGCCACGAGCCGACCTAAGTAGTCACCCGCCACCGAGCCGCCGAGCACAATGTCCGCCTCCGTGGTATGCCCAATCGCCTCGTGCGCCAAAATACCGGCCAGGGCGGCATCGAGCACGCATTCTTTAGTGCCCGCAGTAGGGTATACACCCTCGCTCTTTCTAATTAGGTGCGCATGGAGTTTGTCTATCGTTTCGAAAAGGGCTTCCGGTGAGGTGAAGTTATCCTCAAATTGCCCCAGCCCACCGGCCGCCTCAAACACCTCCACCGGCCCTCCAGTCGTGTCCACAGAGAGTGACACCCTGACGTTAGAGCGGGGGAGAAGGGAGTACAACGAAGCTCCGTCGGATGTGACGAGCGTCTTTTCCATATCGATGCAGCTCAAAGACACTGTACGGCTGCTCAGCGTAGGATACGTTTTGGCAATATAGGCGTCGATTTCCCTGACAAAGGCCATGATTTGCCCTTGTGTGAGCCGTGCCTTCTTGGTGCCAAAACTTCGCTCGGTGTGCGGATTATCGGGGGTAAAGGGAGCGCGTCCCTTGTTCTCGCGGGCGTCTAGAAACTCGGCGTTGCGCGACGCGGCGGCGATGACCTCAGTGATCGCGGTGGCGTCAGCTGAAGAAGCGAAGCCAAAGGAACCACGGCAAAAAACCCTAGCCGAGATACCTGCGGTGCTCTGCTTGACGTTCTGTACAAGATTCCCTTTGACGTAAGCGATGTTTAGCACGCTGTTTTCTTGCGAGCGTAGCTCGGTGTACTGGGCAAGGTGCGGGGAATATTGCCCGAGGTTCTTAATAACCAATTTAACCACCCTTTCACTACCTATGCGAGGACAGTGGGAAACACTTGAACCATTCTACATCCGTCTGCGATTTCCTGCCGTGTGTGCTCCGTCCTCATAACATTACAGTTTTTTCGCCGCGGAGGATAGGCAGGAGTACGGAAAGGGGCATAGAAGTAACTGACAAGACCCTAAGTGGACATGAGGAGTGAAGCCTGTGCAGAAACGCATGCTTGTTCCCACCGACCTATTTGCCTTAACTTATCCGGGTGACATCGCTGTCTCGCCGAACGGGGAGTTAGTGGCCTATACTGTGACTCGCCTCGACCAAGAGAAGGACGAGAGCAAGACGGACCTCTACCTCTTTGATTTTGGCAGCGGGAACAGTCGGCGCCTCACATACGGCGGCAAGGAGGGCAAGGGTTGTTTCTCGCCTGATAGCAGGCGCCTCGCCTTTGTCTCCGGGCGTGACGACAAGAGCCAAATCTACATCATCGAGCTAGCTCTCGGGGGCGAGCCGTGGCGACTTACGACCGGGGAAAGTGTTGCCGGCAGCCTGTGCTGGTTCCCTTGCGGCACGCGCCTTGCTTACAGCGCCAAAGTCTTTAGTCCGGCGGAAGGCTGGCAACCTTACCCGGGCGCGCCGGAGGGTGACTCCGCCAGGCTAAAGCACTTAGCCGACAAACCGCATGCAGACAAGCGGCCAGAGCCAGACAAAAAAGAGAACCTCGTCAAGGTAATAACCCGCTTCAGCTACCGGCGCGACGGCAGCGGCTATTTCGGCGACGTGCGTGAACATGTCTTTGTGCGCGAAGTCCCTATCGCGCCGCCGCAGTCGCCCTTACCGGGGGAAGGGCGTCGGATCACAGATGGGGATTTTGACTACACGAGCTATGATGTGTCGCCCGACGGAAGCTGCATCGTAGCGTCCGCGTGCCGCAGCAAAGACGCAGACTATGTGCTCGCGCGCGACCTGTGGTTGTTTCCGGTTGATGGGGGCATCGAGGAGATGTTGTACGCCGCACCCGGCCCTACGAGCAACCCGCGCTTTTCCCCGTGCGGACAGTATGTAAGTTTCCTCGGGCACGCAGGGGAAAGCGCGACCTCAACCACTACAGGGCTCTACTTGCTGCCTGTTTTTGGCCAGAGTCGACGCGTGTATAGTGATGCGATAGCAGTGACTAAGCCCATCGACAGGCCCGCGCTTCCGGGAGGCTTTTGGCAAGAGAAGCGATTTGTGTTCTCCCTCGCCGATCAAGGCTGTGTGCACATCTATGCTGCCGCAGTAGATGGCACTGTAGAGGCCCTTCTGGCCGCGCCGCAGACGTCCTATTTTTCTTTTGCCGGGGCAGGTAAGACCCTAGCCTACATTAAAGGCAGCTTTGACCTATTGGAAGAAGTGTGGGTCTGGCACGAAGGCGCCGAACGCGCGATTAGCGCTCACAACACACAGGCGACAGCCGAGCTGCTATTGGCTCCGGCCGAGCACTTTGCCTTTGTCGGCGAGAACGGACAAGCGCTAGATGGGTGGCTCTTGTTACCCCCAGAGCATGCAGAGCAGACCGTGCACCCACTGATGCTGTTCATCCATGGCGGGCCCCACGGCTGGTATGGACCACGCTTTATGCTCGAGCACCAGGTCTTTGCGGCTCTAGGCTATGCCGTGCTCCTGACTAACCCACGGGGAAGCGAGAGCTATGGTCAGCGTTTCGCTGATGTTATCGACGGCAACTGGGGCGACCTCGACTGTGGCGATGTCTTGGCCGGTGTCAAGGCCGTGAGCGCACGGGGGGTTATCGACCAGTCGAAATTGTTCGCTCAAGGCTGGTCCTATGGCGGGTATCTCGCTTGCTGGTTGGTCACTAGGACCGCCGAATTTAACGCTGTTTGTGCCGGTGCACCGGTGTCTAACCTGCTTAGCGGTTACGGCACATCCGACATCACCTTGGCCGACGAGTGCGAATACGGCGGGAAGCCATGGGAGAGCGCCCCCCAGATGCTCCGCTCGTCCCCCGTCACTTTTGCGGACCGCGTGGAAACGCCCTTTATGTTGATGCATGGCGAGAATGACCTACGCTGTCCCGTAAGCCAAAGCGAGGAATTCTACACAGCACTAAGAAGACAGGGTAAGGATGCGGTGCTGATTCGCTATCCAGGCGAGTACCATGGGCTCAAGCGCCCCCTGCATCGACTAGACAAACTTACGCGGCAGATTGCTTGGTTTGAGTATCACCGCCGTCGCTAGAACACTGGGGTTCCGCATTTTGTTTCACTTGAAGAATAAGGAACGGAGGCAAACAATCATGCACCTATTTCGCGTAAAAGGGCCTGTCAATTCAAGCGCTACCATGGAACTATCCGTCCGCAAGGCCAAGGAACTAAGCATCCGCCACGTGGTAGTCGCCTCTAATAGTGGCGACACGGCTCGTCTCTTTCTAGACAAGGGCTTGGAAGTAGTTTGCGTCACGCACCATGTGGGTTATCGCAATCCAGGCGAGGACGAAATGCTGCTCGAAGTGCGACAAGAGCTGCAGGAGAGGGGGGTCAAAATACTAACTACTACGCATCTGTTTGGTGGTATAGAGCGCGGCTACAATGCCAAGTTCTCTGGCTTTGGCCCGAACTACGTTACTGCATCTACGCTCCGCATGTTTGGGCAGGGGACTAAAGTGGCAATCGAAGTAGCTGTGATGGCTCTTGATGCGGGGCTTGTTCCCTATGGTGAGGACATAATCGGCATCGGAGGCTCGGGCCGTGGCGCGGACACGGCCGTAGTGCTGCGTCCTGCCCACGCCAACCGCTTTACAGAAACAGTCATTCGCGAAATCATCTGCAAACCCTACGTGTAACAAAATGAAGGAATTGAAACAGTGGTATGAGGAGCTGTTCGCAAACTACGGGCAGAAGTACGACCAAGAGCGCTTTGCCCAAGGTACGATCGGTGAATGTGACTTCATTGAACAGGAGGTCGGGTTTAACAAGGTCACGCGTATTCTCGACATCGGTTGTGGCACAGGTAGGCACGCCATCGAACTCGCTCGCCGTGGCTACCGCGTTACTGGGATAGACCTATCTTGGTCCCAGCTTAAGCGTGCCGAGGAGAAGGCTACCGCGCTTAATGTTGAGGTTGACTTTCGCCAAGGGGATGCTCGCCGACTAATGTTTGAGCAGGAGTTTGACCTCGCTATTATGTTGTGCGAGGGAGCCTTCCCTCTGATGGAGACTGACGAGATGAACTACGAGATTTTGCATAACGCGGCAAAAGCACTCGTTCCCGGCGGCAAGTTTATCTTGACTACGCTTAACGGGCTTTTCCCTCTCTTTAACTCCATGCAGGCGTTTTTCGCTGCCGAGACCAACGAAACAGATGCTCAGTACTCGCGGCATAGCTTTGACCTCATGACTTTTCGCGACCACAACGTGACTACGTTTGAGGACGACGACGGCAACAAAGGCGAGCTTGTCTGCAACGAAAGGTATTATGTGCCCTCAGAGATGACTTGGCTCCTGAAAAGCCTAGGTTTTGTGAACATCGGCATTTTCGGGGCGAAGCTTGGGGCCTTCAGCCGCAGTGACCAACTTACGACCAAGGACTTCGAGATGTTGGTTGTCGCGGAAAAGGGTGGGTAGCATGGTGCGCACAATCGTCATCGTCGACCACGACCCGCAGTGGTCCGCCGAGTATGAACGCCTCAGAGCGCACCTTGCCGCGCACATCTTCGACTTGGTGCTAGACATTGTCCACGTAGGTAGCACCGCCGTGCCCCACCTCGCCGCCAAACCGATCATTGATCTAGACATAATCTTGGCGTCTTATGAGCAATTTCCACATCTAACCGCGCGGCTCGAAACACTTGGTTATCAGCACGCAGGCGACGGCGGCATTCCGACGCGCGAGCGCTTCAAGCGCCCCACTTCAGACGACTTTTACCCTCACCATCTCTATGCCTGTCCGGTGGACAGCCCTGAGCTGGCACGCCACGTGTTGTTTCGTGACTATTTGCGTAGCGATGCCCGTGCGCGAGACGAGTACGCAGAGCTCAAACAAACGCTGGCCGCGCAGTACCGCCACGATATCGACGCCTATGTCGCGGGCAAGTCGCAGTTCATCGAAGCAGCAATGGGAACCGTCCCTATCGCTTCCCATTCGCGGTAGAGGTGCTCAAGCTCGGTCTTTACGCGATTGTACTCTGCCACTAACTCGCGGCCACCATCGCCCTTGTAGCTTGAGTCTAGGGAGAGTCGCTCTTCTAGCTGCGCTTTATGCGTTTCTAGGGCGGCGATTTTTTCTTCTATGGCCGCGACTTCCTGTGCGAGTCGTTTCTCCTGCCGGCTAACCTTGGCCTGCTCCGTTACTTTAACCTGGGCTTTCTCGACAGCGACCTTAGCTTGCGCCGCTTGCGCTGCAAGTCTAAATGCCTCGCGTCTAGCTTTCTCGTCCTTGTAAGCGGTGTAATTGCCTTCGTACTCGGTCACGCGGCGGTCGGCAAACTCCAACACCTTGGTTGCGACTTGGTCGATAAAGTAGCGGTCGTGGGAAACGAAAAGAATGGTGCCTGCAAAAGCTTGCAGTGCATCCTGCAGAACTCCCTTTGCCTCCAAGTCGAGGTGGTTGGTTGGCTCGTCGAGGATGAGCACATTTGCTCCGCTGACGACTAGTTTGGCCAGTATCAGGCGATTACGCTCGCCACCCGAGCACGTGCCAACTGACTTGTGCACAGCGTCGCCGGAAAACAGGAACCTGCCGAGCAGGGAGCGAGCGTCGTAGTTGTTGAATCCGGGCAGCTCTAGCATCTCCTCCAGGCATGTGCGACTGTGGTTAAGGTTGTCGAGGTCTTGGCTGAAATATCCCCGTTTGACACCGACGCCCCACCTAAAGGTGCCCTCCGACGGTGGGAGAAGCTCGTGCACCACTTTCAATAAAGTGGATTTTCCCACCCCATTCGGCCCTACCAAAGCTACTTTATCCCCCGCATACAGCCTAAGGTCCACACCAGCAAACAGAGTTTCTGCTTCAAAACGCTTGGCCAAGTTAACTACCTGCAGGACATCGTCCCCGGTGCGCGTGGTCCCTTGCCAGCGTAACTTCATGCCGCGCTGGTGGGTCTTAGGCCTCTCCATGAGATCCATTTTTTCGAGTTGCTTTTTCCGGCTCATGGCCTGGTTCTTACGCGAAGGCGTCAGGCGCCACTTGAGGTAGAATGCCTCTAGCTTAGCGTACTCTGCCTGTTGTCGCTCATAGAGCTCTTGTTGTGCTTCGAGGCGACGCTGCTTTTCCTCCACGTAGTAGCTATAGTTGCCCGCGTAGTCCACACCGGTGTGGTGCTCAAGCTCATAGACACGCGAGATAACCCGGTCTAAAAAGTAGCGGTCATGCGAAACGAGAATCGCCGCCGACTTCATTTCCTTGAGATAGCTCTCTAGCCACTCGGTAGCCGCTAGGTCGAGATGGTTGGTCGGCTCGTCAAGCAGCAAGAGGTCTGGCGCTTCGAGTAGCACTTTGGCCAGCCCTAGGCGCACCTTCTGCCCGCCGGAAAGAAGATGTGCTGGTTTCTCTAGCTCCGCAGGGCTAAAGCCAAGTCCAAAAAGCACTGTCATTACCTTAGCCCGCGCCTCGTACCCGCCTTGCGACTCAAAGCGCGCCGCTACTTCGCCGTAACGCGACACCAGGGCGTCTACCGCTTCGCCACTTTTCTGCGCCATCTGTGCCTCTAGATTCCGCAGTTCGTTCTCCAAGGACTGAAGCTGCGTCAAGGCCGACTGGGCTTCTGCCAGGACGGTGCTCCCGTCGGCAAAGCAAGGGTCTTGGCTCAGGTAAGCCACCCTTGTTCGCCCGGCCAGAGTAATAGTGCCCGCATCGTACTCCTCTTTACCCAAGAGCATTTGCAGCAGGGTTGTTTTTGCCACTGCCGTTTCTGCCCATGAGGGCTAGCTTCTCGCTTGGGTTAAGCGCGAAGTCCACATCGCAAAACAGCAGTTCTGCTCCCCAATACTTGGCTAACCCTTTGACAGTCAGGATAGACACCTAATCAGTACCGTCCTTAACCTATAATCTTCGCCAGAAATCCGTACATATCTGCGCTCTCGTCGATAATCTTGCTCGTTGGCTTACCTGCGCCGTGCCCTGCTTTCATCTCTACGCGCATAAGGATAGGGTTGCTCCCGTTGTACTTCTCCTCGAGCGTAGCCATGAATTTAAAGGCATGAGCGGGCACAACGCGGTCGTCGGTGTCGGCCGTCATAATAAGGGTCGGGGGGTACTCCACGCCTGCCCGCACATTGTGCAGCGGCGAGTACGCATACATGAACGCAAAGTGCTCGGGGTTGGTTTCGGCGTTGCCATACTCGCCTACCCAGTAGCGTCCGACAGTGAACTTGTGGTAGCGTAGCATGTCGATTACCGGCACGCGGCAGACCACAGCGCCATAGAGCTCCGGCCGCTGCACCATACAGGCAGCCACCAGGAGCCCTCCGTTGCTACCGCCCATAATCGCTAGGCGCTGAGTTGTCGTGTAGCCTGCCGCGATTAAGTATTCGGCTGCAGCGTGAAAGTCGTCAAAGACATTCTGCTTGTTTTCGAGCATGCCGGCACGGTGCCAGTCCTCGCCGTACTCGCCTCCGCCCCGTAGGCACGCCTCGGCAAAGACGCCGCCATACTCAAGCCACGCCAGTATGCCATCCGAATAGCCCGGAGTGAGGCTGATGTTAAAGCCGCCATAGCCGTAGAGCAGGGTGGGGTGGGTGCTGTTTAGAGTAATCCCCTTCTTGTGGGCAATGAACATGGGGATTAAAGTGCCGTCCTGCGAGGGGTAGAACACCTGGCGGGCCTCATACTCATCGGGGTCAAACCGTAGGCCCTGCGGCCAGAACGGCGCGAGGGTAGCGCTCCTAAAGTCGTAGCGGTACACGGTAGACGGGAACAACATCGACGTGAAACTGATAAACATGGTGTCATGAGCTTGTTTGCCGGTCATAGCCGTTACAGAGCCCACCGTCGGCAGCTCGACTTCGCCAGCGGGAGAGCCGTCCAGCCCAAACAACTTAATAGCGTGATGGGCATGGGTCAGATAGGTGAGTGCAAGCAGCCCGTTGATCATGGCGGCAAAGTCGATGGACTCAGGTGCCTCCTTGACAACTTCGCGCCACGCATGCCGACTGGGGTTCAACAGATCGATGGCGATTATTTTGGCCCGGGGGGCATCGAGCGTGGTTTGTATGTACAGGGTGTGTCCCACGTTGCCGACGAGGGCGTAGTGGGCATCCGCCTCGTCAAGCAGTCGTACCACACAGCCTTGCGACCCAAGCTCTAGGTAGTATAACCTGTTCTCGGGGTCGGTGCCATGCCAGGCATGCAGGAACAGGTACTTCCCATCCTCGCTAACCGCGGGCGAGAAACCTAACTCCTTAAAGTCGGGTCGCTCGTAAACTAGACGGTCAGTCGATTGCGGAGTGCCAAGGGCGTGGAAGTAGACTTTGTTGTGGTAGCTTTGGTCCTCAGGGTTAACCGTGGCCGGGTCAAGAAAGCGGCTGTAGAAAAACCCGCTCCCATCGGGCAGCCAAGCGATGTTGGTGAACTTAACATGGCGCAGTACTTCGGCGTATTCCAGTCCGGTGTCCACTTCAAGGATGCGAATTTCTTGCCAATCACTGCCACTTGCCGATTTGGCAAAGGCTAGCAGAGTTCCGCACTTGGAGGCGCTGAAGTTTGTTAGCGCAACAGTGCCGTCACTGCTAAACGTGTTCGGGTCAAGCACGGTGCGCGGTGTGCCGTCCTGCCCATCCTGCACGTAGAGCACGGCTTGGTTTTGCAGGCCGTCGTTCTTTTGATAGAAGTAGCGTTCACCTACACGCTGTGGCGCGGTATAGCGCGGATAGTCCCAAAGCGCCGTCAGTCGCTGCCTAAATCGCTCGCGTGCCGGTATTTCGGTCAAAAAATCAAGTGTGCGGTTGTTGTGACGCTCCATAAAGGCAACTGTGTCCGGGTCTTTCTCCGTCTCTAGGTATCGATATGGGTCTGCCACTAAGGTCCCGTGAAAATTCTCGATCACATCGTCTTTGCGCAGCATTTTCTACCTCCCTTGTTTCAGTGTAATGCTCATTTCCACACAACGAGGCTTTTTCCCTTTGTCAGCTCTGGCTTGCGCCAGCCGCCAGCCCCGAAGTGCGAAGTACGAAGTGCAAAGTGCGATCCCCCTGCGGCGTACGCTATACCTTGACTCTTTATTCTCAACAAGCCATACTCAGGGTACTATGAAGTGGGGTGAGCATGTGGGTCGGTCCTATAATCTGTTGCAACTCCCGTGTTCTCTTGAGGACGCTCTTATGCATTTGACGCTGAACGAGCTGCTGACGATTCGCCGCTCAGCGAGTTTTTCTTGCTCGGGGGGTTTACGCAAGGCAGCGCTTGCCAGGGAGATGGCGGCTCAGATGCCAGACCAAGCTCCCTCTTTCTTCGACCTTTTCGAAGAGTACCGTGCCACACTCATGCGCCACATGCTTGCGCACCGCGGGGTAGTCCCGTTAGCACAGCTAGAACTTACGCACACGGACGTACGTGCACTGACACGACATGGCATCTTTGTTGAGGGGGAGCATGAGGGCGTGCACTGTGTGGGTGTCCCGCTCGAGCTGCTCGAGATGTTTAAGCAGCACGATGGGCTGCGGTACGCCGCGCGAGTTGCAGAAAATACCCGCTGGATTGCGGCACTTCAAGGCGCAGTGTACTACTACGGCGTCATCAGCACACATCAGGCTTACGACCTGCTCTCCCTGCTGTTCGGAAAAGAAGACTTCTTCCGGCAGAAACCTTGTTTTTGGGACGTTTGTCCGGCAATGCAGGACTTTCGTGGTGCCTACCTAATGATCGGCGATTACTTCTGCGATTCCTCACTGAGTGACCCCTCGCTGATCCTTCGTCGCCGACCGGCTAACGTTGGGTATCGGCTCTTCAATTTGCCGGAGCTCTTTGCCGCGGTCGACCCGCTCCATGTCGACCCTACGCCGGAAGGCGAGTTGCTTTATGAGTACCTGCTTGAGCACTACAGCTTGCCGGAACTAAAGGCCAAGCGACTTATTCATGTCGGCCGACGCATCGCCTTGTGGGAGGGGAAAGTCGCTGCCGCGTTTGCCGCTTATGCGGTGATTTGTGGCGCATCCGTTCACGAGCGCGACCCAGAGCTAGGGGAATTAGTGCTAGACTACATTGAACACACTCCGCATTGGGCCCTTTGCGGGCACACTATTGCCGACCTTCAGCCTAACCCGCCTGAGACAGACGGGGTATTGGGCAAGTTAGTCGATTTCAGCGAGTACAAAAATCGCGGTAAGCAGCAGTAACGTCGGAGCGCCTCGCACTGATGTTATAATTTGCCTGCAAAGTAAAATGCAACAGTATGCTATACTTGCAGTAGATTATGTAAAGCGAGGCTCCGCAAGCGATGAAAAGGCCCGAGCTGCTCATTGGCGTAGGTCTGGCGGCCTTGGTCTATCTCGTATACACCGACCCCAACATGCTGCCCTACGTGCTGTTGTCGCTACTCGCGGCTCTGGTCTGGCACAGGGCACGGCATGTTGGTTTGTCGCGCCATGCCAGTCAGGTCGTTCGCAACGACACGTATAGCTTAAGCTTCGACGATATTGGCGGGCAAAATACGGCCAAACAGGAGCTTAAGGAAGCACTTGACTTTATTCGTAGCGAGCAAACTGCAGCTCAGCTGGGCATTAGGCCCTTAAAAGGCATCCTGCTGTGTGGTCCACCCGGCACCGGTAAGACACTACTCGCGAAAGCAGCCGCCTGCTACACTGATGCCGCTTTTCTTACCACCAACGGGAGCGAATTTATCGAAATGTACGCCGGCGTAGGTGCGCAAAGAGTGCGCGATCTATTTCGCAAAGCTGAGCGGCTGTCTAAAGAACAAGGCAAGTCCCGTGCGATTATCTTTATTGATGAGATCGATGTCTTAGGCGCCAAACGCGGTCAAAACGCAGGACACATGGAGTACGACCAAACACTGAACCAGCTTTTGGTGGAGATGGATGGCTTACAGGGCAACACCCAAACTAATGTTTTGCTCATCGGTGCAACTAACCGCGCTGACCTCTTGGACACGGCACTGACACGCCCCGGTAGATTTGATCGCATCGTGCGAGTTGACCTGCCTGACCGCGAAGCGCGTCAACGCATACTTGAACTACACACACGCACCAAACCGCTTGCCAGTGAGGTTGACTTGCTGCAGATCGCGTCTGAAACCGCGGGCTTCTCTGGCGCGCACCTCGAAAGCCTTGCCAATGAAGCTGCCATTCTGGCTTGGAGGCGCGGGCAAACCGAAGTAACCCAACGCGATTTTACCGAAAGTATCGACAAAGTAGTGCTCGGCGAACAGCATGATCGGCGTCCAAGCCGTGAAGAGCTTAGGCGTATCGCGTTGCATGAGCTTGGGCACGCCTTGGCTGCAGAAGCCGTACGCTCCGGTAGCGTCAGCAAGCTAAGCATTCTCTCGCGCGGCGGAGCGCTCGGATACATGCGTCAGCAGCCCGAACTGGATACGTACCTGGAGACCGAGGAGTCGCTTTCCGCGCAGTTGGTCATTGCTTTAGCCGGGGGCGTCGCCGAAGAAATTTTCGTGGGCAGTCGCAGTACAGGTGCAACGGGTGACTATGCACATGCCAACGCCGTAGCTTTGAGAATGGTGGCGGCAGGCATGTCGGAGCTCGGCATCGTGGATGAACGCCTCGTGCCAAAGTCTGAGCTTCACATGGCCGTACAGGGCATGCTCAAGGCCGCGGAGCTGCGTGCACGCGCTGTGCTAACCGAACACGAAGCATCCATGCATCGCATACTTGAGGCTCTACTTGCGGAAGAGAAGATGAGCGGAGAGTACTTCCGCGCTTTGTTGGCGAGTTAGACTCGCCTTTTTGTTCTCCTGTTGAGAGCAATTCCCACTTTTATGAACCGAAACATTCTGTCGGCGGCGTCACGCAGGAGGGGGCCGCTATTTTCCATTGCTTCCTCTAGGCCCATGGGGTAGGATACCGCGGACATGATGCTATCCAAACCTAGTTCGTAGGTTGCTTGAGCACCACTGCCGATACTTCCCACTAGGGCTATGGCACTCACGCCTTGAGCTCGGCACCGCTTAGCCACCCCGGCTACGACCTTGCCGAAAGCCGTCTGACCGTCTATACGGCCTTCACCGGTGATAACAAGATCCACATCGCCGAGAAGGTCGTCAAACTCAACCAGGTCGAGGATGGTCTCAATACCGGGCTTAAGCGTGGCCCCGCAGAAAGTCATGAGCGCGGCACCCAGTCCTCCGGCAGCGCCGGCGCCGGGAGTCGAGCCGACATCGAAGCCACAGATAGCATGCAATAGTTGTGCGTAGTTCTGCATTCCGGCCTCAAGCTCTGCGACCATTGCCGGAGTGGCTCCCTTTTGCGGACCGAACACATGTGTTGCACCGCGGGGGCCGGTTAGGGGGTTCGTGACATCGCACATCACGGTCATCTGGCAGTCCTTAAGACGCGGGTCAAGTCTAGTGATGTCGATGTGGCTGATGCGTGCGAGCTCTTGGCCGCCGCTTCCCACTTCTTTCCCTGCGGCATCAAACAACTTCACCCCCAGTGCCTGGGCAAATCCGATTCCCCCATCGTTAGTGGCACTGCCCCCTATACCGATTACTATCTTGCGGAGGCCTTCATCTAATGCTGCGCGTACCAGTTCTCCCGTGCCATAAGTAGTTGTGAAGAGGGGATTACGTTCGCCCGGCGGTACAAGCGGTAGACCCGAGGCTTGCGCCATTTCTATCACTGCCTGTCGCCGGTTGGGAAGAGCGACAGTTGTGTCGGAGTGGGTTACCCCATAGCGGGCTGTAATCGGCCTCTGCAGCGGTCCTCTCACCGTCATTTTTCTGTACTCGCCGCCGGTTGCGAGGACTACGGCTTCGACCGTACCCTCACCACCGTCGGCGAGCGGCAGTTCGACTAAGTCCAAGGGCGTAAAATGCTCCCTTGCCGCCGCACAGATGTGGGCAATCACCTCACATGAGGACATGTTCCCCTTGAATGAGTCAGGCGCTATCAAAATCTTCACTTGGCGCATCCTCCTCGGTTGTTGTTCTGAGACTACTCTGTATGCTCATTCCACGCGTGGCGATTAAGTCCTGCCAGTCTATTGAGGCTGAACTGGATTCGCACTTGGCACTTCGCACCCTGTGCGAAGTGCCAAGTGCGCCCTACCATGATACAATGAACCACAAGCGATTATAGCGCGGAGGTTGAGTTACATGAAATACAACACTAATCCCGTGAAAGGCATGCGCGATTTCTTGCCTAGCGAGGCGCGACTACGGGAACATGTCGCAGCTGTAATCGCCCAAACTTACACACGGCACGGTTTCGCCCGCATCGACACCCCGGCCGTGGAACATATTGAGCTCCTGCAAAACAGCGAGGGCGGTGAAAACCTGGCCCTTATCTTTAAGATTCTTAAGCGCGGCGAGAAGTTAGCCCTAGATACGGCTGCTACAAATGAAGATGACCTCGTAGATTGTGGCCTGCGCTACGACCTTACTTTGCCCTTAGCTCGCCTGTATGCTAACAACCGCGCGAAGCTTCCCGAACCCTTTAAGGCTTTGCAGATGGGCACTGTTTATCGGGCCGAGCGACCGCAGAAAGGGCGCTTTCGTTCCTTTACCCAGTGCGACATCGACATCATTGGCGAAGCGGGGGCGATAGCCGAGCTAGAGCTCATTCACGCCACCGCCGAGGCGCTCAAAGCCTTAGGTCTAACGGGTTTTACGGTAGGCGTAAGCGACAGGCGAGTGCTCGCCGGCTTAGTTGCCGCTCTGGGGATTGACCCATCGCTCACGGCGCTCATAGCCATCACCGTCGACAAAGCAGACAAGATTGGGTGGGATGCCGTGCGCGAGGAACTCGTCAGGCAGGACATCGCCGCTGAATCGGCATACGAGCTGATACAAACATTACAGACCCTCGATCTCACGCAGTGCGAGCAGCAAGGTATATGTCCCGAAGCAGCTAGCGGTCTACGTGAGGTCGTACACGCAGCTACCGACCTTGCAGGCGGCGATTACACCGTGCGCTTTGCACCAACCCTTGTGCGTGGCATGGGTTACTACACCGGCATGGTGTTTGAAATCACCGCCGCGAACCTCGGGCTTTCCGTCGCGGGCGGCGGGCGCTATGACGGGCTTATCGGCAAGTTCTGTGGTCAAAGCGTGCCCGCTGTAGGCTTTTCCATTGGCTTCGAGCGCATAGTCCTGCTCTTGCAGGAACAAGGCTTTTCCCCGCCCCTAAGTACTCCCCGCATCGCTTTGCTCTACAACCGCACTGAACACAATGCGCTGGATGTGCTCAAGGCGGCTACCGAACTCCGCCAAGCGGGCTATGCCGTGCAAACTATACCCGAGCGCACTAAGCTCGGCAAGCAACTAAGCGCCCTCGAAGCCGAAGGCTTCGCCGGCTACCAGCAACTTAAGCACCAGGGACGGAGCCTATTGCTTTTTCA
>Ga0136707_1000065_pt1 | contig 17399 bp, 15 predicted proteins | sample 4C3metaG_FD_101397 | JGI IMG/M metagenome (GOLD analysis project Ga0136707, IMG submission 101397) | Freshwater bacterial and archeal communities from Indian Creek, Illinois, USA - 4C3 metaG | ecosystem: Environmental > Aquatic > Freshwater > Unclassified | place: USA: Indian Creek, Illinois...
CCCTTACGATCGGCGAAAGTGCGGGAGGGCCTGGGAATGAGCGCGGTGGCGATCCAGCAGATGGCGGACCGTGTGGCGGGGCTGCTGGAAGAGCGGATGCAGATCGGCGGGCGCGATCTGCGGGCAAAGCTGGCACGGGGGGGCAGGCAGCTGCCCCGCCGGGTGCGCGACGCGGCGGTGCAATTGGCGCTGGCGGCCGAAAAGGCGAAAAATCCCAAGTTGCTGGGTCAGATCGACATGACCGCGGTCGCCGACAACTATGACCTCTGCCTGCGGCATCTGATGACGGTCGATCCCCGCAGCCGGCGCAGGGCCTATTTCACCAGCATCGCGCGATCGGTCGGGTTCGGCGTGGTGACGCTGGCGCTGGCGATCACCGGCCTGCTGGCATGGCGCGGAGATCTGTGACCGCAAGCGCCGTGGCGGGCGGCGCGCGACCGTCGTGACGGTGAGGCGGGCGGGGCGCGCGCGCCGGCCTAGAGGTCGGGGTAGATCGGAAACCGGCGGCACAGCGCCTCGACCTCGGCCCTGACCCTGGCCTCGAGGGCGGCGTTGCCGTCCTCGCCATGGCTGGCAAGGCCATCGACCACCTCGGTGATCCAGCGGCCGATCTGGCGGAATTCCGCTTCGCCGAAGCCGCGCGTCGTGCCTGCCGGGGTGCCCAGGCGCACGCCCGAGGTGATCGTGGGCTTTTCGGTGTCGAAGGGGATGCCGTTCTTGTTGCAGGTGATGTGGGCGCGGCCCAGCGCCTTTTCGGTGGCGTTGCCCTTGACCCCTTTGGGGCGCAGGTCCACCAGCATCAGATGCGTGTCGGTGCCGCCGGTGACGATGTCGAGGCCACCCTTCATCAGCTCATCGGCAAGGGCCTGGGCGTTCTTGATCACCTGCGCCTGGTAGGCGTTGAAGTCCGGCCGCAACGCCTCGCCGAAGGCGACGGCCTTGGCGGCGATCACATGCATCAGCGGGCCGCCCTGGATGCCGGGGAAGATCGCCGCGTTGACCTTCTTCGCGATGTCCTCGGCATCGGTCAGGATCATCCCGCCGCGCGGGCCGCGCAGGGTCTTGTGGGTGGTGGTGGTCGCGACATGGGCGTGCGGGAAGGGCGAGGGATAGAGGCCCGCCGCGACAAGGCCCGCGAAATGCGCCATGTCGACCAGAAGGATGGCGCCGACGCTGTCGGCGATCGCCCGCATCCGGGCGAAGTCGATGATGCGGGGGATGGCGCTGCCGCCGGCGATGATCAGCCTGGGCCGGTGTTCGCTGGCGAGCGCCTGCGCCTGGTCGTAGTCCAGCGTCAGGTCCTGCCGGCGGACACCGTACTGCACCGCGTGGAACCACTTGCCCGACTGGTTCGGCGCCGCGCCATGGGTCAGGTGGCCACCGGCATCGAGGCTCATCCCGAGGATGGTGTCGCCGGGCCGGATCAGGGCCTGAAAGACGCCCTGGTTCGCCTGGCTTCCGGAATTCGGCTGCACGTTGGCAAAGCCGCAGCCGAAGAGCTGGCAGGCCCGCTCGATCGCGAGGGTCTCGGCCACGTCGACATGCTGGCAGCCGCCGTAATAGCGCTTGCCCGGATAGCCTTCGGCGTATTTGTTCGTCATCACCGAGCCCTGCGCCTCGATCACGGCGCGGCTGACGATGTTTTCCGAGGCGATCAGTTCGATCTCGTGGCGCTGGCGGTCAAGCTCGGCGGTGATCGCGCCGAAGATCGCGGGGTCGCGCGAGGCGAGGCTTTCGGTGAAGAAACCGGAATCGCGGTGCGGGGCGTTCATCTTGGACCTCACGACAATGGCATCCGGCGTATCTAGAGCAGGTCCTGCGCGCGGAAAAGGCAAGAAAGCGACCGGCGGGGGCTGCGGGGCGAAATGATCGTGCCCGGTGACGGGCGGGACGGGCGCGACGGCGGGTCGCGGGGCTTGAGTTCGTCCGCCGCAGCGGCCAAGACTGGCGCGCGGGGCCCGTCCGGCCGGGGGGAAGCAAGGGTGCGCATCAGGTTCATGGCCAGCAGGGCACCGGCCGCGGCGGCGGCGCATGCGGCGCTGACGGCGGCCTACGGGCAGGCCGATCCCCGCAGCGCCGAGGTGATCGTGGCGCTGGGCGGCGACGGGTTCATGTTGCAGACGCTGCATGCCGCGCAAGGCAAGGGGCTGCCGGTCTATGGCATGAACTGCGGCACGATCGGGTTCCTGATGAACGCCTATGCCGCCGAGGACCTGCCGGCGCGGCTGCTGGCGGCCGAGGAAACCGCGATCCACCCCCTGGCGATGCGCGCCACCAATGCGAAGGGCCGGGTGACCGGGGCGCTGGCGATCAACGAGGTCTCGCTGCTGCGTCAGGGGCCGCAGGCCGCGAAGCTGCGGGTGCTGATCGACGGGCGCGAGCGGCTGGACGAGCTGGTCTGCGACGGCGCGCTGGTGGCGACGCCCGCGGGATCGACGGCCTACAACTATTCGGCGCATGGGCCGATCCTGCCCATCGGGTCGGATGTGCTGGCGCTGACGGCGATGTCGGCCTTCCGGCCGCGGCGCTGGCGCGGGGCATTGCTTCCCAGCGCGGCGGTGGTGCGGCTCGAGGTGCTCGAGCCGGACAAGCGCCCGGTGATGGCGGATGCCGACAGCCGCGCCTCGGTCCGCGACGTGATCAGCGTCGAGGTGCGCTCCGAGCTGGGCGTGCAGCACCGGCTGCTGTTCGACCCCGGCCACGGGCTGGAGGAACGGCTGATCGGCGAGCAGTTCACCTGACCCGGCCAGCCCTGGCCCGTCTAGTCCTGCCCCGTCTAGTCCTGGTCCGCCGCGCCGCCGCGCCAGCCTTCGATCTTGCGGTAGAGCGTCGAGGGCGAGACGTCGAGGATCCGCGCCGCGCGGGGGACCGAGCCGCCGTGGCGGGCGAGGGTCGCCTCGATCAGCCGCCGCTCGGCCTCGGCCAGGGTCAGACCGACCAGGCTGGCAAGCGCGGGGCCCTCGGCGGCTGGGGCGGGCAGGGCGGCGAAGGCGCCGGGGGCCCCGCGCTCGGCCTCGAGGCCCGGGGGCAGCATCTCGGGCGTGACCCAGCCGCCCTCGTTCAGCACCACGACGTTGCGGATCACGTTGAGCAGCTGGCGCACGTTGCCGGGCCAGGGCAGGCGCGGCAGCAGGGCCCTGACCGCCGGATCGAGGCCGTGGAAGACGCGCCCCTCCTCGGCGGCAAAGCGGCGCAGCGCGGCTTCGGCGATCTCGATCACGTCCTCGCTGCGGTCGCGCAGGGGCGGCATGTGGATCGGCACGACGAAGAGGCGGTAGTAGAGGTCCTCGCGGAACACGCCGAGGCGGACGGCATCCAGCGGGTCGCGGTTGGTGGCGCAGACGATGCGGACGTTCACCTTGCGCGGGCGCGTGGCGCCCACGGGCTGGACGGTGGAGGTCTGCAAAAAGCGCAGAAGCTTGGTCTGGAGCGCCGGGGCCATCTCGCAGATCTCGTCGAGAAAGAGCGTGCCGCCGTCCGCCGCCGCCGCCGCGCCGGGCTTGTCGGAGACCGCGCCGGTGAAGCTGCCCTTCACATGGCCGAACACCTCGGATTCCAGCAGGTCCTGCGGGATGGCGCCGCAGTTCAGCGCGATGAAGGGGCCGGTCGCGCGGGCGGAACTGGCGTGGACGGCCAGCGCGCAAAGTTCCTTGCCGGTGCCGCTTTCGCCGGTGATGAACACCGTGGCCATCGACCGCGCGGCCGAGGCGATGGTGGCGTGGATCCGCCCCATCGCCTCGGACGAGCCGATGAAGCCCGAGGTCTCGAGTTCTGCCGGCAATTCCGCCGGTTTCGGCGCCGGGCCCCTGCTCGGGCGGATCTGGCGTTCCGAAAGCGCGTTCTGGACCGCGCTGATGAAGCGCCCCTCGTCGAAGGGCTTGACCAGGAAGTCATGCGCCCCGGCGCGCATCGCCTCGACCGCGCGGCTGACCGAGCCGTTGGCGGTCAGCGCGATGATGGTGGTGTCGGGCTGGAGCGCCAGAAACTCGCGCATCAGGTCAAGCCCGTCGCGGTCGGGCAGGATCAGGTCGAGAAGCACCACCTGGGGCTTCAGCGTCCGGAACTGCGCCAGCCCCTCGGCAGCGGAACTCGCGACCGCAACCCGGTAGCCCGCCGAGGCGAGGATCGAGCGGTAGACCATCTGCAAGGACTGCGTGTCCTCGATCAGCAGAAGCGGCGCGCGGGCGGTGGCGGCCTTCATGGTGCCGCCGCCCCGGGCAGGCCGGTCCGGCCGACCAGCGCGATCAGCGCGTCAAGCTCGGTCAGGAGCGGGGGCAGCAGGCCGTGCAGACTGCCGCCGTCCTGGGCATGGGCCACGGCATTCAGCGCCTTGGCCTGACCGTGCAGCGACATCGCCCCGACCGACCCGGCCAGCGAGATCAGCACATGGCTCGCCTGGCGCAGGCCTTCCCAGTCCCCGGTCCGGGCGGCGGCCTCGGTCCCGGTCCGGCACTGGTCGAGATCATCGGCGAGTTGGCGCAACAGCACGGGCGCCGTTTCCGGCCCGGCCAGCGCCAGCAGCTGGTCAAGGCGGTCGGGATCGAAGTCGCGCAGCCCCGGCACCGGCGCGGGCGGGCGCGCGAGCCCTTCGGCCGCGGCACGCAGGCTGGCAAGCTCGTCCGCCCCCAGATGCGGTTCCAGCCCCAGGATGGCGCGGCGCAGTTCGGCCATCGCCTGCCAGCGGGTGGCCGGGGTCATGTCCGCTGCCGTGCTGCGGGCGGGGGCGGGGCGAAGCGCGCGCTTTGCATGATGGCAGACAATGGCCGAGCCGCGCGCGACTGTCCAGCCCGCGCGCGTCCAACGCGCAGCCCACGATCAGCCGCGATCAGCCGCGATCAGCCGCGCGCGAGGCCGAGGGCGCGAAGGGCGGCGGTGATCTCGTCCAGGGTCGCCGGGTCGTCGATCGTCGCGGGCATCTTCCAGGGCTGGCCGTCGGCGATCCTGACCATGGTCGCGCGCAGGATCTTGCCCGAGCGCGTCTTGGGCAGCCGGTCCACCACCACCGCGCGCTTGAAATCGGCGACCGGGCCGATCCGGTCGCGCACCAGTGCCACGCATTCCCGCACCACATCCGCCGGATCGCGCCCCGATCCCCGGTTCAGGCACAGCAACCCCAGCGGCGACTGGCCCTTGATCGCGTCGGCCACCCCGATCACCGCGCATTCGGCGACGTCCTTGTGGCCGGCCAGCACCTCCTCCATCGCGCCGGTGGACAGCCGGTGGCCCGCGACGTTGATCACGTCATCGGTGCGGGCCATGATGTAGAGATAGCCGTCGGCATCGATGTATCCCGCATCCCCGGTCTCGTAATAGCCGGGGAAATGGCTGAGATAGCCCTGGATGAACCGGTCTTCGGCGTTCCAGAGCGTCGGCAGCGTGCCGGGCGGCAGCGGCAGGCGGATCGCGATGGCGCCCAGCGTGCCGGGGCAAACCGGGTGGCCGCCCTCGTCCAGCACCTGCACGTCATAGCCGGGCATCGCGACCGAGGGGCTGCCGATCCGGACGGGAAGCTGCTCGATCCCCAGCGGATTGGCGGCGATGGCATAGCCGGTCTCGGTCTGCCACCAGTGGTCGAGCACCGGCACCTTCAGATGCCGCTGCGCCCAGAGGATCGTGTCGGGGTCGGCCCGTTCGCCCGCGAGATACAGCGCCTTGAGCCCGGGCAGCGGCGGCACCAGCCTGCCCTCGGGGTCTTCGCGCTTGATGGCGCGCAGCGCGGTCGGCGCGGTGAAGAAGCTTTTCACCCCGTGCTCGCCGATGACGCGCCAGAAGGCGGCGGCGTCCGGCGTGCCGACCGGCTTGCCTTCGTAGACGACGGTCGTGCAGCCCGCGATCAGCGGACCGTAGCAGATGTAGCTGTGCCCGACCACCCAGCCGACATCCGAGGCCGCCCAGAACACATCGCCCGCACCGCAGTCGTAGATCGCCCGCATGGTCCAGTTCAGCGCCACCAGATGCCCGGCGGTCGGGCGGACCACGCCTTTCGGCGCCCCGGTGGTGCCGGAGGTGTAGAGGATGTAGGCGGGATGGTTGCCGGCGACGGGCACGCAGTCTGCGGGGGTGACGCCATGCTGGAATTCGTGCCAGGCGACATCGCGGCCGGGGGTCAGCCGGGCCACGTCCTGCGCGCGCTGGAAGATCACGCAGAAATCGGGCTTGTGGTGGGCGAGGTCGATGGCCGCATCGAGCAAGGGCTTGTAATGCACCACCCGCGCCGGCTCGATGCCACAGGAGGCCGCGATGATCGCCTTCGGGGTGCAGTCGTCGATGCGGACGGCCAGTTCGGCCGCCGCGAAGCCGCCGAAGACGACCGAGTGGATCGCACCGAGCCGGGCGCAGGCGAGCATCGCCTCCAGCGCCTCGGGGACCATCGGCATGTAGATGACGACGCGGTCGCCCGGCCCGATGCCCCGGGCGCGCAGGGCCCCGGCCAGGCGGGCGACGCGGGCTTGCAACTCGGCATAGGTGATGACCTGCCGGGTGCCGGTCACCGGGCTGTCGTGGATGATCGCCGGCTGCCTGCCCCGCCCGGCGGCGACATGGCGGTCGACCGCGTTCCAGCAGGTGTTGACCCGGGCCTCGGTGAACCATTCGTAAAGCGGTGCCCTTGCATCGTTCAGCGCGCGGGTGGGGGGCGTCACCCAGTCGATCCCGCCCGCGACCTCCAGCCAGAACCCTTCGGGATCCCGGCGCCAGCGCTCGTAGACCTCGGCATAGGCCATCGCGATCTTCCCCCGCTGATGCGTCCGCTGCTGTCCCTGTTACGGCAGGACGGCAAGTCCGCGCAACGCTGTTGCCGGCACCGGTCGGCGGAAGTTTGCAGAATTCGGGGCCGGTCGGCTGCGAAAGTTGCAAACTCCGCACCTTGTCGACGTGAGGCGGCTGCGCGGCACGGGCTTTGCAAACCGCGGTCAGCCGTATTGCGCGACCGCCGTCCCGGCGATGGCCGACATGTTCAAAAGGCCGCGCGCGGTGATCGCGGGGGTCACCACATGCGCCCTGTTGCCCATGCCCATCAGGATCGGTCCGACCTCGAGGCCCCCCGCCTTGGCCTTGAGGATGTTGCGCACGCCCGAGGCGACCTCGGAGGAGGCAAAGACCAGCGTGTTGGCGGCACCTTCGTAGCGGCTGCCGGGCAGGAGGCGGTCGCGGATCGTCTGGTCGAGGGCGGCGTCGATGTTCATCTCGCCCTCGTAGGCGAAGTCGGGCTCGCGGGCGTCGAGCATCTCCAGCGCCTCGCGCATCCGCCGGGCGCTGGCGTTGTCGATGTTGCCGAACTGGCTTTGCGTGCACAGCGCGATCTTCGGGGCGACGCCGAAGCGGCGGACATGGCGCGCGGCGCCGATCACCGTGTGCATGATCTGCGCCGGCGTGGGCTCGGAATGGACATGGGTGTCGGCGATGAAGAGCGGGCCGTCCTCGAGGATCATCAGGCTGAGCGCCGCCACCGGATGCAGCCCCCCGCGCGCCAGGATCTGGCGGACATAGGCGAGATGCCAGTTGAACTGGCCGAAGGTACCGCAGATCAGGGCGTCGGCCTCGGCGCGGTGCACCATGATCGCGGCGATGGCGGTGGCGTTGGTGCGCATCACCGCGCGGGCGATGTCGGGGGTGACGCCCTGGCGGGCCATCAGCTCGTGATAGGTTCCCCAGTAGTCGCGGTAGCGGTGGTCGTTTTCCGGGTTGACCAGGTGAAAGTCGCGGCCGGGCCGGATCGGCAGCCCATAGCGTTCGCAGCGCGCCGCGACCACTTCGGGGCGGCCGATCAGGATCGGGACATCGGTCGTCTCCTCGAGGATCGCATTGGCGGCGCGCAGGACGCGCTCATCCTCGCCCTCGGCAAAGACGATGCGGCGGCTGGCGGATTTCGAGGCTTCGAACACCGGGCGCATGATGAGCGCGGACTTGAAGACCGAGCCGTCAAGCTGGCGCCGGTAGGCCTCGAGATCGGCGATCGGGCGGGCGGCGACGCCGGTTTCCATCGCGGCCTTGGCCACCGCGCTGGCGACGACGCCGATCAGCCGGGGGTCGAAGGGTTTGGGGATCAGGTAGTCCGGGCCGAAGCTGAGCGTCTCGCCGCGGTAGGCGGCGGCGGCCTCGGCGCTGGTGGTGGCGCGGGCGAGCGCGGCGATGCCCTCGATGCAGGCGAGCTCCATCGCGTCGTTGATCTCGGTCGCGCCGACATCAAGGGCACCCCGGAAGATGAAGGGAAAGCACAGGACGTTGTTGACCTGATTGGGAAAATCGCTGCGCCCGGTGGCGATGATCGCGGTGGGGGCGACCGCGCGCACCGCCTCGGGCAGAATCTCGGGCGTCGGGTTGGCCAGCGCGAAGATGATCGGATGCGGCGCCATCGCCTGCACCATCGCCGGGGTCAGCACGCCGGGGCCGGACAGGCCGAGAAAGAGGTCGGCGCCGGCGATCACCTCGGCCAGGCTTGCCGGGGTGCTGCCTTGCGCGAAGGCCGCCTTCTGCGGGGTCATCTGCGCGGCCCGGCCCCGGTAGACCAGCCCCTCGAGGTCGCAGAGCCAGATGTTCTCGCGCCGCACGCCCAGCTTCACCAGCATCTCGAGGCAGGCGATCCCCGCCGCTCCCCCGCCGGTCGAGACGACCCTGATGTCCGCAAAGCGCTTGCCCGCCACGATCATCGCGTTGGTGGCGGCCGCCCCCACCACGATGGCGGTGCCGTGCTGGTCGTCGTGAAAGACCGGGATCCGCATCCGCTCGCGGCACAGCTTCTCGACGATGAAGCAGTCGGGGGCCTTGATGTCCTCGAGGTTGATCGCGCCGAAGGTGGGCTCGAGCGCGCAGACGATCTCGGCCAGGCGGGCGGGGTCGGATTCGTTCACCTCGATGTCGAAGCAGTCGATGTTGGCGAATTTCTTGAAGAGGACGGCCTTGCCCTCCATCACCGGCTTTGCCGCCAGCGCGCCGATGTTGCCAAGGCCGAGGACGGCGGTGCCGTTCGACACCACGGCGACGAGGTTGCCCCGGCTGGTGTAGCGACGGGCGGCGGCCGGATCGGCCTTGATCTCGAGGCAGGCCTCGGCCACGCCGGGGGAATAGGCCCGCGCGAGGTCGCTGCCGTTGGCCAGGGGCTTGGTCGCGCGGATCTCCAGCTTTCCGGGCTTGGGAAATTCGTGATAGTCCAGCGCCGCCTGGCGCGCGTTGTCCTGCCTGGCCTCGTCCATCCACCCCTCCCGCAGAAATGGTTCAACGTTGAACCATTTCCCGCATCCCGTCCTTGCCACCCTGTCGGCGGTCCCCGTGGCCCGGCTTGCAATCGGCCCGCGTGCCGCACAGCATGCCGCCATAGCACGGGGAATGCCATGACGGAAACGACCGGCCGCGCGATGCGCGTCGAAATCCGGTTGCCGAGGCAGGCGCTGCGGGTGCTCTGAGGCGCTTGCACATTGCCCGCGCGGGCGCCACACTCTGACCAGATGGTCAAAAAGGGGAGAGGTGTCGTGCTTTTGCAAGCAGCGACGGCCGTTCGGGAGCGCGCCTATGCGCCCTATTCGCGGTTCAAGGTGGGGGCGGCCCTGCGGGCGGCCGGCGGCGCGGTGCATGTCGGCTGCAATGTCGAGAATGTGGCCTATCCCGAAGGCACCTGCGCCGAGGCCGGGGCGATCGCGGCCATGGTCGCGGCCGGCGACACGCGCATCGCCGAGATGCTGGTGATCGCCGACAGCCCCGACCCGGTGCCCCCCTGCGGCGGTTGCCGCCAGAAGATCGCCGAGTTCGCGGGGCAGGACGTGCGCGTCACGCTCTGCACCACCGATGGCAAGGAGAAGGTGATGACCGTGGCCGAACTGCTTCCCGGCGTGTTCACCGCAGCGCACATGGGCCGGTCATGACCGACGCGCGCAGCATCATCGCCACCATCCGCGACGGCGGGCAACCCTCGGCGGAGGACCTGGTCTGGTTTGCCGCCGGCCTGGCCTCGGGCGCGGTGACCGACGCGCAGGCCGGGGCCTTCGCGATGGCCGTCCTGTTGCGGGGCCTGGGCGAGCAGGGCCGCGTCGCCCTGACCCGGGGCATGCGTGACAGCGGCAAGGTGCTGGCCTGGAGCCTGCCCGGCCCGGTCGTGGACAAGCATTCGACCGGCGGGATCGGCGATTGCACCTCGCTGCTGCTGGCCCCGGCGCTGGTCGCCTGCGGGGCCTATGTGCCGATGATCTCGGGGCGCGGCCTTGGCCATACCGGCGGCACGCTGGACAAGCTGGAGGCGATCCCCGGCTTTCGCACCGCGCTGAGCGAGGCGGCGCTGCGCCAGCAGATGGGGGCGGTGAAATGCGCCATCGTCGCGGCCAGCGCCGATCTCGCCCCCGCCGACCGGCGGCTTTACGCGATCCGCGACGTGTCGGGGACGGTGGAGAGCATCGACCTGATCACCGCGTCGATCCTGTCGAAGAAGCTGGCGGCGGGGCTGGAGGCGCTGGTGCTGGACGTGAAATGCGGCTCGGGCGCCTTCATGAAGACGCCCGAGCGGGCCGAGGCCCTGGCCCGGTCGCTGGTCGGCGCGGCGCAGGGGGCGGGCTGCATGACCAGCGCGCTGATCACCGACATGTCCCAGCCCCTGGCCACGGCGGCGGGCAATGCGCTGGAGGTGATCGAGGTGATGGAGACGCTGACCGGGACCTCGGTCAACACGGCACTTTGGGATGTGACCGTGGCCCTGGGGGGCGAGGCGCTGGCCCTGGCCGGACTTGCCGCCGATCCCAAGGACGGCGAGGGCCGGATCGCCGAGGCGCTGCAATCGGGGGCCGCGGCCGAGATCTTCGGGCGGATGGTCGCCGCGCAGGGCGGGCCCGTGGATTTCGTCGAACGCTGGCCGGACCGGCTGCCTGCGGCTCCGGTGGTGCATGAGGTGCCGGCCCTGGCCGACGGCTATGTGACGCGCATCGACACCGAGGCGCTGGGCCATGCCGTGGTGCGTCTGGGCGGCGGCAGGCTGCGGGAGGGCGACAAGCTGAACCTGTCGGTCGGGTTGGCCGATCTGGCCGGGATCGGCGAGGAGACGGGCGCGGGCGTGCCGCTGGCGATGGTCCATGCCGCCACCGAGGCCGCGGCCGAGGCGGCGGTCCGGGCGGTGCAGGCGGCCTATGTGATCGGCGAGGCCCCCGCGGCCGAACCGGCGCTGATCCAGAAGCGGATCGCCTGAGATGGCCGCCGCCACGGGGCGCGCCTTCCTGATCGTGCTCGATTCGGTCGGTTGCGGCGGGGCGCCGGACGCGGCGGCCTTCGGCGACGAGGGGGCGAACACGCTGGCGCATGTCGCGCAGGCCTGCGCCGGGGGGCGGGCCGAACGGGGGCGCTCGGGGCCCTTGCGGATGCCGAGCCTGGACCGGCTGGGGCTGGGGGCGGCGATCCGGCTGGCCTCGGGGGCCGCGACGCCGGGGCTGGACGCGGTGCCCGAAGGTCTGTGGGGGGCCGCGACCGAGGTGTCGAACGGCAAGGACACGCCCTCGGGCCATTGGGAACTGGCGGGGGTGCCGGTGCCCTGGGACTGGACCTATTTCCCGGTCACCGTCCCCGCCTTCCCCAACGACATCGTGGCCGAGGTCTGCCGGCTGGCCGGCACCGACGGCGTGCTTGGCAATTGCCACGCCTCGGGCATCCCGATCATCGCCGAGCATTTCGCCGCGCATCTGCGGACCGGCTGGCCGATCTGCTATACCAGCGCGGATTCGGTGTTCCAGATCGCGGCGCATGAGGAGGCCTTCGGTCTGGAGCGGCTGTTGCGGCTCTGCCACGACCTTGCGCCGCTCCTGCATGCCCGCAAGGTGGGGCGGGTCATCGCCCGGCCCTTCGTCGGCGTCGAAGGCGATTTCAGGCGCACCGCCAACCGCAAGGATTTCGCGATCGCGCCGCCCGCCCCGACGCTGCTGGACTGGGTGCAGGGCGCGGGCCGGATGACGCATGGCGTGGGCAAGATCGGCGACATCTTCTCGATGCGGGGGATCGGGACCTTGCACAAGGGGAAAAGCGATGCTGACCTTTTCGAACATCTTGTCCGGCTTGGCGACGCTGCGGAGCCGGGTTCCCTGACCTTTGCGAACCTCGTCGAGTTCGACTCGCTCTACGGCCATCCGCGGGACGTGGCAGGCTATGCCCGGGCGCTGGAGTGGTTCGACGCTGCCCTGCCGCGCTTTCTTGCCAGGCTGCGGCCCGGTGACCTGGCGCTTTTCACCGCCGATCATGGCAACGATCCGACCTGGCACGGCACCGATCACACCCGCGAGCGGGTGCCGGTGGTGGGCTGGGGCCTCGGCGCGCGGCAGGTCGGGCTGCGGGGGTTCGCGGATGTCGGCGCAAGCATCGCGGCGCATCTGGGGGTTGCGGCGCAGGGGCCGGGGCGGAGTTTCCTGTAGCCGGCCCCGGGGCGCTGCCCCGGACCCCGGGATATTTGTGGACAGAAAATGGAGTTTGCATGCGCGGGTTGCCCAAGGTCGAGCTGCATCTGCATCTGGAGGGGGCGGCGCCGCCCGCCTTCGTCGCGGGGCTGGCGAAGGCAAGGAATCTGGACATATCGGGCATCTTCGACGCCCAGGGGAACTACCGCTTCCGCGATTTCGCGGCTTTCCTGAAGGTCTACGAGGCGGCGAGTTCGGTCCTGCGGACGCCGCAGGACTATCACCGGCTGGTGCTGGCGGTGCTGGAGCAATCGGCGGCGAGCGCGGTGGTGTATTGCGAGACGTTCCTGTCGCCTGATTTCTGCGGCGGGCGCGATGTCGGGGCCTGGCGCGAATACCTTCAGGCGATCCGCGAGGCGGCGGACGAGGCGGAGCGCGAGATGGGGATCACCCTGCGGGGGATCGTCACCTGCATCCGGCATTTCGGCCCCGGGAAGGCGCGCGAGACGGCGCGTTGCGCGGCGGATACGGCGGGGGACTGGATCGTGGGTTTCGGGCTTGCGGGGGACGAGACGGTGGCCGAACCGAAGGACTTCCGCTGGGCCTTCGACTGCGCCCGCGAGGCGGGGCTGCGGCTGACCGCGCATGCCGGCGAATGGGGCGGACCGCAAAGCGTGCGGGCGGCGCTGCGCGACCTCGAGGTCGAGCGGATCGGCCACGGGGTGCGCGCGATCGAGGATCCGGCGCTGGTCGATGAACTGGCGGAAAAGGGCATCGTGCTGGAGGTCTGTCCGGGGTCGAACGTCGCGCTGGGCCTTTACCCGACCCTCCGCGACCATCCGATTGCCGAGCTTGACCGGCGGGGGGTGAAGATCACGATCTCGACCGACGATCCGCCGTTCTTTCACACCACGATGGCACGGGAATACGAGGCGCTGCACCGCGCCTTCGACTGGGACGAGGCGCAATTCCGGCGCATCGCCCGCCAGTCGCTTGACGCGGCCTTTTGCGACGCCGATACCGGGGCCAGGATTGCGAAGCGCCTGGAGGGCTGAATGCTGGATCACCTGACCGTCGTCACGCATCCCCTGGTCCAGCACAAGCTGACGCTGATGCGGGAAAAGGACACCTCGACCGCCAGTTTCCGCAAGCTCTTGCGCGAGATCAGCCTGCTGCTGGCCTATGAGGTGACGCGCGAGCTGCCGATGACGACCAAGCGGATCGAGACCCCGCTGACCGGGATGGACGCCCCGGTGATCGAGGGCAAGAAGCTGGCGCTCGTCAGCATCCTGCGCGCGGGCAACGGGCTGCTGGACGGCATCCTCGAGCTGATCCCGGCGGCCCGCGTCGGCTTCATCGGCCTTTACCGCGACCCCGAGACGCTGCAGCCGGTGCAGTACTACTGCAAGCTGCCCGAGCGGATGGAGGACCGGATCTCGATCGTCGTCGACCCGATGCTGGCCACCGGCAACTCGAGTGCGGCGGCGGTGGCGCTGCTGAAGCAGGCGGGGGCGCGGCAGATCCGCTTTCTGTGCCTGCTGGCGGCGCCCGAGGGCATCGCCCGGATGAAGGCGGCGCATCCCGACGTGCCGATCGTCACGGCGGCGGTGGACAGCCACCTGAACGACCACGGCTATATCGTGCCGGGCCTTGGCGATGCCGGGGACCGGATGTTCGGCACCCGGTAGGGGCGGGCGATGGGGGTGCTGGCGCGGGTGCGGCTGGGGGCTTTCGTGATCCTGGCGGGATGGCCCGCGGTGGCGCAGGACCTGGCCGTCCCCGCCGAACTGCCGCCGCCCGACTTCCGCGGCCAGCAGTTCGTCGACAGCCGGGGCTGCCTTTTCATGCGGGCGGGCCCGCCCGGGCAGACCGTCTGGATTCCGAGGGTGACGCGCGATGGCATCCCGCTGTGCGGCAACGCGCCCTCGGGGCGGCGGGTGCCGATCGCGGGCGAGGCGGAGGCTGAGGCTGCGGCGTCCGCGGCCCCCCGCGCCGCCGCCCCGGCGGCAGGTGCCGCGACCATCCTGCTGTCGGAAAGCTATCTGGTCGCGGTCGGAAGCTTTGCCGCTGACGAGAACGTCGGTCGCGCCCTGGCGCGGCTGCAGGCGCTGGGCTATCCTGCGGCGCGGGGCCGCCCGGGCGGCAGGGATGGTCTGGTGACGGTCTTTGCCGGCCCCTTCGCCAGCGCCGCCGAGGCGGCCGGGGCGGAGCAAGAGCTTCGCGGTGCCGGCTTTCCCGACGCGACGGTGATGGCGCCCTGAACCCTGAGCTCTAGCGCCCGCAGATGCCCTGCAGCGCCATCCAGGTCCCGTCCGGGATCAGCGGCGAGGGGGCGAGGCCCTTGTAGGGATCGGCCGCCGCGAGCCGCGCCATCTGGGGGCCCTGGCCGCCCAGGGCGAGGGCATAGGGGGTGGCGGGGATCTGCGCGGCCTCGAATGCCGCCACGACGGCGGCATCCTCGAGCACGGCGGGGGGCGCGCTCAGGCGGGCCTCGCCATAGCCGCGCAGCGCCTCGGCCGGAAGCTCGGCGGTGGTCAGGAGATGAAAGGTCGCCCGCAGGCCCGCGTGGTCGAGGACGGTCAGGATCGGATCGCGGGCGCGCGCGCGCAGCCGTTCGACCAGTGCCGCCCCTGCGACCGCCTCGGGCCCCTGCTCGTTCTCGAACAGCCGGCGCGGCAGGACGATCAGGTCGCCCGGCAGGTGCAGGGGGGTCTCGACGCCCTCGGGCATGACGTAGAGGATCGGCGTGTCGATCGGACCGAAGACCCGCTCGGACAGCGCGGCCAGCGCCTGCAGGCCCGGCAGGTTGTCGCAGGGCGCGCCGGTCACCTGCGCCAGATCGTCCAGCAGGCGCTGCCCGATCTCGGCCCGCAAGGCCGCCGGCACGACCGAGGCGGTATGGGCGACCAGCGCGCCCGGCAGCCAGAAGGTGGCAGCCCCCAGCACGGCCAGGAGCGATCCGCCAAGGATCGCCCCGCGCAGGCGGCCCGGCCGGGCCGTGGCGGCCTTGACCGCCGCGCGCACGGTTTCCAGCGCGCCGACCATGTCGGGATCGCTCAGTTCCAGGCTCTCGCTGCTGTCGGCACCGGGGGCGAAGACGGCCGGTTCCTCGCCCCGGTTGACCCGCTCGATCGCGGGCAGCGACCAGTGGCTGAGCGCGACGCCGCTTTTGGGGTCGCTGAGGATCAGCGTCGCCTCGCCGAACTGGACCTGCACCTCGCGCCGCTGGTCCTGCGGCGTCTCGCGCCACAGGCCAGGGCATTCCAGCCGTTGGTATTTCTTCAGCGCGGTCATCGGCTGGCGGGTCTCTGCCTGATCTTGCGGGCAGTCTAGACGCTGCGGGCGGGGTTCACAATCACCCCGGACGGCAGGCGGCCGGTGGCAAGATCAGACCGCCGCGCGTCGCGATCGGACGGGCCGGGGTGGCGGCGAACGGGCATCACGGGGCGAACCGCAGGCTGGCAGGCAGATGACGCATCCCCCGAACCGGACCCGCGAAGCGGCGGGCGCCATCCTGGCCTATGCCATGCTGATCGGCCTGACCGACAATTTCGTCCGGCTGATCGCGGCGGATGGCGGGCTCTGGCAGTTCCACGCCACGCGGTCGGCGATGGCGCTGGTGTTGCTGGGCGGGGCGGCGCTGGCCTTCGGGCTGCGGCTTTGGCCGCGGCGCGCCGGGGCTGTCCTGGCCCGCTCGACCATCCACGCGGTCGCGATGGTGATCTATTTCGGCGCGCTGGCCTTCCTGCCGGTCGCGCAGGTGGCGGCGGGCCTGTTCACCGCGCCGATCTTCGTGCTGCTGATCCAGCGTTTCGCCTTTGCCCAGCCGGTCCGGGGCGCGCAGGCGCTGGCGGTGGCGCTGGGTTTTGCCGGGGTGGTGATCGTGCTGGGACCCGAGGCGCTGGGCGGGGCGAGCCTGGCTGCCCTGTTGCCGGTCGTCGCGGGCGCGCTGTACGCGCTGGGCAACATCGCGACGCGGGCCTGGTGCGCCGAGGAAAGCGCCGGGACCCTGCTGGCGGGGTTCTTCGCGGTGATCGGGATCTTCGGCCTGGCCGCCATGGCGGGGCTGAGCCTGCTTGCGCCCCCCCTGCCCGAGGGGCCGGCGGCCTTCCTGCTGCGGGGGCCGGTCTGGCCGACGGAGCGTTTCCTCGTCTGGACCTTCGTGCAGGCGGCGGGCGCGGTCCTGGGCGTGGGGCTGATGATCCGGGCCTACCAGATCGCCGAGGTCGGGAAAGTGTCGGTCTTCGAATATGCGATCCTGCCGGCCTCGGCCTTCTGGACCTGGGTCGTCTGGGGCGAGGTGCTGGTCTGGCACGGCTGGGTCGGCATGGCGCTGATCGCCTTCGCGGGCGGGCTGATCGCGCGCCCCTCGCCGCTTCAGTCGCCGACCGCCGCGCGCCAGTGACGGCGGCAGAGGCTGACATAGGTCTCGTTCCCGCCGATCACCACCTGCTCGCCGTCGCGCAGCGCGCGTCCGTCGGGGCCCTTGCGCACCACCATGGTGGCTTTCCTGCCGCAGTGGCAGATCGTGCGCACCTCGCGCATCTCGTCGGCCCAGGCCAGGAGCGCCGCCGAGCCGGGAAAGAGGTTGCCCTGGAAATCGACGCGCAGGCCGTAGCACATCACCGGCACGCCGAGGTCATCCACCGCGCGCGCCAGTTGCCAGACCTGGTCGCGCGACAGGAACTGCGCCTCGTCGATGAAGACGCAGGCGACCGGCCCTGCGGCAAGGCGCGCGGCGAGCTTGGCGAACATGTCCTCGCCGGGCGCGAAGGTATCGGCGGCCTCGCCGATGCCGATGCGGCTGGCGATCCGCCCCTCGCCCGCGCGGTTGTCGAACTGCGCGGTGACGAGATGGGTCGCCATCCCCCCCTCGCGGTAGTTGTGCGAGGCTTGCAGCAGCGCGGTCGACTTGCCCGCGTTCATCGTCGAATAGTGGAAGTAGAGTTTCGCCATGGTGGCGTTGCCTAGCCGATTGTCCGGGCCGCCTGCAAGCCCGACGCGCCCGTCGGAACCATGCGACGGGCGCGGCGGGGGCAGGCG
>Ga0136707_1000066_pt1 | contig 17368 bp, 14 predicted proteins | sample 4C3metaG_FD_101397 | JGI IMG/M metagenome (GOLD analysis project Ga0136707, IMG submission 101397) | Freshwater bacterial and archeal communities from Indian Creek, Illinois, USA - 4C3 metaG | ecosystem: Environmental > Aquatic > Freshwater > Unclassified | place: USA: Indian Creek, Illinois...
CCTATGGCAAGACCACGATCATGCAGGGGATCGACCTGCATGTGCAGAACGGCGAGTTCGTGGTGATCCTCGGGCCCTCGGGCTGCGGCAAGTCCTCGCTGCTGCGGATGATCGCGGGGCTCGAGGAGATCAGCAGCGGCGAGATCGCGATCGGCGGCGTGGTGGTGAACGCGCTCGAACCGCGCGAGCGGGGCTGTGCGATGGTGTTCCAGAACTATGCGCTCTATCCCCACATGACCGTGGCCGAGAACATCGGCTATGCGCTGAAGGTCGCCAGGGTGCCCAGGGCCGAGCGGTTGGCGCGGGTGCGGGCCACGGCAGACTCGGTGGGCCTGGGCGATTACCTCGACCGCAAGCCCAGCCAGCTCTCGGGCGGCCAGCGCCAGCGCGTCGCCATGGCGCGCGCGATCATCCGCGAGCCGAAGGTGTTCCTGTTCGACGAGCCCCTGTCGAACCTCGACGCCAAGCTCAGGGTGCAGATGCGCCACGAGATCCGCAAGATCCACAACCGGATCCGCGCGACCTCGATCTTCGTCACGCATGACCAGCACGAGGGGATGACGCTCGCCGACCGGCTGGTGGTGATGAACAAGGGCACGATCGAGCAGATCGGCACCCCCGCGGAAATCTACGACCAGCCGGCGACGCTCTATGTCGCGGGCTTCATCGGCAGTCCGGCGATGAACATCCTGCCCGGCAGCTACAGCGCCCTGCGGCGCGAGGTGCTGCTGGACAGCGGGGCGGCCCTGCCGGTCGCGCAGGCCGGCGCCCTGGCGGACAGGCAGGTCGTGCAGGTCGGGATCCGGCCCGAACATGCCGCGCTGGTGGCCCCCGGCACCGGCACCTTCGACGCGGTGGTCGAGGTGGTGGAGGAGCTGGGTCCGGCACGGCTGTGCAGCCTGATGCTGGAGGATGTCGCGGTCTCGGTGCTGGCCAAGGGCCGCCCCGAGCTGAAGCCTGGCGCGGTCGTGGGCGTCCGGCTGGCCATGGAACGGCTGCATGTCTTCGATGCCGCGACGGGCCGGCGGGCCGGCACCGCCGAGCCGGCCCCGGCCCCGGCGCGGGCGCGCGCGACGGTCTGAGCCTAGTCTGACCCTAGCCCGGCACGCGCCCGGCGAGGCGGCGGGTCAGCCAGTCGGGATCCATCTCGGGGACCGAGGACAGCAGAAGTTCGGTATAGGCCTGCTCGGGCCGGGCGAAGAGCGCCGATTTCGGGCCGCGTTCGACCACCTGGCCGTGCTGCATCACCACCACCTCGTCGGCGATGGCCTTCACCGTCGCCAGGTCATGGGTGATGAACATGTAGGCGAGGTCGAGTTCCGCTTGCAGCCGGTCGAGGAGTTTCAGGATCCCCTCCTGCACGATCTGGTCGAGGGCGCTGGTCACCTCGTCGCAGATGATCAGCCGCGGTTCGGCGGCAAGCGCCCGGGCGATGCCGACGCGCTGCTTCTGGCCGCCCGAAAGCTCGGAGGGGAGGCGGTCGATGTAGGTGTCGGGATCAAGCTCGATCAGGGCCAGAAGCTCGCGGATGCGGGTTTCGAGCGCGCGGCCGGCCAGCCCGAGATACATCGCGGCGGGCCGCCCGATCAGCTCGCGCAGGCGCAGCTTCGGGTTCAGTGCGGTGTCGGCCATCTGGTAGATCATCTGGCATTGGCGCAGCTCGTCGCGGCTGCGGGCCCGGAAGCCGGGTGGCAGGACCCGGCCGCCCATCAGGATCTCGCCCCGGCGCGGCGGCAGCAGGCCGGTGATGACGCGGGCGGTGGTCGACTTGCCCGAGCCGCTCTCGCCGACCACGGCCAGGGTGCGGCGGGCATGGATGTCGAAGGAAATGTCCTTGAGCACATCGACCGCGCCGTAGCCGGCGGTCACGTTGCGCACCGAAAGGACCGGCGTGCCGGTCGGCTTGGGCTGTTCGGGACGCGCAAAGCTGCGGACGGCCCAGAGGCTTCGGGTGTAGGCCTCCCTCGGGGCGGCGAGCATGGCGCGGGTAGAGGCCTCCTCGACCTCGTCGCCGCGGCGGAGGATCTTGATCCGGTCGGCCATCTGCGCGACCACCGCCAGATCGTGGGTGATGTAGATCGCGGCGGTGCCGAACTGCCGGACGATGTCGCGGATCGCGTGCAGCACCTCGATCTGGGTGGTCACGTCGAGCGCGGTGGTGGGTTCGTCGAAGATGATCAGATCGGGACGGCAGGCCATGGCCATCGCGGTCATCGCGCGCTGCAACTGGCCGCCCGAGACCTGGTGGGGATAGCGCAACCCGATCGCGGCCGGGTCGGGCAGGCGCATGCGGCGGTAAAGCTCGACCGCGTCGGCGCGGGCCTGGTCGCGCGGCAGGACGCCATGGGTGACGGGGCCCTCGCAATACTGATCGATCAGCCGGTGCGCCGGGTTGAAGCTCGCGGCCGCCGATTGCGCGACATAGGCGATGCGCCGGCCCCGCAGGGCGCGGCGCTGGGCCTCGGGCGCATGGATGAGGTCCATGCCGTCGAAGTCGATCGTCCCCCCGGCGATCCGGCAGCCGTCGCGGGCAAAGCCCATCGCGGCGAGGCCGAGCGTGGACTTGCCCGCGCCCGATTCGCCGATGAGGCCCAGAACCTCGCCGCGGTGCAGCGTGAGGTCGATGCCGTTGACGATCGGGTGCCAGCGGTCGCCGGACCGGCCCTCGATCCGAAGCGCGCGGATGGTCAGCAGGGGTTTCTGCATCGTCATTCCCTCAATCCGCTGGCGCGGTGCAACTGCCAGTCCACCACGAAATTCACCGCCACCGTCAGCAGCGCGATGGCCCCGGCGGGCAGAAGGGGGGTGATGTCGCCGAAGGTGATCAGCGTCGCGTTGTCGCGCACCATCGAGCCCCAGTCTGCGGTGGGCGGCTGGATCCCGAGGCCGAGAAAGGACAGCGCCGAGATGGCGAGAAAGACAAAGCAGAAGCGCAGGCCGAATTCGGCGACGAGGGGGGCCATGGCATTGGGCAGGATCTCGCGCCGGATCAGATGCCAGGACCCCTCGCCGCGAAGGCGCGCGGCCTCGATGTAGTCCATCACCACGATGCCCTGCGCGACCGACCGCGCGAGGCGGTAGACCCGGGTGGCATCGACGGCGGCGATGACCAGGATCAGCGTCACGACCGAAGTGCCGAAGATGGTCAGCAGCAGCAGCGAGAAGATCAGCGCCGGGATCGCCATCAGCGCATCGACCAGCCGCGAGAGCCCCTGGTCGAGCCAGCCGCCGACCAGCGCCGCCCAGATGCCGAGCACCGAACCGACCAGAAAGGCCAGCGCGGTGGTGGCAAAGGCGATGCCGACCGTGTTGCGCGCGCCATAAAGCAGCCGCGTCAGCATGTCGCGGCCCAGCCGGTCGGTGCCCAGAGGGTGGGGCGCGGCCCAGGGCAGGAACTGGTCGCCCACCACCTCGCCCTCGCCGAAGGGGGCCAGAACCGGGGCAAAGAGGGCCACGAAGACGTAGATCAGGATGATCGCCAGACCGAAGGCGGCCGTCAGGGGCATCTCGCGGCAGGCGGTCCGGTGGCGCGGCGGCACGACGGCCTGCAACGCGGCGCGGGCGGCGAAGGCCAGGACGCCGCAGAGCGCGAGCCCGGCGAGCAGGGACAGGATCAGGGTCATCGCGCTACTTCTGATGCATCAGGCGGGGATTGGTGATCGTCGAGAGCACATCGGCGACGAGGTTCAAAAGCACATAGGCCGCGGCAAAGATCAGCGCGATGGCCTGCACCACCGCGATGTCGCGGTTGGTCACCGCATCGACCATCAGCTGCCCCAGGCCGGGGTAGACGAAGACGACCTCGACCACCACGACCCCGGTGATGAGATAGGCAAGGTTCAGCGCCACCACGTTGATGATCGGCGCCAGCGCGTTCGGCACCGCATGGCGCAGCACGACACGCAGCGGCGAGAGGCCCTTGAGCCGCGCCATCTCGATATACGGGCTGGCCAGCAGGTTGATGATCGCGGCGCGGGTCATGCGCATCATGTGCGCGGTGACGACCAGCGTCAGGGTGAGCGCGGGCAGGAAGCTCATGTACAGCATGTCGCCGAAGGTGGTGGCCGCGGTGATCCGCACCATCGAGGGGAACCAGCCGGTCTGGCTGAGCCAGAGGATCAGGATGTAGGCCACGAAGAACTCGGGAAAGGAGATCGCGGTCAGGGCCCCCGCATTCGACACCCGGTCGAAGATCGAGTTGCGCCAGAGCGCGGCGAGGACGCCGAGGACCAGCGCCAGCGGCACCGACATGGCGGCAGCATAAAGTGCGAGAAACAGGGTGTTTTCCAGCCGGGCGCCGATGATGTCGGCGATCGGCCGCTGCGTCGCCATCGAGACGCCGAAATCGCCCTGCAGCACACCGGTCAGCCAGTTCCAGTAGCGCAGGGGCGCGGGGTCGTTCAGGCCCAGCTGCTCGCGCAGCGCGGCGAGGGTTTCCTCGGTCGCGGCCTGGCCCAGCAGCTCGCGCGCGAGGTCGCCGGGCAGAAGCTCGGTCGCGCCGAATATCACGATCGAGATGATGAACAGGGTCAGAAGGCCGAACAGCAGCCTTTGCCCGATCATGCGCCAGATATCGCCCAAATTTCCTCTCCCCGGCCGGTCGACCCCGCGATCCTGGTGCCGCATGCCGGCAGCCCGACAGACCCCGGCGGAGCGTTCCGCCGGGGCCGGCATTCAGTCCGGAGGGCTCAGGCGAACCACCAGCGTTCGACGCAGCGGAAGCCGTCGAGGTTCCAGTTCTTGGCGATCACCTCGGGGGTCGCTACGCTGTCGGCCACCGCCATGACGAAGTTGTTGTACATCGGGATGATCGTCGCGCCCTGGAAGGAGACGAGTTCCTGCATCTCGTGGTACATCGCGCGGCGCCGGTCGTCGTCAAGCTCGGCGCGCGCGGCGACCAGAAGCTCGTCGAAGCGGGCATTGGACCAGAAGCTCTCGTTCCAGGCCGCGCCGGTGGCATAGGCGGTGGTGAACATCTGGTCCTCGACCGGACGGCCGCCCCAGTAGCTGGCGACGAACGGCGCCTTCATCCAGACATTGTCCCAGTAGCCGTCGTCGGGCACCCGGTCGACGGTGATGGTGATGCCGGCGGCGGCGGCCTTCTCGCTCATCAGGACGGCGGCATCGACGGCGCCCGCGAAGGCGGCGTTGGCGGCCGAAAGCGTCACCTCGAGCCGGTCCATCCCGGCCTCCTTCAGGTAGAACCGCGCCCGGTCGGGGTCGTAGGTCTTTTCTTCCATCCCGGCGTGGAAGAAGCGGTTCGCCGGACCGATCGGGTTGTCGTTCGACACCTTGCCGTGTCCACCGAGGATCTTGTCCACCAGTTCCTGCCGGTCGACGGCGTATTTCAGCGCCAGGCGCACGTTGTTGTCGCTGAACGGCGCGACCCGGGCATCCATCGGGAAGCAGTAATGCGCATTGCCCGCGATCGACAGGATCCGGGCGACGCCGCGCGCCTCGAGCAGCGGGATCGAGGCGGGATCGACCTGGTCGATCGTGTCCACCTCGCCGGTGATCAGCGCATTGAGCCGCGCCGCCGGGTCGAGGATGGACAGCAGCACCACCTGGTCGAAATGCGCCCGGTCGGCCTTCCAGTAGTTCGGGTTGCGGTTGAGCGTCGCCTGCACGCCGGGCTCGAAGCTTTCGACGATGTAGCCGCCGCAGCCATCGGTCGAGGTCGGGTCGATCCTGCCGTCCACGCTCGGCATGATCGGCAGGTGGTAGTCCGACATGAGAAAGGGAAAGTCGGCATTGGCGCCGTTCAGGGTGACCACGACATTCTGGCCGTCGGCCCGGATATCGGTCACCGGGTCGAAGAAGGTCTTGACCGCCGAGGTCGAGCCCTCGCCCCGGTGGTGGTTCAGCGAGGCCACCACGTCGTCGACGGTCAGCGTCTTGCCCGAATGGTAGGTCACCCCCTGGCGGATGGCGAAGACCCAGGTCGCGCCATCGGTCGAGGACCAGCTTTCGGCGATCTCGGGGGTCAGGGCATTGTCGGCCGAGATCTCGATCAGGTAGTTGTGCCGGGCGCCGGCGAAGACCTGCACGAAGAGATGCTCCCACAGACCCGGATCATAGGTGTCGGTGGACGAGCCATGGCCGATGCCGAGGCGGAAGGTGCCGCCCCGCTTCGGCTCGGCCAGGGCCGGGCGCATCGAGGCGGGCAGGATCAGCCCTGCGGCCCCGATGGCCGCCGCCCCATGCAACAGCCCGCGTCGGCTGATGGCGTTTGCAGATATCCGTTTCGTCATGGTTTCCCTCCCATAGTTCCGTTCGTCAGCGCAGCGGTCCGAAATGCCCGGTTGCCGCTTCGGTGTAGGTTGCCCGGTCGAGCCAGGCCGGGTCGATCTCGACCCCCCAGCCGGGCGCATCGGGCACGGTGACCTCTCCCGCGGTCACGCCATAGGGATCGCCCAGAAAGAGACCCCGCTGCCAAGGGTAGTAGTCATCGCCCTCGATCGACAATTCAAGGTATTTTCCGGCATTCGGGATCGCGGTCAGCAGATGCATCGTGCACATGGTGACAAGCGAGAGATTGGCGGAATGCGGCGTGCAGGGCAGGCCCGCGGCCGCCGCCATCTGCGCCACCATGAGCGTCCTGGCGATGCCGCCCATGTACATCACGTCCGGCTGGACCACATCGACGGCGCGGATCGCGATCATCCGCTTCCAGGTGGCGAGGTCCCAGTCCTGCTCGCCCCCCGTGACGTCGAGGTCGAGCGCCTCGGTGACCGCCCGGGTGGCGTCGAGGTCCCAGTAGGGCACCGGTTCCTCGAAATGGTCGATGCCGTGGTCTTGCAGCATCCGCCCCACCTCGATCGCGCGCGGGACCGAGAAGCCGGAGTTGGCATCGACGAGCTTGGCCACCCCCTCGCCCAGGGCGCGGGCGACCACGGGGATCACGGCTTCGGTGCGCCCGGGCCATTCGTCGATGTCCTGGCCGCATTCGGCGCCGACCCGCCACTTGGCGGCGGTAAAGCCCTGTTCGCCGCAGAGCCGGGCCAGCCGCGCGCCCTCGGCCTGCGGGGTGATGTCGCGCTTCATCGAACTGGCATAGGCGCGCAACCGCCCCGGGCCGCCGCCCAGAAGCCTGGCCACGGGCTGTCCGGCCCGCCGCCCGGCAAGGTCCCACAGCGCCGTGTCGAGGCCCGCCAGCGCCCGGGCGCGGTAGCTGCCGGGAAACTTGTGCTCGCGCCGCTCGATCAGTTCGACCAGGCCGAGGATGTCGCCGGCATCGGCCCCGAGCGCATGGGGCACGACCTGGCGGTGGAACACCCGGGCGGTGATGTCGGCATTGTAGGTCGAGGTCTGGCCCCAGCCGAAAGCGCCATCCTCGGCGGTCACGCGCACAAAGCAGACGAAGGGGTCGTGGAAGGTCTCGAGGCGGGCAATGCGGTTCATCGGGATCCATCCGGCGGAAGCCAAGCAGTGGCGGCGCCGGACGAACCCCGCCCCCCGGCACCGCCGCCGCCCGAGCCTTAGCACGGCAACGCCCCGCCGGATGCCCCAAAGCGCCACGCCGCAGCGCGTTTCCGGCAGGAAAACCGTCGTTTCTGGCGGAAGGCATGGCGGACCCGGAGCGATTCGAACGCCCGACCCTCAGATTCGTAGTCTGATGCTCTATCCAGCTGAGCTACGGGTCCGCAAGCCCGGGCGATGTAGCCCCCCCGGCCGGGCAATGCAAGGGGCAAATCAAGCCTCGAACCCGGCCGTCTCCTTGGGCAGGTGGATCGAGAACTCGGTCCCCTCGCCGTCGCTGCGCACCAGTTCGAGCCGCCCGCCGTGCCCGCGCACCAGTTCGGCCGCGATGGCGAGGCCAAGCCCGGTGCCGCCCTTGCGCGCGCCGCCCTGGAAGGCCTCGAACAGGTGCTCGCGCGCCCTGGGGGGCAGGCCGGGGCCGGTGTCGCCCACGCGGATCCACCAGGCGGCCTCGTCCTCGGTGGCCGAGATCTCGATCGTGCCGGGCTGGCCGGTCGCCTCGATCGCCTGGCGCGCGTTGCGCACCAGGTTCGACAGGACCCGGTAAAGCTGCTCGCCATCGGCGCGGATCGTCAGGCCGGGCGCGATGTCGATCAGGCAGGTGATCGCGGTGTCGGTCCCGAGCCCCTCGCCCTCGGCCACTTCTCCGACCAGCTGGGCCAGGTTCAGGCGGCGAAGCTGCGGCGGCGGTTCCTCGGCCTTGCCGAAGACGAGCGTGGCCTCGCAGAGGCTGACCGCGCGGCTGATCGAGGCCACGAGCTTCGGCGCCGACCGGGCGACGACCGGATCGGCGCTGCCCTCGATGCGGTCGGCGAAAAGCTGCGCCGTGGTCAGGATGTTGCGCAGGTCGTGGCTGATCTTGGCAACGGCGCTGCCAAGCTGGGCCAGCCGTTCCTTCTGGCGCAGCGCGGCCGTGAGTTGCGTCTGCAGCGATTGCAGCGCCTCCTCGGCGACGCGAAGCTCGACGACGCTGGCCGTCGGCGTGATCACCCGGCGCGCGTCCTCGGGCGCTTCGGCGTAGGTCTGCATGTGCAGCACCACACGGCGGATCGGCAGGACCAGCAGACGCTGCACCGCCAGAAACAGCAGCAAGGCAGTCACGACCGAGATCAGCGCCGACAGGATCAGGATGCGCAGGCCGTAGTCGATCATCGCCGCGCGCAGCGGGCGGGTCTCCATCGTCACCTCGATCAGCGTGCCGGCCTCCTGCACCGGCGCGCCGATGACGCGGATGATGCGGTTCTCGGGGTCAAGGAGCGCGGCAAAGGCATCGCGGATCAGCTCCCAGGGGCCGGCCATGCGCAGGTCGAAGCTGGCATGGACCTCGGCCGGAAGGGGCGACGACAGCACGAGCTGGCGCACCTCGTCGCGGCGCAGGACCACGTTGAACACCTCGGCATTGGCCAGCAGCTCGGCTTCGAGTTCGGGCATGATCATGCTTTCGGTGGAAAGCTGGGTCAGGGCGGCGATCTGGGCCTGCTTCAGCCGGGTCAGCAGGAAATCGGCCCGGAACCGCGCGATCGACGGGACGAAGATCAGGATCTCCGCCAGCATCACGAAGATGACGGTCAGGATCAGGAACCGCCCTGACAGGGTGCTCATGAAGCCTCGACGTCGCACCCTTCCCGACCCTTCCCCGCCTGACCCTCAGGGGACGATGCGCTGCACCAGCCGCACCAGCCGCCTGACGACAGGATTAGCAAAGAGTTGCGGGGAAAAATAGGCACCTGCGGCGCGTTTCGACACCTCGCCGAGCGTCGGGTATGGCGCCACCATGCCGGCGATCGCGGACAGCTTCAGCCGGGCCGAGATCGCCAGCGCCCAGAGCGCGATCAGCTCGCCCGCCTCGGGCCCGACGATGGAGGTGCCGACCGGGCGCCCCCCGACCACCATGACCTTCACGAAACCCCGGGCGCGGGCGTCGGTCTGCGCGCGATCGTTGTGGGCGAAGTCGGCGCGCACCACGAACAGCCGGTCGCCGTGACGCGCGCGCGCCTCGGCCTCGGTCAGGCCGACCTGGGCCAGCTCGGGGTCGGTGAAGGTGACGCGGGGGATCGCGCGGGGGTCGGCGCGGGCCGGCAGGCCGAACAGCGCCTGGCGGATGACGATCCCGGCATGCCAGCCCGCGACATGGGTGAACTGAAGCCCCCCCGCAGCATCGCCCACGGCATGGACGCGGCGGTTGGTGCTGCGCAGGCGCGCGTCCACCGTGATGCCCCGGGGCGTGTGGGCGATCCCCGCGGCGTCCAGGTTCATGCCGTCGAACGCGACCCTGCGGCCCACCGCGACCAGGACATGCGTGCCCGTGACCGCCGTGCCGTCGCCCAGCACCACCTCGACCGCGCCGGTCTGGCCGGCCAGGCGCACCACGGGCTGGCCCTCGATGCAGCGGATGCCTTCGGCGGTCAGCGCGTCGGTCACGACAGCCGCAAGCTCCGGGTCCTCGCGGCCGAGGACCTTGGCGCCCTCGATGAGCGTGACCTCGCAACCGAGGCGGCGGTGGGCCTGCGCCATTTCCACCCCGATCGGGCCGCCGCCGATCACGATCAGATGGCCGGGACGGTCGCGCAGGGCGAAGATCGTCTCGTTCGTGAGGTAAGGCGTCGTGTCGATGCCCTGGACCTGCGGGATGACGGGGCGCGAGCCGGTGGCGATCACGAAGCGGCGGGCGCGGATGGTCCGGCCCCCGGCCTCGACCTCGCGCGGGCCGGTGAAGCGGGCGAAGGCGCGGATGACGGTGCAGCCGAGGCCCTCGAACCGCGCCTGGCTGTCGACCGGGGCGATCCCGGCGATCACGGCGGCGACATGGTCCTTGACGGCGGCGAAATCGACCTGCGGCTCGTGCCCTGCCACGCCGCGAAAGCCCCTGCGCTGCGCCGCGGCGGCCTTCGCGGCGGCGATCAGGGCCTTCGAGGGCACGCAGCCGGCATTCAGGCAGTCGCCCCCCATCGCGCCCGCCTCGATCAGGACGACGCGCGCGCCCATCTGCACCGCCCCCGCCGCGACGGAAAGGCCGCCAGACCCCGCGCCGATGACGCAGATGTCGGTGTCGATGCGGCTCATCGGGTCCGCCGGATGCGGCGCACGAGCATGGGCAAGGCGGCCAGCGCGGCCAGCCCGAGAAGCGGCAGCAGGACGGGCGGGGTGAAGATGATGCCGAGATCGGGCGCCTCGCCGCGGGCAAAGACCTCGCCCAGCCCCGCGCCGACCGAGGTGAAGACGAACGCGCCGGGGATGATGCCGACATAGGTGGTGACGGCAAAGCGGGTCGGGTTCACGCCCACCAGGGCCGGCACCAGATTGGCGATGACGAAGGGCACGGCGGGCACGAGGCGCATCAGCAGCAGGACGGACCATTCATTGTCCCGCAGGCCCGTCTGCATCCGCGCGGCGATGCCCCCCGCCGCCGCGATCCGGGCGGAGACGGCGGCGCCAAAGCCCGTCCGGACCGCCAGGAACAGCGCAACCGCGCCGGTCCCGGCGGCAAGGACGCTGAACAGCACCCCGGGGAACAGGCCGAACAGGAACCCGCCGGTCAGCGTCGCCACCGTGGCGCCGGGCAGGCTAAGCGCGACGATCGCGACATAGGCCAGGATGAAGCCGAGTGCCGCCCAGAGGTAATGCGCATCGCGAAAGGCGATCAGCGCCTCGCGGTGGCGGGCGAGCGCATCGAAGCTCAGCTCGTCGCGCAGCAGGATCGCGCCCAGGATCGCCGCGGCCAGCACCGCAAGCCCGGGCAGCCGCCGCAGCCAGGTCCGGCTGGCGGGGCCGGAACCGGCCGGGGTGATCTGGGGCGCGGGCTGCATGGCGCAAGGATGGCCCAGCGGCCGCGGATTTGACAGGGGCATCACGCGGCCTTGAACCGACGTGCGGTTGCCGCGGCGATCCGGGACGGCCTGCGGGCGCTGCGGGCGCAATTGTTGCGGGATCGCGTTGACTTGGCCGCAAAGCGCCCGTAAAGGACAGGCTTCGAGTTTCAAGCGCTCGAATCCCGGCCGGGGTTCGGGCACTGTCTGATGGAGAGCCGCGATGAAGCGCACCTTTCAACCGTCGAACCTGGTTCGCAAGCGCCGCCATGGCTTTCGCGCGCGCATGGCCACCAAGAACGGCCGCCTGGTCCTGGCCGCGCGCCGCGCCAAGGGCCGTCACAAGCTCAGCGCCTGATCCTGCGCCCTTTCGGGCGTCAGGGGTTGCGACATGACACCGCCGGAGACCCAGGGGCAAGGCCATGGTGCCGCAACACCTGCCGGGTCTCCGGCGGTTTCGTTTCTGGTACTGCGCAAGCGCGCCGATTTCCTGAAGGCGGCCTCGGCGCGGCGGCAGGGAACCGGCGGGTTCCTGTTGCAGGGCCGCGACCGGGCGGATGGCGCGCCGGCGGTGCGCGTGGGGTTCACCGCGTCGAAGAAGATCGGCAATGCGGTGCGGCGCAACCGGGCCAAGCGGCGCCTGAGGGCGCTGGCGCGCGAGGTGCTGGCCGGGATGGCGCGGCCGGGCTGGGACTACGTGCTCGTCGCCCGGCCCGAGGCCACGGTGACGCGGACCTACGCCGACCTGCGCACCGATCTGGCCCAGGCGCTGGGCGCGATGCATCGGGGGCGGCTGTGACGCCCCTGGCGCGCATCCTCGCCCTGCCGGTGCGGGCCTACCGGCTGGTGCTCTCGCCCTGGGTCGGGCACGGCTGCCGGTTCCAGCCGACCTGTTCGGCCTATGCGCTCGAGGCGCTGGACCGCCACGGGGGGCTGCGGGGCGGGTGGCTGACGGTCCACCGCCTTTGCCGCTGCCATCCCTGGGGCGGGCATGGCTATGACCCGGTTCCCGGCGCCGACCCTGACCATGACGCGGGCCGCTAGCTATTCCAGCGTGGCGATGACGGCGCGCAGGGTCTCGATCCCCTCGCCGGTTTCCGCGCTGGTCACCACGATTTCCGGATAGGCTGCCGGGTGCGGTGCCAGCGCCCCCCGCACCTGGGCGATGACCGCCGCACGCTCGACGCGGTTGATCTTGTCGACCTTGGTCAGCACGGCCTGGAAGGTCACGGCCGAGCGGTCGAGAAGCGTCAGGATCTCGGCGTCCACCGCCTTGATGCCGTGGCGCGCGTCGATCAGAACGAAGGCGCGGCGCAGGGTCTGCCGCCCCGCAAGATACTGGCGCAGCAGCGCCTGCCATTGCGCCACGACCGCGACCGGCGCCTCGGCATAGCCGTAGCCGGGCAGGTCGACCAGATAGCGGGTCTCGCCCAGCGCGAAGAAGTTGATCTCTTGCGTCCGGCCCGGCGTGTTCGAGGCGCGCGCAAGCGTCTTTCTTCCGGTCAAGGCGTTGATGAGGCTTGATTTCCCGACGTTCGAGCGCCCGGCGAAACAGACCTCCAGCCGATCGGCCGCAGGCAGGCCGGCCATCGCGACGACGCCTTTCACAAAGCTCACCGGGCCGGCGAACATCAGGCGGCCCGTCTCGCGCGCCGCGTCCTCGGGTTCGGGCGCCAGGTTGAAGGCAAGGGTCACGCCAGCCTCCAGCCATCGCCGACCGCGACTTGACCGCTTTCGACGACCACGCCGTAGACCCCGAAATCCTGATGCCCGTAGGCCGACTGCAACCCGCCCAGCGTATCGGCATCACGCCGCCCGGTGCGGGGATCGACGGTGGTCGCAAGGCAGCGGGTGATCCGCTCCTCGACCCGCAGAACCGCGGTTCCGATCACGATGTGGCGCCCGATCCAGCCGAACTCGGCGAAAGGCTCCGCCCCGTCCAGCCACAGGTTGCCACGCCAGCGGTCGACCGACAGATCCTGCCCCATCCGCGCGGACAGGTCGCGCAGCGAGGCGGTGGTCTGCACCGAGACCGACGGGAAATCGCTGTCGGTCATCCCGCGCCCGGCGCTGACGATGCGCACGGGTTGCGCGCGATCCGGGGGGTTCAGCGGGCGGACCCAATCCAGAAAGCGCGGCAGGTCGGCAGGATCATCGGGCGCGAACGTGATGTCGCCCCGCTCGGGATGGGACAGGGTGACCCTGGCCGCCGCTTCGTCCAGCCGCGAGGTGATCGCCATCAGGGCCGGAGCCTTGGCCCCGCGGGCAAAGTTGGCGCAAGGGTTCCAGCCTGGCTGAAGGCGGGCCGCGTCATGCGCGACCGCCCAGCGCCGGTCATGGGGCACACAGGCCCCCGCCGAAAGGGCAACGGACGCGAGAGCCTCGCGTCCGTGGCCCTTGATCGGGTGGCGCACCAGATGCGCGACGCGCCGGATCGGATCGGTCATCGCTTCCGGCTCTTTCGCGGCGATGGCGCGCGCCGCGGCGGCGGCGGCCGATCCGGGGGCGGACCATCCGGTTCCGGCCCATCCGGTGCCGAGCCATCCGGGAGCGGGCCATCCGGGAGCGGGTCATCCGGGGCCGGGCCATCCGTGGGATGGCTTTGCCTGCCCCGGCTGTCCGGGAGAGGCACCGGCGCGTGCGTCCTTGCCGCCAGCCGCGCCTCCTTTGCCAAGCGGATGTTGCCGAAGACATCCGGCCTTTTCCCGTGGCTCCACATGATCAGGTACTGCTGCGCGAAGGTGATCGTGTTGTTGGCGATCCAGTAGACGATCAGGCCGCTCGAGAAGGTCGACATCATGAACATGAAGATCCAGGGCATCCAGCCGAAGACCTGGGCCTGCACCGGATCGGTCGGCGCGGGGTTCAGCTTCATCTGCAGCCACATCGAGATCCCCAGGATGATGGGCAGGATGCCGATGAAGATCAGATGCATCAGCGAACCGATCACCGGCGCGTCCCAGGGCATGATGCCGAAGAGGTTGAAGAGCGACGAGGGATCGGGCGCCGAAAGGTCGCGCAGCCAGCCGAAGAACGGGGCGTGGCGCAGCTCGATCGTGACGAAGATCACCTTGTAGAGCGCGAAGAAGATCGGGATCTGGATCAGGATCGGCAGACAGCCCGCCGCCGGATTCACCTTCTTCTCCTTGTAAAGCTGCATCATCTCGCGCTGCATGCGCTGGCGGTCCTCGCCCGCGCGTTCCTTGATCGCCTCCATCTCGGGCTGGAGCTCCTTCATCCGCGCCATCGAGATGTAGGATTTGTACGCCAGCGGCAGCACGACGATCTTCAGCACGAAGGTCAGCGCGATGATCGCAAGACCCATGTTGCCGATGAGCGCATTCAGCCAGTGCAGCACGGCGAAGATCGGCTTGGTGAGAAAGAAGAACCAGCCCCAGTCGATGGAATCGAGAAAGCCGGGGATGCCGCCCTCGCGCTCGTAGGCGCGGATGGTGGCCCATTCCTTGGCGCCGGCAAACAGGCGCATGGAGGAGGTGGTCGACTCTCCGGCGGCAAGGCTGACGGCGGGGGCGCGCACCTCGGTCTGGAAGATGTCGGAGGCGGCGACATGTTTCGTGACGGCGGTGAAGGGCAGGCCCTGTTCGGGCACCAGCACGGCCATCCAGTAGTGGTCGGTAAAGCCGATCCAACCGTCGGTCGTGGCCTCGACGACTTCGGCTGCGGCAGCCTCGCGCGCGATGACGGGCAGGTCGACCACGTCGACGTAATCGGTCTCGGTCAGCGTGCCGTCGGTCCGGGCGATCACGCCTTCATGCACGACAAAGATGTTCTGCAGATCGGCCGGCACGCCGTGGCGCGCGATCATGCCGTAGGGTTGCAGCGTGACCTCGGCGCCCGACTCGTTCTCGGCGGTGTCGGTGATCGTGAACATGAAGTTCTCGTCGACCGTGATCACCCGGGTGAAATGCAGGCCGCGCCCGTTGTCCCAGCTCAGCGTCGCAGGCTTGCCCGGGGCAAGCGTCGCGCCGCTGACCAGTTCCCATTCGGTATCATGTCCGGGCACGTCGGCAAACTCGAGGCCCGCGCCGGGCGCCCAGCCGAACAGCGCGTAGAAGGGCTGGCGCTCGGAGCCGACGGGCGACAGCAGCCGCACCGTCGCGGCCTCGGGGTCGATGGTCTCGCGGTAGCGGTCGAGCTTGAGATCGTCGATCCGGCCACCCTGCATCGAGATCGAGCCCGTCAGGTTCGGCGTATCGATGGGCAGGCGCTGGACATCCGTCCACGGGTCGACCAGGTCCGCGGCGGTACCGCCCGCTTGCCCGGCCAGCGGCACCGCCGGCAGGTCGAGCTCGGCGGCGACGGGAGCGGTCTCGGTCATGGGCGGTTCGGGCGGCGGGAACAGGACGAACCAGACGATCATCACGACCGCGCTGAGCACCATCGCAAGGATCAGGTTCTTGTTGTTGTGTTGTTCCATTGGCCAGCCACCACGCCGATCATGCTCGATCAGCGGTGCTTCAACGACAGGCATGAAGAAAGGTCAAGCGCTTTCACCCCGTTGCCGGAACCTTCCGCGATCAAATCAACGGGTCCGGCTGCCCCCCTGACAAAGGCGGTCGAATGCCGGAACGACCGGGCGGCTGCCGGGTGGCGCGTTTCCCGTGCGGTTTATCGCTGCCGGGTCGGTTTTGCGTGCCGGTTGACCCCGTTGCCCAACCTACCGGGCGCGGACCCCGATGCGCAGCGTCTGGGCAAGGCCTTCGCGATGCCGCTGCAACCAGGGGCCCACCTCGTCGAACGGCATCGGGCGGGCGATGACGAAGCCCTGCACATGCCCGCAGCCAAGCTGGGCCAGCATCGCGTGTTCGCCTTGCGTCTCGACCCCCTCGGCCAGGGTGTCGAGACCCAGCTGCTCGGCCAGCGACAGGATCGCGGTCACCAGCCGTTGCTGGCCGCGGTCGGTGTCGATGTCGCGCACGAAGCTGCGGTCGATCTTCAGGCGCTGCAGCGCGAACCGCCGGATCGAGGTGATCGAGGCATTGCCGGTGCCGAAATCGTCAAGATCGATGCCGCAACCCATCTCGGCCAGGCGGGAGAGGTTGCGCGCGATGATCTCGTCGCCCTCGCCGGCGATGACCGATTCCAGCACCTCGACGGTCAGGCGCGCGGCGGCAAGATCCTGTCCGTCGAGCGCCCAGACCAGGCGTTCGGGCAGTTGCGGATCGCGCAGCTCTTCGGGCGCGAAGTTGACGGCGACCTGCGGCACCCGCAGACCGGCCCGGTCCCAGGCGGCGAGCGCCTGGAGGCTCTGGCGCAGCATCTCGCGCCCGAGGACCGCCATCAGGTCGGTGCCCTCGATGGCGGGCAGGAACTGGCCCGGCGGCAGGCAGCCCTGCTCGGGGTGGTGCCAGCGCGCCAAGGCCTCGAGCCCCGAAACCTCGCCGGTGTCGGTGGAAAGCTGCGGCTGGAAATGCGCGCGGATCTGCCCGGCCTCGACCGCGGCGGCGAAATCGGCGCGCAGGGCGTCGCGGCGGGCGCGGGCCTGTGCCAGATCGGCCGAATAGCCCCGGATCGCACCCGGCCCATGCAGCCGCGCCTCATCCACGGCGACCTGCGCGGCTTCCAGCAGGCTGCGCCCGGTCGCATCGGGAATCTGCTGCGCCTGGCAAAAGCCGATGCAGCAGGTGACCTGCACCGCGGTGTCGCCCAGCATCACCGGCTGCTGCGCCACGAGTTGCAGCCGTCCGGCAATGCGCACCATCACCGCGAGGTCCAGCCGCTGCGTCGGCGCCAGCACCACCGCCAGACTGCCGTCCTCGAGCGCAAAGAGCATGTCGCCCGACCGCATCGCCCCCTTGATCCGCCCGATGCAGGAGGCGAGAAGTTCGGACTGGCGCGCGCGGCCATGGCGGTCGCACAGCCACGAGGGATCGTCGAATTGCAGCACGAAGCAGCCGGTCTGCCAGGGGCCCGGCATGCGTCCGGCCGCGTTGCCTTGCAACACGCCCTCCAGCCAGTCGATGACCTGGTCCGAGGCCGAGCCTGCCGGAGGCTGCGGCCAGCACCGCCTGGCAAGCAGAACCGCCAGCGGCAACCCGAGCGCCGCCACCATCAGCGCCCCC
>Ga0136707_1000067_pt1 | contig 17344 bp, 12 predicted proteins | sample 4C3metaG_FD_101397 | JGI IMG/M metagenome (GOLD analysis project Ga0136707, IMG submission 101397) | Freshwater bacterial and archeal communities from Indian Creek, Illinois, USA - 4C3 metaG | ecosystem: Environmental > Aquatic > Freshwater > Unclassified | place: USA: Indian Creek, Illinois...
AGTCTTAGCGGGGCATCTCACTAAAATGGGCTATAACGAAGCCGTCGCTGAAGCAGATGCCGACATTATCTTGCTCGTTACTTGTTGTGTGCGTGAGCACGCCGAGAGCAGGGTCTACGGCAAGCTAGGAGAGCTGTATAGACTTAAACAACAAAACCCCTCGCTGATACTAGGTATCTCTGGATGCATGCCCCAACAAGAGGACGTGGCCCGCACCTTGAGTGTGAAATTTCCGTATCTTGACCTCATTTTTGGCACGCACAACTTGCCCGAGTTTCCGCGTCTGCTCGAGCAAGCCCTAGCTTCAGGCGAGCCCGTACTCGAGGTAGTAGCGGCCACGCACGAAGTCGCAGAGAATTTACCACGCTTACGACAGGATAGTCTGAAGTCTTGGGTTACGATCATGTATGGCTGCAATAACTACTGCAGTTACTGCATCGTACCTTACGTACGTGGACCTGAGCGCAGCCGTCAGCCCGAAGCAGTTGTGGCCGAAATAGCTGAGCTGGCACAACAAGGCTGCCGTGAGATCACCCTGCTCGGCCAGAATGTCAACTCCTATGGTCGCGACCTTGTCCCGGCGTACGCGACCGACTTTGCCGACATTTTGTACGAGGTGGCCCGAGTTCCCGGAATTGAGCGTGTACGCTTTATGACTTCGCATCCGAGGGATTTTTCGGACAAGCTGATTGCGGTTGCAGCCTCGGCACGCACAGTGTGTGAGCACTTTCATCTCCCCGTACAAAGCGGCAGCAACAGCGTGCTGGCTAGAATGAATCGCGGCTATACGCGCGAGACATATTTGGCCTTAATCCGGAGATTGCGCACAGCTATCCCGGGTGCAGCCGTCACTACCGACATCATTGTCGGGTTCCCAGGAGAAACCGAGGAGGACTATCAAGACACCCTCAGCCTGCTCAGTGAAGTAGCATTTGACTCAGTCTTTGCGTTTGCTTACTCTGCACGCTCCGGCACGCCGGCCGCGAAGGTTGATGAGCATCTCTCGTCCGTAGAGAAAAACATGCGGCTGAGACGGCTCATTGAGACCGCTAACGTTATGGCGCTCACGCGCAACCGGCAACTAGCGGACCACATTGTGGAAGTCCTAATCGAGGGACCTAGCAAGACAAATCCCGCGCGACTCACGGGCAGAACGAGAACCAACAAGCTGGTACATGTGGATAGCGATGAGAGGCTAATCGGCAAACTGGTGGATGTAAAAATCCGTAAAGTGCAGACGTTCAGCATGTTAGGAGAACAGGTAGGTCCGCCGCGATGAGCAACTATCCTCCCATGTTGCAACAGTACATCGAGATCAAGGCGAAACACGCAAGTTCGATCCTTTTCTTTCGTCTCGGTGACTTCTACGAAATGTTTTTTGAGGATGCCACCGTCGCCTCCCAAATCTTAGACATAACCCTCACTGCTCGCGACGGTGGACAAGCTGGTAAGGTCCCCATGTGCGGCGTGCCCTATCACGCCGCGGACAACTACGTGGCCAAACTAATAGCAGCAGGGCACACAGTTGCCATCTGTGAACAGACCGAAGACCCGAGCACAGCTAAAGGTCTCGTCAGACGCGAAGTAGTACGCACTATCACCCCGGGAACTCATGCCTACTCTCCGCCGGACACGCTGAACTACATTGTAGCCTTGGGTACAGAAGACGAGTCCTTCACCTTAGCGGCCGTGGAGTACAACACCGGTGCCACTCATATCATGAGCGGGAAGGGCGCACTCGAAGCCCTAGCGCATGAGCTCACGCGGCTGATGCCACGTGAGGCCATCTTCCCCACACGGGAGTTACCAGGCAGTGTTGAGCAGGCCCTTAAGCATGCCGGAACGATTAGGCATCGGCTCACCGGGTTGACTGTGGTCCAAGCAGAGGCACTGTGCGGCATGCTGCCGGAATGCAGCAGCTTGTCGCCGCTTGAGAGGGTTACGCTGGCCGAAATATTAAACTATCTCCGGCAGGTCGGCATTTGCTCCTTCGCGCACTTCACAGCTCCACAATTGCACCAAGAAACGCCGGTAATGCCCCTTGACAGCATTACCCGCCGCAACCTCGAGTTGACGCGCACCATGCGCCAAGGGGAGCGGACGGGCTCTTTGCTATGGGTCCTTGACCATACAATCACTTCGATGGGCACTCGTCTGATTCGTCAGTGGGTTGAACAACCTTTGACCGATCTCGCACACATCGAACGCCGGCAGAGCGCTGTCGAGGAGCTACACGCCTCAGTCACCGTTCGCGGCGAGCTACGCGCTGCCCTAGCGTCAGTCGGCGACTTGGAGCGGCTTCTCACTCGTGCGGGAGCGTCAGGGGCTTCCCCACGCGACCTTCTGGCCATAGCGAAATCATTGGCCAGCGTCGCTGATGTTCGTGTTACTTTTGACAGCGCGCGCAGTCCGATGCTGGAACGAATACGCTCAGCCCTTGACCCACACCCGCACCTCACGCAGATGCTCTTTGATGGGCTTTGCGACGAGCCGCCGGTTTCAGCGCGCGAAGGCGGCCTGATACGTGACGGACACAACGCAGAAATAGATGACCTGCGTCAGATAAGTAGAACCGGCAAGAACTTTTTGGCGGAGTTAGAGTCGCGAGAGCGCCAGATAACCGGCATAAAATCTATGAAGGTTGGTTACAACCGTGTCTTTGGCTATTACCTCGAGGTAACGAAGCCTAACCTAGCAGATGTTCCGGCACACTATCACCGTAAGCAGACCTTAGTCAACGCCGAGCGCTTTGTTACAGATGAGCTGAAGCAATTTGAGACCGCTGTATTGACGGCACAAGAGCGAGTGGCTGCGCTGGAATACGAGGTCTTTGCGGCGCTTTGCGCCCGTGTAGTGGAGTTCGCGCCGACAATCGTCCGTGTAGCGCGACACCTTGCCGAGCTTGACGTGTTGCAATCATTCGCCGAAGCCGCGGCTCGCTATCGTTATGTGCGACCCCAAATAGTAGGGCGCAGCTCGATTACCATTGTCGGTGGGCGTCATCCCGTGGTAGAACGCATTGTCGGTGCGCATGCCTTCGTGCCAAATGACACAGAGCTTGGTCACGGGGAGATCGCTATCCTTACTGGGCCTAATATGGCAGGTAAGTCCACTTACATGCGCCAAGTTGCGCTGATTATCCTCATGGCGCAGATCGGGAGTTTCGTGCCGGCAACCCGTGCTATGCTTGGCCTCATAGACAGGATTTTTACACGCGTCGGGGCGGCCGATGACATTTTCTCCGGTCAGAGCACGTTTATGGTGGAGATGAGCGAGACGGCGCTTGCGCTCCGAGAAGCGACTGCGCATAGTCTTTTGCTTTTTGACGAAGTTGGCAGGGGAACCAGCACTTATGATGGCATGGCACTGGCGCGTGCCATCATGGAGCATGTCCATGACTCCGTCCGGGCCCGTACATTGTTTTCAACTCACTACCATGAGCTCACCAACCTTACGGACACGCTTGAGAGGTGCCGTAACTATACGGTAGCTGTCATGGAGCAAAACAAGGATGTTGTCTTTTTGCGTCGCGTACTGCCGGGCAAGGCCAATAAGAGCTATGGCATCCATGTGGCCGAGCTTGCGGGACTGCCTCGCTCGGTCACACAGAAAGCGTATGCGCTACTTAAGGACTTAGAGCAGACTCGCCGTTTCTCGCGCGAACAGACGACTATCTTCGACTATGTCGCGGAGGCTGCGGCGACTTACCCAACAGACCCAGATGCATTGCTCGGTCTAACGCTACTCAGGGAGATTCAGCAACTCGATCCCGCGGCCGTTACCCCCCTACAAGCGCTAACCCTGCTACATGAATTGAAACGTCGGATATCGGAAACGGAAGTGTAGGCAAAGGAAGTGAGGCTTATGTCGATCAGGGTCCTACCTGCGGAGGTGATTAACCAGATTTCCGCAGGCGAAGTAGTTGAGAGGCCGGCCTCAGCCGTCAAGGAAGTGGTGGAAAACGCCCTCGATGCGCTTGCTACCGACATCACAGTGGAAGTTCACGGCGGCGGCCTCGAGTTAATTCGCGTTACCGATAACGGCCATGGCATGAACCGCGAGGACCTTACGGCCTGCGTGCTGCGCCACGCGACGAGCAAACTCAGTAGCATGAACGACCTGTTCTCCTTGACGACACTCGGATTTCGTGGCGAGGCATTGCCAAGCATAGCCGCGGTCAGCGACTTGTCGATTAAGAGTCGTTGCACGGAGAGCGGGCACGGACACCATCTCGTGTCCCGCGCGGGAGAGCACGAACCAATACTAGCAATCGGTATGCCCCAGGGCACCATCGTAGAAATACGTCACCTCTTTGCTTACACGCCAGCGCGGCTCAAGTTCATGAAGTCTCCCGCGGCAGAGTCGCAACGCATTGTGCAGAACATGGAGCGCTTAGCTCTTTCTCATCCTGGGGTGCGTTTCACATTACTGCTGGATGGGCGCATAGTACTACAAACTGCAGGCAACAATAGTTTGGTCGAGACAGCGGCTGCCATTTTCGGCACAAGCAATGCCAAGCACTTGTGGGCATTTTCTGGAGCAAAGGGTCGTCATCTCACCTGTTCTGGCGTCCTAGCGAGGCCGCAACTGACGCGCAACAATCGCACTTGGCAGTACTTCTTTCTTAACGGGCGCGCCATCGAGCATCGCGGGCTCGCCTTCGCCCTAGACGACGCCTATCGCACCTTGCTGCCTAGCAAGCGCTTCCCGGTGGCAATTATCCATATGACCATCGACCCTGCTGTGGTCGATGTCAACGTTCATCCCGCCAAAACCGAGGTGCGTTTTAGTGACGAGCGGGCCGTCATTGCAGAGGCTATCACCCAATTTAGGGTACAAGTCGCTGCCATGCTCAAGCCTAGTCCGGTAAATCCTGACGCATCGTTCTGGCGTGAACTACCCGTACTGTTTATCGACAGCTCTGAACAACCTGTGGCTTATGTCTCTCCCACAGGCGTCACGGTGCCGCCTCCTGCAGCGCCAGTGTTGTTTGTTCCCACGCCCAGTTATCGTCTGGTGGGGCAGGTTATGGATAGCTACCTGCTAATTGAGAAACAGAGCAGGCTGACCATTGTGGACCAACACGCTGCGCATGAGAGGATTCTGTTTGAGGAGCTTCTGCAAAGAGACAAGCGTGAAATCCAGGAGTTAGCGATACCTGTACCTGTGGATCTTGGCGCGAGTGCACATCTTGTTGCGGCACACCACGCTGAGTTAGTGACACTCGGGCTCACTTTGGAGCACTTTGGCGGTAGCACTTACCTCGTACGTAGCCTCCCCGCCGTGTATCGCGGATACTTTGATGAGCAAACTTTGCGCGAACTGCTTACAGACATAAGCGAGGATAGGCTAACACAAGACCCGCGTGAAAGATTGGCTCAAGCGCTTGCCTGCCGCGCCGCCATAAAGGCACGTACACGGTTATCCCCTGCGGAGATGGTGGAATTACTCGACCGACTGTATGCCGTAGACCGCGCTGTCGCGTGTCCACACGGGCGCCCCGTAGAAATTGAATTCACCGAAACTGAGTTGTTTCGGCTCTTTCATCCTAGTGTGAGGTAATGTGTAACATGAACCCACGTGTCCTCGTCATTGTTGGCCCTACCGCCGTTGGCAAAACCGCGCTTACTCTGAGCTTGGCAGAGAAATTGAGCGGGGAGGTTATTTCTGCTGACTCCATGCAGGTGTACCGCGGTATGGACATTGGAACCGCAAAACCGACGCACAGCGAGCGTGCTCATGTTCCCCATCACCTGATCGATGTGGCGGAACCGGGAGAAGCCTTTAGCGCCGCGGACTATCAGGTGCGGGCGAGAGCGGCGGTCGACGAGATTGTCGCACGCGGCAGACTGCCTATTTTCTCTGGCGGAACGGGACTGTACGTTCGCGCAGCAGTAGATGACTATAACTTCATCCCATTGGACAACAACTGGGCTGTGCGAAATCACCTGCGTTGCCAGGTGCGCGAAGCTGGGCTTGGTGCGTTGCATGCTCGTCTTCTTGCAGTTGACCCAAAAGTAGCCGCTCGCGTCCACCCAAATGACGAGCGACGGATTGTACGGGCCTTGGAGGTATTTGAGACAACAGGGCGCCCTTTGAGTTTTTGGGAATCGCAAAAGAACGCCCGTCAATCCATCTATGACGCTGTGTTTATCGGGCTTGATAGGCCGCGAGCCGAACTGTACAGCCGTATCGACGAACGTGTGGAGCAAATGTTTGCCCTGGGGCTAGTCGATGAAGTGAAAGGGCTAGTAGAGCGCGGTCTCAGCTGCGTGGCTAGACAAGCACTCGGCTACAAAGAAGTGATCCCCTACCTTGAGGGGAGAAGCTCGCTCGAGGACGCGCAGGCCACTGTCAAACGTGAGACACGGCGCTACGCCAAACGGCAGTTAACGTGGTTTCGGGCAGATGAACGCGTGCAATGGGTGGACGCAGGGGACTTGGCCCGTGCCGTGGTCGAGATCAGGGCAATTCTTGCACACCGCTGGGGATTGTAATAGAATGAGTCATACCGAGAGATTGGAGGTTGGGTCTTGTCGAAGGTGATGCCGAATCTACAAGATACGTTTCTAAATCAGGTCCGCAAGGAAAACCTACCCGTTACCATCTTTCTTGTAAACGGATACCAATTAAAGGGCATAGTCAAAGGGTTTGACAATTTCACCATCATTATGGTGGACGGAGATGGGCGACAACAGCTTGTCTATAAGCATGCCGTGTCTACTGTCCAGCCCGCTCGTCCGGTCGCCATCGCCCTCGGCGAAGTAAGCTCAACCTAGGTGACAGTTGTGCAGGCTGAACGGGAAAAAGCCGTACTTTTCGCAGTCGCAGGCGCACATTCTCATGCGGTAGATAGTCTCTTAGATGAGCTCAATGCCTTGGTGGAGAACGCCGGTGCGCAAGTACTGGCTAGGCTCGTGCAAATCAAAGACCATCCTGACCCCGCCACATACCTAGGCAGTGGGAAAGTAAAGGAACTGCGAGATCTCTGCGCAACCCTCGAGAGTGACCTCGCGATCTGTGACGATGAGCTATCACCGTCGCAATTGCGCAATCTGGAACGAGAACTCGGCCTGAAGGTTGCTGACCGCACACACGTGATCTTAGACATTTTTGCGGCGCGCGCTCATTCTGCGGAGGGCAAGTTACAGGTTGAACTGGCGCAGTTGTCCTATTCACTTCCGCGTTTACGCGGCAAGGGTGTAGAAATGTCGCAATTGGGCGCTTCAGCTGGGGGCATTCGCACCCGCGGCCCCGGCGAAACCAAGCTTGAATACGACCGCCGCAGAATTAAGTCCCGTATGGCCGACCTGAAGAAACAAATTGTGGCCCTTGAAACACACCGTGGGTTACAGCGGAGCGAACGTGCAGCTAGGGGTGTTCCGACAGTTGCGCTTGTTGGTTACACAAATGCAGGTAAGTCAAGTTTGCTTAATGCACTCACCCCGGGCGGGGCGGTGGCCGAGGATAAGCTGTTTGCCACACTCGACCCTACTGCGCGCGAGTTGACGCTACCGGATAACCGCACAGTCATGCTTGTCGATACCGTTGGTTTTATCAGAAAACTGCCTCATCAGTTGGTGAAGGCCTTTCGCGCCACACTCGAAGAAGTGTGTCAAGCAGACGTGCTCCTCCACGTCGTGGACATATCCCATCCCGATGCGCTAGAGCAAGCACATACTGTTGATACCGTGCTTAAAGAACTTGGGGTTAGCGACAAACCAACTGTTGTGGTCCTGAACAAGATTGATGCGGTCATCGAACTGCCGTCATTCCCCGGACTGGGACGCGCTATACCTGTATCTGCGACACGGCACACTAATTTAGGCCTATTAATAGCATCCATCACCGAGAGTCTCGTGGATCGACCAATTCGCGCGCGATTCGTCATTCCCTTTGAACGTGGCGACCTCCTCGGGTTGCTGCATGCTAAGGGAGACATAGTGACTACAAACTACACTGCATTAGGGACCGAAGTTGTGGTTGATGTCCTGCCTAGATACGCGAACAAAGTGGAATTTGAACTTAGCAGAGCATGAGTGAGATTGAGACATTACTGTTGCGGGCAGAAGAGATGCTCGCAGCAAAGTTTCGCGAATTTGATAATATTGCGGTGACAAATCAGGCGCGCGTGTTAAAAGCGTTCCGCAAGCATCAAGTCTCAGACTTTCACCTTCATGGGTCTACCGGTTATGGATACGGCGACTTAGGGCGAGGCGTGATCGAGGCCCTCTATGCCGATCTCTTTGGCGGTGATACCGCGTTAGTAAGACCCCACTTTGCTTCCGGAACTCACGCCCTCGCTTGCGCTTTGTTTGGCGTACTGAGACCTGGAGACGAATTCATCATCGCCACCGGCGAGCCTTATGACACCTTGCATGCGGTAATAGGACTCAACGACCGTGGCCTAAGTTCGCTCCAGGCATGGGGGATTCAGTGCCGCATCGTCCCACTGCGCGAAGACGGTGATGTCGATCTGCAGTCACTGGGCAACGCCCTTAGCCGAAAAACACGGCTTGTCCACATACAGCGCAGCCGAGGATATAACTGGCGTAGAGCGCTTTCGCTGCCTGCCGTGGCGCAGATCATCGCAACCGTCAAAGCTTGCGACCCGCACATAGTCTGCTTAGTGGACAACTGTTACGGTGAGTTCGTAGAAACAAGTGAACCCGGACATTACAGGGCAGATCTCACAGTGGGGTCGCTCATTAAGAATCCCGGTGGAGGTTTAGCTTTGACCGGGGGGTACATAGTGGGGAAGGAAGATCTAGTGCAGCTCGCTGCGGAGCGATTGTATGCTCCCGGGATAGGGCAGCATGTTGGCGCAACACACGGGTTTAACCGCGGCTTCCTGCAGGGCCTGTTTCTAGCTTCTGCTGTGGTGGGTGCCTGCTTGAAAGGTGGTGCACTCTTGGCTCAAACTTGCGAAATCCTAGGCTTAGACTGCTCCCCCCGAGCGCAAGCGATGCGAGGCGACATCATCCAAGCTGTTAGAGTTCCATCACGGCATGTTTTGTTGGAGTTCTGCCGGAGAATCCAAGCGTCGTCGCCCATCGATGGTCACGTCAGACCAGAGCCCGGCCAGCTGCCCGGCTATGAGTGCGATGTGATCATGGCGGCGGGCACTTTTGTGTTGGGCGCATCAAGCGAGCTGTCTGCAGACGCCCCGCTGCGCGAACCTTACACAGTCTATGTGCAGGGCGGTCTCAGCTACCCCCACATTCGGGTGGCACTAGCGCAAGCTTTACCCGCACTGCTGCTAGATTAGACTAAGCTCATGTTAGGAGGTCAAAGGATGCAAGATAGAAAGATTATCTTCTTTGAAGAGGGCACAAAAGAGATGCGTTCGCTCCTAGGCGGCAAAGGCGCCGGATTGGCCGAAATGACCTGCATTGGGCTTCCGGTGCCTCCGGGGTTTACCGTGACGACTGCAGCATGCATGGAGTACTTTGCGCGCGGCTCCTTGGCTGAGGACATTACACGAGGGATAGAGTATGCCATGGAAAAGTTAGAGGGGCAGACTGGCAAGACGTTTGGGAGTCCGAGCAATCCTTTGCTCGTCTCAGTGCGCTCAGGCGCATCTTTCTCCATGCCGGGGATGATGGACACAATCCTAAACCTAGGGATGAACGACGAAGTTGTGCAGGGTCTTGGGCAGTTGACATCGCCACACTTCGCTCTGGATTGCTACCGTCGGTTTGTAGAGAAGTATGCTGAAATAGTGCTCAAAGTTGAGCACCACCATTTTGCAGATTGTTTGGAAGCGAAGAAGATTCAGGCGCGGGTGCGGCACGACCATGAACTGGGGGTCGATGCTCTCTCAGAGCTAGTCGATCAATATCTGCAAATCGTAATCAAGACCACCGGCTCCCCCTTCCCGCAGTCACCGTGGGCTCAACTCGTCGGCGCCGTGCAAGCCGTGTTCGATAGCTGGGAGAATCAGCGCGCAAAAGTCTATCGGAAACTGCATGGGATTTCCGACGCACTAGGTACGGCGATTAATGTGCAATCGATGGTTTTTGGCAACCTCGGGCCCACTTCCGGCACTGGGGTATGCTTCACACGCAACCCCTCTACCGGGGGCAAGGAGCTTTTTGGCGAGTATCTGCCCCATGCCCAAGGTGAAGATGTGGTTTCCGGCACTCGAACCCCCGAGCCGATATCCCATATGGCCGATGTTCTGCCTGAAGCTTATGCCCAACTAGAGAAGGTGGCGAGTCAGCTAGAAGCCCATTACCGGGACATGCAGGACATTGAGTTTACAGTAGAACGCGGGAAGCTCTTTCTCTTACAGACGCGAGCAGGAAAGCGCAGCGCTACTGCGGCCGTACGTATGGCTGTGGAGATGCTCGCGGAAGGCCTAATTGCAGATCCCGATGCATTACTGCGGGTGACACCCGAGCAGATTGAGCTGATGCTGCACCGCGGGGTGGATTACTCAAAGCCACTCGTGGAAATGACGCGCGGATTGCCCGCCTCCCCCGGGGCAGCCTCGGGAGCGATCGTCTTTGATAACGAAGGTGCGCTAAAATTAACCAAGGCAGGGCGAAAAACCATATTGGTGCGCCCGGAGACGTCTCCGGACGATATTCAAGGCATCATCGTTAGCGAAGGGATTGTCACGAGCAGGGGCGGCATGACTAGCCATGCCGCAGTGGTAGCGCGCGGCATGGGTAAGCCTTGCGTATGCAGCGCAGAGGCTGTGCGTATTGACCTAGGAAAGAGGGCGGCAACTATCGGTCATCATTCCGTAGTGGAAGGAGATGTAATCTCTCTCGACGGGCAAAACGGGAGAATATTCTTCGGCGATGTACCGCTCATGGAACCTAAACCCGGAAAAGAGTTCACACACTTGCTGAGCATGGCTGATGAAGTAGCCCGACTTGCTGTGCGCGCAAATGCCGATAACCCCACTGACGCTTCATTGGCCCGTTCCTTTGGGGCGCGTGGCATCGGGCTTTGCCGCACTGAACACATGTTTATGGAAGCGGAACGCCTGCCCGTCATGCAAGCCATGATCATGGCCGAACACGAGGAAGATCGCCAGTATGCGCTGCAGAAGCTCTTGCCGATGCAACGCACCGACTTCTACGGCATCCTCAAAGCCATGGCCGGTTATCCCGTGACGATAAGACTGCTGGACCCTCCATTGCATGAGTTTCTGCCATCGTACGCCGAACTGGAAGCGCAGATTACTCAGGCTGCAACGCATGCCGCGCGCGTGCGGGCTGAACGGGCTCTACGCACGGTAGAGCAGCTGCATGAGTCTAATCCTATGCTCGGGCACCGCGGCTGCCGCCTAGGGATAACGGCACCGAGCATCTACGCCATGCAGGTGGAAGCCATTGCCGAGGCGACATTTGACTTACTAAGTGAGGGATGTGACCCACAGCCCGAGATTATGATTCCCCTCGTCGGTCACCATCGGGAGTTAATCGTCACCCGTAGGCTCGTCGAGACCGCCTGGGAAGCCGTAGAAAAGCGCCGCGGCAGACGCTTTACAGTGCCCGTCGGCACTATGATTGAAGTGCCCCGCGCTTGCCTTGTGGCCGCAGAACTTGCTAAACACGCTGACTTTTTCTCCTTTGGGACCAACGATCTCACTCAAACTACTTTCGGTTTCAGTCGCGATGACGTGGAAGGCAAGTTTTTCCCGGCCTATCTGGCGCAAGACATCTTGTCCGCCAACCCCTTTGCCGTCTTAGACAGAGAAGGCGTAGGGCGACTAATGCGCCTCGCGGTAGCAGAGGGCCGTGCCGCTAAGCCTAGCCTTAAAATAGGCATATGCGGTGAACACGGTGGGGAGGCCGCGAGCATTGCCTTTTGTAGTGAGCTCGGGCTAGATTACGTAAGCTGCTCCCCTTATCGAGTGCCGGTGGCGCGTTTTGCCGCAGGCAGAGCGCAGTATCTCGAAAAAGAACAAACCGACAAGGGCTGCTTACATTAGTCGGTACAAGCCTACTACCTTGCCTAGAATCGCAACATCTGTGCTGTAAATGGGCTCCATGGCACGATTCTCCGGCTGTAGGCGAACGCGGTTTTGCTCGCGATAAAAGGTCTTGACGGTCGCCTCATCATCAAGCAGAGCGACGATCATTTCACCATTTTGTGCAGTACTTTGCTTCCGAACCAAAACCATGTCACCATCGAGCACACCGGCCTCGACCATGGACTCACCCCGTACAGTGAGCATAAAAATCTCACCTGATGGTACATACTGAGGTGCAAGGGTGAAGAAATCTTCAACGTGCTCCACTGCCAGTATAGGCTGACCGGCCGTGACGCGACCGACAATCGGCAAGGTTACGGTCGATGGGTTTGGCAAGACGAAAGGGGAGCCATCTAAGACCTCAATGGCGCGCGGTTTTGTAGGGTCTCGCCGAATGAACCCTTTTGACTCAAGGCGAGCGAGATGACTGTGTACAGTGGCACTAGAATTAAGTCCTACCGCTAAGCCGATCTCGCGTACGGAGGGGGGATAGCCCTTGACGCGCACCTCTCGCTTGATAAACTCAAGTATTTCCAGCTGCCGCTTAGTGAGGCCATTTTTCATCGCATGTTCCTCCTTTGTTACGTTGCCGGTACTGTCCCCAAACCTATGATACTGACTGCGTAAGGCTCCTTGCCATGAGTATAGCATAAATCTGCTAACCCGGTCAAACACTAGTTTGGTTTTTCTGCTTGACAAGGCGAACATATGCTTGTATAGTTGAGGAGAGAACTAATGTTCGGAGGGAACAAGTGTGCGCATGGTGTTAGCATTTCTCGTCGCCGTTGTTGTGCTGTCGCCCGTTGTTGCTGTCCACGTCAAGAATACATCGGCGTCACCTCCGGAGCGGCAGGTGACCTATATTGTCGAGCAGGGCGACACACTATGGGGCATTGCGGCCCAATTCGCCCCGCACAACCTCGATCGTAGGGTCTACATCTACAAAATTCGCAAACTCAATGATCTAACTTCCCCAGCTTTAATTCATCCCGGACAGGCTCTGCTACTGCCAATTCGTTGACCTGCTTGGATAAACACACGATGCACGGGGAACCTAAGCGAGAGTTATCGCGCATAGATGGAGGTGGCTAGCGTGAACGAAGCGAGGCGCAACATCCCTGAATGTCGCTATCATATCCACGAGTTTGTGTATCCGGACTATCATGAGTGGCCGTTCCCCGACACATTTGATCCCGGTGCCCAGCGCGACAACAAACTGATCCCTGACGTCGTCAAGACTTGGCCCCACGATTTAGAGGTCCCATGGGACTATTCCTACTACTCTTGTTGTCCGGACCCGGACCCGAAGTAATTCCATGCTTCGGCCTTAAACTCACTCTTGGTTACTTGACACGCCCGCACTCGCATGTTAAAGTTGTGAAAAAACGACGTTGATGAGGAGTAGTAGGGTACTAACGCCTCAGAGAGCTGCCGGAAGGTGCAAGGCAGTGGCGGATACGTCCGAAGCTCGCCTTGGAGTCGGTATCGGTTGGCACCGTTATTTGCCTTCGAGTGGGTGCGTTAGCATCAAGAAGAGTGGTACCACGGAAGCACGGCCTTTCGTCTCTTGGAGAATTTCAGTGTTTAATGAAATTCCGTTAAGGAGATGAAGGGCTGTTATTTTTTACTGGAGGAGATGGAAGCATGGCCAAATACGGCAAGCACATCGACGTTAAGTGGCAAAAAAGATGGGAGGAGACTGAGCTTTACAAGTTTAGGCGTGAGAACGTGGACAAGAAATTCTATTGCTTGGAGATGTTCTCCTACCCTTCGGCAGCTAACTTACACGTCGGCCACTGGTGGAACTTCGGCCTTACTGATTCGTTTGCGCGGGTAAAGCGCATGCAGGGCTTCGAAGTCTTCGAGCCCATGGGCTTTGACGCCTTTGGTTTGCCGGCGGAAAACTACGCCATCAAGACCGGGGTTCATCCCCGTGACTCTACCCTGAAAAACATTGACACCATGCGCACACAGCTACGCACAATGGGGGCGATGTTTGACTGGGACTATGAAGTAGTTACTTGCGAGCCGGATTACTATAGGTGGACACAGTGGCTGTTTCTAAAACTCTTCGAGCGGGGGCTCAGCTACCGCAAAGAGGCCCCCGTTAACTGGTGCCCAAGCTGTAACACCTCGCTTGCCAACGAACAGGTTGACGGGGCGGCGTGCGAGCGTTGCCAAACCGAGGTTACAAAGAAGAATTTAACCCAGTGGTTCTTTAAGATTACCCACTACGCGGAAGCTCTCCTGGCGGGCTTAGACGGCTTGGCTTGGCCTGAGAAGACCAAGACCATGCAAAAGAACTGGATAGGGAAGAGCACCGGCGCAACGATACGCTTCGCGGTAGCGGATCACACGGCGGAAATAGAGGTGTTTACTACTCGCGCCGATACGTTGTTTGGGTGCACCTATCTAGTCTTGGCACCAGAGCATGCATTGGTCGATAAGCTTACTGCTCGCTCTGCTCAGAGCGCCGTGGCGACCTACCGCGCGTATGTCGATAAGCAAAGCGAAATTGACCGCCTGTCCTCGGCCCATATTAAGAGTGGCGTATTTATCGGCGCGCACGCACTGCATCCGCTTACACACGAACGTTTGCCAATCTGGATTGCCGACTATGTCTTGGCTAGTTACGGCACCGGCGCGGTCATGGCCGTGCCCGCGCACGATGAACGCGACTTTGCTTTTGCCGAGCAGTATGGCTTACCCATCAAACGCGTGATTGCCGGGGTTAACGCAGGCGTAGACGACACACTGCCTTTCGTCGACGACGGCATCTTGGTCGATAGCTTAGAGTACAGCAGCCGCACCTCAGACGCTGCTCGTAACAGCATCGTTGCCGCTCTGGCGGCAAACGGCAGCGGGCGGGCGACCGTCAACTACCGTCTGCGCGACTGGTTGGTTTCGCGCCAGCGTTACTGGGGCGCCCCCATCCCTATCGTGCACTGTGACAGCTGCGGGATAGTTCCGGTACCGGAAAGTGAGCTCCCGGTGCTCCTGCCCTACAACGTGGACTTTACCCCGGATGGACAATCACCGCTCGCTAAGTCGCCCGAGTTTCTCGCTACTCCCTGCCCGCGGTGCCAAAGAGCGGCGCGGCGGGATACCGACACGCTAGACACTTTTGTGTGCTCATCGTGGTATTTCTTGCGTTATCCCGACAATAAAAACGCCGCTCGGCCGTGGGACCCGAGTTGGATAAATCGGATGCTGCCGGTGGACATGTATGTGGGCGGCCCCGAACATGCTGTAATGCACTTGCTCTATGCGCGCTTTGTTACACATGCTCTGCACGACATGGGGTATGTCGATTTCACTGAGCCGTTCAAGGCCCTAACGCACCAAGGCATCATTCTTGGTGCCGACGGGGAGAAAATGAGCAAATCCAAGGGCAACGCAGTATCCCCCGATACCTATATTGAGGTTCATGGCTCGGATGTGTTTCGTTTGTATCTACAGTTTGGCTTTAACTATCTGGAAGGTGGGCCGTGGAGCGAAGAAGGTATTAAGGCCGTAGCGCGTTTTGTGGAGCGCGTGGAGCGCTTGGCTGACAGAGTGGGGGAGATGAGCGGCAAAGATATGCCGCAGGCCTTAGGCCCGGCTGAACGCGAAGTCATGTATGTTCTCCACCACGCCATCAAGAGCATCACCCGCGATGTCGAGGCGTTTGGCTTTAACACCTGCATCTCACGCTTAATGGAGCTCTTAAACAGCTTTTCTCGCTACGATGCCGAAGCACAACCAAAACAGGGGCAGTTCATCCGCGCGTCGTTTGCCACCTTTGTCCGCCTTTTAGCGCCGTTCGCCCCTCATCTGGCGGAGGAGTTGTGGACCGGGCTCGGATACACCTCGTCAGTGCATCTAGAGGCATGGCCCATCTACAGCGAAGCGGCGCTGGTCAGAGATACGGTAGAGCTGGCAGTCCAAGTTAATGGCCGCATCAGAGACAAGATTCTAGTGCCTAGCGAAGCAACTGAGGGGGAAATCCAAGCTGCGGCCCTAGCGGGGGAAAAGGTACTGCCTTTCCTAGCCGGCACGAAAGTGCTCAAAGTAATTGTAATCAAGGGTAGCCTAGTCAACATCGTGGTTAAACCAGAATAAGTCAAAAAGACGCTCGATGCGGGCGTCTTTTTGTCATATGCGGGTCTGTGGGGGTGTTGCCCTGAGCACTTTGGGCGTCGTGCTCATGACAACCAACGGAGAATATTGTATACTGTATGTAGGGAGTGCGGTGTCCATGCACTCATCTAAGAAGAAGGGGATTCTAGATGGTTACACGTAAAGTCACCATTGACGGCAACACTGCGGCTGCGCATGTCGCCTATGCTTTCAGCGATGTAGCGGCCATTTACCCTATCACGCCTTCGTCCAATATGGGCGAGATGGCTGACGAATGGGCAGCGGGCGGCAAAAAGAACATGTGGGGGCAAACGGTAGCAGTTGCCGAGCTGCAGTCCGAAGGAGGGGCTGCGGGAGCGGTACACGGCTCTCTAGTCGCGGGCGGACTTACCACGACCTTCACCGCGTCACAGGGGCTGCTGCTCATGATTCCGAACATGTACAAGATTGCGGGCGAGCTTTTGCCCACGGTTTTCCACGTATCGGCACGGGCATTAGCTACGCATGCCCTCTCTATCTATGGTGATCACTCCGACGTAATGTCCACACGGCATACGGGGTTCGCCATGTTAGCTTCGTCCTCCGTCCAAGAGGCGATGGATTTGAGTTTGGTGGCACATCTGGCCACACTTAAGACAAAGGTGCCATTCCTACATTTCTTCGACGGCTTCCGTACTTCGCACGAGGTCCAGAAGGTACATGAGATAAGTTTTGAAGAAATGCGGGCGCTTGTAGATATGGAAGCAGTTCGTGACTTCCGTGACCGCGCACAAAATCCGGAGTTTCCGCGGCAGCGGGGTACTGCCCAAAACCCCGATATCTATTTCCAAGGCCGCGAAGCAAGCAACAAATACTATTTGGCAGCTCCTCGCATCGTCGAGGACGTAATGCGCCAAGTCGGTAAGCTAACCGGACGCCACTATCAGCCCTTTGACTATGTCGGTGCGCCGGACGCGACGCACGTTATCGTAATCATGGGTTCGGGCGCGGAGACGGCAGAGGAAACGGTCAATTACCTGAACGCTCGCGGCGCAAAGCTCGGTGTCGTAAAGGTGCGCTTGTACCGTCCCTTTAGCGTAACGCATTTCTTAGAGGTCGTACCGGCGAGCGTCACGCACATATCCGTGCTTGACCGCACTAAAGAACCGGGCGCGCCCGGCGAACCGCTCTACCAAGACTTCTACAGACACAACTCCTGTGTTGTTACTGGCGTATCAAGATCCCCGGCTAATAATC
>Ga0136707_1000068_pt1 | contig 17225 bp, 15 predicted proteins | sample 4C3metaG_FD_101397 | JGI IMG/M metagenome (GOLD analysis project Ga0136707, IMG submission 101397) | Freshwater bacterial and archeal communities from Indian Creek, Illinois, USA - 4C3 metaG | ecosystem: Environmental > Aquatic > Freshwater > Unclassified | place: USA: Indian Creek, Illinois...
CGGGGGTGATCGGCAAGGTGCCCGGCTGGATGCTGGACCCCGACGGCCCGCTGCGCTTCCGCCCGCGGGCCGATCCCGGCCAGTGGAAATGGCTCATCGCCTTCCTGCGCGCCTGCAACGCCACCAGGGCCGAGCAGACCACGCGCCGCCTGCTGCTGCTGAGCTACCTCTCGCGCGACCTGATGCGCGAATTGGTGGCGCGCGAGGGCTTCGATTTCGCCTTCGCGCCCTCCGGCAAGCTGGTGCTGCAACCCGATGCCGCCGCCATGGCCGCCGCCCGCCGGCAGATGGAGTTGCAGGCCGCCTTGACGCTCCCTGGAGGAGCCGAGCAGCGCGCCCTCTCGCGCGAGGAATGTCTGGCGCTGGAGCCGGCGCTTTCGGGCATCGCGCATCGCATCGCGGGCGGCATCCACACGGTCAGCGAGGATGCCGGGGATTGCCGGCTGTTCTGCGAGGGGCTGGCGCAATCCCTCACCCGCTCCAACGCGGCGGTGACGCTGCAACTGGGCACGCGCGTCACGCAGATCATCCGCGCCGAGGGCCGGGTGCGCGGCGTGATGACCAGCGCCGGCGTGATCGAGGCCGATGCGGTGGTGCTGGCATTCGGTGTGGGCGCGCGCGCCCTGGCGCGGCCGCTCGGACTGGACCTGCCGATCTATCCGCTCAAGGGCTATTCGCTGACCCTGCCCATCCTGCGCGATGAGGCCGCGCCGCGCATCAGCGTGACCGACAGCGCGGCCAAGATCGTCTATGCCCGAATCGGCCAGCGGCTGCGGGTGGCGGGGATGGCCGATCTGGTGGGCTATTCGACCGCGCTGGAGGAGAAGCGCCTCTCCACCCTCATCCGCCTGGCCCGCGCCGCCTTCCCCGAGGCAACCGATTGGCGGGAGCTGAACCCCTGGGCCGGGCTGCGCCCTGCCACGCCAAGCGGCCTGCCCATCCTGGGCCGGGCGCCTGGGATGGAGGGGCTTTTCCTCAATCTCGGGCAGGGTTCGCTGGGCTTCACGCTCGCCATGGGCAGCGCCGCCGTGCTGGCCGCCGGGATCGCCGGGCGGCCAGCGCCGATTCCGCTGGACGGATTTCGGCTGTAGCCGAACCCATCCTGCCTTAGCGTGTCTCGATCGTGATGCCGGTGCCGCCCAGCTTGACGTCAATGCCGCTGCGTTGCTGGTCCTGGTAAATCCAATACCCGCCGGCGCCGAGCGCGAGGCAGACGAGCGCGACGACGATGATCGTGGAATTCTTGGTCATTCGATGCAATCCGATCCATTCGTTGGCGCGGCATTTGAGCCAAGCGTGACGTCAGAACGCCGCCGCCACGCAATGGTTGGCCCGTGCCGGCAATAAATCCGACGCTTCGCGGCCTTGGCCATTCCGCAATCGGCGCAGCATTCGCTGGTGGAGCGGCGAGAGAGCAGGGCGGGGCCCTTCATGCCTATTGGTCTGGTATCTTGACCCTTCCGGCCTGCGCTGCCAAACACCGCGCGCCCGCATGCGGCGGGCCAGCCTGACCGGGGTGTCCGGTCGCCCCTCGGGCTGATTCCTCCCCGGATCATCCGACCAGCGACAAGAGGCCGAACCAAGCCATGCGCGACAAGGGCGAATACCTGTTCACTTCGGAGAGCGTCTCCGAAGGCCACCCCGACAAGGTTGCGGATCGCATCAGCGATACCGTGCTCGACACCTTCCTCGAACAGGACCCGTATGCCCGCGTGGCGTGCGAAACCCTGGTCACCACCAACCGCGTCGTCATCGCCGGTGAAGTTCGTGGCCCCGCCTCGATCACGCCCGAGCTGCTGATGCACAAGGCCCGGCTGGCGATCCAGGATATCGGCTATGAGCAGGAAGGCTTCCACTGGCAGCATGCCAGCATCGAATGCCACCTGCATGCCCAGTCCGCGCATATCGCGCAGGGCGTGGATGCGGCCGGCAACAAGGATGAAGGCGCCGGCGACCAGGGCATCATGTTCGGCTACGCCTGCACCGAGACGCCCGACCTCATGCCCGCCCCGCTGTATTACGCGCACCTGATCCTGCGCCGCATCAGCGAATTGCGCCGCAGCAACGACCTCTCCGTGAAGGGCCTGCTGCCCGACGCCAAGAGCCAGGTCACGTTGCGCTATGTGGACGGCAGGCCCGTCGGCGTCACCTCGGTCGTGGTCTCCACGCAGCACGAGGACGGCATGGACCAGGCGCAGATCAAGGCGATGGTGAAGCCGCTGATCGAAAGCTCGCTGCCCGCCGGCTGGATGTGCGCGGATAACGAGCTCTACATCAACCCGACCGGCACCTTCGTGATCGGCGGCCCGGATGGCGATTGCGGCCTGACCGGCCGCAAGATCATCGTGGACACCTATGGCGGTGCGGCCCCGCATGGCGGCGGCGCCTTCTCCGGCAAGGACCCCACCAAGGTGGACCGCTCGGCCGCCTATGCCGCGCGCTATGTGGCGAAGAACGTCGTCGCCGCCGGCCTGGCCGATCGTTGCACCATCCAGGTCAGCTACGCCATCGGCGTGGCGAAGCCGCTCTCGGTGTATTTCGACCTGCACGGCACCGGCCATGATGTGGACGAGGTGAGGCTGGCCAAGGTGATCCAGGACATGGTGAACCTCTCGCCCCGCGGCATCCGTGAGCATCTGCACCTGAACCGCGCCATCTATGTCCCCACCTCCAGCTACGGCCATTTCGGCCGCACGCCGGATGAGGAGAAGGGCACCTTCACCTGGGAAAAGACCGACCTGGTCCCCGCGCTGAAGGCCGCCTTCGGCCGCTGAGCCGGTTGAGACCCGATGAAGGGGCGGCTTCCGCGAGGAGGTCGCCCTTTTTCGCTTTCAGGCCCTGTTTCGCTTTCAGGCCCTGTTTCGCTTTCAGGCCCTGTTTCGCTTTCAGGAGTGAGCGCCCATGACCGATGACGCCGAGGATGCCCGGTCCGAAGATGATTGGCCCGAGGGCATCCCGCACCGCCTCTATGGGCGCCGGCGCGGCAAGAAGCTGCGCCCGCGCCAGGAGCGCCTGCTGAGCGACGCCCTGCCGCGCCTGCGCTTCACCGATCTCGGCTTCGCGCAGGGCGCCAGGGCGCTCTGGTTCGAGGTGGGCTTCGGCGGCGGCGAGCACACGCTGGCCCAGATGCGCGCCAATCCCGACACCGCCATCATCGCGAGCGAGGTCTATGAGCATGGCCTCTGCTCGCTGCTGACCGAGATCATCCCTGACGGCGCGGAAGCGACGGCGCCGATCCCGCCCCGCCTGCGTCTCTGGCCCGAGGATGCGCGCGAATTGCTGCTGGCCTTGCCCGAAGCCAGCCTGGACCGCCTGTTCCTGATGTTCCCGGACCCCTGGCCCAAGACGCGCCACGCCAAGCGCCGCTTCGTGCATCCGGAGATGATCGCCATCGTCGCCCGCGTGCTCAAGCCCGGCGGCATCTGGCGCGTGGCGAGCGATGACCCGACTTATCAGGAATGGGTGCGCGAGGTCTTCGCCGGCCAGACGATCTTCACGGGCGAGGCGCCCGCCACCCGCCGCCCCGAGGGCTGGCCGCCCACGCGCTATGAGGCGAAGGCCATCGCGGCGGGGCGGCAGCCGCTCTACTGGCAATGGCGGCGGCAGAGCATCATCCGATCAAATGGAACCGTCTGATCGGATAAGGATGCTCGTGTACCGTCAGCCCTTGCGAACGGAAAAAGCTCCCAGGCGGGCGCCGCTTTTTCTTGCGGGAGTTCTACGCCTGGCATCAGCCATGGCCCAGATGACCCCGCGCACCAGCCCATGCCGCATCATCGGCGGGGCGGCGCTGGCGCTGCTGCTGGGCGCCCCCGGCGCCTGGGCCAAGACGCCCGCCTCTTGCGATGCCAAGCAGACGATCCTGGTGCGCCACGCCTTCACCGTGGCCGAGCGCCGGACCGAGGCGGCGCTCGCCTTCCTCGATGCCAACCCCCACCACCCATATGTGCGCGAATGGTTCGGCACCACCCCGCCTGCGAAAATCCGCGTCCGGCTGGCCCGCACGCTGGAGATGCTGCGGCCGGATCGCCGCCCGCAGCATCTCTGCGGCACGGCGGATTCCTGCGGCAACCGCCCGATCTTTGCCATCGCCAACCTCACGCACCGCACCGTCATGCTCTGCCCGCTGTTTTTCAACGCCCGCAACGAGGGCGCGGATTCACGGCCGGGCGTGATGGTGCATGAGACGTCGCACCTGGCGGCCGGCACGGGCGACATGGCCTATGGCCGCAACGCCGCCCTCGCTTTGGCCCGCAAGGAGCCGGATCGCGCGGCGCTGAACGCCGACAATTACGAGTATTTCGTCGAATTCCTTCCCGAACGCGCGGCCACCCGCCCCGGCACGCGATAAGCCGCTGGCCCCGCGCCGCTTTGCCGTCTAGGCTGACGCAACATAATTCCGGGAGAGAAATCGCATGCAACGCCGCAAACTGCTGGCGCTCGCCGCCGCCCCCATGGCTGCGCCCTTCATCGCCAGCGCGCAGGGCGCCTGGCAGCCCGACCGGCCGATCCGCGTCATCGTGCCCTTCCCCGCGGGCGGCGCCACCGATGTCTGGGCGCGCCTGCTGGCCGAGCCGATGAGCGAGATGCTGCGCGTGCCCGTGCTGATCGAAAACCGCTCGGGCGCCGCCGGCATGATCGGCGCCGATGCTGTGGCCAAGAGCACGCCCGACGGGCATACGCTGCTGTTCACCATCACGCCGCTGGTGCAATCGCCCATCGTGCTGGGCAATGCGCCCTATGATGCGGTGCGCGACTTCATGCCGATCGGCCAGATGGGCACCACCACGCTCATCTTCATGATCCGCAGCGAGTTCCCGCCGCGCACCCTTCAGGAATTCATCGCCTTCGCCCAGGCGCAGGCCCGCGCGGGGCGCGGCCTCAACCTCGGCTCCTGGGCGGCGGGGTCGAGCGCGCATGTCTTCGCGCTGGCCATGAACAACAAGCTCAATCTCGGCATGACGCATGTGGCCTATCGGGGCGAGGCGCCGATGGTGGTGGCCTATCTCTCGCGCGAGGTGGATGCGGGCATCAACAGCCTGACCAGCACGCGCGAGCATATCGTGAGCGGCAGGCTGCGCCCGCTGGCGGCACTCGGCGATACCCGCGCCGCCAGCATGCCGGAGGTGCCGACCTTCATCGAGCAGGGGGTGGATGTGGGGCGCGGCTGGTCCGGCTTCGCGGGCCTGCTCGGGCCTGCCAACATGCCGGCTCCGGTGCATGCGCGCCTCGTGCAGGTGTTCCGCGACACGATGCACCGCGAGACCATTCGCCAGCGCCTTCTGGCGATGGATACCGACCCCGCCTGGCTCGGCCCCGAGGATTTCGGCGCCGCCATCATCCGCGTGCGCGACATCTGGACCGAACTGACGCGGGGGATGGACCTGCAATTGCGGTGACGCGCCTGATCGCCGCTACCGCAGCTTCTCGAAGGTGAAGGTATTGGACAGCGCGGCGCCAGGCCGGCCGGTGAGGAAGCTGTCCTCGCGCATATCGCGCAGGACCAGGCCCTGCCAATCGGCCAACTCCAGTATGGCGCGCTGCGGGATGGCGTGCATCTCCATCTCCGCGCCCGGCGTGCCGGCCAGGTAGCCCCTCACGTTGAAGCTGTAGCCGCGGCTCCAGACCGGAATCTGGAATATCGCCACGCCCCCGGTATTCAGGGCGCGGAAGGCGTGGCGCAGGATGTTCATCGCCAATGGCGGCGGCAAGTGCTGCAACACGATGCGCGAATACCAGAGATCGCAGCTTTCCACCGGCATCAGCTTGTCCGGCATCACCTGCGTCAGCGTCACATGCTTGAAGCCCGCATGGCGGCACGTCTCGCGCGCCAGGTGCAGATGCGGCGGCGAGATGTCGAGGCCGGTCACCTGGGGGAAGCGTCGCGCCAGTTGCAGCGTGACGCGGCCCACGCCGCAGCCATAATCCACGCAATGCCGGAATTCCTCCACCCGCCGGCCGATGCGTTCCAGCGTTGCATCCACCACCTTCGCATCCCAGGTGCCGGCGGCGTAGAAGGCCTCCAGGTTATTGGCGATGTTCTCGGGCAGGAAGCGTTCCTCGGTCAGCACCGACCAATGCGGCGCCGCCTCGCCCGCACGGGTCCAGTAGCCGCCGACCTGCTCGGCCATCAGCGCCAGGGTGGCGGCATCCGCGTCCACCTCCACCACATTTGCGGGGGCATCGAGCGGCGGCAAGGTATGGGGGTTGGTGCCGTGCCGCATGCCGAATTCCGCGCTGGCCGCCAGGGCGCGGCCAAAGGCGAAGATGTCGGGCCAGGCGGTCCGGGCGGTGGCGATGACGGAATCATTCTCCGGGTCCCGGCCCAGGAACATCCGGTAGCCGAGGATCACCTCCTCCCGCGTCAGTGCCTTTGGCGCATCACCTGGCAAGGGCGGCCTCCACGGCGGCGCCGAAGCGATCCAGGATCATGCCGACTTCTTCTTGCGTGACATTGTAGGGGGGCGCCAGGATCACGTGGTCACCGCGCAGGCCGTCAATCGTGCCGCCCATGGGGTAGCAGCCCAGGCCGCGCGCATAGGCCTCGTGCTTCACGCGCTCATTGATTTTCAGCGCGGGGTCGAAGGCGGCCTTGCTGCCGCGGTCCTGCACCAGCTCGATCGCCCAGAACAGGCCGCGCCCACGAATATCGCCGACATGGCGGTGATTGCCCAGGCGCTCGGTCAGGCCGGCCTCCAGCACCGCGCCCATGGCATTCACATTGGCGAGGAGGTTTTCCTCCGCGATCACCTCCTGCACGGCGAGCGCCGCCGCGCAGGCCATGGGGTGCGCCTGGTAGGTGTGGCCATGCATGAAGCCGCCCGAGCCATCGCGCAGCGCCGCGATCACGCGGCCCTGCACCAGGATGCCGCCAATGGGTTGGTAGCCCCCGCCCAGGCCCTTGGCGATGACCTGGATGTCGGGGGTTACGCCCTCCTGCTCCCAGGCATGCATGGTGCCGACGCGGCCCATGCCGCTCATCACCTCGTCCAGGATGAGCAGCGCGCCGTGCCGGTCGCAGATGTCGCGCATCTTGGGGAAATAGCCGGGCAGGGCGGTGACGCAGCCCAGCGTGGCGCCCACCACCGTCTCCGCGCAGAAGGCGATGACGTTCTGCGGGCCGAGCCGCTGGAACTCGGCCTCCAGCTCATCGGCCAGGCGCTGGAGGTAGTCGGCATCGCTCTCGTCATCCGCGCGGTCGCGATAGGCATAGCAGGGTGAGACATGGCTGAAGGCCTGGCTCAGGATGGGCGCATAGGGCGCGCGGCGCATGGCGTTGCCGCCAGCGGCCAGCGCGCCGAGCGTGTTGCCGTGATAGCTCTGCCGGCGCGCGATGAAGCGGGTGCGCTGTGGCTCGCCCTTCTCCACGAAATATTGCCGCGCCATCTTCAGCGCCGCCTCCATCCCCTCGCTGCCGGAGGAGACGAAATAGGCATGGGTCAGCCCGCCCCCACGCTCCTTGCCGGGCGCGTGGCCCACCAGCCTATCCGCCAGGCGCTCCGCGCTCTCGCAGGAGAAAAGGGCGGTATGGGCGTAGGTCAGTTGGCCCAGCTGCGCCCGCATCGCCTCCAGCACATGCGGATGCCCATGGCCCAGGCATGCCACGGCGGCGCCGCCGCTGCCATCCATCACGGCATGCCCGCCTGCCTCGCGCAGCCAGATCCCCTGGCCGGAGATGGCGACGGGGGGCGCGAGCTTCAGGTTGCGATGAACGAGGTGGGACATGCTTGACACTCCAGGCGAAGGATCAGGCTACCCCGGCATCAAGGCGGTGTCAGCACACCCACCGCAGCACCCATCATGCAGCAGGCCAGCGTCGCCGCCGCCAGCGAGGGCAGCCCGAGGGAGACAATTTCCGCCCGCCGCTCCGGGCACATGGCGCACAACCCGCCCAGCATGATCCCCACCGAGCCGAAATTGGCGAAGCCGCACAGCGCATAGGTGAGGATGAGGCGCGAACGCTCCGACAAGCCCGCCGCCCCGCCGCGGGCCATCTCGAGATAGGCGACGAACTCATTCACCACGAGCTTCACGCCGAGGAATTGCGCGACCGTCGCCGCCTCATTCGCCGGCACGCCCATGGCCCAGGCCAAGGGCCAGAATACCACGCCCGCCACCTGTTGCAGCGTAATCCCGAAAAGCGGTTGCAGCACCTCATTGCCCAGCGCCACCAGCGCGACAAAGACGATCAGCGCCGCCATGACGCCGAGCAGCAGTTGCAGCCCGTCACTCGTGCCCCGGACCAGCGCCTCCATCGTGCTGGCATAGAGGGGTGGCGCGTCCGAATCGCTCTCGGTTGGCTCGCGGCCAGGGATCATCAGCAGCGCCACCAGCACGGCCGCCGGCGCGCCCATCAATGAGGCCGTCAGCAATTGCCCCGCCGCATCGGGCACGATGGGCGAGATGATCAGCGCATAGACCACCAGCATATTGCCCGAGATGGTGGCCAGCCCCGCCACCATGACGACGAACAACTCCGAGCGCGTGAGCCTGGCCAGCCAGGGCCGGATCAGCAGCGGCGCCTCCACCATGCCCACGAAGACATTGGCCGCCACGGAAAACCCAGCCGCACCCCCCAGCCCGAACAGCCGCCGCAAGCCACCCGCCAAGCCGCGCACCACAAGGGGCAGGATGCGCCAGTGATACAGCACCGCCGAAAGCGCACCCACCAGCAACACCAACGGCAAGGCCTGGAAGAACAGGATGAAGGAGGAACCCGGCGTGACCTCCGCGAAGGGCAGCGGCGCGCCGCCGAGATAGCCAAAGACCAGCGCCGTGCCCGCCTGCGTCGCCCGCGCCAGCGCATCCACCGCACGGCCGATCAAGGCAAAGCCGGCGCGAAGGAAGGGCACATGCAGCAGCAGCGCGGCCAGGCCCAGCAGGCCAAGCAAACCGCCCGCCACGACGCGCCAGGAGGCATCGCGGCGGAAACCACCCATGGCCCAGGCAAAAAAACAGAGCAGGGCCAGGCCCAGGGCGGATTGGAGTTGCAAGTCAGGGCCTCCGGGGTCCGGGGTCACGGACCCCATTCGTAAAGATTTAAACCTCGTCTTCTTCGTCGGCGTCATCCGTGATGCCCAGGATCGCGCCGCTATCCTGGCCCGCCATCACATCCACGCCGCGCAGCTTGCGCGCAATCGCCCGAGTCCGCACCTGCGCCTTGCTGATGGTATTGGCCACCGAACCCACCTGGCCGCTCAGCGTCTTCAGCACGCCATCCATCTTGCCCATCTCGTCCTTGGTCGCGGCCAGCAATTCGCGCACGGATTCCGCATTCCTGGACAGCGCCAGCGTCACATGGCCGAGCTGGATGGTCCGCAGCAAAGCCGGCAACAGCGAGGGCCCCAGGATCAGCACGCGGTGGTTCCGGCCGATATCGTCAATCAGCCCGGGGATGCGCGCCACCTCGGCATAAAGCCCCTCGGTCGGCAGATACATCACCGCGAATTCCACCGTGCGCGGCGGCAGGATGTATTTCTCCGCGATCTTCTTCGCCTCGCCCCGGATGCGGGTCTCCAGGCCCTTGCGCGCAGTCGCCTCGGCCACGCCGTCGGCGGCCTCCCAGGCATCCAGCAGGCGGGCGTAATCCTCGATGGGGAATTTGGCGTCCACCGGCAGCAGCACGCGCACCTCGCCGGGGTTGGGCATCACCAGGGCGAATTCCACGGAATCGGCGCTGCCCTCGCGCAGGCGGACATTCACCTCGTAGCTGCCCTCGGGCAGGATGTCGTCCAGCAGGGCCTTCACCTGCGTCTCGCCCCAGCCGCCGCGCGTCTTCACATTGCCGAACAGGCGCTTGATGTCGCCGATCTGGCCGGTCACCGCCTGGATTTCGCCCATCGCCTTCTGCACGGCGGTGAACTGGTCAATCACGCGGGCGAAGCTCTCATTCATCTGCTTCTCGACCGCACCGGCGAGCTGCTCATTCACGCTCTTTTGGATTTCGGCCAGGCGCTTCTCGCTCGTCTCGCGCATTTCGGTGAGCTTCTTGTCGAGCACCTCGCGTGAGCGCGCGGTCTCAGCGCTCATCGCCTCCTGCGTCGCCTTGGCCTCGGCGGCGAAGCGTTCCAGCAGGGCCTTCTCCATCGCAGCCAGGGCTTCGGTCTGCTTGAGCAGCGAGGCGTTGAGCAGCTTCGCCTGCTCCACCGCGAAGCCCTGCACCACGGCGCTGACCGCCGCCTCGCTGGCGCTCAGCCCGGCCTTCACCTCGCCCGTCAGCGCGCCCAGGCGCTCGCCCTGCCGCTCCTGCGCGGCGAGTAGCAGGGGCAGGGCGGGGTCGCTCGCTGGCTGGCGGGTCAGCAGCACTGCCAGCACCGCCAGCAGCAGAAGGAGGATCAGGCCCAGCAGCACCGCCTCAACCGTCATGCCGAACCTCCCTGAAGGTCAGTGCCGGAAATGCCGCATCCCGGTGAAGACCATGGCGAGGCCCGCCGCATCGGCGGCCGCGATCACCTCGGCATCGCGCATCGAGCCACCCGGTTGGATCACCGCCGTCACGCCGGCCGCCGCCGCCGTCTCCAGCCCATCGGCGAAGGGGAAGAAGGCATCGGAGGCCACCACGCTGCCCACCGCCAGCGGCTGGCCGAGGCCCGCGGCCTTCGCGGCCGCCTCGGATTTCCAGGCGGCGATGCGGCTGCTCTCCACGCGGTTCATCTGCCCCGCGCCGATGCCAACGGTGGCCAGGTCCTTGGCGTAGATGATGGCGTTGGACTTCACATGCTTGCAGACACGGAAGGCAAAGAGCAGGTCCGCCATCTCGGCCGCGCTCGGCGCGCGCCTGGTCACGACGCGCAGCTCGCCCTCCATCACCCGCCCCGCATCGCGCGACTGCGCGAGGAAACCGCCCGCCACGCTGCGGAAGGTCATCCCCGGCGCGGCGGGGTCCGGCATGCCGCCGGTCAGCAGCAGGCGCAAATTCTTCTTGCGCGCGAAGATGGCCCGCGCCGCCTCATCGGCATCGGGCGCGATGACCACTTCGGTGAAGATCGCGGTGATCTTCTCCGCCGCCGCCGCATCCAGAATCCGGTTGGCGGCGACGATGCCGCCAAAGGCCGAGACGGGATCGCAGAGCAGCGCGCGGTCCCAGGCGCCCGCGAGATCATCCCCGATGGCGATGCCGCAGGGATTGGCGTGTTTCACGATGACGATGGCCGGCGCGTCGAATTCCGCGCAGGCCTCACAGGCCGCATCCGTGTCGTTCAGGTTGTTGTAGGAAAGCTCCTTGCCCTGCACCTGCCTGGCCGTCGCGATGCCGGGGCGTGCGCTGCCATCCAGATAGAAGCCCGCCTTCTGGTGCGGATTCTCGCCATAGCGCAGCGTCTGCGCCAGCGTGCCGGCGAAGGCCAGGCGCGGCGGGAAATCCTGGCCGAGCTGGCCGGCGAACCAGCTGGAAATCGCCGCGTCATAGGCCGCCGTGCGGGCATAGGCGGCGGCGGCCAATTCGCGGCGCAAGGCCAAGCTGGTGCCGCCCTCCGCTTCGATTTCCACCATGACGCGCGCCAGATGTGCGGGCTCGGTCACCACCACCACATGGGCGTGGTTTTTCGCCGCGCTGCGGATCATCGCCGGGCCGCCGATATCAATATTCTCGATGCAATCCCCGAAGGCCGCACCTTTCGCCACCATCGCCTCGAAGGGGTAGAGATTGACCGCGACCAGATCAATCGGCGCGATGGCGTGTTCGGCCATCTGCGCCAGATGCGCCGCGTCATCGCGCCGGCCCAGAATGCCGCCATGCACCTGCGGCACCAGCGTCTTGACGCGGCCATCCAGGATTTCCGGGAAGCCGGTGTGATCGCTCACATCCTTCACCGGGATGCCCGCCGCGCGGATCGCCTGCGCCGTGCCGCCGGTGGAGAGAATCTCCGCCCCCCGATCGGCCAGGAAGCGCGCGAATTCCACGATGCCCGTCTTGTCGGACACCGAAAGCAGGGCGCGGCGAATGGGGACAGTCATGTTCATAATCCCAACAGGTCGAGCGTGCGGCCCACCACCGCGCTCTCGGTGAATCTTTGCCGGGCGCGCAGCAGCCCAGCGACGCCCATTTTCTGCCGCAGGGGCGCGTCATCGGCCAGCCGCGCCAGCGCATCGGCGAGGCCTGCCACCTGCATGGGTGGCACGAGGAAGCCCGTCTCGCCATCCACCACCTGTTCGCGGCAGCCGCTGATATCGGTGGCGACGACGGGCAGCCCGGTCAGCATCGCCTCGATGACGGACATGGGCAGCCCCTCGAAATGGCTGGGCAGGGCGAAGATGTCGGCGGCGCGCAGCCAGCGCGCCACGTCATGCTGATAGCCCAGCATCCGCAGCCGCGGGCCGAGTGCTGCGGCGGCACGGGCGAAATGCGGCGCCATGTCCTCGCCATGGTCGGAGGCCAGGCGCTCCCCCACCACCCAGAGATGGGCGTGCGGCAGGCGCTCCATCGCCTGGAGCAATTCGGGCCAGCCCTTGTGCCGCACGAGGCGCGAAATTCCGATCACGACGCAATCCGCCTCGCCCAGGCCCATCTCGGCCCGCAGCGCGGCGCGGTCTTGCGCGTCGGGGTGGAAGATGGCGGGGTCCCGGCCATTGCCGGTGGCCACCGCGCGGCGATGAATCCAAAGGCGGCGCGCATCTTCGGCCTCGGCCTCGCTCACCGTCAGGAAGGTGTCGGTCATGCGCGCGCCGGCCCATTCGACGCCGAGCGAAAGCCCGCGCCGCCACAGCGGCCCCGGCTGGTTGAACAGGAAGCCGTGACAGGTATAGGCGATGCGCGGCACGCCCTCCCATTTCGCCGCCGCCCGCGCCAGGAAGCCCGAGATGGGCATATGCGCGTGCACCAGGTCGAATTTTTCCTGCCGCATGATGCGGCGCAATTCGCGGAAGGCCGGCAGATGCGCGCGCGGGTCCAGGCTGCGGGCCATGGGCACGGGGATGATGCGGAAGCCCTCGCCGCGCGCGATATCCAGCAGCGGGCCATCGGCGGAAATCCCCACCACCTCATGCCCGCGCGCGCGGACGCCGCGCATCAGCGGCAGCAGGAAGTGCCGGAGCGAGAAATCCACATTGGCGAGTTGCAGGATCTTGATGGCGAAGTCAGCCCTCGCTGCCTGCCATCACCCGGCTGATGGCCCATTGCACCGTTTCCGCCTCACCATCGGAGGTGAGGATGATCTGGCTGGTCCGGCGCGGTTCGGCCGCGAGATAGATGCTCTCCTCCAGCTCGACGCGCGCGCCGCGGGCGCGGAAGCGCCAGCCCTGGCCGCCTGGCAGGCGCATCAGCACGCCGCCTTCCTCCTCCTGGAGAACGGCGGTCACGCCGGGATGCAGATGGAAGCGGATGGTCCAGGGGGTGGCGGGGCCGGGGAAGGGCTCCAGCGCATCCTCGCCGCGCAGGTCATCGCCGCTCTCGGAGAGATAGAGGCGGCGGCGATGCACCACGCCATGGGTGCGGCGATAGCCGTCATGGCCGATTTCCAGCCATTGCGCGCCATTGGCCTCCTGCCGCTCGATCTCGACGCGCTCGGGGCGGCGGCCCAGGCCTTCCTCGCGCAATTCGGCGCTGTTGGTATCGGCGAGCGTCAGGGTCGAATGGGCGGCAGTGCCGCGCAATGCGTCGCGCCAGGCGGCATCGGCGGCCGGCGCGGCGCCGCAATTCACGATCAGCCGGTCCCGGCCCACGGACATCTCAAAGGACAGGGTGCCGGCATGCGAGCTGCGATCGGCCCCGCGCGGCAGGCCCGAGGCGGGGTCTGCCGGGCGGCCGGGCGGCGGTGCGCCGCAATCGGAGATGATCAGCGTGCGGCCGGCCGCCATGCGCTGGAAACCCGTCTCCTCCAGGAGCATCGGCGCGCGGCCCTTGGCCAGCCCCTGCGCGAGGACGACATCAACCAGCGCGGGCGCTTCCTCGCGCGTGCTGTTGAACAGCGCGAGCGACATGTCGCCATGGCGGAACAGGCGCAGCGCCTGGCCCGCGCGTTCCAGCGCCAGCGAAAGCTGCGGCGGCGAGGCGACGCCCACGCCGTTCAGCAGATTGCGGATCTCGATCAGGTCCTGCAACGCCAGCAACTGCACCGCCGGGCTGCGTTCCACATGGCCGCCATCGGGGTGGAATTGGCGTTCCAACTCGGCCGGCAGGAAGCGCAGCGCGCGGGTCAGCCAGGCCTCTTCCTCCAGGGCCACGGCGGCGGCGATGCTGCCCTTGAGCACCACCAGCGCGCCACGATGCGCGGCCTCGGCCGGCAGGCTGGCGGAGAGCGCGCGGCCATCCTGGGCGATGCGCGTCAGCAAGGGGCGGCGGAAGCTTTCCTCGGCCGTGGCGGCCAGGAAATCCCAATGGCCGAGCCAGGCGGAAATGCGGGCGGCGGCCACTTCAGGCGCCTGGGCCATCGGCTCGGCCGCGCCGCGCGCCAGCCAATCCTCGGTCAGGTCGCGGGCCATGACGCGGGCGGCATCGGAGCCGAGCATCCTGAGGTCGCGCAGCCAGGCGAAGCCATGCGCCGCCTGGCGCCAGGGCACGGGGCCGGAGGCCGGGCTCCAGTCATTCAGCAGCCGGGCCGAGCCCTGAACCTCGAACTCGCCGCGCAGCAGGCGGGCGCCGCGCGCCGCATCGCCGGGCCAGAGGTCGCGGAAGGAGCGGGCCGGCGTATCGGGCACGCGCATCGGCTTGAGGCGGGTGAAGATGCCCCGAACGCCGCGGAAGATATCAACCATCAGGCGCCCCCCTTCAGTCCGGCAATGGCCTGGGCGTAATCCGCCGCGCCAAACACCGCCGTCCCGGCGACAAGAACATCGGCCCCGGCCGCGATGCAATCGGGTGCGGTCTTCAAGGTGACGCCGCCATCCACCTGGAGCGCGATGTCGCGCCCGGATTGGGCGATCATGGCGCGCAGGGCGGCAATCTTCTGCAACTGGCTGGTCAGGAAGGATTGCCCGCCAAAGCCCGGATTGACCGACATGACGAGGATCAGGTCCGTCAGGTCCAGCACATGGGCCAGCGTCTCGATCGGGGTGGCCGGGTTCAGCACCACGCCGGCCTTCTTGCCGAGCGCGCGGATGGTCTGGAGGCTGCGATGCAGATGCGGGCCGGCCTCGGGGTGCAGGCTGATGATGTCGGCCCCGGCTTCGGCGAAGGCGGCCAGGTAGGGGTCGGCGGGCGCGATCATCAGATGCACGTCGAAGGGCATCCGGCTGAGCGGGCGCAGCGCCTTGATCAGCCCCGGCCCGAAGCTGATATTGGGCACGAAATGCCCATCCATGATGTCCAGGTGCAACCAATCCGCGCCGGCGGTTTCAATGGCGCGCACTTCCTCGCCCAGGCGGGAGAAATCGGCGGCGAGAAGCGAGGGGGCTATGCGAATGGGGGACATCGGACCTGGAGCGGGATAAGCCTCTCCGGTTAGCCTATTCGGCCCCGCCTGCAAACCGTCACGGGCGGGATCCGCCCCGGATTTCAGCCTTCCAGAATGCCGCGCGAGCCGCTGATGATGGACAGGAACTCACGCCGCGTCGCGTCATTGGTGCGGAACTCGCCCAGCATGCGCGAAGTGACCATGGAGACGCCCGGCTTGTGGATGCCGCGCGTGGTCATGCACTGGTGCGCCGCCTCGATCACCACGGCCACGCCCTTGGGCTGGAGCACGCTCTCGATCGTATTGGCGATTTGCGCCGTCAGCTTCTCCTGGATCTGCAGGCGCTTGGCATAGGTCTCGATGACGCGGGCCAGCTTGGAGATGCCGACCACGCGGCCATTGGGCAGATAGGCGATATGCGCCTTGCCGATGATGGGCACCATGTGGTGCTCGCAATGGCTTTCCAGCCGGATGTCGCGCAGCACGACCATCTCGTCATAGCCATCCGTCTCATGGAAGGAGCGGGCGAGCATCGCCACCGGGTCATCGCCATAGCCCGCGAAGAATTCCTCATAGGCGCGGGCGACGCGGGCGGGGGTGTCCACCAGGCCCTCGCGGTCCGGGTCATCCCCGGCCCACAGCAGGAGCGTCCGAACGGCCGCCTCCGCCTCGGCGCGGCTCGGGCGGATGATGCCGCTGAGCTTGTCGTCGGCCTGGGGCGTGGCGGGCAACTGGATGTTCATGGCTTTCGAGATTCCCTGGAGGGCTGCATCAGCGCCAAGGCGGGGCCGCGTCAGTCCTTCAATCTGGCCAAATGGGGCGGCCCGCCGACTCCGCAAGGCGCAGCCTGCTCAGTGAAGGCCGCCCTGCTGGTGCGGGCTGTCGAGCGAGAAGGCCGGCACCGCGGCGTCGAAGGCCTCGCCCGTCCCGGTGACGATCATATGGTAGGTGCCACGCATGAAGCCCGATGGCGTTGCCAGCGGCGTGCCCGAGGTGTAGTCGAAGCTCTCGCCGGGTTCGAGCACGGGCTGCTCGCCCACCACGCCCTCGCCATGCACGCGGGTCTCGCGGCCCAGCCCATCGGTGATGAGCCAGCTGCGCTTGAGGAGCTGCACCGTGACCCGGCTGAGATTCTCGATCTGCACCTTGTAGGCCCAGACATGCCGCCCGGCCGCAGGGTCCGACTGGTCCGCCAGGTAGAAGGGGCGGATGGTGATCCGCACGCCGCGCGTGACGGCGGTGTAGGGCTTCATGAGTGGCGCTACTCGGCCGCGCGCAGGCTGGCATTGCCGCCCACGGCATCCAGCGCCTCGGCCAGATCCTCGATCAGGTCGGCCACATCCTCCAGCCCGACCGAGAGCCGCACCGTGCCATCGGTGATGCCAAGCTTGCTGCGCTCCACCTCGCCGATCCGCATGTGGGTGGTGGTGGCCGGATGCGTGGCGAGGGATTTGGAATCGCCCAGGTTGTTGGAGATGTCCACGATCCGCAACGCGTTCATGAAGCGGAAGCAGGCGCTTTTTGCGTCCTGCCCGTTCGCGGTGGAGCCCCCCTTGATGTCGAAGGTGACCAGGGTGCCGCCGCCCGACATCTGCCGCACCGCCAGCGCATGCTGCGGATGGTCGGCGCGGAAGGGATAGAGCACGCGGGCGATCTCGGCGCGTTCGGACAGGAAATCGGCCACGGCGGCGGCGTTGCGGCACATCTGGTCCACGCGCAGCTTCAGCGTCTCCAGCCCCTTCAGGATCACCCAGGCATTGAAGGGCGACATGGCGGGGCCGGTGTTGCGGATGAAGGGCATCAGCACCTCCTCCACCCACTTCTTCTTGCCCAGCACCGCGCCACCCAGCACGCGGCCCTGGCCGTCCATGTGCTTGGTGCAGGAATAGACGACGA
>Ga0136707_1000070_pt1 | contig 17129 bp, 14 predicted proteins | sample 4C3metaG_FD_101397 | JGI IMG/M metagenome (GOLD analysis project Ga0136707, IMG submission 101397) | Freshwater bacterial and archeal communities from Indian Creek, Illinois, USA - 4C3 metaG | ecosystem: Environmental > Aquatic > Freshwater > Unclassified | place: USA: Indian Creek, Illinois...
CTGCCGGCCTGTCACCGGGATGGGATTGGCACGATAGGCATCAAGCCCGCGCCCGGCGCCACCCGCGCTTGGCAGGATCTGCGCCCGTTCCTCGCGGTTGGAGAGGGAAAGGCTGCTGGGCGGCGCCAGGGGGCGCGTGGGCGTGAAGTTCGTCCCCGCCAGGGCCCGGTCCTCGGTGTTGCGCGCCTGGGCGGCGGGCCAGGCGGCTTGCACGCGGGCGCGGTAGGCCTGGGCCAATTCGGGCGTGTGGGAGTGATAATGCCCGGCCGCGGTCATCCAGTCATTCCGGGCGGCGTGGAGTTGCGTCAGGAATTGCGCGGCGTAGCGGGCATTGCTGACGGGGTCGAAGGCCTCGTCCAGGCTCGCGAAGGCGCGGGGGTGATGGTGCAGGTTCACCTGCATGCAGCCGACATCAATGACGCGCACGCCCCGGCCCTGCAATTCCCGCACGGCGGCAATTGCTGCCGCCTTGTCCGGGAAGAAATGGCCGCGCCCCTCGGCATTAATCGTCCAGGGCCAGGGGCCGGCCGTGCCGGTTTCCGGGTTGCGCCGGCCGGATTCCACCCGTCCAATCGCCTGGAGCAGCCCTGCCGGGATTTGCGCGTCCAGCTCCGCCCGCGCAATGGCCGCGCGGCATTGCAGCGTGGGATCGGCGCCCTGGGCCAGGGCGCTGCCGGCGCACAACAAGGTCCAGAGCAGGATCGACAGGCCAGTGCGGCGATGATGGATGCGCATGGGGCGCCCCGCGCAATTTGCATGCCAGGAGTGCAGCGACTTGGTATGTTGCAACGCAAAAAATCGCTTGCATACGAGCGACCTCTCGCCTATCTATTCGGAGGCGGCAGGAACTTCGGTTCTTGCCCGCTTTCTTGGACGTTTCCTCCCTAAACTTGGCGGCGCAGCAATGCGTCGCCACTTTTTTTGTCCGCCCCTCAAGGCTCCTCGACCAGCTTCGTCACGAACTGCGCGGGTGCCGTGATTTCCACCAACTCCAGATCATCCGAATGCGCCAATTCGCGGTGTCGGATTCGGGGCGGTTGAAGAACACTGGTGCCGGCTGTCAGCGTCACCTCGCCGATATCCTCGTATTCGAAGCGGACCCAGCCCTTCACGATCCAGACCATCTGGAAATCCAGCTCATGCAGGTGCCATTGCGGCTGGGGATGCTCGCCGGGAATGGCGCGGATCACATGCGCGCCAAAGCCGCCCTGCGTGGCCTCCGCGATGCCGAGATCGCCATATTCGAAAAAAGCCCGCAGGCCGCGGGTGAAATCACGCCCTTCGGCGTGCCGGACGATGGTGCGGCCCATGGCTTCCTGTTTCTCCGTCATGACATCGGCACCGCGATGTGCCGCGCATAGCCAGGCCGGGCCATCAGCTTCGCGTGCCAGGCCACAACGCGGGGCTGCGGCGCGCGGGTGATGGGCAGCGCCAGCCAGCGATGAAGCTGGGGGCCAAGCGCGATATCGGCGAGGCTCGGTTGCTCTCCGCCCAGATAGGGCGCCGCGCCCAGGCTGTTCTCCACCATGTCCCACAGGGCCTGCGCCTCATCGCGTGCCGCATGGGTGGCGGGCCAGTTGCGCTGCTCCTCGGGGGTGCGGACATGGGTGAAGAAGATGGTGGTCATTGGCGCATTCAGATGGCCGAGTTGCCAATCCATCCAGCGCTCGGTGCGGGCGCGGGCGCGCGGCTCGGTGGGATGCATGGCGTGGCCCGGGGCGCGCGTTGCCACCAGGTAACGGCAGATGCTGTTGCTCTCCCAGAGCGAAAATCCGTCTGGCTCCTCGATGGTGGGGATGCGGGCATTGGGGTTCATCGCCAGATAGGCGGGCTCGCGCGTGCGGCCGAAGCTGCCGCCGGCATCGAGCCGCTGGAAGGCGATGCCCAGCTCCTCGCATAGCCAGAGCAGCTTCATGACGTTGGAGGAACTCGCGCGGCCCCAGATCTTCAGCATGGTCGTCTCCCTTGTTCTTCGATGAGGCTAGAGCAGGATCCTGCCGGACGAAATCGGGCTGGGCCGCCTTGCCGCGGGCGGCGGTGTGGCGTCAGATGGTGCCATGTCCGGTGCCCTGCTTGTTGCCCTCCTCGCCTTTGGCGCCCCGCTTTTCGCGCGGGGCTCGGAGGGGTGGTTCGACCTTGCCCCCTGCGAACTCTGCCTTTGGCAGCGCTGGCCCTATTGGGTGGCGGGAGGCTTCGCGCTGCTGGGCGTGTTTCTCTGGCGGCGACCGGCGCTGCTGCTGGCGGGCCTGGCGGCCGCAAGCTCGGCCGCCATCGCCGCCTTCCACCTGGGGGTGGAATTCGGCTGGTGGCCCTCGCCCCTGCCGGGCTGCCAGGCGCCCAGCGCCTCGGGCATGGCGAGTGTGGAGGATTTGATGCGAAGCCTCGCCCCCACGCCGAACAAGCCCTGCGACCAGCCGGCCTATTTAATTCCGGGCCTCCCCCTTTCCATGCCGGGGATGAACCTGATCTACGGTCTGGGCCTTGCCACCCTGGCCTGGCGCCTCGCCCTGAAGGAGCCTCGCGCATGAACACGCCCCGCCGCTACCTGGAGCAGGTGATCCGCGTGGATCACGCCGGCGAATATGGCGCGAAGCGCATCTATGAGGGGCAACTCGCGGTGCTGCGCGGCACGAAGCACGAGGCCACGATCCAGCACATGCAGGAGCAGGAGCAGGTGCACCTGGACACCTTCGCCCGCCTGATGGCCGAGCGCCGGGTGCGGCCCACCGCGCTCCTGCCGCTCTGGCATGTCGCGGGCTTCGCGCTGGGCGCTGCCACCGCCGCGCTGGGTGTACGCGCCGCAATGGCCTGCACCGTCGCGGTCGAGGAGGCGATTGACGAGCATTACCAGGCGCAGGAGGCGGCGCTGGGCGAGGATGAGGCCCCGCTCAAGGCCGATATCGCCCGCTTCCGCGCCGAGGAACTGGAGCATCGCGACATCGGACTCGCCAATGAGGCGGAACTGGCGCCGGGCTACCGGCTGCTTTCGGCGGCCATCAAGCTGGGCTGCAAGGTGGCGATCCGGGTCTCGGAAAAGGTTTGAATCGGCCCGTTTGATTTTTGGCGGCATCTCTGTGGCACGATCCTTGCCTACGGTTACTCTGATTCCCTTGACCCCCGCTGGCCGGCCCCCCATAGAGGCCTCGTGGACCACGTTACCCCTCCTTTGAGCCCCCCATCCAACGCATCAGCGAGCAGCCTGGAGACGGCGCGCCGCGTGCTACGCCTGGAAGCCTCCGCCCTGGAAGCCACGGCGGCGGGCCTGGATGAACGCTTCGATGCGGCGGTGCGGCTGCTGGCGGGAACCACCGGCCGGGTTGTGGTTTCGGGCATGGGCAAGTCCGGCCATATCGGTCGCAAGATCGCCGCCACCCTCGCATCCACGGGTACGCCCGCGCAATTCGTTCATCCGGGCGAGGCCAGCCATGGCGACCTGGGGATGATCATTCGCGGCGATTGCGTCCTCGCCCTGTCCAATTCCGGCGAGACCTCGGAATTGGGGGATCTCGCGGCGCATGCCCGGCGCTTCGGCATCCCGCTGATTTCCATCCTGGGCCGCCCAAACAGCACGCTGGGCCGTGATTCCGACGTCGCGCTGGTGCTGCCGCCCGCCGAGGAAGCCTGCCCGCTGGGCCTGGCCCCCACCACCTCCACCACGATGCAACTGGCCCTGGGCGATGCCCTGGCCGTGGCGCTGCTGACCCGGCGCGGCTTCGGGCCCGAGGATTTTCGCGTCTTTCATCCGGGCGGCAAGCTCGGCGCCCGTCTCTCCCGCGTGGCGGACCTCATGCACGGGCCGGATGAACTGCCCCTGGCGCGCCCCGAGATGCCGATGGCCGAGGCGCTGGTGGCGATGACGGCCAGGCGCTTCGGCTGCCTGGGCATCACGGATGACGAAGGCTGCCTGGTCGGCATCATCACCGATGGCGATTTGCGGCGCGCCCTGCAACCGGGCGCTGCCCTGCTCAGCCGCCAGGCGGGTGACATCATGACGCGCCAGCCCCGCAGCATCCCCGCCGATGCCCTGGCGGCCGAGGCGCTGCGCCTGATGAATGAGGGCGGCATCACCAGCCTGTTCGTCGTGGACGCGCAGCGCCGGCCGGTCGGGATCCTGCACATCCATGACCTGCTCCGCGCGGGTGTGGCATGATCCGCGAGGAAGTCCGCCGCACGGATTTCCTGGACATCGGGCAGGACCGTCGCCACGCCCTGATGCCGTCGCGCGCGCGCCGCGTGCCGCGCGCCGAGCAGATCGTCCGGCGGCAGCGCCTGGTGCGCGGCATGAAGCTGCTGATGCCGCTGCTGGCCGCCGGCGTGCTGGGGTTGATGGTCTTTTGGCCGGATATCGAGGGCGGCAATAACCGCCTCTCCTTCCGGCGCGGCCCTTCCCTGGTGCCCGAGGCGCTGCAACTGGTGGCCCCGCGCTTCCAGGGCGTGGATGAGATGAACCGCCCCTTTACCGTGACCGCCCGCCTTGCCCGCCAGCCAGGGCAGGAGGAAATCCTGCTTATGGACCTGCCGCGCGCCGATATCCTGCTGACCGACGGGGGCTGGGTTTATGTCGAGAGCGACCGCGGACGCTATGATCGCAAGTCCCGGTATCTCGACCTTGAGGGTGATGTGCAGATATTCCATGACAACGGAATGCTGTTCCGCACCGAGGCCGCGACGGTGCAGGTGGATGCCGGCACCGCCCATGGCGAGCGCCCCACCAGGGCGCAGGGCAGCTTCGGCACCATCGAATCCGAAGGCTTCGAGATGCTGGAGCGTGGTACCGTCGTGATCTTCACCGGCCGCGCCCGCGCCATCCTCGAAGGCCGCCAGCAATGAGCCGCGCGCTTCTCCTCCTGGCCGGGCTGCTGGCCGCCCCATCCGTTGCCCTGGCCCAGGGGATCGACATGTCCCAGGGTGGGCCGGTGGACATCACCGCCATCAATGGCATCGAGTGGCGGCAGCATGACCAGGTGGTGGTGGCGCGTGGCGAGGCGCGAGCCGTGCGGGATGGCACCGCCGTAGCTGCCGCCCGCCTCATTGCCCGCTATCGGGCCCAGGCGGGCGCCGCCCGGCCGGCCTCCAGCGCCGAGACGCCGCTGAGTGGCGGCAGCGAAATCTGGCGGATCGAGGCGGAGGGCGATGTGCGGATCTCCACCCCCACCGACCTCGCCCGGGGTGATCGCGCCGTCTATGACATGGACCAGGCGGTGCTGGTGCTGACTGGCCGCAACATCAGCTACGCCACGCCGCAGCACGTCATCACCGCGCGCGACAGCCTGGAATACTGGACGCAGCGGCGCATGGCGGTGGCCCGTGGCTCCGCCATGGTGGTGACCCAGGATGGCCGGCGGATCGCCGCCGATACGCTGGTCGCCTACATGCTGGAAGACCCGGCGCCCGGCGCGGCTGATGCGCCCGCCGCCCGCGCGGTGGCCCGCCCCGGCACCGAGGGCACGGCCGCCCCGCCGCCCGGCCAGGGCCGAATTGATCGCGTCGAACTTTTCGGCAATGTCGAGATCCGGACCGAGACGGAAGTGATCCGTGGCGACCGCGCGGTCTATTCGGCCGGAACCGGCCTGGCCCGCGTGCTGGGCAATGTCCGCATCACGCGCGGCGAGAACCACGTGGCGGGGCGCGAGGCCATCGTGAACATGAATACTGGTGTCTCGCGCATCCTCTCCCAGCCTGGCGAGCGGGTTCAGGGGATCATCATGCCCCAGCAGGGCGGCACTCCGGGGGGGGCTGCCCGCCCTGGTACGCAGCGCCCGGATTCGCAGCGTCCGGCCGGCCAGGGATCACCACGATGAACCAGACCGGCCCCATCTCCACGGCCAAGCCCGCCCTCTCGGCCATTGAGGGCTCGGGTGGCCTCGTCGCCACCGGATTGGGCAAGCGCTACAAGAAGCGCCCCGTTGTTCGCAACGTTTCGATCTCGTTGAAGCGGGGCGAGGCGGTGGGGCTGCTGGGCCCCAATGGCGCCGGCAAGACCACCACCTTCTACATGATCACCGGCCTGGTTCAGCCCGAGGAGGGCACGGTGATGATGGATGGCGCCGATGTGACGCGCCTGCCCATGTATCGCCGCGCGCGCCTCGGCCTGGGCTACCTGCCTCAGGAAGCCTCGATCTTTCGCGGCCTCACCGTCGAGCAGAACATCACCGCAGCACTCGAAGTGGTGGAACCGCTGCGGGACCGGCGGGAGCAGATGCTCGAAAGCCTGTTGGCGGAATTCGGCATCTCCCACCTGCGCCGCGCGCCCGCCCTGGCGCTTTCGGGCGGTGAGCGGCGGCGCTGCGAAATCGCGCGCGCACTCGCCACCCACCCCTCCTATATCCTGCTGGATGAGCCGCTGGCGGGCATTGACCCCATCGCCGTGGCCGAAATCCGCGACCTGGTGAAGCATCTGAAGAATCGCGGCATCGGCGTGCTGATCACCGACCACAATGTGCGCGAGACGCTGGAGATCATTGACCGCGCCTACATCATGCATGACGGCCAAGTGCTGATGGAGGGCCTGCCGCACGAGATCGTGGCGCATGAGGGCGTGCGCCGCGTCTATCTCGGCGAGAAGTTCAGTCTCTAAGCCCCAGGCCATGCAGGCAGGCGCCACAGCCATCAATGCGCGGCGGGCCTAGCCATGGCGCTCGGCCCCCGGCTGGACCTGCGGCATTCGCAATCGCTGATGATGACGCCGCAATTGCGGCAGGCCATCAAGCTGCTGCAATCCTCCAATCTCGAAGTCACCGCCTTCGTCGAGGAGGAACTGGAGCGCAACCCGCTGCTGGAGCGGGATGAGATCCACATCGCCGTGGCTGAGAGCGTGGCCGTGCAGCCGGATTCGGCGGCGGTCGCTGGCTCCGACACGCTGGCCGTGGGGGATGCGGCGCCACTCGATGCTGATTTCTCCAATGTGATGGATGAGGGTGATGCCTATCAGCCCAGCATCGGCGCTGGCGGGCGGATGGATTTCAGCGATGACCTCTCGGGCATCGATGCCATGGCCGCCGCCGGCCCCAATCTGCGCGAACGCCTGGCCGAGCAGATCCGCCTCAATTTCGAGGAGGGCCGGGACCGGCTGATCGGCTCCGCCCTGCTCGCCATGCTGGAGCCCTCCGGGCGGCTCAGCCTGGATGCGGCGAGCCTGGCCGCGCGGCTGGGCTGCGAGGTGGCGGTGGTGGAGCGTGTGCGCCGCGCCATGCAGCGCTTCGAACCCACGGGCATGTTCTGCGCCGACCTGCGCGAATGCCTGATGGTGCAGTTGCAGGAAGCCGGCCGCTGCGACCCCTATATGGAGCGCTTGCTGGACAACCTGCCCCTGCTCGCCCGGCGCGACATGGCGGCCCTGCGCGAGGCCTGCGGCGTGGATGCCGAGGATTTGGCCGAGATGGTGGCGGAGTTGCGCCGCCTGGACCCCAAGCCGGGCGCCGGCGGCGATGATGAGCCGCTGAACATCATCCAGCCCGATGTGCTGATGCGCGCCGACCAGGAGGGCGGCTGGGTGCTGGAACTCAACCCCGAGACGCTGCCGCGCGTTCTGGTCAATCGCGGTTTCGCCGCGCGCTGCACCGTGGGGCTGAAGGAGCGCGAGCAGAAAACCTTCCTGGCCGAGCAGTTGCAAAGCGCCAACTGGCTGGTGAAAAGCCTGGAGCAGCGCGCCAATACCATCCTGAAAGTCGCCTCCAGGATCGTCCAGCGGCAGGATGCCTTCTTCCGGCATGGCGTGGGGCATCTGCGGCCGCTGATCCTGCGCGACGTGGCCGATGAGGTGGAAATGCACGAGAGCACCGTCAGCCGCGTCACCGCCAATAAATACATGGCAACCCCGCGCGGCATGCTGGAGCTGAAGTACTTCTTTACCACGGCGATCCAGGGCACCTCGGGCGGCGAATCGGTGAGCGCAGAGGCGGTGCGCTATCGTATCAAGGGGTTGGTCCAGGCCGAGACCAGCGAGACGGTTCTCTCGGATGATGCAATCGTATTACGCCTGCGTGAAGAAGGCGTGGACATTGCGAGGCGGACCGTGGCCAAATACCGGGAAGCGATGCGTATCCCGTCCTCGGTGCAGCGCAAGCGTGAGAAGGCCGCCACGGCCTGAAGGGGCACCCCCTGCTGGCCGGATGGCGGCTGGCCAAGAGCGAAGGGTTAATGCCTCCGCTCGGATAGACTTAGGGGAAGTGACCAACATGCACATCACTGTCGCCGGCAAGCAGGTCGCCACCAGCGATGCCCTGCGGACCCATGTCGAGGATGGCCTGGGCACGATCACGGCGAAGTATTTCGACCATGCGCTGGAAGCGCGGGTCACCTTTCGCAAGGATGCCAAGGGGAGTGCCGGGGGGCATTTCGCCTGCGACATCAACCTGCATGCGGGGCGCGGCCTCACCATGCGGGGCGAGGGGCAGGGGGTGGATGCACACAAGGCCTTCGACGAGGCGGCCGAGCACGTCGCCAAGCGATTGAGACGCTACCGACGCCGGGTGAACGAGCACGCCCGCGGCGCGGCAAGCCAGCGTGAACCGCAGGAGACGCTGCGCGAATACGTCGTCCAGGCCGAGGAAGGCCCCGAGGAATCGCCCGAGATCAACGGCTCGGAGCACCCCGCCGTGGTGGCCGAACCGCTGGGCGAATTGCACAGCCTGACGGTGGGCGAGGCGACGATGCGGCTGGAACTGGCCGGCCAACCCGTCATCGTGTTCCGCAACCGCGCGAGTGGCGGGATCAACGTGGTCTATCGCCGCCAGGACGGCCATGTGGGCTGGATTGATCCGGGGTGAGGTAGGGCCGCGCGCGCGTCGTGCCGGAGGACAGCCTTCGGCGCGACGCGGCGCTCAGTGCGAGAAGATGTCCGGGTCTTCGTAGCCCAGCAGGTCGAGCTTCCCGCGCGCGGGCAGGAAGCGGTAGCAATCCTCGGCGATGGCGAGGCGCCCTTCGCGAATCAGGAGGGCCTCCAGCCGCGCCCAGAGGGCATGCAGGTGAAGAACGTCGCTCGCCGCATAGGCGCATTGCTCGGGCGTCAGGTCGGGCGCGCCCCAGTCGCTGGTCTGCTGCTGCTTGGAGATTTCCACGCCCAGAAGATCCCGGCAGAGATCCTTCAGCCCGTGGCGGTCGGTGTAGGTTCGCACCAGCTTGGAGGCGATCTTGGTGCAGCGCAGTGGCGCCACGGTGGCACCGATTCCCTGATACAGCGCGGCGACGTCGAATCGGGCGAAGTGGAACAGCTTCAGCACCACCGGATCCTCCATCATCCGCACAAGATTGGGGGAGGAGCCGCCGCCAGGCGCGATCTGCACCAGATGCGCCACGCCATCGCCGGCGGAAATCTGTACGAGGCAAAGACGGTCCCGCCGCGGGTCCAGGCCCATCGTCTCGGTATCCACCGCGACCGTGGGGCCGAGCGCCAGCCCCGGCGGCAAATCCTGGCGATGCAGATGAATGGCGCCGGCGGGGGTGAAGAGAGTCTTCGCCATGGCTGCAGCCTTAGGAAAATGGTGGTGCCCAGGAAAGGACTCGAACCTTCACGACCTTTACGGTCACTGGCACCTGAAGCCAGCGCGTCTACCAATTCCACCACCTGGGCAATTTGAGCGGCAGTGAGGGCGAGATAGACGCCGCTCCTGGACGCGTCAACCCCATGTCACGCTTGGCGTGTTGCGCCCCAGCCCATATGGAGAAGCGGTACGGAGGATTTGATGATGCGCAAGGTGGCGACGGTCTTCGGGGGCGCGGGCTTCATCGGCCGGCAGGTGGTGCAGCGCCTGGCGCGCGAGGATTGGGTGGTGCGCGTGGTGACGCGTGATCCCCTGGGCGGGCGCGGCATGCACACCATGGGGCGCGTGGGGCAGATCGCAGCCCTCGCCGCCGATGTGACGGATGAGGCGGGCGTGGCCCGCGCCGTCGAGGATGCGGGCGTTGTCGTGAATTGCGTGGGCATCCTGCATGGCAATTTCGATGCGGTGCAGGGCGAGGGGCCGGCGCGAATCGGCCGGCTCGCGGCGGCGGCGGGTGTGGAGCGCGTGGTGCATATCTCTGCCATCGGCGCTGATGCGGCCAGCGCCAGCGCCTATGCGCGCAGCAAGGCGGCCGGCGAGGCGGGGCTTCTGGCGGCTTTTCCGGCGGCCACGATTCTCCGCCCCTCCATCGTCTTCGGCGAGGGGGATGCCTTCTTCAACCGCTTCGCCCAGCTTGGCTCCATCCTGCCCTTCATGCCGGTGATCTGCGGGCAGACGAAGTTCCAGCCGGTGCATGTGGGCGATGTAGCGGATGCGGTGATGGCGGCGCTGCATGATCCCGCCACCCAGGGGCGCATCTATGAGCTGGGTGGTCCGCGCGCCTGGAGCTTCCGGGATTTGCTGGCCTTCATCGTCAAGCAGATCCAGCGCAACCGGCGCCTGGTGGATATTCCGCTCGGCCTTGCGCGGGTGCAGGCGCGCTTCGCGGAAATGCTGCCCAACCCGGCTTTGACGCGAGATCAACTGATCTTGCTGCAGCGGGACAATGTGGTTTCGCCGGGCGCGCTGACCTTGGCTGATCTCGGCATCCGGCCCGCGGCCGTGGAGGCTTTGGTGCCTGGCTATCTGGCGCGATTCCAGCCGGGCGGGGCGCGGCGGGTTCGCCCGATGGGATAGGTCCGATACGGACACTTACGGTAGATTTGCGTGCTGCGGACGCGACGATTGCGTGGCGGCATGGAAAAATAAGGACAGCATTGCTGTCATAAAAAGCGCTTTCCCCCTGGCGCAGCTATGAAAGCTTCGCTAAGGGCATCCCGCGCCGCGCATCCTCGCGGCGATACCGCTACGAGGATGCCCCCATGGCCGAGCGCATGCTGCAATTCATCCGCCTCAAGCAGCAGACCCCCGACAAGCGTGCCGCCACCCAGCGCCGCGAGGATTTCAACGAGATCTATGCGCGCTTCGAGCCGGCGCGCGCAGCCGAGCAGGCCAGCCGTTGCAGCCAATGCGGCGTGCCCTTCTGCCAGGTGCATTGCCCGCTGCAGAACAATATCCCGGACTGGCTGAAGCTCACCGCCGAGGGGCGCATGGAGGAGGCCTATGAGGTCGCTTCCGCCACCAACACCTTCCCCGAGATTTGCGGCCGAGTCTGCCCGCAGGACCGGCTCTGCGAAGGCAATTGCGTGATCGAGAAGGGCTTCGACGCCGTCACGATCGGCTCGGTCGAGAAATACATCGTGGACACGGCCTGGGAAAATGGCTGGATCAAGCCGCCCACGCCGACCCGCGAATTGCCCTGGAGCGTGGGCATCATCGGCGCCGGCCCGGCGGGCCTTGCCGCCGCGGAACGCCTGCGCGTGCGAGGCTTCCAGGTGCATGTCTATGACCGCTATGACCGCGTCGGCGGCCTGATGATCTACGGCATCCCGAACTTCAAGCTGGAGAAGGACGTCGTCCTGCGCCGCTGGGAGCAGTATGCGGCGGGCGGCATCCATTTCCACATGAATGTGGCCGTCGGCCAGGATGTCTCGCTGGAAGAACTGCGCGAGCGCCATGATGCCGTCTTCATCGCGACCGGCGTTTACAAGGCGCGCGACATCGAATTGCCGGGCGCGGACCTCCTCGGCGTCGTCCCCGCGCTGGACTACCTGACCGCCTCCAACCGCAAGGGCCTGGGCGATGCCGTGCCGGAATTCGACAGCGGCGCGCTGAACGCCGAGGGGCGCGATGTGGTCGTCATCGGCGGTGGCGACACCGCCATGGATTGCGTTCGCACCGCCCTGCGCCAGGGTGCCAGGTCGGTCTCCTGCCTCTATCGCCGCGACAAGGCGAACATGCCCGGCTCGATGCGCGAGGTGAATAATGCGGAGGAGGAGGGCGTGAACTTCCTCTGGCTCTCCGCCCCCGAAGCCTTCCTGGGCGGGAAGGACGTGACGGGCGTGCGCGCCGTGAAGATGCATCTGGGCCTGCCAGACGCGACCGGCCGCCAGCAGGTGGAGCCTATCGAGGGCAGCCATTTCGTGCAGCCCGCCAGCCTGGTGATCAAGGCGCTGGGCTTCGACCCCGAGGACCTGCCCACCGCCTTCAATGAGCCGGCGCTGCCCGTCTCGCGCTGGGGCACGCTCAAGGTGGACCACAAGACGATGATGACGGCACTGCCGGGTGTGTTCGCGGGTGGCGACATCGTGCGCGGCGCGTCACTTGTGGTCTGGGGCATCCGCGATGGCCGCGACGCGGCGGCGCAGATCGAGGCTTATGTGAAGGCAAAGGCCAGCTTGGCCCCCTCAGCAATGATGACTGCGGCGGAGTGATGACGATGGAAAACAACTATATCGAGACCTTCCAGGCGAACGCCGCGCTGCTGAATGAAGCCGGCATTGACACCACCGAGCATGATGCCTGCGGCGTCGGCCTGGTCGCCTCGCTCAATGGCAAGGCAACACGCGCCGTGGTTCTCGCCGGCATTGATGCGCTCAAGGCCGTCTGGCACCGCGGCGCCGTGGATGCCGATGGCAAGACCGGCGACGGTGCCGGCATCCACGTCGAAATCAGTCAGGAGTTCTTCGCCGAGGCCGTCCGCAATGGCGGCGATACGCTCAAGCCCGGCCCCATCGCCGTTGGCCAGGTCTTCCTGCCCAAGACGGATTTCGGCGCGCAGGAGCGCTGCCGCCAGATCGTCGAGACGGAAATCCTCGCCAGCGGCTATGGCATCTATGGCTGGCGCCAGGTGCCGATCAACGCAGGCGCGATCGGCGAGAAGGCCAATGCCACGCGCCCCGAGATCGAGCAGATCCTGATCCATGACCCCGAGCAGCGCGACATCGGAACCATGGAGCGCGACCTTTACGTGATCCGCCGGCGGATCGAGAAGCAGGCCATCGCGGCGCAGATCCCGGAGCTTTATCTCTGCTCCCTCTCGGCGCGCAGCATCGTCTACAAGGGTATGTTCCTGGCGGAATCTCTCAGCGAATTCTACCCGGATTTGCAGGATGAGCGCTTCGTCAGCCGCTTCGCCATCTACCACCAGCGCTATTCCACCAACACTTTCCCGACCTGGCGCCTGGCGCAGCCCTTCCGGATGATCGCGCATAATGGCGAGATCAACACGCTCTCGGGCAATGTGAACTGGATGAAGGCGCACGAGACGCGGCTCTCGCATCCGCTGCTGGACGCGCATCTGGAAGACATCAAACCCATCGTGCAGGCGGGTGGTTCGGATACGGCAAGCCTGGACAATGTGTTCGAGCTGCTGGTCCGTGGCGGGCGCGATGCGCCGATGGCCAAGGCCATGCTGATCCCGGAATCGCTCGGCAACAACGCGACCATGCCGCCGCGGCATCATGATCTTTTCCTCTACTGCAACGCCGTGATGGAGCCCTGGGACGGGCCGGCGGCGCTTTGCGCCACGGATGGCCGCTGGGTGATTGCGGGCCTGGACCGCAACGGCTTGCGCCCGCTGCGATATACCGTCACGCAATCGGGCCTGCTCATCGTCGGTTCCGAGACGGGCATGGTGAAGGTCGCTGAGGACGCGGTTTCCGCCAAGGGCCGCGTCGGCCCCGGCCAGTGCATCGGCGTGGACCTCGATGATGGCCGGATTTATCTCGACACCGAGTTGAAGGACCTGCTTTCCGCCCGCAAGCCCTTCGGCCAATGGGTCAGCCGCACCACCCCGATTGACGAGATCGTGAAGGTGGCGAGCCCCCAGCCCGCGCAAATGACGGGCGAGACGCTGCGCCGCGCCCAGATCGCCATGGGCTATACGCTGGAGGAGCTGGAGCAGATCCTGCACCCGATGGTGGAGGACGCGCAGGAAGCGGTCGGCTCCATGGGCGATGACACGCCCATCGCGGTTCTCTCCAGCCAATATCGCGGCCTGCACCATTATTTCCGCCAGAACTTCGCGCAGGTGACCAACCCGCCGATTGACAGTCTGCGCGAGACGCGGGTGATGTCGCTCAAGACCCGCCTCGGCAATCTGGGCAACATCCTCGATGAGGACCCTACCCAGTGCGACATGCTCATGCTGGACAGCCCCGTGCTCTCCAGCGCGCAGTTCAGCGCGATGCGGCACTATATGGGCTCCAGCGCCTGCGAGGTGGATTGCACCTTCCCGGTCAGCGAGGGCGAGGCCGGGCTGCGCCATGCGCTGCTTCGCATCCGCCGCGAGGCAGAGGAGGGCGTCCGCAGCGGTTGCCAGCATGTCATCCTCACCGATGAGGCGCAGGGCCGCGAGCGCGTCGCCATCCCGATGATCCTGGCGGTTTCCGCCGTGCACACGCATCTGGTGAAGACCTCGCTCCGCACTTTCACCAGCCTGAATCTGCGCTGCGCCGAATGCCTGGATGTGCATTACTTCGCCGTGCTGATCGGCGCGGGCGCCACCACGGTCAACGCCTATCTGGCCGAGGCCTCCATCGCCGACCGCCATCGCCGCGGCCTGTTCCAGGGCCTGAGCGTCGAGGAGGCGATTGATCGCTACAAGAAGGCGGTGGATAAGGGGCTGCTCAAGACCATGTCCAAGATGGGCATTTCGGTCATCTCCTCCTATCGCGGCGGCATGAATTTCGAGGCGATCGGCCTCTCGCGCGCCTTGATGGCGGAGTTCTTCCCCGGCGTGGCCTCGCGCATTTCCGGCATCGGCCTGGCCGGCATCGCGCGGCGCGTGCTGGCGCTGCATGAGCGCGCCTTCGGCTCGGAGGTGATCACCCTGCCAGTGGGCGGGCTCTACAAGCTGCGGCAATCGGGCGAGGCGCATGCCTTTGGCGGCACGTTGATCCACACGCTGCAACACGCGGTCGAGACCGACAGCTACCAGACCTTCAAGCGCTACAGTGAAGCCGTGCGTAAGCAGGCGCCGGTGGCCCTGCGGGACCTGCTGGATTTCCGCATGGAAGGGGTGAAGCCGGTTGCCCTGGAGGAGGTGGAGAGCATCACCGAAATCCGCAAACGTCTGATATCTCCAGGTATTTCTCTTGGTGCGCTCAGCCCAGAGGCGCATGAAACCCTCTCCATCGCGATGAACCGCATCGGTGCCCGCAGCGATAGCGGCGAGGGCGGCGAGGACCCGGAACGCGCCAGGCCGCGTGCCAATGGCGACAATGCGAATTCCGCCATCAAGCAGATTTCCTCTGGCCGCTTCGGCGTCACGGCGGAGTATCTCAACAATTGCCGCGAGATCGAGATCAAGGTGGCCCAGGGCGCCAAGCCCGGCGAGGGCGGGCAATTGCCCGGCTTCAAGGTGACCGCGCTGATCGCCAAGCTGCGGCATTCCACGCCGGGTGTGACGCTGATCTCGCCCCCGCCGCATCACGACATCTATTCGATCGAGGATCTGGCGCAACTCATCTATGACCTGAAGCAGATCAACCCAGATGCGACGGTCTGCGTGAAGCTGGTCTCGCGCTCGGGCATCGGCACGGTGGCGGCTGGCGTGGCCAAGGCCAAGGCGGATGCGATCCTGGTTTCCGGCCATAGCGGCGGCACGGGCGCCTCGCCCGTCACCAGCATCAAATATGCCGGCCTGCCCTGGGAGATGGGGCTGTCCGAGACGCACCAGGTTTTGCTGCTCAACCGTCTGCGGCATCGCGTGAAGCTTCGCACCGATGGCGGCCTCAAGACCGGCCGTGACGTGGTGGTGGCCGCCATGCTGGGCGCCGAGGAATTCGGCATCGGCACCGCGTCGCTGGTGGCGATGGGCTGCATCATGGTGCGGCAATGCCATTCCAACACCTGCCCGGTGGGTGTCTGCACCCAGGATGACGCGCTGCGCGCCAAGTTCCGCGGCACACCGGAGAAGGTGATCAGCCTGTTCTCCTTCGTGGCGGAGGAGGTGCGCGAAATCCTGGCCTCGCTCGGCTTCCGCAGGTTGGAGGAGGTGATCGGCCGCACCGACCTGCTCAAGCAGGTCAGCCGTGGCGCCGAGGATCTGGACGATCTCGACCTCAACCCGCTTCTGGTGAAGGCCGATGCCGGCCCGCATGCGCCCTATTGCACGCTGGAGGGCCGCAATGAGGTGCCGGAGACACTGGATGCCGACATGCTGCGTGATGCGGCGCCGCTATTCGAGCGGGGCGAGAAGATGCAGCTTGCCTACAATATCCGGAACACGCATCGCGCCATCGGCACGAAGGTGTCCTCCAGGATCGTGCGGCAATTCGGCATGAGCGGCCTGCAGGAGGGGCACCTCACGGTGAGGCTGCGTGGCTCGGCCGGGCAGTCGCTGGGCGCCTTCGGGGTGCGTGGCCTCAAGCTCGAAGTCTTTGGCGATGCCAATGACTATGTGGGCAAGGGACTTTCAGGCGCGACCATCGTGGTGCGGCCGGCCCCTTCCTCGGGCCTTGTCTGGAATGAGAACACCATCATTGGCAACACCTGCCTTTATGGTGCGACGGCCGGTGCGCTCTTCGCGGCCGGGCAGGTGGGCGAGCGCTTCGCCGTCCGCAACTCGGGTGCCATCACCGTGGTTGAGGGCGTGGGCGCCAATGGCTGCGAATACATGACCGGCGGCACCGTGGTCATCCTGGGCATGGTGGGCGACAATTTCGGCGCGGGCTTCACCGGCGGCCAGGCCTTCGTGCATGATCCGCAGAACCTGTTCGAGCGGCGGGTGAACAAGGACACGCTGCTCTGGCAGCGGCTGGCATCGGCGCATTGGGAGGGCGAATTGAAGCGCCTGATCGAGCGTCATGTGGCCGAGACGGGCAGCCGCCACGCCGCGCGCATCCTCAATGACTGGGAGAATGAGCGCGGTGCCTTCTGGCATATCGTGCCAAAGGAATATGCCAAGTATCTGGCACGTCCCATGACCGAGGTGGCAGTCGCGGCCGAGTAGCTTCACGGGCAGGGCGGTGGGTGGCATAAAACGGGGGTGAGAATCCTCTATCATCTGCCGCTCTCGCCCTATTCGCGAAAAATGCGCCTGGCCCTGGCCGAAAAGCGCATCCCATTCGAATTGCGTGTGGAGAAAGTCTGGGAAAGGCGGCCGGAATTCCTGGAACTGAACCCCGCCGGCACCGTGCCCGTGCTGGTGGAGGAAAACGGCCTCGTCATCGCCGATAGCTACGCCATCGCCGAATATCTCGACGAAGCCTATCCCGATGTCCCGTTGTTTGGCCGGACCCTGGCCGAGCGGGCCGAGGTTCGCCGCCTGCTGTCCTGGTTTGACAATTTGTTCGGCCAGGA
>Ga0136707_1000076_pt1 | contig 16824 bp, 18 predicted proteins | sample 4C3metaG_FD_101397 | JGI IMG/M metagenome (GOLD analysis project Ga0136707, IMG submission 101397) | Freshwater bacterial and archeal communities from Indian Creek, Illinois, USA - 4C3 metaG | ecosystem: Environmental > Aquatic > Freshwater > Unclassified | place: USA: Indian Creek, Illinois...
GATCCCCGGCGCTGGCCGCGTCAGCATGACCTACACGCCCGCCAATGGCGGCGCGCCGGTCGAGATGGGCGGTTTCGACTTCCCGGAATCCGGCGGTGTGGCGATGGGGATGCACAACCTCAATGCCTCCATCGAGGGCTTCGCCCGCGCCAGCCTGAACTACGGCCTGGCCCGCGGCTATTCGGTGTATTTCAGCCACAAGAACACGATCCTGAAGGCCTATGACGGCTCCTTCAAGGATATTTTCCGCCACATCTACGACACCGAGTTCAAGGCCCGCTTCGAGGCGGCCGGCCTCACCTACGAGGACCGCCTGATTGATGACATGGTGGCCTCCGCGCTCAAGTGGGAAGGCGGCTATGTCTGGGCCTGCAAGAACTATGATGGCGACGTGCAGTCGGACATCGTGGCGCAGGGCTTCGGCTCGCTCGGCCTGATGACCTCGGTGCTGCTCTCCCCCGATGGCAACACGGTGGAGTCCGAGGCCGCGCACGGCACGGTGACGCGCCATTATCGCGAGCACCAGAAGGGCCGCGAGACCAGCACGAACCCGATCGCCTCGATCTTCGCCTGGACGCGCGGCCTCGCCTATCGCGGCAAGTTCGACAACACCCCGGATGTGACGGCCTTCGCCGAGACTCTGGAGAAGGTCTGCATCGCCACCGTCGAGGGCGGGCAGATGACCAAGGATCTCGCGATCCTGATCAGCAAGGACCAGCCCTACCTCTCCACCCAGGCCTTCCTGGCCGCGCTGGACGAGAATTTGAAGAAGGCGATGGCCTGAACCAGGCTTTGCGGTTCACACTGAAAGGGGGAGGGCGCCGCGAGCGCCCTCCCCTTTTTTCGTTCTGAGGAAGCGCCCGTCATGCATGTTGATTACTACGGTTCCCTGAACTCCCCCTGGACCTATCTCGGCTCCGCCCGGATCCAGGCGCTTTGCGCCGCGCATGGCGCCACGCTCAAATTCTGGCCAGTGGATTTCGGGCTGATCTTCCCGGCCTCGGGCGGGCTGCCTTTGCCCAAGCGCTCGCCGCAGCGCCAGGCCTACCGCATGATGGAATTGCGCCGCTGGCGGGAGGCGCTGGGCGTGCCGCTGACGCTGGAGCCGCGCCATTTCCCCTTCCCCGAGGCCATGCTGGCCCAGGCGGTGATCGCGCTGCGGGAGACATCCGGCGATGCGCCGGCCATCCGCCTCGCCCACCGAATCATGGCGGCGCTTTGGGCCGAGGATCGTGATCCGGTGGAGGATTTTTCCGCCCTCGCCGCCGAATGCGGCCAGGATGGCGCGGCCCTGCTGGCGCTCGCCGCCGACCCGAAATGGGGGGCGATGCGCCAGGCCGATAGCGAGGCGGCGCTGGCCCGCGGCGTCTTCGGCGCGCCCTCCTTCGTGATTGATGGCGAGATCTTCTGGGGCCAGGACCGGCTGGACTTCGTGGAAAAGAAGCTTGCTGCCGGATGATGGGCGGGCTGTTCACGCCGCTCGATATGGTGGCGCTCGCGGTCTTCTTCGCCTGTTGGGCGGGCTATGCCGCCGTGGTGGACCGGGTGCCCTCCGTCCAGTCGCGCTCGGTCATCGCGGCGATGGACGAGCATCGGCGGCGCTGGATGATTGCGCTGCTGAGCCGGGAGAACCGGATCAGCGACACGGCGATCATCGGCAATCTGATGAGCAGCACGGGGTTCCTGGCCAATACTTCCATCTTCATCCTGGCCGGCCTGGTGGCGCTGCTGGGCTCGCCTGATCTCGGGCGGCGGGTGCTGGCCGCCCTCCCCTTCGCCGAGGTGCCGCCGAGTGACGTCGCCTGGGAATTGCGGGTGGGGCTGCTGGTCTTCATTTTCGTGCGCGCCTTCTTCGAGCTGACCTGGGCGCTGCGGCAGTTCAATTATTGCTCCATCGTGGTGGGCGGCATCGGCCTGGGGGCGGATTTCACGCCCCAGGCCGAGATGGCGGCGAAGGTGGCCAACCGCGCGGCGCGGCATTTCAACACCGGGCTGCGGGCCTATTATTTCGGCCTCGCGGCGCTGGCCTGGATCATCCATCCGGTGGGGCTGATCCTGGCTTCGCTGATGGTACTGCGGGAATTGCACCGCCGGGAATTCCGTTCGGTGGTGCGCGACGTGCTGAGCGATGGATAGCGCCCCGCGCCACCGGAGGCGCGCGCCCGGGGGGGCAGGCATGTCGTGACCTCGCTGCGCGACGGCGGGGTGGAGCGCGCCTGGAGCTTGGATTAGAGCGGGATGCGTTGAGGCGGAATCGCCGAAAACGTTGAATCCCGCTCTCAGCAGTGGCGAGACCATGAAAGTGAGCGCAAGCGAACGCATCATGGTCTAGCCTTCCGCCAAACAAGGGAGAGCTTCATGGCACGCATCGGTTTCGTCGGTCTCGGCAATATGGGCCTGCCCATGGCGCTCAACCTCGCCCGCGCGGGGCATGAGGTGCGCGGCTATGACCTCAGCGCCGCCGCCATGGATGCGGCCGCCGAAGGTGGCATCCAGCGCGCCCAATCCGCCCCCGATGCCGCGCGCGGCGCCGATATCGCCATTACCATGCTGCCCGCAGGCAGCCATGTCCGCGCCGCCTGGGCCGAGATGGCACCGGTGGCCGAGCCGCATGCCGTGCTGATTGATTGCTCCACCATTGACGTGGATACGGCGCGCGAGGTCGCGGCTGGCCGGCCCATGCTGGATGCGCCCGTCTCGGGCGGCACCATGGGCGCGGAGGCCGGCACCCTCACCTTCATGGTGGGCGGTGATGCGGCGAGCTTCGCCAAGGCCCGGCCCATCCTGGAGCGGATGGGGCGCACCATCGTCCATTGTGGCGAGGCGGGCGCCGGCCAGGCGGCCAAGCTGTGCAACAACATGCTGCTGGCGATTTCCATGATCGGCACGAGCGAGGCCTTCACCCTGGCCGAGAAACTGGGCCTCAGCCACGAGGCGCTGTTCGAGGTGGCGAGCAGATCCTCCGGCCAGTGCTGGTCGCTCACCACCTATTGCCCGGTGCCGGGGCCGGTGCCCGGCAGCCCGGCCAATCGCGACTACAAGCCAGGCTTCGCGACGGCGCTGATGCTGAAGGATCTGGGGCTTTCGCAGCAAGCGGCGGAAGCGGCGGGGGCGGCCACGCCCTTGGGCGCGGCGGCGCTGGCGCTCTATGAGCGCTTTGCGGCCGAGGGCGGCGCGGGGAGCGATTTTTCCGGTATCATCAACATGCTGCGCGCGGCGCAACGCTGATCCCCCTGGCGAAAGTCGGAGCACCCATCACATAATCGGATGAGCTCAAGGAGATCGCCATGCGCGCCCGCTATCGCATCCAACGCCGCGCCCTGCTGGGCGGCGGCGCCGCCTTTGCTCTCACCGCCGTGCCGGGTGCCCGCGTGGCGGTGCCACAAAGCCTGGACCGCGTCTCCTTCCACACCAATTGGCGCGCCCAGGCCGAGCAGGGCGGCTATTACCAGGCTGTCGCCGCGGGCCTCTATCGTCGCGCCGGGCTGGAGGTGGATTTGCGCCAGGGGGGCCCCAACCTCGACCCCGTGCGGCTGATGGTGGCCGGCCGGGTGGATATGATCATGTCCAACGGCTTCCAGGCGCTGACCTATGTGCGCGAGAACGTGCCGGCACTCACCATCGCCGCCATGATGCAGAAGGACCCTCAGATCCTGATGACGCATGAGGGCAATGGCATCAACCGTTTCGAGGATATGCGCGGCCGGCCCATCCTGGTCGGCGCGGGCGGGCGGGTCACCTATTGGCCCTTCCTGAAGGCCCGATTCGGCTTCACCGATGAACAGGTTCGGCCCTATACCTTCAACATCCAGCCCTGGCTGGTGGACCGCATGGCCATCCAGCAGGGGTTCCTCTCGTCGGAGCCGCTTTCCGCCATCCAGGCCGGCGCGCGCCCCAAGGTCTTCCTCATCGCCGATGCCGGCTATGAGAATTACCAGACGACCGTGGACATCATGCGCGGCACGATGGAGGCCCGCCCCGAGGTGGTGCAGCGCTTCATCAATGCCAGCATCGAGGGCTGGACGCAGTATATGCGCGGCCAGGACATCGCCGCCGCCAACCGCCTCATCATCCGCGACAATCCCGAGATGAGCGAGGAGCGCATCGCCTATGCCATCCGCGTGATGAACGAGCAGGGCATCGTGATCTCGGGCGATGCCAACAGCATGGGCGTGGGCGCGATGAATGATGCGCGGTGGGAGCGTTTCTACAACACGATGCGCGATGCCGGCATCTATCCGGCCGGCCTGGATTTCCGGCGCGGCTATGATCTGCGCTTCGTGAACAAGCGGGTTGGGCTCTGACCTCGTCCTGGCGGAGCCGGGACGAGAATCGGCCGGGCCGCAAAGCGCCCGGTCACGCCGAACATGGCGCTTCGCTGCTGCGGCTCGATCAGGTGCAAAAGCGCTTCCCCGCCGGCGTGACCGCGGTGGAGGATCTGTCCCTGGACATCGCCGAGGGGGATTTTCTCGCGCTCCTCGGCCCCTCGGGCTGCGGCAAATCCACGCTGCTGCGGCTGATCGCAGGGCTGGCCGCGCCCAGCGCCGGGCGGCTCGACTGGCGGGCCGATGTGACGGGTCGGGTCGGTTTCGTCTTCCAGGAGCCCACGCTGATGCCCTGGGCCACGGCGCTGCGGAATGTGGCGCTGCCGCTGGAACTGGCCGGCACGCCCCGTGCCGCGGCCGAGCGCCAGGCGCGGGAATCGCTGGCGCGGATGGACCTCACCGGCTTCGAAGCCGCCTATCCGCGCATGCTCTCGGGCGGCATGAGGATGCGCGTCTCCATTGCCCGCGCCTTGGTCACGCGCCCGCGCCTGCTGCTGATGGACGAGCCCTTCGCCGCACTCGACGAAATCACCCGCCACCGCCTGAACGAGGATCTGCTGCGGCTGTGGCAGGATGAGCGTTTCACCGCCATCTTCGTCACCCATTCCACCTTCGAAAGCGTATTCCTGGCCGAGCGCATCCTCGTCATGTCGCCCCGCCCCGGCCGCATCACCGCGGAGTTGCACATCCCGCCCGAGGACCGCGCCACGCCGGAATTCCGCACCTCCGACGTCTATGCCGCGCATTGCCGCGCCGTCTCCCACGCCCTTTCGGCTGCGATGGCGGCGTGAGCCGCGCCCTGCGTATCGCGGCCCCCAGCCTGCTGGGGGCGCTGTTCCTGCTGGGCTGGGAATGGCTGGTGCATGCCAGGGGCATCCCGCCCTATGTGCTGCCCGGCCCGCTTCTGATCGGGCAGACCCTGGTGCGGGACTGGACTTCGCTGCTGCCCTCGCTCGTCATCACGGCGCAGATCACCTTCGCGGCGCTGTTTGTCGCGGCGACGCTGGGGCTGGCGCTGGCCATCCTGTTCTCGCAATCGCGGGTGATCGAGATGTCGCTCTACCCCTATGCGGTGATCCTGCAGGTGACGCCCATTGTCGCCATCGCGCCGCTGATCATCATCTGGGCCGATAATCTCTGGCTGGCGCTGCTGATCTGCGCCTGGATCGTCGCCTTCTTTCCCATCCTGGCCAACACCACCACCGGGCTGAACAGCGTGGACCCGAATTTGCGGGATTTGTTCCGGCTCTATCGCGCCAATCGCTGGCAGGTGCTGCTGCGGCTGCAACTGCCCACGGCCATGCCCTATTTCCTGGCCGGGCTGCGGATTTCCGGCGGGCTTTCGCTCATCGGCGCCATCGTGGCGGAATTCGTGGCCGGCACGGGCGGCGCCTCATCGGGCCTCGCCTCGCGCATCCTGGAGACCGGCTATCAATTGCAAATCCCGCGCATGTTCGCGGCGCTGGTGCTGGTCTCGGGCTTTGGCATCCTGATCTTCCTCAGCCTCTCGCTCATTTCGCATTTGCTGCTGCGGCGCTGGCACGAGGAGAGGAAGTAGAGGCCTACCTCCCCTCATGCGCCAGGCGGAACGGGCTGGCCGGATAGGTGCCCAGCACCCGGACCTCGCGCGAGAAATAGCGCAGCTCCTCCAGGGCGCGGAACAGGCCTGGCTCATCGGGGTGGCCATCCACGTCGCAGAGGAATTGCGTGGCGGTGAAGGCGCCGTCGAGCATGTAGCTCTCCAGCTTGGTCATGTTCACGCCATTGGTGGCGAAGCCGCCCAGCGCCTTGTAGAGCGCGGCCGGCATGTTGCGGACGCGGAAGACGAAGGTGGTGACAGGGTGCGGCACCTCGGCCGGGGGCGGCAGCTTGCGCTCGCGCGACATCACATAGAAGCGCGTGGTGTTGTGCGAGGCATCCTCGACATTGCGGCGCAGGATTTCCAGGCCATAGACCTCGGCGGCGAGTTCGCTCGCCACCGCCGCATCCTCCAGCGTGCCTTCGCGCGCGATGATCTCGGCCGCGCCCGCCGTATCGGCCTGGATGACGGGGGTGAGGTCCAGTTCCTTGATGAGCTTGAGCACCTGGCCCAGCGCCATCGGGTGGCTATGGGCGCGGCGAATGCCGGCCAGCGTGGCGCCCGCGCGGGCGAGGAGGCAATGCTCCACCCGCTCGAAATGCTCGCCGATCACCGAGAGGCCGGATTCCGGCAGCAGGCGGTGGATGTCGGGCACGCGGCCGGCCAGGCTGTTCTCGCAAGGCAGCATGGCGAGTTGCGCCCGGCCATCGCGCACGGCGGCCATCGCGGCCTCGAAGCTCGGCGAGGGCAGGGTGGTCCAGCCCGGATAGGCGTGGCGGCAGGCGAGGTCGGAATAGGCGCCAGGAACCCCCTGGAAGGCTATGATGTTGTTCATGGTTTCCCCAGGATGTGACGGGCGCGTTCCAAATCTTCGGGCGTGTCCACGCCGAAGGGGCCGTGCTCGATTCGGGCGGCGCCGATGCGCATGCCGGCCTCCAGCGCGCGCAGTTGTTCCAGCTTCTCGCGCCGCTCCAGCGGCGATTCGGGCAGGCGCACGAAGCGGTCCAGCGCCGCCCGCCGATAGGCATAGACGCCGATATGGTGCCAGCGCGGCCCCTCGCCCCAGGGGATGGGGTTGCGGCTGAAATACAGCGCGGGGGCGACTTCCACCCCCTCCGGAAAGGCGCAGGCGGCCTTCACAAAGGAGGCGGTGTTGGCCTCCGCCTCATCGGCGATGGGGCAGACCAGGGTGCCGATATCCACCGCCTTGTCGGCCAGGGGCTTGAGCACGGACCAGAGCAGGCCGGGCTCCAGCGTCGGGAAATCACCCTGGAGGTTCACGATCACGTCATGCGCCCCGAAGGGGTCGAGATGGGCCAGCGCCCGGTGGATGCGGTCCGTCCCGCTCGGCACGTCATCGGCCACCAGCACGGCGCGGCCACCCGCGGCCTCCACGGCGGCGACGATCTCGGGCTCGCCTGCGGCGACGGCCACGGGGCCGATCCCGGCCTCGCGCGCGCGCTGCAGGACATGCAGGATCATCGGGCGCCCGGCGATCTCGGCCAGTGGCTTGCCGGGCAGGCGCGTCGCGGCCATCCGGGCGGGAATGATGATGATGGGGTTCACGCGAAATTCCGGGGCTAAAAGCGGGGCGAAGACGGTTGATGCGGCGCAGCGCCGCCTGTATTGAGGGCTACGAATAAGTCAGGGCAAGGCATCGCGCAAACGGCGCCCAGGCCGCCCGGTCGTTGAGAAGGGTAAGCTCGGCATGAGCCTGGAAGCCAATAAGATATTCGCCGCCGTCCTGACCGCCGGCGTCGTCTTCATGAGTGCCGGCGTGGTGGGAGACCTGGTGGTGCATCCCAAGCGCCTGGAAACCGCCGCCATCGGCGTCGGCGCAGCCCCGCAGGCGGCCGCTCCTGCTGCGCCCGCCGCGCCCACGCTGGAGCCGGTGAGCCCGCTGCTGGCCGCCGCCAATGTGGATAATGGCCGGGTGCTCGCCGGCCGCTTCTGCGCCTCCTGCCACAGCTTCACGGATGGCGGCCGCAACGGCGTGGGTCCGAACCTCTGGGGCATCGTGAACAATGGCCACGCGCAGGTTGCCGGCTTCAACTACAGCCCCGCCAACCGCGCTTTGGCCGACAAGCCCTGGGATTACGAGGCGCTGAACGCCTTCATCGCCGCCCCTGCCCGTGCCATGCCCGGCACCCGCATGGCCTATTCCGGCCTGGCCAATGTAGCGCAGCGCGCGGATCTCATCGCCTTCCTGCGCTCCCTGTCCGCCAACCCGGCGCCGCTGCCCTGATCTCTGCCTCGTTGGTCCCGGCGGATTTCGTCGCCGCGGCGGAAGCCGCGGCGGATCTCGCGGGCGGCATCATCCGCCCGCTATTCCGTTCGGCCCTGCTGGTTGAGGCCAAGGGTGATGCCTCCCCCGTCACGGAAGCCGATCGCGCGGCCGAGCGCGCCCTGCGCGCCCATTTCACCGAGCGCTTCCCCACCCATGGCGTCATGGGCGAGGAATACGGCACCGAGCGCGGCGATTCCGAATATCTCTGGGTGCTGGACCCGATTGATGGCACCCGCGCCTTCCTGACCGGCCGCCCCCTCTTTGGCACGCTGATCGGCTTGCTGCATCACGGCAAACCCATCCTGGGCCTGATTGACCAGCCGGTGACGGGCGAGCGCTGGGTGGGCGTCTCGGGCCAGCCCACGCGATTCACCAGCCCCCTCGGTGGCGGCAATGGGGGCGGCAATGGGGGCGGCACCGCTGCCTGCCGCCCCTGCGCCAGCCTCGCCACCGCCGAACTCTCCTGCACCTCGCCCGAGATTTTTGACGCGGCCGACACCATCCGTTTCGAGCGCGTGCGCCGGGCGGCGCGCCGCGTCACCTGGGGCGGCGATTGCTACGCCTACGGATTGGTCGCTCTCGGCCTGGTGGACGCCGTGGTGGAGGGCACGCTCAAGCCCTGGGACTGGGCCGCGCTGGTGCCGGTGATCGAGGGTGCGGGCGGCCGCATGACCGACTGGCAGGGCCAGACCCTGACGCTGGACAGCGCTGGCGAGGTCATCGCGGTCGGCGATGCTGCCCTTCTTCCCGAGATCGTTTCGCTGCTCGGTTGACTTCGCGGTTGCCCTGGGCGCTTCGCACCCCCAATCTCTGAAGCATGATGCATCGCCGTGATCTCTTTGCCGCCGGCTTCGGGCTGGTCTCCTTTTCGGCCGCGGCCCAAACCGCGCCGCCCATTCGAACCCACGCGCTCTCGCTGCTGGGGGAGCCGGCGTTGCCGCCGGATTTCCCGCATTTTCCCTGGGTGAATCCGAATGCGCTGAAGGGCGGCGAAATCGCGCTGACAGCGCTGGGCAGCTATGACAGCTTCAACCAGTTCATCCTGCGCGGCACGGCGGCGGTTGGCCTTAACAGCCTCTATGACAGCCTGCTGATGGAAAGCGCGGATGAGGCGAGCACGGAATACGCGCACCTCGCCGAAATCGTCGAAATTCCGGCGGACCGCATGGGCGTCTCCTTCGAACTGCGCGAGACGGCGCGCTGGCATGATGGCCGCCCCATCACGGCCGGAGATGTGGCCTGGACCTTCAACACGCTCCGCACCCAGGGCCGCCCCTTCTACCGCGCCTATTGGGGCGATGTGGCCGAGGTGGTGGTGGAGAACCCGCGCCGCGTCACCTTCCGCTTCCGCACCAATGAGAATCGCGAGCTGGCGCTGATCCTCGGCCAGATGAACATCCTGCCCAGGCATTTCTGGGAGGGGCGGGATTTCGCGCGCCCCATGCTCGACATCCCGCTCGGCTCGGGCCCCTATCGGGTGGAGCGCTTCGAATCAGGCCGCAGCATCGCCTATCGCCGCGTGCCCGACTATTGGGCGGTGAACCTCAACACCCGGCGCGGGACGCAGAATTTCGACGTGATGCGCTTCGAGTATTTCCGCGACACGACCGTCGCCTTCGAGGCCTTCAAGGCCGGGCAGATTGATTTCCGCACGGAGAACATCGCCCGCAACTGGGCCACCGGCTACGACTTCCCGGCGATGCGCCGCGGCCTCGTGAAGCGCGACGAAATCCGCCACCAGCTGCCCACCGGCATGCAGGCCTTCGTGATGAACCTGCGCCGCCCGCTGTTCCAGGATGCCCGCGTCCGCGAGGCGCTGACGCAGGTCTTCGACTATGAGTGGCTCAACGCCAATATCTTCAACGGCGCCTATGCCCGGACCACGAGCTTCTTCTCCAATAGCGAACTCGCCTCCTCCGGCCTGCCCGCGGGGCGGGAACTCGCCATTCTGGAGCGCTTCCGCGCGCAACTCCCCGAGACCGTCTTCACCACCGAGCACCGGCTGCCCACCACCGATGGCAGCGGCAATAACCGCGACGGGCTGCGCCGCGCGCTGGACCTGATGCGCCAAGCGGGCTGGACCATCCGCGACCGCCGCCTGGTGAACGCCCAGGGGCAGCGCTTCGAATTCGAGATCCTGCTCAATGGCGCGAGCTTCGAGCGCGTCGCGCTGCCCTATGTGCAATGGTTGCAACGCCTCGGCGTCGAGGCCCGCGTCCGCACGGTGGACCCGGCGCAATACCAGGTCCGGACCGACGCCTTTGATTACGACATGACCGTGGATGTGATGGGGCAATCCCTCTCGCCCGGAAATGAACAGCGTGACTATTTCACCTGCGCCAAGGCCCGGGAAAATGGCTCGCGGAACATCGCGGGCATCTGCAACCCGGTGATTGATGCGCTGGTCGAGCAAGTGATCATGGCGCCGGACCGCGAGGAACTCATCGCGCGAACCAGGGCATTGGACCGCGTGCTGCTGCACAACCACTTCGTCATCCCCCAATGGCACAACCGCGCCTTCTGGATCGCCTTCTGGGACCGCTTCGGCCGTCCGGAGCGCAATCCGAAATACGCGCTGGGCTTCGATACCTGGTGGATAGACCCGGTGCGCGACCGCGCGCTGCAAGAGGCGAGGCGGGGCCTGTGATGGGTGGTGCGCGCCAGCGAAGGGCCGCTGCCCCCCCAAATGCGACGAGACTCCAAAGGGGTCCGGGGACAAAAAATCCCCGACGGGAGGGTCCGGGAGGGCAGCGCCCCCCCGCGGCGCGCATCCACTCATGACCAGCTACCTGCTCCGCCGCCTGCTGCTGGTGGTGCCGACCCTGTTCGGCATCATCCTGATCAATTTCGCCGTGATCCAGTTCGCGCCTGGCGGTCCGGTCGAGCAGATGATCGCCGAGATCCGCGGCCAGGGTGACACGATGGGCCGCCTGACCGGCGAGGGGGCAAATGAGACGCGCCCGCAGCCTGCCTCAACAGCCGGGGGCGGTGGTTCGCAATATCGCGGCGCGCGGGGCCTGGACCCCGAGGTGGTGCGCGAGATCGAGCGCGCCTTCGGCTTCGACAAGCCGGCGCATGTGCGCTTCGGCGAGATGCTCTGGGGCTATATGCGGTTCGATCTGGGGCGATCGCTGTTCCGCGACCGGCCGGTATGGGATTGGTGATGGAGAAGCTTCCCGTCTCCATCTCGCTCGGGCTCTGGTCCACGCTGATCATCTATTTGATTTCCATTCCGCTCGGCATTCGCAAGGCGGTGCGGGACGGCTCGCGGTTTGATCTGGCGAGCAGCGCGGTGGTGCTGGTGGGCTATGCGATTCCCGGCTTCCTCTTTGCCATCCTGCTGGTGGTGTTGTTCGCCGGCGGCAGCTTCGTGCAATGGTTCCCGCTGCGCGGCCTGGCGACCACGGGCAGCGAGAACTGGCCCTTCTGGGAACGCGCCGCGGATTACGCATGGCATGTCTTCCTGCCGACGCTGACGCTGGTGATCGGCGGCTTCGCGGGGCTGACGATGCTGACCAAGAACTCCTTCCTGGAGGAGATCAACAAGCAATATGTCGTCACCGCCCGGGCCAAGGGGGCGGGCGAGCGGCGCGTGCTCTACGGGCATGTGTTCCGCAACGCGATGCTGATCATCATCGCGGGATTTCCGGCCGCCTTCATCGGGATTCTCTTTACCGGCGCGCTGCTGGTGGAGATCATCTTCTCGCTGGACGGGCTGGGATTGCTGGGCTTCGAGGCGGCGATCCGGCGCGATTATACGGTGATGTTCGGCACGCTCTACATCTTCACCCTGCTCGGGCTGGTCATGCAGATCGTGAGCGACTTCACCTATACGCTGGTGGACCCGCGCATTGATTTCGAGAGCAGGAGATGAGCATGACCGGCCTGCTGATCTCCCTCGTTTCGCTCGCCCGGCAGGACGGGACGCCGTGATCCTCTGGCCCCAGCCCGATGGCAGGGTGCTGGCCACGCCGCAGCCCGCCCATGCCCTGCTCGCGGGCCAACTCATGCGCGCCCTGGCCGAACCGCCCGTGCCGCTGGAGCCCGTGCCGCTGGAGCCCTGGCCGCTGGAGCCCTGGCCGCTCGCCGTGCCGCGCATCACGCTGGAGACGGAGACGCTGCATCTGCCGGGCCGCTTCGTGAATGCCCAGGCGATGCGTGCGGGCATGGCTGATGCGCCGCGGGAGCGGTTGGTGTTTGAATTGGAGGCGGCGTGAGGGCGCGTGTTCGCGAGGGGGTTTTGCCCCCCGGCATGGTGCACCAGACAAGGGCGCAGGGAAGGTTTTCCCTGCCGGGGTCATCGAGGGGCCAGGCCCCTCGATGACCTTCTCCCCGCTTGCCCGCCGTCGCATCGCCAATTTCCGCGGCAATCGCCGCGGCATGATCTCGCTCTATATCTTCGGCGCGCTATTCGTGCTGACGCTCTTTGCCGAAATCCTGGCCAATGACCGGCCCTTGGTGGCGAAGGTGGATGGCAACTGGTTCTTCCCCGTCGCCGTCGAATACGCCGAGAGCGACATCGTCCCCGAGGGCCTGCCCACCCAGGCCGATTGGCACGATCCCGAATTCATGCGTGACGTGGCGGCGCGCGGCTGGGTGGTCTGGCCACCCATCCGCTACAGCCACGCGACCGTGGTGCGTGATCTCGGCCAGCCCGCGCCTTCGCCGCCCAGTGCGCGCAACTGGCTCGGCACGGATGACCAGGCGCGCGATGTGATGGCGCGGGTGATCTATGGCTTCCGCATTTCGGTGCTGTTCGGCTTCGCCCTGACCATCGCCGCCTCCATCATCGGCATCGCGGCGGGGGCGGTGCAGGGCTATTATGGTGGTTGGACCGACTTGCTGTTCCAGCGCTTCATCGAGATCTGGTCCGGGATGCCGCAATTGTTTCTGCTCATCATCCTGGGCTCGGTCATTGAGCCTTCCTTCTGGACGCTGCTGGGCTTCCTGCTGCTGTTTTCCTGGATGGGGCTGGTGGGCGTGGTGCGCGCCGAATTCCTGCGGGGCCGGAACCTCGACTATGTGCGCGCCGCACGCGCGCTCGGCCTGTCCGACTCTGCGCTGATGTTCCACCACATCCTGCCCAATGCGATGGTGGCGACGCTCACCTTCCTGCCCTTCATCCTGTCAGGCTCCGTCACCGTGCTCTCCACGCTGGATTTTCTGGGCTTCGGCCTGCCGCCGGGCTCGGCCTCGTTGGGTGAATTGCTGAGCCAGGGGAAGAACAACCTCCAGGCGCCCTGGCTCGCCTTCACCGGCTTCGTGGTGCTGGGCGGCGTGCTGACGCTGCTGATCTTCATCGGCGAGGCGGTGCGCGATGCATTCGATCCGCGCAAATTGCCGGGTGGGAGCCTCGGCTGATGGCGGAAGCTCCCCTCCTCTCCGTCGAGAACCTCACCGTCGCCTTTCGCGGCAAGCGCGTCGTCCACGGCGTCTCCTTCACGGTGCATGCCGGCGAGACGGTGGCGCTGGTGGGCGAGAGTGGCTCCGGCAAATCCGTCACCGCGCTCTCCATCCTGCAACTCCTGGCCAATACCGGCAGCAATCCGCAAGGGCGCATCACGCTGGACGGCACGGATGTGCTGACGGCCGATCAAGCCGCCCTGCGCCGCCTGCGCGGCGGCGTGGCGGGCATGGTCTTCCAGGAGCCGATGACCTCGCTCAATCCGCTCCACAGCATCGGCCGCCAGGTGAGCGAGGCGATCACCCTGCACCGCCCGCTGCGGAGCGAGGCGCTGCGCCAGGCCGTCATCACCGCCCTCCAGCGCGCCGGCCTGCCCAATGCGGAGGAGCGCATCGCCGCCTACCCGCACCAGCTCTCCGGCGGGCAGCGCCAGCGGGTGATGATCGGCGCGGCACTCGCCAATGAGCCCAGGCTGCTCATCGCCGATGAGCCGACCACCGCTCTGGACGTGACCATCCAGGCGCAGATCCTGGAGTTGCTGGCCGAGCTGAAGCGCCGCCTCAACATGGCGCTGCTGCTCATCACGCATGACCTCCAGATCGTGCGCCGCCATGCCGACCGCGTGGTGGTGATGAAGGATGGCACGGTGGTCGAGCAGGGGGCGGTGGCCGAAATCTTCGCCAACCCGCAGCACGCCTATACCCGCATGCTGCTGGCCACCCAGCCGCGCGGCCGGCCCGCCCCCGTGCCGGAAGGTGCCACGGAAATCCTGCAAGGCCGGGATATCCGCGTGCATTTCCCCATCCGCCGTGGCCTGCTGCGCCGCGTGGTCAGTCAGGTGAAAGCCGTGGATGGCGTGGATATCTCCCTGCGCGAGGGCGAAACGCTGGGCCTGGTGGGCGAGAGCGGCAGCGGCAAGACGTCGCTCGGCCTCGCCCTCATCCGCATGGAGAACAGTGAGGGGAAAATCCGCTTCGAGGGGCGCGACATCCAGCCCCTCTCCCGCGCCGAAATGCGCCCGCTGCGCGCCCGCATGCAGATCGTCTTTCAGGACCCCTATGGCTCGCTCTCGCCGCGCATGAATGCGGGCGAGATCGTGGGCGAGGGCCTGGCCGTGCATGAACCCGGCCTGCGCGAGGCGGAGCGCTCCATCCGCGTGGCCCGGGCGCTGGAGGAGGTCGGCCTTGAGGCTGGCATGGCCGAACGCTACCCGCATGAATTCTCGGGCGGCCAGCGCCAGCGCATCGCCATCGCGCGCGCCCTGGTGCTCAAGCCGCGCCTGGTCGTGCTGGATGAGCCGACATCCGCGCTCGATGTCAGCGTGCAGGCGCAGGTGGTGGAATTGCTGCGCGGACTGCAAGCCAGGCATCGGCTGGCCTATCTGTTCATCAGCCATGATCTGCGCGTGGTGCGTGCGATGGCGCATCGGATCATCGTGATGAAGGATGGCCGCATCGTGGAAGCGGGCGAGGCCGAGGCCCTTACGCAAAACCCGCGCGAGCCCTATACGCGCGCCCTGATGGCTGCCGCCTTCGAACTGCGCGCCGCGAATGGGAATTCGGAACCTTGAGCGAGACCACCCAAGATACCGCCACCCACCCTTGGGCCGGCCAGGAGCGCCAGAAGCTCCAGGCGCTGATGGATATCGAGATGATCAAGCTCGGCGTGCATATCCGCAAGATGAATTCGCCGGGCAGCCCGGTCTATCTCTACGGCGAGAACATCATCCCCGCCGGGCTGATCCTCACCTCCTCCTTCCTCGCGACCTCGCTGATCCATTTCTATGTGGGCGCGGTGGTGCTGGCGGCGGGGTGCTGGTGGTGGCTCGCCAAGGTGCAGCCAAAGATCAAGGAGGATGTGTTCATGCGCTCCGCCGCCTTTGTGCTGCTGAATGACACGAATTTCGACGTGATGTGGGCGCGCGGCATTCTCAGCCTCTACGCGAAGCTGCCGGACGGCACGGAGCGCGTCGCCACGCGGCGCGATGACTGGCGCGCCTATGTCCGCAGCTTCCACGGAACCGAGGGCGTGACATGAGCATTCTTCTCTCCACCAAGGCCAATGCCATGCAGGATTGGCGCGACGCCTTGCTGGCCGAGGACCCCACGCTCGACATCCGTCTCTTCCCCGATGCCGGCAACCCCGATGACATCGAGGCCGCCATCTGCTGGACGCAGCATGACATGGCGGAACTGCGGCGCTACCGGAACCTCAAGCTCATCGTCTCGATGGGCGCGGGCGTGGACCACCTGCTGCGCGCGCCGGGTCCGCCGCCTGGCATTCCCGTGGCGCGGCTGAAGGATGAGCGGCTGACCAGCGGCATGACCGAATGGGTGCTGCTGAACGTGCTGCGCTTCCACCGGCAGGATCTGGAATATCGCGCGCAGCAGGCCGCCCGCCTCTGGGATGAATTGCCCGCGCCCGATACGGCGAAGCGGCGCATTGGCCTGCTCGGGCTCGGCCAGCTCGGCAATGCCTCGGCCCAGGCGCTGCGGGGGTTGGGCTTCCCGGTGATGGGCTGGACGCGCACCCCGCGCGAGGTGCCGGGCGTGCAAGGCTTCTCCGGGCCGGATGGTCTGGAGGCCATGATCCGCCAGACCGATATCCTGATTTGCCTGCTGCCGCTGACGCCCGAGACGCGCGGCGTGATCAATGTGACGAGCCTCGGCTGGCTGCCGCGCGGTGCCTTCGTGATCAATGCCGCACGCGGCGGCCACCTGGTGGCGGAGGATCTGCTGGCCGCGTTGGATTCAGGCCATGTGGCGGCCGCGGCGCTCGACGTCTTTGAGCCGGAGCCGCTGCCGGCGGATCATCGCTTCTGGACGCATCCGAGGGTGTTGGTCTGGCCGCATGCCTCGGCCATCACCATCCCCTCCAGCGCGGCGCCCCAGGTTGTGGAGAATCTGCGCCGCGCGCGGGAAGGCCGGCCGCTGATCAATCTCGTGGATTTCAGCGCCGGCTATTGAAGTCAGGCGTCAATGGTTTCGGCCACGGGCATTTCGGCCACGATGCCCTCGGCCTCGGCCATGGTCTGGCGGAGGTCGCGCAGGAAGACCGTGCCCTTCATGGTGCGCTGCACCAGCACGCTGCGGCGGTCCATCGGGTCCACCTTGCGGCGCGCGAGGTCCAACTCACCCAGGCGGTCCAGCGCGCGGGTGATGGCGGGCTTGGAGACGTTCAGCTTGTGCGCCAGGCCACGCACGGTGTGCGGGCCGGGGCTGAGATAGAC
>Ga0136707_1000078_pt1 | contig 16767 bp, 15 predicted proteins | sample 4C3metaG_FD_101397 | JGI IMG/M metagenome (GOLD analysis project Ga0136707, IMG submission 101397) | Freshwater bacterial and archeal communities from Indian Creek, Illinois, USA - 4C3 metaG | ecosystem: Environmental > Aquatic > Freshwater > Unclassified | place: USA: Indian Creek, Illinois...
CGTGGCGGTGATGCCGAAGCTGCGCAGCCAGACCAGCAGCAGCGCCGCAGAAGCCCCGCCATCGACATCGTAATCGGCAAAGACCGCGATCCGCTGCCGCTGGCGGACGGCGTGCAGCAGGCGCTCGGCGGCGGGCCCCATGTCGCGCAGGGTCATCGGATCGGGCAGCAGCGCACGCAGGGCGGGCGCGAGAAACGCCGTCGCGCCGTCCGGCGCCACCCCCCGCGCCGCCAGCACCCGGCAGAGCGCCAGCGGCAAGCGCGTCGCCTGCCCGATCGCCTCGGCCAGCCGGTCGCAGGCCGCGTCCGGGCCAAGCCAGCGCCGTCCGGTCAGCGAGGCCTCGACGCCGAGGAATGCGGGGGGATGCGCGGCACCAGCGGTCATCGCAAAGGCGTGCCGCAAACCCCGTCGGCGCGCAAGTGGGCCGCGCCTCGGTCGCCCTGGCCGCGGGCATCCGGCGCCGGCGCGATGGCTGCCGCGGCGGCGCGGCCTGCCCCTTGCGGGGCCGGCCCGGATCCGGCGCGCAGCATTAAAAGCAGGAATGCGCCGACGGCGAAATTTTCTTTCGCGCCCCCCTTCACGATCGGGAGAGCCGATGCCATCTCATCCACGGTGTCGCTTGCAGCTCTGGAGTGTCGGTTTTCGCGCAGACCTGCAACTGCACCGCACAATTGATCAGGGAGGAAATTCGCGTGAAGAGACGACAGTTCATCACCACTTCGGCACTTGGCATGGCGGCGGCGAGCACGCTGGCCGCTCCGGCGATCGCGCAGACGGTGTTCGAGTGGCGCATGGTGCATTCCTGGCCGAAGAACCTGCCCGGCGTCGGCGCCGGGGCCGACAGGCTGGCCGAGCGGATCACCAGGGCCAGCGGCGGACGGCTGACGGTCACGCCCTTCGCGGCGGGCGAGCTTGTGCCGGCGCTCCAGTGCATGGATGCCGTCATGGACGGCACCGCCGAGATGGGCCATGACGCCAGCTTTTACCATGTCGGCAAGCATCCGGCCTTTGCGATCTTCTTCGCCGTGCCCTTCGGCATGACCGCCGACGAGCAGTTCTCGTGGCTGCGCTTTGGCGGCGGGCAGGCGCTGTGGGACGAGCTGAACGCCCAGTTCGGCATCATCGCCTTCCCGGCGGGCCAGACGGCGGCGCAGTCCTTCGGCTGGTTCCGGAATGAAATCAACTCGATGGCCGATTTCCAGGGCCTGAAGATGCGGATTCCGGGCCTGGGCGGCGAGCTCATCAAGAGGGTTGGCGGCTCGGCCGTGCTGATGCCCGCGGGCGAGATCTTCGCGGGCCTGCAGTCGGGCGCCATCGACGCGGCCGAGTTCATCGGGCCGCTGAACGACATGGCGCTCGGTTTCCACCAGGTCGCCAAGTTCTGCTATGGTCCCGGCATCCAGGAACCCGGCGGCGCCGTGCAGCTGATGGTCAACAAGGCCCGCTACGATGAACTGCCCGAAGACCTGCAACAGCTCATCCAGAGCTGCGCCGCCGAAGGCTACATCGACATGAAGGCCGAGTACGACATCCGCTCGGGCGAGGCGATGCAGGTGCTGGCGACCGAGCATGGCGTGCAGTTCATGCGCCTGTCCGAAGAGATCCTGACCGGCCTTGGCGCAGCTGCGGGGGAACTGGTGCAGGAATCGATGGATACCGGCGATGACATCACCAAGCGGGTCTGGCAGTCCTACCTGAGCTCGCGCGCGATGACGATGCGCACCCTGCGCTTCAACGAGCAGGCGTTCCTGAACGCGCGGACGCTGGACTTCCCCTTCCCTTCGGCAAGCTGACGGGGGCAAGCTGACGCGATGGCATGATCGGAACGGCCCGCAGCGGGACTGCTGCGGGCCGTTTGCGTCACAACTCGAAGGCTCCGCCGCCGCCGCCCTCGCCTTCGGGGGCGACGACCGGGGGGGGCGCGCCGGGGTCGAACGGCGCCTCGATCACGGCCGCCGGACGGAACAGGTACTGCGGCAGCCAGGTCGCGATCTGCGGGAAGGTGTAGACGGTGATCAGCATGAAGACCTGGATGATCACGAAGGGGATCGCGCCGCGGTAGATCGTGCCGGTGCTGATCGAGGCCGGGGCGACGCCGCGCAGGTAGAAGAGCGAGAATCCGAACGGCGGCGTCAGGAACGAGGTTTGCAGGTTGATCCCGATCAGCACGCCCAGCAGGATCGGATCCAGCCCCATCAGCAAGAGGACCGGCGCGGTGATCGGCACGACGATGAAGACGATCTCGAACGTGTCGAGAAAGAAGCCCAGGATGAACATGATCGCCATCACCACGATCAGCGCGCCGAGCTGGCCGCCCGGCATCCCGCTGAGCGCCCCCTGCACCAGATCGCCGCCGCCCATCCGGGTGAAGACCAGCGCAAAGGCCGTGGCGCCGAGCAGGATGATGAAGATCATCGTGGTGATCGCCATCGTCGCCTTGTTGGTCTCGATGATGGTGGTGATCAGCCGCCAGCGCAGCGCGCCGGTCATCAGGACCGCAAGCACGCCCAGCCCCACCGCGAGGATGAGCAGCGTCAGAAGCCCGAAGGCGCCGCCCAGCGCCCCGACGACGACCAGCAGCACCAGAAAGCCGATCCAGAAGCTCATCAGCCGCCGCTCCACCACCTCGCTGCGGCCCGAGCCGTCGGCCAGGTGGTGATCGGCCAGCATCTTGACCAGCATCAGGAAGATCGCACCCAGCGAGCCGACGCTGGCGCTTTCGGTCGGCGTGGCGACCCCGCCGATGATCGAGCCGAGCACCGCGATGATCAGCGTCATCGGCGGCACCAGGGCCACCACCGCGCGGCGGCCGAGGCCGCTCTTTTCTTCGGCGGTCATCACCAGCGCCGGGCAGGACAGCGGATCCATGAAGGCCTTGAAGGCGATGTAGAGCCCGTAGAGGAACGCAAGGGCCATGCCGGGGATGAAGGCCCCGGCAAAGAGGTCGCCGACCGAGATCGTGTCGGGGGCGAAGTTGCCCAGCGCCATCTGCGCCGAGGCATTGGCGCCTTGCAGGATGTCGGCCACGAAGATCAGCACGGTCGAGGGCGGAATGATCTGGCCAAGCGTGCCGGCCGCACAGATGACGCCGGTCGCGACCCGGGGATCGTAGCCCGCGCGCATCATGGCCGGCAGCGACAAAAGCCCCATCGTCACCACGGTGGCGCCGACGACCCCGGTCGAGGCGGCCAGCAGCGTGCCCACGATCACCACCGAGAACCCGAGCCGCCCCGCAGCGTGCCGAAAAGCTGGCCCATCGTGGTCAGCAGGACCTCGGCGATCTTGGATTTCTCGAGGATCACGCCCATGTAGATGAACAGCGGCACCGCGATCAGCACCGGATTGGTGATCACGCCGAAGAACCGGGTGGCGATGGAGCTGAGCAGATGCAGGTCGAACACGCCGAGCGCGGCGCCCGCCAGCGCGAAGAAGATCGACAGGCCGCCCAGCGCGAAGGCGGCGAAATAGCCGAACAGCAGGGTGACGAGGATGGCCAGGAAAAAGACCCCGGCCAGGATCTGACCGACGATTGCGCTGTCCATGCCGGCCTCCCTCAGTGACCGGAGGATTTCAGCGCGAAATCCTCCTGACCGCGAAACACCAGCAGCGAGCGCGCGATGATGGCGGCCGCCTGCACGAGGACCAGCACCACGAAGGCGATCAGCGTGCCCTTGAGGATCCAGAAGTTCGGCAGTCCGCCGGGATTGGGCGAGGCCTCATCGGCGTTCCAGGAATTGACGAACAGGGTCCAGAACGTCCAGCCGCAGAGCAGCATGAAGGGGATGAGGAAGATGATGGTCTGCACCAGATCCGCCCAGGCCCGCCGCCGGGGGGCCCATCGGGCGTAGAAGATGTCCACCCGGACAAAGCCGCCGATCACGATCGTGTAGCCCGCGCCGAGCGCGATCACCGCCGCGTGCTGCCAGACATAAAGATCCTGGAGCCAGGTGAAATTGGTATCAAGCGCATAGCGCGTGTAGACCGTGGCAAAGCAGACCAGCACCGTCCCCAGCGTCATCCACGACGCCAGCGCACCGACCAGCCGGTTCAGACCCTCGGCCGACCGGACGAAACCCTCCAGACCCATCCTTCCCCTCCCTTGCCGCCTGTCGTCCTGGATCGGGCGTATTGCCGGTAAAGGCTGCGGTTCCGTGACCGACCTTCCTGCCACCCCGACACGGCGACGCGCGGTGCGATGATGGCCGCCAGATCAGGCAAGAACGATCGCAGCATCCGGTTTCATCAACGCTAGTGCATCCGTCGCGCGCCTGTCACGACACTTTTTCCAGGGCCGCGCGGCGAATCTTCGCGCCGCGCCGCCGCACCGCCCCGCCCCGCCACAACGTGACTTGACACCGCCGCGCCGCCCGGTCTGTCTGAACGCGACGCCGTTCCGTGCGGCGCTGCCCCTGACAGCAGGTGACCGCCCGTGATCGCGATGCCACGTTTCGCCGCCATGCTCTGCCTGATCTTTGCCCCGGTCGCCGCCCAGGCGCTGAGCTGCGGCGACACCGGCCTGCACTACGAGGCCTGGAAGTCCGAAATGGCCGCCGTGGCCAGGGCCGAGGGCGTGGGCAGGCGCGGGATCGAGGCCCTGATGGCCAGTTCCTATTCGCAGCCGACGATCCGCGCGGACCGCAACCAGAGAAGCTTCCGCTACAGCCTCGACAAGTTCCTCGAGGTGCGGGGTGCGGAAACCATCATCGCCCAGGGCCGTCAGCGCAAGGCCAGGGACCCCGAATTCTACGCCGGCCTCGAGGCGCGCCATGGCGTGCCCGCGGGGGTCATCATCGCGATCCACGGGATGGAGACGGCCTTCGGCGGCTTCATGGGCGACACCAACGTGGTCTCGGCCATCGCGACGCTGACCTACGACTGCCGCCGGTCGGATTTTTTCCGGCCGCATCTGATCGGGGCCCTGCTGCTGGTGGACAAGGGCGCCATCTCGATGGACACCCTTGGCGCCCGGCACGGCGAGCTGGGCCACACCCAGTTCCTGCCCGGCAACGCGCTGCGCTACGGCGTCGACGGCAACGGCGACGGGACGGTCGATCTCTACGACATGGCCGACGCGCTCGCCTCGACCGCGAACTTCCTCGCCGAAAAGGGCTGGCAGCCCGGCAAGGGCTATCAGGAAGGCGAGCCCAATTTCGCGGTGATCCAACAGTGGAACGCCGCGACGGTCTATCAGCAGTCGATCGCGCTGATGGCCGCACGCATCGACGGCTGACCCCCGGCCGCCTCGCCGCGCGCCCCGCTCCGCGCGCGCCGGCGGGGCCGGCCATGTTTCAGCGCCAAAACAACGATGTGACTGGCATTCTCCGCCCGCTTCCGCTTGAGTGCGGCAAACCTGGCCAGACGGATTTCCCACCATGTTGCGCAGCCTTGCCCTTCTTCTTTGCCTTGCCGCCCCGGCGCTGGCCGAACCCGCGGACGACGCGCTCAAGGCGATGACCTGGGACCAGATCCTCGCCGAGGCCCGGGGCGACAGCGTGACCTGGTTCATGTGGGGCGGTTCGGACCAGATCAACCGCTATGTCTCGGACCATGTCGCGGGGATCCTGGCGCGCGATCACGGGATCACCCTGAACCGGGTCGGCATCAGCGACGCGGTCGAGGCGGTGAACATCGTGCTCGTCGAGAAGGAGGCCGGGATCACCACGGGCGGTGCGGTGGACCTGATCTGGATCAACGGCGAGAACTTCCGCTCGATGAAGCAGGCCGGCCTCGCCTTCTGCTCCTACACCGACCTTCTGCCCAACAACGCGCTGGTGAACTGGGACAATCCGGCGATCGCCAACGACTTCGGCGTGCCGGTCGACGGCTGCCAGGTGCCCTGGAACACCGTCCAGTTCGCCTTCGCCCATGACAGCGCCGTCGTCGCCGACCCGCCGCGCTCGATGCCGGCGCTGCTGGCCTGGATCAAGGCCAATCCCGGCCGCTTCACCTATCCCGCCCCGCCCGACTTCACCGGTTCGGCCTTCGTGCGCCATGTGTTCGTGCATGCGGCAGGCGGCCCCGAGGCGCTGCTCGGCCCCTTCGACCAGGCCAGGTTCGACGCGGTGGCCGCCCGGACCTGGGCCATCCTGAACGAGATCGAGCCCCACCTGTGGCGCCAAGGCCGGACCTACCCGACCACGATCATGCAGCTGAACGAGCTTTTCGCCAATGGCGAGGTGGATTTCACCTTCAACTACGACCCCTCGCAGTTCGGCCTGGCGGTGCAGGCCGGGCTCTATCCCGAAACCGTCCGCTCCTTCGGGCTGACGGACGGCACGCTCGCCAACACGAACTACACGCTGATCCCGTTCAACGCGCCGAACAAGGCGGCGGCGATGGTGGTGCAGAACCTGCTGCTTTCGGGAGAGGAGCAGTTGCACAAGGCCCGGCCCGAGGTCTGGGGCGCCTCGCCCGCGATCGAGCTGTCGCGCACCGCGCCCGAGGTGCAGGCCGGATTTGCCGCGCTGACGGGTCATCCCTCGGTGGTGCCTGCCGCCGAACTGGCGCGGGCCGCGCTGCCCGAATTGCAGGCCGACTGGCTGACCGCGATCGAGGCGGGCTGGCTGGCCGAGGTCGGCCGGTGACAGGGACGGCGGGGTGACCGGCACGGCGCGCCCCTGGCTGATGCTCGCCCCGGCCCTGCTGGTGCTGGGCGGCCTCTTTCTGAGCGCGCTGGGCCTCACCTTCCTGCGGTCCCTGCGCTACATGCCCGCCATCGGCCTGACCGAGCCGGACCTGGCCGCCTATGCCGCGATCCTGAGCTCGCCGGACTTTCTCGCCGCGCTCGGCCTGTCGCTCTGGATTGCACTCGCTTCCACGCTGATCTCGGCGGCGCTGGCCCTCGGGACGGCGCTGCTGCTGCGCCGGGGCTTTGCCGGGCGCGGCCCGCTCTTCTTCCTGATCCAGGTGAACCTGACGGTCCCGCATGTCGTGGGAGCGATCGGCATTCTTTACCTTTTCTCGCAATCGGGGTTTTTCGCGCGGCTGGCCCATGCCGGCGGGCTGATCGACCGGCCGGCCGAGTTCCCGGCCCTGACGCATGACCCTTTCGCCATCGGGATCATCCTGCTCTATGTCTGGAAGGAGGTGCCCTTCATCACCCTGATCCTGCTTGCGCGCCTGCAAGCCATCGGCACCGATCCCGAGGCGACCGCGCGCAGCCTGGGGGCCACGCGCTGGCAGGCCTTTGCGCATGTCCTGCTGCCGATGCTGATGCCCGCGCTCCTGGCCGCTTCGGCGCTGGTCTTCGCCTTCGCCTTCGGGGCCTACGAGATCCCCCTGCTGCTCGGCGCCCATGCGCCCAGGGCGCTGCCGGTCCTGGCCTGGCAAGGCTTCACCGATGTCGACCTCGCCGCCCGGGCCGAGGCGATGGCGATGGCGGTCATCATCGCGCTGGTCGGCGCGGCGATGCTGCTGGCCTGCGCCCGGCTGGCCCTGCCCGCGGCGGCCCGCGATGCGCGCTGAGCCGCTGCGCCTCGCCCTTGCGGCGGCGCTGGCGCTCTGGCTTGCCATGCCCCTGATTCCACTGGCGATCTGGTCGTTCGCCCATGGCTGGCGCTTCCCCGCCCTGCTGCCGGGCGAGCTCACGCTCGACGCCTGGACCTATGCGCTGTCACCAGCCTCGGGCGTGCTGGAAAGCCTCGGCGTCACCATCTTCATCGGGCTCGCGGTCACGCTGCTGGCCGCGCTGGTCGGGGTTCCCGCCGGGCGGGCGCTCGGGCTGCATCAATTTCGCGGCCGGGGCCTTGTCCTCATGCTGCTGCTGGCGCCCGTGATCCTGCCCGGCATTGCGGTGGCGCTGGGGCTGCATGGCGTCTTCCTGCGGCTGGGGCTGACCGGCACGGTCACCGGCGTGATCCTGGCGCATCTCATCCCCGTCCTGCCCTACATGACCCTGGTGATGGCCGCCGTCTTTGCCGGGTTCGACACCGGGGCCGAGGAGCAGGCCCGCGCGCTCGGGGCGCGCCCCGCGCAGGTCCTGTGGCATGTCACGCTGCCCGCGATCCTGCCGGGGCTGATGACCGGAGCCCTGTTCGCCTTCCTCGTCTCCTGGTCGCAATACCTGCTGACGCTCAGCATCGGCGGCGGGCGGGTGCAGACGCTGCCGCTCGTGCTTTTCACTTTTGCAACATCGGGACGGAATGACGTGACCGGGGCGGTGGCAATGATCTACATCCTGCCGGGCCTGCTGATCCTGGCGCTGACGACGCGGCGCCTGACCGGTCGCAGTCCCGTTCTGGGCCCGGGGATCGGCCCTGGGACCGACCGATGACGGCGCTCCGGCTTTCGGGACTGACCAAGGCCTGGTCGAGGACGGCCGCGCCCGTGCTGGCGGGGCTCGAACTTGCGGTCGAGCCCGGTCGCCTGACCGCGCTCGTCGGCCCCTCGGGGTCGGGCAAGACGACCGTGCTCAAGCTGGTCGCGGGCCTGCTGGCACCGGACGCGGGCGACATCCGGCTGGGCGGGCGGTCGCTTCTCGGACTGCCGCCGGAACGCCGCCGGGTCGTCATGGTGTTTCAGGCCCCGCAGCTTTTCCCGCATCTGACCGTGGCGCAGAATGTGGGCTTCGGGCTCAGGATGCGCGGTCTGCCCCCGGCCCGGATCGCGGCCCTGACCGAGGCGATGCTCGACCGGGTCCAGCTCGCCGGGTTCGGCGCGCGCCTGCCGGCCGGGCTTTCGGGCGGCCAGGCCCAGCGCGTGGCCCTGGCCCGCGCCCTCGTGCTGGAACCCGAGGTGCTGCTCCTGGACGAGCCGCTCTCCAGCCTCGACGCCTCCTTGCGCGACGAGATGCGGACGCTGATCCGCGATCTCCAGCGCGCGACGGGCGTGACGACCCTGATGGTGACGCATGACCAGACCGAGGCGGTCGTGCTGGCCGACCGGATCGCGCTGCTGCTGGACGGGCGGGTGGCGCAGCACGCCACGCCCGAGGAGATCTACCGCCGCCCCGCCTCGCTGCGCGTGGCGCGGTTCTTCGGCGGGGTGAACTTCCTGCCCGGCCATGCGGCGGACGGGGTGTTCCACAGCGCCATCGGCCCCCTGCCAATCGCGCCGGGGCAGGCCGGGGGGCCGGGCCTTCTGACCATCCGGCCCGAGGCCATCCTGCTCGGCGCCGGCCCCCTGCAGGCATCGGTCCTTGGCTGCAGCTTCCTCGGCCCGCAGACGCGGGTCACGCTCGACCTTGCCGGAACCCTGCTGCTGGCGATGGTCGCGCCCGAAGCGGCGCGGGGCCTGGTTCCCGGCCAGGTCATCGCCGCCACCCTGCCGCCCGCCGCGCTCTGGGTCATTCCCGAGACCGCCGCGCCACCGCCCGCCCCCGGCCCCTGACCCGGTTCAGCCACGGTCGCCCGCCCGGTCGCCCGAAAGCATCGCCTGCCCGCGCCCGGCGTGCTTGGCCGCGTAAAGCGCCCGGTCGGCGGCGGCCAGCACCTCGGCCGGGGACAGCGCGGCAAAGTCCGGGGATCGCACGATCCCGACGCTGGCCGAGACCTGGCACGGCGCGCCCTCGAAGCGCATCGGTTCGGACAGGCGGGTGATGATCCGTTCGGCGATCGCCGCCAGCACGTCCGGCGCCGTGCGGTCCGGCAGGATGATCACGAACTCGTCCCCGCCGATGCGGGCGACGCAATCCTCGGCCCGGACCTGGTCGTGCAACAGGCGGCCCACCTCGCCCAGCACGAAATCGCCCGCGGCATGGCCCAGCGAATCGTTCACCGCCTTGAAGAAGTCGAGGTCGATCTGCAACAGCCCGAACGGCGCCCGCGCCGTGCACAGCCGCTCGAGGAACAGGTCCGCCGCGCGCCGGTTGCGCAGGCCGGTCAGCGGATCGGTCATCGCCTCTTCCTCGGCGGCCAGCCGCGCGCCTTCGAGGCGCAGGTTCAGCCCGCGCAGTTCACGCGTCACCGCCGCATTGGCTTCGGCAAGGTAGAGCAGTTCCATCGCGAGGTCGGTGGCCGCGAAATCGGCGTCGGTCAGCCCGAATTCGCGCACCGCGGCGACCAGGTCGATCCCGAACGACAGGTTCAGAAGGATCGTCTCCCCGTCCGCAAGCCGCATCCCGAGGCCGCGCAGACCGACGCGGACCCGGCTTCGCGGCGCCAGGCGAAAGCGCTGCCCGGCCCGTTCGACGACCTCGCCCACCGTGATGGCGCCCCCGGGCGAGCGGACCTCGAACAGATCCTCGAACCGCGCGCCGACCAGCGCCGCGCCATCGAAGACCCGCCGCAGGGTCGGCCCTGCGCCGATCACCCGCCCGTCCCCCTGCAACAAAAGATGCATCGGCATGAACCGGGCCAGCCCGGCGGCAGGGATCGCGACGTCCGCACCGGTGATCCCCATGGCCGTCACCTAGCCGGCCGGCAGGGCGAGGTCGAAGCGACGCGCCTCGTTGTGGAAACTGTCCAGCACCCGCACGACGATCCGGTCCGGCGCGGCCTCGTCCGCCTCGATCAGGCACAGCGCGCCATAGTCGTCGGCCATCGCGGTCAGCATCCCGACCAGCACCCGCACCATGCCGGCCAGCCGCCAGCGGCAGCGGATCTCGAACCGGTCCGGCCCGAGTTCGCGCAACGCGATTTCCGGCAGGTCAAGGTCGGGAAGCGCCAGGCGCGCGCGGCCCGGCAACTCCTCCAGCGAGTGCAGGAAATCGGTGAAGCCGGCCCCGCCGAAGCGCAGCAGGCGCCGCACGCCTTCGTGCTCGGGGTTGGTGACCAGATAGGTTCCCATGTCTTCCCAGATCGTCTCGACCGGCCGACCCAGCAGATCCGCCGTGACCTGCGCGACGCGGTCGGCAGTGCCGGGATCATAGCGCAGCATCGGCTCGAACGTCTCGATCGTCAGCGCCGCGCGGCGGCAGACGGCCTGCCACTGCCCGGCCCCGAACGTGGCGCGCACATAGCCCTCGAGGGACCGCAGCAAAAACGCATCCATCTCCACCCCCGTCGTGGTTGCCGGAGCCATGGTAGCGGCCCCCGGTTAAGAAAGCCCGAAAGCCCGTCATGGCAGGATCAAAAGCCCGGACGGACCCGTCCCGAGCTGGTTCAGCAGCGCCGGGGTCAGCGGCGGCGGGGCCTCGCGCCAGGCGCGCAGCAGCGCCGCGACCGCGTCCGACGACAGATTGGTGCCATCGGCCTGCAATGCCGGACGCGTCAGCAGACTGCCGTCCGGGCCGAGATACAGCCCCAGCACCTCGGCATGGTCCGGCGCGTGTTCCAAAATCAGCACCGCTTCCTCGCCCGGAAGGGCCGGCAGCAGATCGGCCACCACCATCAGGCAGCCGGGCGCCCCCCCGGCCCCGGTCCGGCCGCAGGCCGCCGCCCAGTCGCGCAGCTGGAAGTCCCAGCCGCTTGCCAGCAGGGTGTCGCGCATGCCGGTCGCCGTGGCCGGCTGCACCGGCATCGCGGCCATCAGCGCCGTGACGACGGCCGGCGCCGCCAGCCCGTCGGCCGCGGCCGTCCCGGCCAGCCGGGCGGCCAGCGCCTCCTGCCCCGGCGCGGTCGCGCGCGCCTCAAGCCGGGCGAGGGCGGCGGCCCCCGGCTGCCCCCAGCGCTGCAAGGCGGCGATGTCAAGGTCGGCGACCGCCGTGTGCCCGGCCTCGAACCTGGCCAGCTGGTCCGCGGCCGCGATCCGCTCGGCATTCAAGACCGGCGACAGCCACAGCGCGGCAAGGGCGATCGCCGCAAGGGCCAGGGCGATGTTGCCCTGCCGGATGCGGCGCATCCAGCCCGACCCGCGCAGGACCGCGACCGCATAGGTCATCCCGTAGGCCAGCCCCAGCCCGGCCGCGACCGCGACGAACAGCCGCTCGGGCGTCCAGCCGTACTGCGCGACCCGCAGCCACAGCGCCCAGACCGCCAGCGCGGCCAGGATCGGCAGCACCAGCGCCAGCCCCTGGGCCGAGCGCAGCAGAACCGGGCTGCGCACCGCCGCCGCGTCGTTCTGATCGACGGCAATCGCGACCAGCGCCCCGCCCACCGCGACCAGCGTCAACAGCAAAAGCGCCGGCGACAGCGCGCCGAACAGGCCCGACAGCCCCTGAAACGGCAGCGCCAGCAGAAACACGCTCGCCACCGCCAGCACCACCGGCAACAGCAGCCGGACCAGTCGCAGGATCAGATGCGGCGACAAGAGATCGGCCAGTTCGAACAGCACCGCCATCCCGAGGCCCAGCACCGCCCCGGTGATCACCATCGGCACGATCCAGTGGGCCAGAAGCGCGCCGATGACGCCGATCCCGACGATCTGCAACACCTGGTCGGACAGGAACACCACCACCCAGACCAGTCCGGCAAAGGCCCAGGCGGCGGCAAAGCGCACCGCGATCGACCAGGCGTCCAGAAACAGCGCGCCATAGTCGCGCCAGTCGCCCCGCGCCTGCCCGATCAGGAACGGCACCGGCAGGGTGGCGACGGCAAGCGTCGCCAGCGTCAGCATGGGCTCGAGGAAGAAATCGGTCGGTTCGGCAAAGCGCAGGCTGGCCAGCCAGACCAGCAGCGCCACGACCGCGCCAAGCGCCAGCCCGCGGATCATGCTGCGCAGCAGGCCGATCGGCCCGGCCATGGCCAGCGCCGCCCCGAACCAGACGAGGACCAGCGCGACCAGCACCAGGCCGGCGCGCTCGGGCAGCAGGCCCGCCTCCATCGCCTCGAGCACGGCCCAGACCAGTGCGCCGCCCGACCCGCCCGTCGCCGCCAGCCGCCAGCGGTCCGCCATCTGCCCGGTCATCGAATCCCCCCGTGTCGGCCGCCGCCCGTCCGGCTGACCGCGCCGGGCCATAGTCCGGATTTCCCGCCCGTTGCCAAGGGCCCGCCCGCCTGCCGCCCGATCCGCCCCCATACGCCTTGCGATCGGTGTCCGCGACCCGACCGGCCGGCGGCGGCTCGGGCGGGGCGACCCCGGCTTCGAGGCGACAACGGCGCGGTCCGGGGTTTATTCCACGCCCGTCTTGCACGCCTCGCGCCTCGGGCGCAGCACCGCTTCCGCGCGCCCGCAGACCGGCCGCGCCGGCCCCGATCTAGGCCACCCGGCCGCCGGAAAGCCGCACCACCCGGTCCATCCGCGCGGCAAGCTCCAGATTGTGGGTCGCGATCAGCGCCGAAAGCCCCGTCTCGCGCACCAGCGCCATCAGGACGCCGAACACCTGGTCCGAGGTGGCCGGGTCGAGGTTCCCCGTCGGCTCGTCCGCCAGAAGCAGTTTCGGCGCATTGGCCAGCGACCGGCAGAAGGCCACCCGCTGCTGCTCGCCCCCCGACAGGGCCGCCGGGCGGTGCCCCGCCCTCGGCCCCACCCCCACGCGCTCCAGCAGGTCGCGCGCCCGTGCCTCGGCCTGGGCTTTCGTCGCCCCGTTCGCCAGTTGCGGGATCACCACATTCTCCAGCGCCGAAAACTCCGGCAGCAGGTGGTGGAACTGGTAGATGAAGCCGACCTCCCGGCGCCGCGCCTCGGTCCGCGCGCGGTCCGACAGCCCACCCATCGCGCGCCCCGCCAGCCGCACCGTGCCCGCGTCGGCCAGATCGAGCAGCCCCGCGATGTGCAGCAGCGTCGATTTTCCGGCCCCCGAGGGGGCGACCAGCGCCACCACCTCGCCCCTGGCCAACGCCAGGTCCGCGCCGCGCAGCACGATCACCTCGCCCGGCCTGCCCCGGTTGTAGCCCTTCTCGATCCCGACCAGTTCGAGCATCGGCTCATTCATAGCGCAATGCCTCGACCGGGTTCATCCGCGCCGCCCGCCGCGCCGGCAGCAGCGTGACGACGAAGGAAAGCCCCAGCGACAGCCCCACCGCCGACAGCACATCGCCCAACTCCAGCTTCGCCGGCAGGGCATAGATCCCCCGGATCGAGGGATCCCAGACCTCCGCCCCGTTCAGCCAGTTGACGAAACTCATGATCGAATCGATGTTGAGCGCGGCCAGGCAGCCCAGCGCCACCCCGGCGATGGTGCCGATCACCCCGGTGAAGGCCCCGCAGATGAAGAACACCCGCATGACCGAGCCCTCGGTCAGCCCCATCGTGCGCAGGATGCCGATGTCGCGGCCCTTGTTCTTGACCAGCATGATCAGGCCACTGACGATGTTCATCGCCGCGATCAGCACCAGCACCGAGAGGATCACGAACATCACGTTGTCCTCGATGTCGAGCGCGCGCAGGAAGGCCCCGGAACTGTCCTTCCAGGTCCACAGCAGCGCCGAAGGCCCCGCCGCGTCCAGGATCGCCGGGCCGTAATCGTCGATCCGGTCCGGCACCTCGACCATCACCTCGATCTCGTCGGCGATCCCCTCCTTGTTGAAAAAGCTCTGCGCCTCGGCGAAGGGCATGTAGATGCGGGTCATGTCGATGTCGAAGCGCCCGGCGCTGAAGATGTAGACCACCTCATAGGCATTCGTGCGCGGTGCCATGCCCATCGCCGTCCGCGTGCCCTGGGGCGAGATCACCCGCACCCGGTCGCCGATGGTGACCCCAAGCTCGCGCGCCAGGCCCGAGCCGAGCGCGATCCCCTCGCCGAACCGCGCCAGATCGCCGATCGCATCGGCCCCCACCCCCACCCGCGGGATCGTCGCCAGATCCTCGGGCCGCAGGCCGAAGACCTCGGCGCCGCTGGTGCGCTCGCCATCGGTCACGATCACCTTGCCCCGGATCAGGGGCGCGGCCCGCGTCACCCCCGGCACCGCGCGGATCGCCGCCGCCACCGCATCGGGCGCGGTGAAGCCGCGCACCAGCCGCCCGTCCGCCGCGATCTCGCCGCTGGAATGCACCGTCACATGCGCGTTGGCCCCCAGGATCGTGTCCACGAACTCGGCCCGGAAACCCTCGCGCACCGCCAGCGTCAGGATCAGCGCGAAGACCGCCAGCGTGATCCCGATCAGGCTGATCCAGGTCATCACGCTGACCCCGCCCTCGGCGCGGCGCGCGCGCAGATAGCGCCAGGCGATCATGAACTCGAAGCCCGCGAAAGGTGCCGTCGTCTGTACCATCCGCCCGCGCGTCCCCTCGGCCAAGCCATTGGCGGCGCACCATCCGCGAGGCCGCCCGAAAGGTCAAGCCGACCGCTGCCCGGCCCGGGTTTCCGCCCGCCTCGCCGGATCGCCGGGCAACGGCGGCGTGATCCGGCGCGGATGTCCCGCGCGGGCCGCAGCGGGCGGGCAAGGCCCCGGCAACATGCGGAAATGCCGGCCCGCAAGCCCGGGAGACCGGCCAAGCCAGGCCCGCCCCCGCCGCCCGAGGCCACCGGCGGTCACAGGTTGGTGACGCCGCGCCTGGCGTCGTCGGCCGCGGGTCGTCCGGTCCGCTTCGCCCGCCCGATGCGATGCCAGGCGATCCGGCGCCCTTGCCGGACCTTATCCCGACAAAAGCCGAACGCCGCCGTCAACCCTCCGACCAGGCCGGAAAAAGCCTGCCCTGCCAGCGACACCCCTCAGGGATGCCCCGCATAGATCGCGGCGATCCGGTCCGCCGCTGCCGCGGGGCTCATCGCCTCGCTGTCCCCGGTCCGGCGGCTGGTCAGCTCGACCACCCCATTGGCCAGCCCCCGCGGCCCCACCGTGATCCGCCAGGGCAGGCCGATCAGGTCCATGGTGGCGAACTTCGCCCCCGCGCGTTCGTCGCGGTCGTCGTAGAGCGGCTCCAGCCCGCGGGCCAGCAGCGCCTTCTCCAGCCCCGCGCAGGCGGCATCGGCGGCACCGTCGCCCTGCTTGAGGTTCACGATCCCGACCGGGAAGGGCGTCACCCCCTCGGGCCAGATGATGCCCTTGTCGTCATGGGAGGCCTCGATGATCGCGCCCAGAAGCCGGCTGACGCCGATGCCGTGCGACCCCATCTCGACCGGCACCCGGCCGCCCTCGGCGGTGGTGACCAGGGCCCCCATCGCCGCGGAATACTTGGTGCCGAAGTAGAAGATCTGCCCGACCTCGATGCCGCGCCCGACCTTGCGGTGGGCCTCGGGGACCTGATCGAAGACCGCCGGATCGTGGGTCTCGTCGGTGCGGGCGTACAGCGTGGTGAATTCCTTGCAGACCTCGGCCACCTGCGCGCGGTCGTCATAGTCGATGTCGCGCTGGCCGAGCTTGAGGCCGGTCACCCGGTCGTCGTAGAAGACCTCGGACTCGCCCGTCTGCGCCAGCACCAGGAATTCATGCGTGTTGTCGCCGCCGATCGGGCCACTTGCCGCGCGCATCGGGATCGCGGTCAGGCCCATGCGCTCGTAGGTGCGCAGGTAGCTGACCATGTGGCGGTTGTAGGCGTGCAGGGCTGCGTCGCGGTCCACGTCGAAGGTGTAGCCGTCCTTCATCAGGAACTCGCGGCCCCGCATCACGCCAAAGCGCGGCCGCATCTCGTCGCGGAACTTCCACTGGATGTGGTAAAGCGTCAGCGGCAGGTCCTTGTAGCTGCTCACATGGGCGCGGAAGATGTCGGTGATCATCTCCTCGTTGGTGGGGCCGTACAGCAGATCGCGGTCCTGACGGTCCCTGATCCGCAGCATTTCCTGGCCGTAATCGTCATAGCGCCCCGACTCGCGCCACAGATCGGCCGGTTGCAGGGTGGGCATCAGCAGCGGGATGTGGCCCGCGCGCTGCTGTTCCTGATCCACGATCGCCTCGATCCGGCGCAAGGCGCGCAAGCCCAGCGGCAGCCAGGAATAGATCCCCGCCGCCTGCTGCTTGATCATCCCCGCCCGCAGCATGAGGCGGTGGCTGACGATCTGGGCCTCGGCGGGGTTTTCCTTGAGGACGGGCAGGAAGTAGCGGGACAGACGCATGGGGCGGGGCCTTGTGC
>Ga0136707_1000079_pt1 | contig 16661 bp, 16 predicted proteins | sample 4C3metaG_FD_101397 | JGI IMG/M metagenome (GOLD analysis project Ga0136707, IMG submission 101397) | Freshwater bacterial and archeal communities from Indian Creek, Illinois, USA - 4C3 metaG | ecosystem: Environmental > Aquatic > Freshwater > Unclassified | place: USA: Indian Creek, Illinois...
GCATGGGCGGCAAGGCCGGTGGGCGGGCGTTGCAGCGTGGCATCGGCCAATCGGGCCAACTCCACCCCCTCCCCCTGCGCCAGTTCCAGCGCCCGGCCGGGCGAGCCTTCGGCCAGGCGGATCAGCTCCATTCGGTCCAGACGCGGCATGTCGGGCAGCCAGAGGCTGAGCGCGCGCTCCATCGCCGCATCCTCCAGGCCGAGCAGATCCAGGCGCCGGCAGCGGCTTCGGATGGTGGGCAACAGCCGACCGGGCGAAGCGGTGATGAGCAGCAGGACGGTACGCGGCGGCGGTTCCTCCAGCGTTTTCAGAATGGTATTGGCCGAGGCCGCCTCCATCGCCTCCACTTCATCCATCACGACGACGCGGTAGCCGCCCTCGGCCGGCGTGAAGTTCAGGAAGGCGCGCGCCTCGCGCGCTTCATCCACCTTGATGATGCGCCGCTTGCCGGGCTCGGCCTGCGGTTCCAGCACCATGAGGTCGGGATGGCTGGAGGCGGCGACGCGGCGGAACACCGGGTCCGTCTCGGGCAGATGCAGCGCCTCGGCGCCGGGCGGCTGGCCGGCGAGGAGCCAGCGGGCAAAGCGATAGGCCAAGGTGGCCTTGCCGATGCCGGGGGGGCCGCAGAACAGCCAGGCATGGTGCAGCCGGCCCGAGCGCGCGGCGGCGGCAAGCCCGGCCGCCGCCTGCTCATGCCCGATCAGCAGCGGATTGGCGCGCGGCGAAATCACGGCAGGCCAAGCCGGTCGCGGCAGGCGGCGATCAAGGCGGCAGTTACCTCGGCCAAGGGGGCGGCGGCATTGATGAGCACGAAGCGGCCTGGCTCCGCCGCAGCCTGGGCCAGGAAGCAATCCCTGACCCTCTGGTGAAAGGCCTGGCCGAGCAGGTCATAACGGTTGATCTCGCCGCGCCGGTTGGCGCGTTCCAGCCCAAGCTTGACCGGAAGATCGAGCAGCAGGGTCAGGTCAGGCGCCACCTGGCCCAGCGTGGCGGCGCGCAGATCGGCCCAGACCTGGCGTGGCGCCCCCTGCCCGGCCACCTGATAGGCCAGCGTGCTGTCGAAAAACCGGTCGCACACGACAAAGCTTCCAGCCGCCAGGCTGGGCTGGATGGTCTTGGCCCAATGCTCCCGCCGGGCGGCGAAGTGCAGCGCCATTTCCGCCACAGGATCCCAGCCGGAGCGGCCAAGGATAAGGCCGCGAATAGCCTCCGCCCCGGCCGATCCGCCCGGCTCGCGCGTGCGAAGGACAGAAAACCCAGACAGCGCCAGCCAGGACGTGAGATTTTTTGCCTGGGTGGTTTTTCCGGAGCCTTCGCCGCCTTCCAGCGTGATGAACTTGGGAATCAAGTCCCGCCACCGACCATGCGGCTCACCACGGCCGGGATCCGCGCCAGCACGCCCAGGCGCTCGACATCCGCGCCCGCGTAGAGCGGCAGCGTCATCGGCGGCACTCCGCGGCCCGAGACTTCCAGCCGGCCCAGCTCCTGCCCCTTCACCACCGGCGCCGGCACCGGCGCGTCATAGCGAATCCGCACCTGCAGCGTCTCTCGCCAGCCGCGCGGGACCGTGGCAACCACCTCCCGCCCGCCGATCAGCGGCACGGTGCGGCGTTCGCCCAGATGGACGGGCACTTCCTCAAGCGTGTCGGCCGCGCGGAACAGCACGACATTGTCGAATTCACGGAAGCCCCACTCGATCAGGCGCTCGGCTTCCTCGCCCCTGGCGCGCATGGTGGGCAGGCCGCCCACCACCAGGATCAGCCGCCGCTCGCCGCGCCGCACGCTTGCGGTCAGGCCAAAGCCGGCCTCCTCGGTATGGCCGGTCTTGAGGCCGTCCGCGCCGGCGACGCGGCCAAGCAAGGGGTTGCGATTCTCCTGGGTGATGTTGTTCCAGCGGAAGCTGCGCTCGCTGTAGAAGCGGTAATGTTCCGGATGATCCACGATGATGCGGCGCGCCAGCGTTGTCAGGTCCCGCCCGGTCATCCGGTGCTCGGGGTCGGGCCAGCCCGTCGCGTTGCGGAAGGTGCTGGAGGTGAGGCCGATCTGGCGGCCCAAATTCGTGATCATGTCGGCAAAGGCGCGTTCGGAGCCTGAGATATGCTCGGCGAAGACCACGCAGGCATCATTGCCGGACTGGATGATCACACCGCGCGCCAACTCCTCGACCGAGGCGGTGGTGTTGCGCTCCAGGAACATCTTGGAGCCGCCCATGCGCCAGGCGGCGTCGCTCACGTGCAATTGCTGATCCATGCGAAGGCGGCCTGCCTTCACTTCCTCGAAGACGGCATACATGGTCATCAGCTTGGACATGGAGGCGGGCGGCAGCCTCTCATCGCCCTGCTTGTTGAGCAGCGTGGCGCCGGTCTCGAAATCCACCATCAGGACCGAGCGCGCGATGGTATCCACCGGCCCGATGGGCGATTGCGCGGGCGTGGCCGGTGGGCCGGCGGGGCGCGCGGGCTGGCGTTGCGGCTGCGCGGGCTGCCGGCTTTGGGCCAGTACTGGGGGGGCAAGCCCCAGGCTGGCGGAAGCCCCGATCATGGCGCGGCGAAACATGACAATCCCCTCGGCGATGAGTTGAGCCAATACGCCGCGGCTCTATTCGACGGCAAGTCGCAGATCGGGCTGCCCCATGGCGATGGCGCGGGCCAGGGCCGCATCCGCCTGGGCGATGCTGGCGAAAGGCCCGGCGCGGACCCGCCATTGCTGCTGCCGGCCACCCGGCCCGAAGGGCTCGGCACGGCCATTGATGCGCGCGGCCTGGGCCTGGGCCAGGTCGCGCCGGAAGAAGCGCCCGGCCTCCAGCCAGATCTGGCCGGGGCTGGGTACGCCCTGGATGAGTTGTTCAGGCAGGCGTTCGGGCTCGCGGGCGGCAGGCAACGTGACCTCGGCTGCGCGGGCGCTGGCCTGGGCCTGCTGGGCGGCGGCGCGGGCGCCTTCGGGTGGGGCCAGGCTCTCGCGCTCCACCCTGCCGACCGGGGCGGTGGCGATGGGCAGCGGCGCCGCCTGGCCGGCCAAGCCCTCAATGGCCGCGCGCGAGGCATTGCCATCCAGCACGACACGGGCGCGGAACGGATCGCTGGCGCCCAGAAGCGTGGCCGCGCGGGGCGAGACGGCGATGACGCGCCCGGCCGCGCTCGGCCCGCGCTCATGCACGCGAAGCCGAATGCTGCGGCCATTATCCAGGTTGGTGACAGTGACGATGGCTGGCAATTGCAGGGTGCGATGGGCGGCAACCATGGCCTGGGCATCCCGCAATTCGCCATTGGCGGTGAGCCCCTCGGCCTGGGGCATGATGGCGGCGATTCCCGACTCGTCGAACGCGAACTCCTCCTTCGGGTAGGACCAGAGGCCGCCGGCCCGATAGGGTTCGCCCAGGAAATAGTGCGGCTGAATTTGCGGCGGGGACGCACAGCCTGCGAGGACTATAATCGCAAGGACAAAAATCCTCACGCGACACGATCCGACAATAATCCCACGGTCGTCGCGTAGAAGTTGGACGGGTTGTAGCGCCGGATGGACATGAAGTTCTGTCCGACCATGAAGGCCTGGCTATCCCCGCGGGAAAGGCCCGGGATCACAATGGCCCATTCGTTCTCGCTGCCCGGCAGAGCGCTGCCGCTGGCGCGCACCACCCCCATCCGCACCCAATCGCGCATGGGGCGCGTCTGGCGGTGATCGGCCAGACTCGTGTCGAAGCCGCTGGGCAGCAGCACCTCAAAGCCCCAGATCTCGCCTTCCCGCCAGCCGTTGCGGCCCAGGTAGTTGGCGATGGAGGCCAGCGCATCGGCCCGGCTGTCCCAGATGTCGCGCCTTCCGTCGCCGTCGAAATCCACGGCCAGGCGCTCGAAGCTGGTCGGCATGAATTGCGGATTACCCATGGCGCCGGCATGGCTGCCCCGCATCCGCTCGAAGCTGACATTGCCGGCGTCCAGGATTCGAAGCGCGGCCATCAGCTCGGCCCGGAAGAAGGCGGCGCGGCGGCCTTCCCAGGCGAGCGTCGCCAGGGCTTCGACCACGTTGAAATTTCCGGTAAAGCCGCCGTAATTCGTCTCCAGCCCCCAGATGGCGACGACAACGCGGGCACTCACCCGGAAGCGGGCCTGGATGGATTCCAGCAGGCTGCGGTTCTCGGCATAGGCGCGGCGGCCGGCATCAATCCGGGCGGCGGAGAGGCGGGCATCGCGGTATTGCGGCCAGGTCTGGGTGAATTCGGCCTGGCGGCGGTCCAGTTCCAGCACGCGGTCATTGGGGCGCAGGCCAGCCAAGGCGCGGTTGAGAGTGGCCGGGCGCACGCCGGCGCGCCGGGCCTCGGTCCGGACGTCGTCCAGGAAAGCCTCGAAGCTTCCCTGTGCACGGGCGTTGCGGACCAAGGCCGGGGAGCCCAGGAGGGCGACGAATCCGACCGGGAGGGCGCGACGCTTGAACATACGGGCTTCGTGCCATTTCCCGCCCCCCGCTGCAACGCGGAACCGCGTCGGTCCGCCATCCGATCCGCGCATGGCGTCTGGCGAGTTCGGAACGGCTCTGGTTTAATCTGGAAAACCTTGTCGAGGACAACGCCATGACCGCGCTCACCGCCCGTTTCGCGCAATATGCAGCCATGATCCGCCACGAGGACCTGCCCGCCGAGGTCGAGACCCGCACGCGCTTCCTCATTCTGGACCTGCTGGGCAACATCATCCGCGGCCGGCATGACGCCGAGAGCAGCGCCCCCCTTCTCGCCGCCGCCCGCGCCATGGGCCTCGCTCACGGCAACCACGCCGTCTTCGGCGAGGTCAGCCGCTGGTCGCCGACCGGCGCCGCGCTACTGAACGGTGCCTTCGCCCATAGCCTGGATTTTGACGACACCCATGCGGCCGGCACGCTGCACCCCGGCGCGCCCGTCATCCCCGCCGCCCTGGCCGCTGCCGAACTCACCGGCGCCTCGGGCGAGGACGTCATCGCCGCCATCGTGGCCGGCTATGAGGTGACGAACCGCCTGGCGCTCGCTTTGCCCGGAGGCGATCATTATGACCGCGGCTACCACCCGACCGCCACCTGCGGCGTCTTTGGCGGTGCGGCGGCGGCGGGCCGCGTGATGGGGCTCTCCGAGGCGCAGATCGCCGATGCGCTGGGCATCGCCCTCAGCCAATCGGCCGGCAGCCTGCAATTCCTCGCCAATGGGGCGTGGACCAAGCGCTTCCAGGTGGGCTGGGCCGCCATGGCCGGGCTTTCGGCCGCGCTGCTGGCGCGCGAGGGTTTCCGCGGTGCGGCCGAGGCGCTGGAGGGCAAGGCCGGCTTCCTGCGCGCCTATGCCCCCAACCCCAATCCGGAGCGCGCTCTCCAGGGCCTTGGCACTCAATATGAGTTGATGGAAACGGCGGTGAAGCCCTATCCCTCCTGCCGCTATGGCCATGCCAATGTGGATGCGGCCCTGGCGCTGCGGGCCGAGCATGGGCTGAAGGCCGAGGAAATCGAGAGCGTCACCATGGGCCTGCCCAATAAGGGCATGCTGCTGGTCGGCGCGCCGCTGGCCTATAAGCAGAACCCGAAGAATGTGGTGGATGGCCAGTTCAGCGGGCCTTTCGTCGTCGCTTGCGCCCTCGCCCATGGGCATTTCGGTTGGGACAGCTATCCCAAGATGGACGCGCCCGAGTTGCGCGCCCTGATGCCCAAGATCACCTGCGAGGAAGACCCCGAGATCCAGGCGGAATTCCCGGCCAACATGTCCGGCAAGCTCACCATCCGCGCCCGTGGCCAGGTGTTCACCAAGAAGGTGGTGGTGCCGAAGGGCGAGCCCTCCAACTTCCTGACCGAGGCCGAGCTTCGCGCCAAGTTCCATGGCCTGGCAGATGCCATCCTCAGCGCGGATGGCGCCAGGGCCCTGGCCGATGCGGTGGTGAACCTCGCTGGTGCGCCGGATGTGAATGCCATGATGCGCCTGGGCGCGCCGCGCATGGCCACGCGCATGGCCGGCGAATGAGTGCGCGCGTCGCCCTCGTCACCGGGGGCGCGAGAGGGATCGGCCTCGCCACCGCGCGACGCTTCCTGGAGGAGGGCTGGCAGGTGGCCGTCCTCGATGTGGACCCTGAACTGCTGGCCAGTGGCGTTGCTGCCCTGCCCTCACCCGTGCTGCCATTGCTGTGCGACGTCTCGGATGCGGCGGCGGTGGCCGGAGCCGTCGGCCAGGCAGCCACGCATTTCGGCCGGCTGGATGCGTTGGTGAACAATGCCGGCATTGCGATCTTCAAGCCGCTGCTGGAAACCTCGCTGGAGGAATGGAATCGCGTCCTCGCGGTCAATCTCACCGGACCCTTCCTGATGACCCAGGCGGCGGCGCCCATCATGGCCGAGGGCGGTGGCGGGGCCATCGTCAACATCGCCTCCATCTCGGGGCTGCGGGCCTCCACGCTGCGGGTCGCCTATGGGACCAGCAAGGCCGCGCTGATCCATCTGACCAAGCAGCAGGCGGTGGAGCTGGCAGCGCTGAACATCCGCGTGAATGCGGTAGCACCTGGCCCGGTCGAGACCGCCATGGCCAAGGCCGTGCACACGCCGGCCATCCGCGCGGATTACCACGCCGCCATGCCGTTGAACCGCTACGGGCTGGAGAGCGAATTGGCGGATGCCATATTTCATCTCTGCTCCGAGCGCTCCAGCTACATCACGGGTCAGGTCCTGGCGGTGGATGGCGGCTTCGAGGCCACCGGCATCGGCCTGACTACCCTGCGGGCCGAGCGGCGGAACCTCTGATGGAGCGCATCGCGGTCATTTCCGATATCCACGGCAATCTCATGGCGCTGGAGGCGGTGCTCTCCGACCTGGCGAGCCGGGGCGTGGATGCGACGATCAACCTGGGCGATTGCGTGGCCGGCCCGCTCTGGCCGCGCGAAACCTTTGAATTGCTGGCGGACCTCAACATCCCGACGGTGCGCGGCAATCACGACCGCTGGATCATGGACCGTCCCGACGCAGAGATGCCGCCCGCCGGCCGCTTCGCGCGCGACGCCCTGACCAAGGCCCAGCGCGCGGCACTGCATGCCCTGCCCGCCACGCTGCAACTCACGCCTGAGATCCTCGCGGTGCATGGCACGCCCAGCGATGACAGCGCCTATCTGCTGGATGAAATGACTGAGGATGACCGGATCGCGCCCGCAGGCCGGGCGCTACTGGCCGAGCGGCTGGGCGCGGCCTGTGCCTCGCCCGTGGTGCTGTGTGGCCATTCGCATCGGCAGGCGATGGTGATGGGGCCAGGGGGTACGCTGATCCTGAATCCGGGCAGCGTGGGCTGCCCCGCCTTCGCTGATTCTCCAGCGGCGGCGAAGCTGGAGCATCGCTCGCCCCATGCACGCTATGCCGTGCTGACGCGCCGGCACGGGCGCTGGGGGGCGGAGATGCTGGCGCTGGAATATGACTGGGACGCGGCGGCGCGCCGTGCCAATGAGTTGGGCTGGCCGCGCTGGGCGCGCATGCTCGCCACCGGGGGCGTGGAATGACCAGCAGGATGAAGGCGCTGTTCGCCCAGGGGAAGCCCGCGCTGGGCTGCTCGCTCATGTTCCCCTCCGCGCCCATCGTGGAAATGCTGGGCCATGCGGGCTTCGACTGGGTGCTGCTGGATTGCGAACACGGCTCGCTCTCGCTGGCCGATGTCGAACTCATGTGCATGGCGGCGGATGCGGTGGGCATCACCGCGATTGGCCGCCCCCGCAGCAATGCGGCGGCCGATATCCAGTCCATCCTCGATCGGGGCGTGGCCGGCGTGCAGATCCCCCACATCAACACGGCCGAGGATGCGCGCCGCGCGGTGGCCGCCGTGAAGTTCGGCCCTGGCGCCGGCCGCGGCATGGCAGCGGGCACCCGGCCGGATCGTTGGGGGATGGGCGCCAAGATGCCCGATTTCGCAGCACAATCAAACGCGCATACCCTGGTCTGTGTGCAACTGGAACATGAGGAGGCCATAGCCAATGCCGAGGAAATCCTGAAGGTTCCCAGCATTGACGTCTTCTTCATCGGCCCCTCCGATCTCTCGCAATCCATGGGGCATCCTGGCAACCCCAAGGCGCCGCCCGTGGCCCAGGCGATCAGCGCGACACTTGCCCGCATATGCGCGGCGGGGATGACACCGGGCATGCCTGCCACCGCCGAGACCCTACCTGACGTACTGGCCAGCGGCTGCCGCTACATCTACACTCACTTTCCGCGCGTGCTGGGTGCCGGTGCCAAGGGCTTCCTCACCGCCCGGGAATGATTGACGCGACGGGGCTTTCCGGGCGACGAGTGCGCTCACGGACAGGTGGCCGAGTGGCTGAAGGCAGCGGTCTTGAAAACCGCCGTGGGTGCAAGCCCACCGTGGGTTCGAATCCCACCCTGTCCGCCACCACCTTCTTGATTAGGTTGACAAATCGGCCCGAAAACGGCTGATTTTCAGGGGTGAAACGGATGCGCTATCATCAAAAATCTGCACGATGTAGAGAGTTTCGTGGGATAGATTTGAGATAGCGAACTCGGATTTCTTATCCCAATACCCCCCTGACCGTAGGCGCGGCCCCCCAGGGGTCCGCTTCCGATTCTCCTGCGCCCTCAATCCGCATTCGCAGATTTTCGGGCTTCTCGTGTGAGGGGATGGGCAAGCCTGGTCAGGTTCCCCCTTTCTTTGGTGAACCAGAACCCGAGCGCTCTTTGTTTCTCTTTCGGGCAGATGGACCGCGAAGCGGTCATGTCTGGTCTGCCATCCCACTTTCTTTGGAGCCACCGTCACCCTTCGCGCGAAACCGTCCGCGCCCTGGAATGGTGGGGGAGTGTAGGAAGCTCAGGGGACCCAAACGAAGTTTGGAGTGGCTGTCCATGCACCGCGCGCCCGATGGATGCGGCGCATCCGGCAGGATGGGCGACCACCTCTCGGTGCGGGCCATCAAGCGCACCGGCATCCCCCTCAACCACGTCACCGTCTGGCGCTGGCGGCACCGCTTCCTCGCGGCGGCAGCCAGCGAGAACACGCATGTTCTGTCCGGCGTCGTCGAGGCCGACGAGACATTCTTCATCCGCTCCTTCAAAGGGCACCGGGGCTGGAAGAAGGGGAATCCGCCCGAACAGCGCGCGGCGCGTCCTTCTGGATGGGGCGCGCTGCGGCGCGGCATCTCGCGGGATCAGGTTGCCGTGCTGACGGCGCTGGATACGGGGGGCGGCATCCGCGAGGCCGTGCTGCCCTCGCTGTCGGCCATCGAGGGCGAGTTGCGAAGCCGGATCGCGCCGGGCTCGGTGCTGGTGTCAGACGGGCAGAAGGCATACGTCCGCGCTGCCGTGGAAGCGGGTGCGGAGCACCGGACGGTGGTGCCGACCGGGGACCGTGCCGCTGGCGGTGAAGGCCAACCCGGTGCCTACGAGGCCGCGCCGGAAGGGGCGGCTTGGGCTGGGTCGAGTGAACGCCCACCACGAACGGCTCAAGACGCTGATCAACAGGCGGTGCCGTGGCGTGGCGACGAGGTATCTCGCCAACTACCTTGCGTGGCACCGCGCGATGGCGTGTGGAAAAGCAGGAAAACCGCTGCTGGATTTCTCGCTCGCCTAGAGCATCATCCGATCAAACGGAATCGTTTGATCGGATGATGCTCTAGCTGCAACCAATCCCGCGCCCAACACCCCACATCTACGCAAGAGTCGAACAGCGCATCCTGGAAACCGGAAATGATTCCTTCCGGTTCAAGCAGAGGAAAAAACAGCCGAAACTGAGCGGCTGAACTGGAAAGTTTTGGGCGCTGTTTGACAGCCATGAACTCGGCTGTGATCGGTCCCGCCCCCAGGATCAGGGCGGAGCGGCGGGAGAGATGAGCCAACATGGAAAACGCCCTCGACGGTTCTGCGGATGCAGCCTTCGGGAAGCCTCAGGGCGTCCCGAAGCCAGAGCCGGCGACGCGATAGGCCTCACGCGGAGGGGAGAAGATGTCGAGCACCTGGCAGCCTTCGGGGCCGGCGCGCATGGTGTGCTCAACGCCGCCCGGCGTGCGCCAGAAATCACCCTTGTTCACCTGGATTTCCTCGCCGCCCTGGATGCGTATGGCGCTGCCTTCGAGCAGGACGCCCCATTGCTCCTCCGGATGGGAATGCAACGTGCCCTCTCCGTTGGGAGCGATGGTAACGATCGAGAGCATGGCCTGTTCGCCGGGGAAGATGCGGGTGGTGACGCCCGGCGCCAATTCGCGCGCAATGCCCTGGGTGACATCGGCAAGATTGTGGAAATGCTGGGCCTGGCTCATCGGATGCTCCTTGTTGGACTCGTCAGAGCGTTACCCAGCGCGCTGCCGCTCGGCAAGCGCCCAGCCGATGGCCGCGCGGGCCAGCGCCGCCACCGTGTCCACCACCGGGAATTCCAGCGGCGGCCCGGCCGCGACACCCAGCGGGATTTCCGTGCAGCCCAGCACCACCGCCGCAGCACCGCGCGCGCGCAAATGCCGCGCCACCTCGGCCAGGGGCGCATAGGCCTCGGCCACGCGATTGGCCTTCACCAGCCCCACCGCGGGCATGAGGTGGCTTTGCATCATCGCGTCATCCGGCGTCAGGCACTCGATCCCCATGCGCTCCTGGTAGAGCCGCATGGCGAGTGTGGCCGTCGTGCCCATCAGGCCGATCGGACCCGCGGCCACGCCTTGCCGGCGCAAATCGACGCTGGCGGCATCCACGATGTGCAGGATGGGCAGGCTGGTGGCGGCCTGCATCTGCGCGAACCAGCCATGGGCGGTGTTGCACGGGATGGCGATGGCGCCGCACCCCGCCGCCTCCAGCCCGCGAATGCCACGCAGCAAGGCGGGCAGCGGATCGGGGCCGCCATGGTTGCGCGCGGCCGTGCGGTCCGGCACGCGCGGATCGGACCAGAGGATGGCGGGGATGTGGTCCTGGTCGCGCTCGGCCGGGGTTTCGAGCGTCAGGGCGCGCATGAACGCCGCCGAGGCCAGCGGCCCCATTCCCCCCAGGACACCCAGCATGCGCATCGCCATTCCCCGTCGCGTGACAAGCTGGTTTTCGGCCCGCGCGCGGCCGCTGTCGAGTGAGGATGCTTGTGACTTGCGCCGGGCGGCGCGAAACTCGCCCCCGAACGAGGAGGCGGCCCATGCAAAACCCCTATGACCGCCACGCGGAGTCGCTCGGCCATGTGGTCGAGTTGCAGCATGTGAACATCCGGGTGCCGGACCAGATCGCCGCCACCAATTTCTACATCAGCGGGCTGGGGTTGACGCGCGATCCATATCTGATGACGGGCACCGACAACATGTGGGCCAATGTTGGCATCAGCCAGTTCCACTTGCCGGGCGGCGCGCCGCAAGTATTGCGCGGCACCACGGCGCTGGTGCTGCCGGACCGCGAGGCGCTGCTGTGGCGGCTGGCCAGGCAGCGCAAGGCGCTGGCCGGCACGCGCTTCGACTTCCGCGAGACCGAGAACGCGGTGGAAACCACCTGCCCCTGGGGCAACCGCATCCGCGTGCATGCGCCCGATGCACAGCGCTTCGGCCGCATCACCCTCGGCATGCCCTATGTGGAATTCGACGTGCCGCCCGGCAGCACGCCCGGCATCGCGCGCTTCTACCGGGAGATCCTCCAGGCGCCGGCACAGGCCGCCGATGGCGTGGCGCGCGTGCTCGTCGCCCATGCACAATATCTGGTGTTCCGCGAGACGGATGCGCCCCAGCCGGAATATGACGGCCACCATATCCAGATCACGCTGGCCGATTTCGGCGGGCCGCATGCGCGCCTGGCCGAGCGCGGGCTGATCAGCGAGGAGAGCAACCCCTGGCAATACCGCTTCCTCGACCTGGTGGACCCCGATGGCGGTGCCGCGCTGTTCCGCGTGGAGCATGAGGTGCGGAGCATGACGCACCCGCTCTACGCGCGGCCTCTGGTGAACCGCAACGCCGCCATCAACAACCGCAACTACATGCCGGGCCACGAAGCCTGGCCCTTCGCGATGCCACCCGAAGCGGAGTGAGGCGCCTCAGGGCCTCAAAGGCTGGCCTTCCTGGACATCCATGTAGTTGGAGGCAGAGGAAGCACGGGCCAGCAGCGCCCTCAGCGCCGGGTTCCTGGCGCCGTCACTCGCGGTGAGCGCATCCATCGGGCAGAAGAATTCATGCGCGTGGGCGGTCTGCGTCGCCATGAAGCCGCGGAAATGACTGGGCTTGAGCGCGAAGAGCACACGCGCATCCCGCACCGGCAGAACAAGATCGGCGCGCGGCTCGGTCTTGAGCATGCGGATCAGCCGCCAGCGGGGGATGTTGTTGCCCGGCATGCCCGGCAACAGCAACCACTCCACGGGGCATACGGCCAGCAATGACCCGGTGCTGGGCGCGAAGCGGGAGCGCTTGTCGAGAAGGTTCTGATAGCTGCTGCAGGCCTCGATGCAGAGAATGTCCACATAGGGTTCGGCGGCCTTGGTGCTGAAATGAAGATACAGGCCGTCAGGCAGGGTCTTGAGGCGATCAGCGCCCGGAAATTTCAGATAGGGCTGAGTGACCTTCCGTTCGAGGTCAGGCCGGGCACGCAGCCAAGTTCCCGGCTGCTTGAAGGAGGGCTCAAGTCCAGGCGGTCGCTGCGGCCAGGTGCCGAGGCTTTGCCGCACCTGCTGATCGAGCCTCTCCTCCTGTATGCGCCCTGCGGCTACAACCATGACAACGTCTCCTGGGAAAAAACACAACCTAAGGGAGAGAAATGCTTTTTCGTCGCACCGCGCAAGGAAAATTAACCTTCTTTTCGGAAAATTTTAATCTTTTTTCATTTCCAGGCATTTTTTGCAGGAATATAATGCAATATCTCTTTTTCGAATCAACACGTTATACGTTGCTGCTAAGGTGATTTTTTGAGTGGCCGCGTGCCGAAATCAGTACCATGCGGTATCAGGTAATTTAGGAATTCGCTCCGCACTGCCGTCAGGGCCTCTCGGGCTCCAATGCGGCCAGGGAGCAAATCCGCGCCAGGGCGAGCGAAAGCGCTCGACCATGTCCATAAAAAGATATCCGGCATTGCGCGAGGCAGCGCGCAGCCTTCACATCAAAGCGGAACAGCGCCGTGCCGCGCAGGCCCCAGCCCTTGCCGCATCCTGCAAGAACTGCGCGTCCCGAATGCGCTGTCGGCGCCATTCGCCGCCGCATTGGCGAGCCCAACTGGCGGCCGGGCTGGAGGCTTGGTTCGGCTGGGCCGCGGCGGCCCAGCCGAAAACGGGGCTGACGGCCAGCAAATGGCGGCGGGTGATGCCCGGCCACGACGCTCCTCCAGCCAGCCTCTGAGGGACTGGATCCAGGGGAGGCGTGCCGCCTCGCTGACCAAAGAAAGTAGGCTGCGCGAGAAGGCCCAACCTATTCCGAAACAACGCGGGCGATGGCGAGGAAATCCTCGGCCACCAGGCTGGCGCCGCCCACCAGCGCACCATCCACCTCCGGCAGGGCCAGGATTTCGGCCGCGTTGGAAGGCTTGACCGAGCCGCCATAGAGCAGCCGAGTGGTTCGCGCCGCGGGGCCGAAGCGCTCCACCAGGGCGGTTCGCATGGTGGCATGCACGGCGGCGATATCGCGCTCGGTCGGCGTCCGCCCGGTGCCGATCGCCCAGACGGGCTCATAGGCGATAACGCCGCCGGCCGTGATGAAGCCATAGGGGATGGAGCCGCCCAATTGCCGCTCCACCACCGAATCGGCCAGGCCCGAGAGGCGCTCGGCCTCCGTCTCGCCCACGCAGATGATGGGAACCAGGCCAGCGATCAGCGCCGCCTCGGTCTTGGCGAGGATGGCCGCGTCATTCTCGCCGTGATGGGTGCGGCGCTCGGAATGGCCGAGGATGACATGGGTCGCGCCCACATCGCGCAGCATCGCGGCGCTGATATCGCCCGTATGGGCGCCGTGATGGGCCGCGTGGCAATCCTGCGCGCCCACGGCGACGCGGCTGCCCAGCATCAGCGTCGCCACTGCGTGGATGTGCACAAAAGGCGGGCAGACCAGCAGGTCCACGCTGTCCATCCCCCCGCGCAGCGCCTCGGCCAGCCGCGCGGCATCGCGCTGGTTGCCGTTCATCTTCCAATTGCCGACTATGAGCGGCCTAATCCCCGGGGTCATGGCTTTGCCCTTATTTATGTGGAGTTATTGGACAGAAGGCGGTGGCGTTTGGCAACCGCACGGCAAACCGCTATTCGCCTATCCATGATCACCGCAATGCGCCGGCTGGCCGGCACCTGGTTCGCCAAGCTCCTCTTCGTCCTGCTCATCCTCTCCTTCGCCGTGTGGGGGATCGAGGACATGCTGCGCAATATCTGGCGCGACACGGCCGTTGCCCGCGTCGGCGATGAGGCGATCGAGGTCGAGGAAGGCCAGGAGGCCGCCCGGCGGGAGTTCCAGCGCATCCAGCGCCAGCTCCAGGGCTCCGTGGAACTGGATGCCCGCATCCGCCGCGCCGTGGCCGAGCAGGCGCTGGAAGGGCTGGTGCTCGACCGCGTGCTGCGCCAGGAACAGGTCCGCATGCGGATCGTGGTGCCCGATGACGTGGTGCGCGACTATATTTTCCAGATCCCCGGCTTCGCCGGCCTGGATGGCCGCTTCTCGCGCGAGATGTTCAACAATTTCCTCCGCAGCAACGAGATGACCGAGGCGCGTTTCCTCGATCTTCTCCGCACCGATCTGGGCCGTCAGCAACTCTCCGGCGCCGTGCGCGCCGGCGCCGCCGCCCCTGAGGCGCTGGCCCTCCGCATGCTGGCCTGGAGCATGGAGCGCCGCAGCGCCACCCTGGTGGAACTCCCCTTCGCCGATGCACCCGAGCCCGAGGCTCCGACCGAGGCGCAACTCGCCCGCTACCACGAGAACAACGCCCGGCATTTCTCCACGCCGGAATACCGCGACGTGGCGCTGGCCACCCTCAACGCCGCCCTCCTGATGGCCGAGGTCGAGGTGAGCGAGCGCGACATCGAGGATGCCTACGCCGCCAACCGCGCCCGCTATGAGACACCCGAGAAGCGCGAGGTCTTCCAGGCGCTGATGCAGGATGAGGCGGCGGCCCGGGCCATCGCCACGGCCTGGCAGGCCAATGCCGATTTCGCGGCGATTGAGGCGGCGGCACGCGCGGCGGGCGGGCTGGCCACGCCGCTCGGCCTCTCCACCCGCGCCGACCTGCCCCTGCCCGCGCTGGCCGATGCCGCCTTCGCCCTGGCCCCCGGCGCCGTCTCTGCCCCGGTGCGGACGGCCTTTGGCTGGCATGTGCTGCGTGTGGGCCAGGTCGAGGCTGGTGCCCGGCGCGGCCTGGATGAGGTCCGCGGCGAACTCCGCGCCGAGATCCAGGCCGAACGCGCGGCCGACCTCGCCTTTGAGCGGGTGAACCGCGTCGAGGATGCGCTGGCCGGTGGCGCGAGCCTGTCCGAGGCCGCGCGCCGCTACTCGCTCGGCTATGTCGAGGCGCGGCTGGATGCCGCGGGCCGCGCGCCGGATGGCACGCAGGTCGCGCTGCCCATCGCCAACGCCGTCCGCCCCGCCGTGCTGCGCGCCATCTTCGCCGCCGAGCGCGGCGCCGCACCCCGCCTGCAGGAAGGTGAGTGGGGCTTCATCGCGCTCGATCTGCGCGATGTGACGCCCCCTGCCCTTCGCCCGCTGGATACGGTGCGCGAGCAGGTGGTGGCAGGCTTCCTCGCCGCCGCCCGCCGCCGCTGGCAAGAGGAGCGCGCAGCCGCCCTGCTGGCCGCGACCCGCACCGGCCAAACTCTGGCCGCCGCCGCCGAGGCGGCACAGATTGCCGCCGAGGAACTCGGCCCCTTCGGGCGCGAAGCAGGTGGCGGCAATCCCATGCCGCGGGACCTGCTGGCCCCGGTCTTCGAACTGGCACCGAACGCATCCACCATGATCGAGCGCGGGCAATCCTTCGCCGTGATGCAATTGCTGAGCGTGACGCCTGCCGATCTCTCGGCCCAGACCGCCGCCCTGGCCACGCTGCGCGGCGAAACCAGCCAGGCCATGGCCGAGGATTTCGAGGCGCAATACCAGGCGGCCCTGCGCGCCCGCGCCAATGTGCGGATCAACCCGCGCCTGGTTGATCAGATGGCGGGCAATTGAGATGAGCGGCTTCGCCGAATTCCGCGCGGGCTTCGCCGCCGGCCTGTCGCAACTCATCTGGCGCGAGCGCGTGGCGGATCTCGAAACGCCGGTCGGTAGCTTCCTGAAGCTGGCGCATGGGCAGCCGCATTCCTTCCTGCTGGAGAGCGTGGAGGGCGGCGCGGCACGTGGCCGCTTCTCCGCGATCGGCATGGCACCGGACCTGATCTGGCGCTGCCGGGCGGGCCAGGCCGAATGCAACACACAGGCGCTGGCCGCCCCGCATGCCTTCGTGCCCGAAGCCATGCCGCCGCTCCAGGCGCTGGCCGCACGTATTGCCGGCATCCGCATGGCCTTGCCGCCCGGCCTGCCACCCATCTGCGCCGGCCTGTTCGGCTATCTCGGCTACGACATGGTGCGCGAGATGGAGCGCCTCCCGGCCACCAACCCCGATGTGCTGGGCATCCCCGAGGCGGTCATGATTCGCCCGACCCTCGTCGCCGTCTTCGACCATGTGCGCGATGCGCTGACGCTGGTGACGCCCGTCTGGGCCGATTGCGGCCTGGATGCCGAGGCCGCCTGGGCGCTGGCACAATCCCGCCTGGATGAGGCGGAAGCCGCGCTGGACCGCCC
>Ga0136707_1000081_pt1 | contig 16614 bp, 12 predicted proteins | sample 4C3metaG_FD_101397 | JGI IMG/M metagenome (GOLD analysis project Ga0136707, IMG submission 101397) | Freshwater bacterial and archeal communities from Indian Creek, Illinois, USA - 4C3 metaG | ecosystem: Environmental > Aquatic > Freshwater > Unclassified | place: USA: Indian Creek, Illinois...
GGTCATCGCCACGGCCGAGCAGCGCTTCTTCGCCATCGCCTTTTGCGCCGGGGCGGCGGCGGCAATGCTGCTGTTCCGCCTGGGTGCCTGGGGGCTGATGGCCGCGGCCCGCGCGCTGCGCGGCATTCGCCGCCCGGCTTGGCGGCTGGGGCTGGCCAATCTGCACCGGCCCGGTGCACCCACGCCGATCATGCTGGTGGCGCTTGGCCTGGGGTTGACCACGCTCGCCGCCATCGCGCAGATCCAGGGCAATCTGAGTGCGGCCATCGGCAACGAAATGCCCGCCCGGGCCCCGAATTTCTTCTTCATAGACATCCAGCCCGACCAAGTGGCCCGCTTCGACAGCCTCGCCCGAGAAACCCCTGGCGTGGACGAGGTGCGCCGCGTGCCAAGCCTGCGCGCCCGCATCGCGGCCGTGAACGGCACGCCGGCCGATCAGGTGCGGACAACGCCCGAGACCGCCTGGGCGCTGCGCGGCGATCGTGGCCTGACCTATTCCGCCCGCATGCCCGAGGGCACGCGCCTCACCGAGGGTGCCTGGTGGGCCGCCGATTATGACGGCCCAACCCTGGTTTCCTTCGACGCCAACCTCGCGCGCGGCTGGGGCATCGGCCTGGGCGACACCATCACCGTCAACGTGCTGGGGCGTGAAATGGACCTGACCATCGCGAACCTTCGCAATGTGGAATGGCGCTCGCTGGGGATGAATTTCACGCTGATCGCCTCGCCCGGACTGCTTTCCTCCGCGCCACATACCCATATCGCGACGGTGCGCGGCGATCCCGCTCAGGACCAGAATCTGCTGCGCCGGATCACGGATGCCCTGCCCAATGTCTCAGGCATTCGCGTGCGTGAGGCGCTGGAGCAGGTGGGCGTGCTGCTGGGCCGGATTGGCACGGCTCTGACGGCTGTGGGCTCACTCACCCTCATGGCCGGGGCGCTGGTGCTGGCAGGGGCCGTGGCCGCCGGGCAACAGCGCCGGATCCGCGAGGCCGTTCTGCTCAAGACGGTGGGCGCCACGCGGGGGCAGATCCTGCGGGCCTTCCTGGTCGAGTTCGGCGTGCTGGGCGTCTTTGCCGGATTGCTGGCCGCACTCGCCGGCACCGCGGCGGCCTGGGGCGTGGTGGTTGGCATCATGCGGCAGGAATGGGTCTTCCTGCCAGGCACGCTGGCGCTGACGGTGCTCGGCTGCATGGTCCTGGTGCTGGCCTTTGGCTATGCCGGCACGGCCATGGCGCTGCGTGTCAGGCCTGCGCCGCTGCTGCGGAATGAGTGATTTCGGGCCCCGCACTTCCGATTACCGTTGAATCGGATTACAGACGTTCAATATGATATCCACACGGGCTCTCGCCCAGGCTTCGGCCTTTTTGGAGGATTAGACACCATGGCTTTGCAACCCGAATCGCGCTGGACGCAGCCCGTCCAAGGCTGGGGCCGCACCGCGGGTGTGGACGCCGCGGCGATTGACGCCGGCCTGCGCACCTACATGCTCCGCGTCTATAACTGGATGGCGTCCGGTCTTCTGCTGACGGCGATCGTCGCCTATGCCGTCGCCTCCGTTCCCGCCGTGTCCGAGCTGTTCTTCTCCGTTGTCCGCACGCCGCGTGGCCTCGCCACCGCCCCGACCATCCTGGGCTATGTGGCGATGTTCGCGCCGCTGGCCTTCGTCCTGGCACTCTCCTTCGGCATCAACCGGATGAGCAAGGCCACGGTGCAGGCGCTGTTCTGGGCCTTCTGCGCCGTGATGGGCGCCAGCATGGCGAATATCTTCGTCATCTACACGGGCGCTTCCATCGCCAGCACCTTCTTCATCACCTCGGCCACCTTCGCCTCGATGAGCCTGATCGGCTACACGACGAAGCGGGACCTGACGAAGATGGGCAGCTTCATGCTGATGGGCCTGATCGGCATCATCCTCGCCTCGGTGGTCAACATCTTCCTGGCCTCCTCGGCGCTGGCCTTCGCCATCTCGGTCCTGGGCGTGATCATCTTCTGCGGTCTCACCGCCTATGACACGCAGCGGATCAAGAATGACTACATCGAGCACTCCTACGCCGAAGGCACGGATGAGGCTGGAAAGCGCAGCGTGATGGACGCGCTGGGCCTCTACCTGAACTTCATCAACCTGTTCCAGTTGCTGCTGTCCTTCATGGGCAACCGCAACCAAGGCTGATCCGGCAAAAAGCCGATACGACACGAGACCCGGCGGAGCGATCCGCCGGGTTTTTGTTGTGCCCCCAGCTCAGTCCCGCGTGCAGGGCAGCACCTTGTAGCCGGCGGCTTCAATAGCCTCGATCGCGCTGGCGCGCTTCAGTGCGGTCTCAGCGCTGACCAGACCTAAGGCCAGGTCAACCCGGACGCGCGCATGGATATCACGGGCCTGGATCGCTTTGGTCACGGCCTGCGCGCATTGCCCGCAGGACAAGCCGGTGACCTTCATCTCAAGCACGGGCATCGGCTTTTCCCTCCATATGGTCGAGGATCGGGCATTCCGGCCGCGCATTGCCCTGGCAGGACTGCGCCAGGTGGCGCAACGAATCCGCCACCGCCCGCAGCGAGCGCGCCTTCTCCTCAAGAGCATCAACGTGGCCGAGGGCAATTCGCCGCACCTCGGAACTCTGTCGTCCGTCATTTTGCCAGAGGGCGAGCAGTCGCTTCACCTCGGAGAGCGGAAAGGCCAGGTCCCGCGCGTGGCGGATGAACCGCAGGATCGCCACATTCTGCTCGGTATAGGAGCGGTAGTTGTTGGCCCGCCGAAGCGGTGTGACGAGGCCAAGCGTTTCGTAATGCCGGATCATCTTGGCACTCACGCCGCTCGCTGCGGCTGCTTCGCCTATGTTCATGTGTGTTTCTCCCTCGCATGTCCTGCCGGGCGCCAACGCGCCAGCAACAGGGCATTTCCAAGCACCGAGACGGAGGAGGCCGCCATGGCCGCCCCCGCCAGTGCAGGTGACAAGCCGCCCATGGCCGCCAGCGGCAGCCCGGCGACGTTATAGGCAAAGGCCCAGAACAGGTTCTGGCGGACCTTCCGCCGCGTCCGCCGCATCAACTCCAGCGCCTGCGGCACCAGCGCCGGGTCCCCGCGCAACAGGGTGATGCCCGCCGCCGCCATCGCCGCATCCGTGCCCGTTCCCATCGCGATGCCCAGATCGGCGGCGGCCAGGGCCGGCGCGTCATTCACGCCATCGCCCACCATGGCCACGCGCTCGCCCGCTTGCTGCCAGGTGGCGATGCGGGCGGATTTATCGGCGGGCAGCAGCGCCGCCTCTACCTCGGCCAGCCCCAGCCGCGCGCCAAGCGCGCCAGCCGCGGCCTGGCTATCGCCCGAGAGGACCACGACGCGCAGCCCCATCTCCTTCAGCGCCGCGACGGCCGCGGCCGAGCCGGGTTTCACCGCATCCTCGAAGGCGAGTAGCGCCAGGATGCGCCGATCCTCGAGCAGCCAGGCGAGCGTCCGCCCCTGGGCGGATTCGGCGGCTGCCGCGTCAGTCAGCGCGGCATCGGGCACGGCGCCCGATTCGGCCAGGAGGCGCGGCGAGCCCAGGCTGAGCCGGCGGCCCCCCACCTCCCCCTGCACGCCGCGCCCCGGCAGGGCGCGAAAGGCGGCAACGGGCGGGGGCGGCGCGCCATGCGCGGCGAGAACGGCTCGCGCCAGCGGATGCTCGCTGCCGGCCTGCAAGGCGGCGGCGAGGCGCAGGGCACCAGGCTCGACCTCTCGCAGGGCGGCGAGCACCGGCTTGCCCTCGGTCAGCGTGCCGGTCTTGTCGAAGGCGACCAGCGTGATGCCGGCCGCGCGCTCGATCGCCTCGGCATCGCGCACCAGGATGCCGGCGCGGGCCGCCGCCCCCGTGCCCGCCATGATGGCGGTCGGTGTAGCGAGGCCCAGCGCGCAAGGGCAGGCAATGACGAGCACGGCGACCGCATGCATCAGCGCCGCCTCCATGCCTGCGCCCGCCAGCAGCCATCCGGCGAGGCTCAGCAGCGCGATGACAATCACCACCGGCACGAAAATGGCGGAAACCCGATCCACCAGCTTCTGGATCGGCGCGCGGCTCGCCTGCGCCGCCGAGACCAGCGCGGCCACGCGGGCCAGCACCGTCTCCTCGCCCACGGCGGTGACGCGCATGACGAGGCGCCCATCCAGCACCACCGTGCCGGTCGAGAGGGCGGAGCCGGGCGCCTTGGCCACGGCCTGGCTCTCGCCGGTCAGCGCGCTTTCATCGAGTCCCGCCTCGCCTTCCATCACCACGCCATCGGCCGGCACGCGCTCGCCCGGGCGGATCACCACGATGTCCTGCAACTTCAGCAGCGCGGCCGGAACCTCGCGCTCCTGCCCGGCATCGAGCCGCATGGCGGTGCGCGGCTTGAGGTCCAGCAGCGCCCGGATGGCGCCCGCCGTCGCGTGCTTGGCGCGGGCTTCCAGATGCTTGCCCAGCAGCACGAAGAAGATGATGAGGGCGGAGGCTTCGAAATAAAGATGATGGTGCCCCGCCACCCATTGCCAGACCGAAAGCGCATAGGCCGCCGTGGTGCCCAGCGCCACCAGCAGGTCCATATTGCCGGTGCGGGCCCGCAAGGCGCCCAGTGCGCCGCGATAGAAGCGCGCGCCGAACACGAATTGCAGCGGAGTTGCAAGTGCCAGTTGCCACCAGGCGCCGGGCATCCAGTCCCGCCCCAGGCCCATGCCCAGCATGCCAACCAGGAAGGGCGCGGCCAGCAAGCCGGCCAGCGCCAGTTCCAGCGTGGCGCGCGGGAAGCGCTGCCCGGTCGCGCTGGAGGCAAGGCCATAGCCAGCGCGTTCCAGGGCCACTTCCAGCGATTCGAGAGTGGTGCCCGCCAGCACCTGCAAGGTGGCGCGCTCGGAGGCTTGGTTCACCGCCACAGCCAGCACGCCGGGCACCGCCTGCAAGGCGCGCTCCACCCGCGCGATGCAGGAGGCGCAGCTCATTCCCGTGATCTCCAACTCCATCACCTGCTCGCGCAGGCCATAGCCGGCGCCACGCAGGGCGGCATCGAGGGCGGGCAGGCTGGCGGTGCCGGTCACCTCGGCCATCTCGCTGGCGAGGTTCACCTGCACGCTGGCAACACCCGGCACAGCCTCCAGCGCGCGGCTCACGCGGCCGGCGCAGGACGCGCAACTCATGCCGGAGACCGGGAGGGAGAAATGCGACAGGGGTGCGTGGCGATCCATCATGATTCCCAGGTGGCGCCTGCCATCGTGGCAGGGTCAAGGGGCTGGCACCTTGCGCTGGCGCAAACTGCTGCGCACATCACGCTGATGCGCATCGCCCTGCTCCTCTCCCTCCTGGCTCTCTCTCCCGTCACGGCCCAGGCCCAGAACGCCGCCGAACCAGCCGGGTTCCGGATCGTGAACCGGACCGGCACGGATGCGACCCAGTTTTTCGCGGTCCGCAGCCCGCGTGGCGGCCAGGGGGATTGGGGCGGCAACCTGCTGCGCCCCGACCGCCCGCTGACGGAAGGCGGTGGCTTCCGCGTGAATCCAGCCGCCGATGCCGGTTGCCGCTTCGACCTGCGCCTGGTGCTGACTGACGGGCGGGAGGCCGTGCTGCGGGACCAGGATATCTGCGTGAATCGCAACATTGACCTCGCCAGTGCCGCGCGGCCGGCCACGCCCGCCACCCCCCGCCCGCTGCCCATGGCCGCGCCAGCCAGCCGCGAGACGCCGCTGGCCCAGCCCAACCCGCAGGCGCGGCAGGTCTCCACCGGCACCGGCTTCCTGATCGCGGATGGCCGGGTGATGACGAACCAGCACGTCATCGCCGGCTGCAACCGCGTGATCCTGCGCACCCCGGCTGGCGCCTGGCTCGCCTCCACCGGCTATCTGCGCGCTGATGCCGATATTGACCTGGCCGTGCTGAATGTGCCGGGCCTGGTGGGTCCACCCCTGGCCTTCCGGACCGGCCCTGCCGTGCGGCGTGGCGAGGGCGTGGTGGCCTATGGCTTCCCGCTGGCCGGGCTGCTCAGCTCCGATCCCAAGCTGACGCGAGGCGAGGTGAATGGCCTGCGCGGCATCGGCGACAATCCCAACCAGTACCAGATCAGCGCCGAGGTGCAGCCAGGCAATTCGGGCGGGCCGCTGGTGGACATGCAGGGGCATATCGTGGGCGTCGTCGTCTCCAAGCTGAACGCGCAGGCGGTGAGCCGCCGCACGGGCGATATCGCGCAGAATGTGAACTTCGCCGTCCAGGGCCAGGCGGCGCTGGCCTTCGCCCGGCGTTCGGGCGTGGAGCCGCGCGTGGCGCAAAGCAGCGGCCCCGACCGCAACACCGCCGATGTCGGTGAGATCACCCACCGCAGCACGCTCTTCATCCGCTGCGAGAAGTGACGCCAGGCCGTCATGGGCCGCCCCCTCGCGGAGTTGCGCGGCCTTGGCTAGTCTGCCACCAACCACGAGGGAGACTCCCGCATGCAACGCCGTGTCCTGCTAGCCGCGCCCGCTTTGGCCGCGCCGCTGATCCCCGTGCAGGCGCAAGCCCAGGCCGCGCGCATGATCACCGAGGAATTCATGGTGCCCGCCAGCGATCCCGGCATCGAGATCTTCGTCCGCAACAAGCGGCCCGAGAGCATGACGAGCTTCACGCCCGGCCGCACCCTCATCATGGTCCATGGCGCGACCTATCCGGCGCATACGACGTTTGACCTGCCCCTGGGCGGCCTGTCCTGGATGGATTACATCGCCGGGCGCGGCTTTGACGTGTGGTGCATGGATATTCGCGGCTATGGCCGCAGCACGCGCCCGGCCGAGATGTCGCAGCCGCCCGAGGCCAATCCGCCCCTGGTGCGGGGCGAGACGGCGGTGGCCGATATCCGCAGCGTTTCCAACTTCGTGCGTGGCCGGCGCAACATCCCCAGATGCGTGCATCTGGGCTATTCCTGGGGCACGGCGCTCATGGGCCGCTTCGCCGCCGAGAATCAGGCCGCGGTGGAGCGCCTGGTGCTCCACGCGCCGCTCTGGAACCGGCAGACGCCCTCGCTCCTGGATCCGGGCGGAACGATCGGCGCCTATCGCTTCGTGACGCAGGAGCAGGCGCGCGCCCGGCGTGGCGCCGGCGTGCCGGAGGCCGCGCGCGCAGGCCTCGTTCCCCCCGGCTGGTTCGAGCATTGGGCCGGCGTGACCTGGGCGACCGACCCGGAGGGGCTGCGCCGCAACCCGCCCGCCCTGCGTGCGCCCAATGGCGTCATCGCGGATGGGCGCGAATATTGGGGCGCGGGCCGCCCCTTCTACGACCCGGCGAGGATCACCGCGCCCGCCCTGCTGGTGCTGGCCGAATGGGACCAGGAAACGCCGCCCTACATGGCGCAGACGCTGTTCCCGCTGATGACCGCCTCATCCGGCAAGCGCCTCGTCATCCTGGGCGAGGGCACGCACGGCATGTGGATGGAACGCAATCGGGGCGCGCTGTTCCAGGCCGTCCAAGTCTTTCTTGAGGAGGCCGCAGCTTGAGCACGTCCGATCGTGGAGGGGCGGAGCCCCGGAGCGTGAATCGGCCGCAGCCGAACGGGTTTCCGGCCAACCCCACCATCTGCTTCGCCCATGTGGCCTATCGCTGCGCCGAGCGCTTCGCGGCACGCGGCGCGCCCTTCCCGCATTTCGAGGTGCGGAGCGTGGACGAACTCCAGGCCCGCATCGCGCAGGCCGATGTGCTGGTGGTCAGCGGCTTCTGGCGCAACACCCTGCCCGCGCTGACGCCGCGCCTGAAATTCGTGCAGTCGCTCTCCGCCGGGACGGATCAGTATGACCGGCCGACCTTCAAGCGGCATGGCATCGCGCTGGCCTCGGCGGCGGGCGGCAATGCGGCGGCGGTGAGCGAGCATGCGGTCAGCCTCATGCTCGGCATCACGCGGAAGCTGTTCATCGCGCGCGATGACCAGCACAGGAAATTCTGGTCCGGCATGAAGGGCGATTTCACCCAGCGCGAGGATGAGCTGAACGGCAAGACCGCGGTCGTCATCGGCATGGGCGCCATCGGCAAGCGGGTGATCCGCGTGCTCAAGGCGCTGGATATGACGGTGATCGGCGTCCGCGCCAATCCGGCCGCGGGGGCCGAGGGCGCCGATGAGGTGCATTCCACGGCCAGCCTGCCGCACATCCTGCCGCGCGCGGATTTCGTCGTGCTGGTCTGCCCCCTGACGGCCGAGACGACGGGGCTGATCAACGGCGCCGCACTCGCCGCCATGAAGCCCAGCGCCTATCTGATCAACTGCGCGCGCGGCAAGGTGGCCGATGAGGAAGCGCTGATCGCCGCCCTGCAAGGCGGCACGATCCGCGGCGCCGGCCTCGATGTGATGGCGACCGAGCCGCTGCCCCCCGAATCGCCGCTCTGGACGCTGCCCAACGCCTTCCTCACGCCACACACGGCGGGCGAGACCTGCGCCTATGAGGATAACGTGCTGGACCTGATGATGGAGAATATCGCGCGCCTCCAGGCAGGGCGCGAAGACCTCGTGAACCGGATCGTCTGAATGATCATCCCCTCCCCCGCTGGCTCTGGTGCGCCGAGAGCGGCCTGCGGGAGGGGGTGCATCTCATCATCCGGGGGGATCGCATGGCGGATATTGCCGGACGGGCTGCTGATGCCCGGCCTGACCCGGAGCCATGCGATGTTCGCGAGTGATCAGGAAATCGCCATGCTGCGCGATGCGGCGGGGGTTCGCATGAAACAGGATCGCCTCATCGCGGCGCCGCCTCGCGCGCGGGTGCCGCGCCGGCGCGAAGTGGTTCGGCCTTCCGGGGCGCGGGTACATTGAACATGACGACTGATGCGACCATTGCGGCCATCCGCGCCGATGCGGGTTATCTGCGCGCCTGCGAGACGATGCGCGCCGAACATGAGCGCACCGTGCAGGACATCATCACCCTGACCGAAATCCCCTCGCCGCCCTTCGCCGAGGAGAGGCGCGCCGCCGCCTACCTGGAGATGCTGCGCGCCCATGGGCTGGAAGAAGTCCAGCAGGATGAAGTCGGCAATGTGATGGGGCTGCGGCGCGGCTTCGGCAATGGCGACATGATCGTCGTGGCGGCGCATCTGGATACGGTGTTTCCCGCCGGCACGGATGTGCGCGTGCGCCGTGAGGGCACCAGGCTCTTTGCCCCCGGCGTGGGGGATGACACGCGCAGCCTGGCGGTCAACCTGGCCTTCCTGCGCGCCATGGATGCGGCGGGGCTTCGCACCCGGCATGACATCCTGTTCGTCGGCGATGTCGGCGAGGAGGGGCTGGGCGATTTGCGCGGCACCCGCCACCTTTTCGCGCATCACCCCAAGCGCGAACGCATCCGCGGCTTCCTCACCGTGGACAGCCCCGATGTGGATCGCATCGTGACAGGCGGCATCGGCTCCCGCCGCTACCGGGTGACGTTCCGCGGGCCGGGCGGGCACAGCTATGCCGCCTTCGGTCTGGTGAACCCGATGTATGCGATGGCGCAGGCCGCGCAGCACCTGGCCGCCATCAAGGTCCCGCGCGAGCCGGTAACGACGCATTGCGTGAGCGTGGTGGCCGGCGGCACCTCGATCAACGCCATCCCCGAGAGGGTGACGATGGAGGTGGATCTCCGTTCCGCCAGCGCGGTCCAGTTGGCACGGCTGGAGAAGCAGTTCCTCGAAGGCGTCCAGGCCGCCGTGAACGCCGAGAACGCCGCACGCCAGGGCGAGATCGTGGCCGAGTTGGTGCCCGTGGGGGATCGCCCGGCGGGCCATACGCCCAATGGCTCGCCCATTGCGCGGCTGGCTTCCGCCGCCGTCGCGGCCGAGGGCTATGCGCCCAGCTTCGAATGGTCCTCCACCGATGCCAATATTCCGATGAGCCTGGGCATCCCGGCGCTTCGCATCGGCTCGGGCGGCACGGGCGGGCGGGCGCATTCGCTGGAGGAATGGATTGACGTGGAGATCGAGGCCTCGCTGCGTGGCATGCGCGCGAGCCTGGCCACCATCCTCGCCATCGCTGAAATGGAGCTTGCATGATGCTGCGCCGAAGCCTGCTCGTCGCCGGAATCGCAACGCCCGCCCTGGCCCAGGCCGAATGGCGGCCCAACCGGCCCATCACCTTCATCCTGCCCTTCGCCGCCGGCTCCGGCACGGATGCGGTGGCGCGCGTGCTGGCGCAGATGCTGGGCGCCGAGCTTGGCGTGAACATCACGGTGGATAACCGGGCCGGCGCCAATGGCACCATCGCGGCGGCGGCGGCGATGCGCGCGCCCCCTGACGGGCACACGCTGTTCGTGACCACCAACACGACGCATGGCGCGAATTCCTGGCTGCTGAAGCGGCTCGATTACGACCCCATCGCGGATTTCACGCCGATCTCGCGCCTGGGCCAATATGTCTTCTGGCTGACGGTCGGCGCCGAAGTGCCTGCGCGCAACTTCCAGGAATTCATCGCCCTGGCGCGCGCGCGGCCCGGGCAGATCAGCTACGCCTCGGGGAATGGCACGGGCATCGTGGCGGGGGCGACCATCGCGCGCCTGGCGGGCGTGGAGATGCTGCATGTGCCCTATCGCTCCACGCCGCCCGCGCTGACCGACGTGCTGGCCGGGCGCGTCACCTCCATCGTCGTGGACCTGACCCCCACGCAGGGCCATGTGCGGGATGGGCGGCTGCGCGCGCTGGGGCAGACCAACAAGCGCCGCTCGGCCCTCATCCCGGATGTGCCGACGCTGGATGAGCAGGGGCTGACGGGGTTTGACCTGCAAAGCTTCGCCGCCCTGTTCGGCCCGGCCCGCATGCCGCCGGAGGTGGTGGGCACGCTGTCGGCGGCCATGCTGCGGATCGGCGCGCGCCCGGAATACCGCGCCCGCATGGCGGATCTCGGCTTTGACGGCTTCGTCTCCACGCCGCAGGAACTGAACCGCTTCGTGGTGGAGCAGATCGCCGCCTGGGGCGAGATGATCCGCGGCGCCGGGATAGAGCCGGAATAGAATGCCGCGCAGGCGCCGCAAAACCGGCTTCCGGGGCCGCCTGGCGCTCGGCCTCCTGGCCGTGCTGCTGGCCCTGCCGCTGGGCGTCTACGGCCTGGTGCGATGGACGCTTCCCTCGGAGGCGACCGATTTGCGGATCGAGGGGCTGGCCGCCCCCGTCCGCATCACGCTGGACGAGGCCGGCATCCCGCGCATCCAGGCGGTCAATGAGCGCGATGCCGCCATCGCCATGGGCTACCTCCATGCGCGGGACCGGCTGTTCCAGATGGAGATGATGCGGCGCGGGGCGGAGGGCCGCCTCGCGGAAGTGGCGGGCAGCGCTGCTCTCCGCATGGACCGATTCAGCCGCACGCTCGGCCTCAGGCAGCGGGCCGAGGCGGATTTTGCCGCACTCGACGCCGAGACGCGCGGCCTGCTGGAAGCCTATGCCCAGGGCGTGAATGCCCGCATCAGGGAACGCGGGCGCTTCGCCGCGCCGGAATTCCTGGCACTGGGCACGCCCGAGCCGTGGCAGCCGCAGCATTCCCTCCTTTGGGCCAAGGTGATGGGGCTTTGGCTTTCCGGGAATTGGCGCACCGAGCTTGAGCGCGCGCGCCTGGCCGCCATCCTGCCGCCCGAGCGCCTGTGGGATCTTTGGCCGGCCGATCGCAGCGCGGGCCGGGCGGATATGGCGGCGCTGCCGGGGCTGGAGCGGCTGTCGGCCGAAATCCCGGACCCGCTGCACCTCGCGCGCGTCATCGCCGCGCTGCCGGTGTTTGGCGAGGACGCCCCCCTGCCCGCCTCGGCCTCCAATGCCTGGGCGGTGGCCGGCTGGCGCAGCGCCTCGGGCGTGCCGCTGCTCGCCGCCGATCCGCATCTGGGATACGGCGCGCCGGTGCTCTGGTATCTGGCGCGGGTGGAACTGGCCGATGGGCGAATGCTGGCCGGGGCCACCGCGCCCGGCACGCCGCTGATGATCATCGGCCGCAATGCCGATCTCGCCTGGGGCTTCACCACCACGCATTCCGACACGCAGGATGTCTTCGTCGAGACGGTCGATGCCGTGCGCCACACCCGCAGCGAGGTCATCCAGTTGCGCGGCGGAGAACCCGTCACGCTTATCGTGCGCGAAACCGCGAATGGCCCGGTGATTTCCGACCTCGATGAGAGGCAGCGCCAGGATGGCCGCCTGCTCAGCGTCCGCATGGCCAATCTGGAGCCGAATGACAGCACGGCCAGCGGCTTCATCGCGCTCAACCGCGCCCGCAACATCACCGAGGCGCGGGCGGCGGCGGCGCTGATCTCCTCGCCGCCGCAAAACCTGATGGTGGCGGATCGCGCGGGTGGCCTCGCCATGTATCTCACCGGCCGCACGCCGATCCGCGCCACCGGCGATGGCAGCCTGCCCCTGCCGGGCGACCAGCCCTGGCGGGGCTTCGTGCCCTTCGACGACTTGCCGCATCTTGAGAACCCCGCAAGCGGCGTCCTCGTCAACGCCAATAACCGCGTGAGCCAAGAGGGGCATCCCACCCATCTCTCGCGGGAGTGGTATGCGGATTGGCGCTTCCGACGCATCCATCAGCGTCTGGCCGCGCAGGAAGTGCATGGCCCGGCGGAATTCGCCGCGATCCAGATGGATGCCGTCTCACTGCTGGCACGCGAGGCGCTGCCCTTCGTGAACAGCCTGCCGCGCGGCACGGGCGCGCTCGGCCAGGCGCAGGCATTGCTGGCGGACTGGGATGGCGAGATGCGCGCGGACCTGCCGCAACCGCTGATCTGGAACGCCTTCGCCCGCCGCATGCCGGCCCTGGCGCTGCGCCAGGCGCGCATCCCCGAGGCACGGGGCAGCGCCGAGTTCCTGCGTTTCCTGCTGACCGCGCCCGAGGCCGGATGGTGGTGTGGCGGTGACTGCCGGGCGATGGCGGCGCTGGCACTTGCGGAATCGGTGGCGGAACTGGGCGCGCGCCACGGCGCCGATCCGGCAAGCTGGCGCTGGGGCCAGGCCCATCAGGCACGGTTCGAGCACCCGCTGCTGCGCTTCATTCCCGGCGTGAATCGGCTCACCGGCCTCAGTGCCCCGGTGGGGGGCGATGGCGAGACGGTGCAGCGGCAAGGCTTGCGCGGCGGCGGGGCCGAGCCCTTCCAGGCCCTGCACGGCGCGGGGCTGCGCTTCGTGGCCGATCTGGGGGCCGCGGATACCAGCTTTGCCATCATCGGCACCGGCCAGTCGGGCCATCCGCTCTCGCGCCATTGGGGAAATCTGTTGGAATCCTGGCGGGTTGGCGGGATGCAGCGGCTCGGGCGGGAGGCCGCTCAGGTCACCGCCACGATCCGCCTGGCACCGTAGCGCGCATGCTGCAACCTGTCCTGTTGGGGCTGCTGGCCGCCTTTGTCGGCTTTGCCTCCTCCTTCGCGGTGGTGCTGGCGGGGTTTGCCGCCATGGGCGCTTCGCCCGAGCAGGCGGCGTCAGGGCTGATCATGCTCTGCGTGCTGATGGGCGTGCTGGGGGCCGGCTTCTCGATCATCTGGCGCATGCCCGTCTCGATTGCCTGGTCCACGCCGGGCGCCGCCCTGCTGGTCACGACGGGGATGCCCGTGGGCGGCTTCCCTGCGGCGGCCGGCGCCTTTCTCGCGGCCTCGCTGCTGCTGGTGGTGGCCGGGCTGTGGCGGCCCTTCGCCCGCGCGGTGGAGCGCATCCCGCCACCCATCGCGGCGGCCATGCTGGCGGGCGTGCTGCTGGATTTGTGCCTGGCCCCGGTGCGTGCGGTGGGCGCCCTGCCCTGGCTCGCCCTGCCGGTCGTGCTGGCCTGGGCGGTGACGCTGCGGCTGAACCGGCTTTGGGCGGTGCCGGTTGCCGTGGCGGTGGCCGTGGCCGCCCTGCTGCTGGGGCCAGGGCTGCCCGGCGCCGGGGTATGGGAGCAGCCGCGCCTGGTCTGGGTCACGCCCAGCTTTGAATGGGGGGCAATGGCGGGCATCGCGCTGCCGCTTTTCCTGGTGACGATGGCCTCGCAGAACCTGCCCGGCTACGCGGTGTTGCAGGCCAATGGCTACAAGCCGGAGATGCGCTCCGTTTTCCTGGCCACGGGCGGGGGCAGCTTCCTGGGCGCGTTCTTCTGCGGGCAATTGGTCAATCTGGCCGCCATTACCGCCGCCCTTTGCGCCGGGCCGGAAGCCCACCCCGACCCGAAGCGCCGCTGGGTGGCCGGCCTGGTGGCGAGCCTTGGCTATCTGGGCTTTGCCCTGGTGGCGGGTGTGGCGGCGAGCGTGGTGGCTGCCGCGCCGCCGCTCCTGATCCAGGCCGTGGCGGGGCTGGCGCTGCTGGGGTCGCTGGCCGGCGCGCTGACCGCCGCCATGTCCTCAGAGGCGCTGCGCCTGCCCGCCATCGTCACCTTCGTGGTGGCCGCATCCGGCCTCAGCGTGGCCGGCATTGGCGCGGCCTTTTGGGCGCTGCTGGCCGGTGCCGCCCTGATGTGGCTGCTGGAGCACGCTGCGTCCACACGAAAGCGTAGCCTGAGTTGACGAGGCGGTTGGCGCATTCGGCGGGGCTGACGAGGTCGAGGATGGCGCCCCAGAGGCTGGCGGAGCCGATCCGGAACATCCCTACCATGCCTCTCCGGCTGCGCCAGCATTGGCCGCGTGATCCAAGCCAAACAGCCGCCGGCAAAACCGGGGCGGTTCACAATCCGATGAATGGGCCACCCGGCGCGCCCGCCGCATGACGCTGGAAACCATCGGCATCGTGAGCGACAATGCCACCGTCAGCCCGGCCGCCATGGCCGGATGACGCGGCGGCCCAGCCCGCCAAGAAGCGCCGGTCCTGCACCACTCGGTCGGACATGATCGCGGAACCTCTGCCGTGGAAGGCATAAAAAGGATATGCTGTATGGCTACTGATATTGCGGAGCAGACTCCGGTCACACTGAACGACGATGCGGAGCGCCTCGCGGCATTTTTAGCCGGACAACCGCAGCACGGGCTGTCATCAACGATCCTGAACGATGCTCGGGTGCAGCCGATGCGTGGCGTTTCCGGGGGAGTTTGTCTCGGCAGCGAATGGGATGCCTTGAGGCAGCAGAGAGGATGGAAACCCGCCGATAGCTTTGATGACTGCCCCGGGGAAGATACCATCATCGAGGGGGAATATATCTATGGTGGACCAATGGGCCACCTCCATTTTGGCCACGTCATGGCAGAGTTTGTCCACCGTATCGTGCCCAGCCTGCAACGGTTTGGTTCGGGGCGCTTCCTCTTCGTTGCTCGCGAAGGCGCACGCACTGGCTTCGCGCAGCAGCCGCATTGGTTCCAGGACATATTGGGCTTCTTGGGCCTGGGCGCCCATAACACCCTGATCGTCAACGCGGCGTGCCGCGTTGAGCGTCTGCGCATCTGCCAGCAGGGCTCATGTCTCGGGGGGCCTTCCGAAAAATCCTACCTCGACCTTCTCCAGGCTTTCTCTGAGCACCGGCTCGCCGAGCTGGGTCACAGCAGCTGGAACAAACACGCCAAGGTCTATGTGTCGCGCTCCCGCGTGCCGCATGGCGGGAATTTTCTGGGTGAGCGATACATGGAGAAGCTGCTGCACCAGCGCGGCTTCCATATCCTGTATCCTGAAACCGTCCCCTTCGTTCAACAAATCTGGACCTATGCCCATGCCCAGCAACTGATCTTCTGCGAAGGGTCGGCCGCGCATGGGTGTGAGTTGCTCGGAACCCGGTCGTTGAACGAAGTCCTCCTGATAGGAAAACGCGAGCTTGGCACCTACACAAGGGTGCTCGCTCCCCGCAGCAAAAAATTTCACGCGCAGAAAGGGCATCGCCTGCTCGGATCACTCGTGCGCAACGCCAACGGCTCGGTGGTGATTCATCGGGCAATTCATCTGTTCGACGTCCCGCATCTTCTGTCCGACCTGCGAGAAAAGATGTTCGCCGACCTCGAACCCCTGTTTGACGCGGCAGCCTACGAAGCCACAGTGAAGGAAGATCTCTACTCGTACATGGCGTATTGCCTGCAGCGGCCACGGGCGGGAGTGGCGTCTCCAACCGAAATCGCTGATTTCCTAATGGAATTCGATCGCGCTCCGCTTTGAGACGCGATTTTGAGCGGAGAAGTGGCCTGGGGAGTTCGGACAGGCCGGTCAGTGGATTTCTTGTGACGCGCTCCCTTGAACCGGCGCTCCATCCACCGGCGCGATCCGAGTTTGCAGCGATGAGGCGTGAGCGCCGTTCAAGCGACGGTTGACGGGCGGGGGAGCAGCGCGGCCCTCATTTGTGGACCGCAAATCTCGTCGCCCGGAGCGCCAGGTTTTCGGTGGGATGATGGCTCCGGCGGTAGGATTCGAACCTACGACCAACGGATTAACAGTCCGCTGCGCTACCGCTGCGCCACGCCGGAACATCATGGTCGGGGAACTAGCAGGGCATCGGCCGAAGCGCAACCGCCCCTTCCACACCTTGGCGTGGCAGGAGACGATCCGCCTTGCCTATCGGAAGGCCGCATGCCGGCATGCGGCTCAGGCAGCGGGGGGAGCAAAGGCCCATGCGATGCGGCCGTGGCGCGGCGCTCATCGCGTGCAAGGTCTGATACCAAATCTCGCGGATCGTGACCGATCCGCCCTCAGACGCCGGCGCGCGCATCCGCGCGCTTGGCTTCGCCGCATAAGCGGCGGGCCGCAGTCGCGGCCTCGGCCCGCGGCGCGGGCCGCA
>Ga0136707_1000082_pt1 | contig 16591 bp, 14 predicted proteins | sample 4C3metaG_FD_101397 | JGI IMG/M metagenome (GOLD analysis project Ga0136707, IMG submission 101397) | Freshwater bacterial and archeal communities from Indian Creek, Illinois, USA - 4C3 metaG | ecosystem: Environmental > Aquatic > Freshwater > Unclassified | place: USA: Indian Creek, Illinois...
CGCGTCGATTCCGAATCAGCCGGCATGGGATCTGATGGGAAACTGTGCCCGTCCCGGCGGTGAAAGCCGGATCCGCGCCCCGAAACCGGCCGGGCCCCGCCGAAAGTTCCGCCCGGCCGGGCGCCGCGGCGCGCGCGGGGCGGAAATTTCCGGCCGGGCGCCGCCTTGATCTGAATTCCGGCGGGACCACAACATCTTGTGATCGCGGGCGCGAATTCTGTCTACTGCTTGGTTTCGCTCTGGTCCAAGGGCCCACAAGATGCTGCTTTGCGGCACGAGGTGGAACAAGATATCGGCGAAACGCCAAAGATTTCCATTGATTCCCATGTTCTCCCATGGCATCCCTGTTGCACGGAAGATGACTGGGCAGTGAAAGCAGGGGCGGCTCCAAGACCCCGAACAGGCGCAAGGCAGTTTCATACAGGCAGCCCATTCATCGCCGATCAGATCCGGCGCGCGAGCGAGCAGACATCTCCCCCAGGTGGCGCGCGCAGCTGGACGCCCAGCGATGGGACAGTGGCGGATCGGGTGGTGGCAGCAACCCGGTCCGCCCCTTTTCATTTCAAGGGTTTGTGAGGCGATATTGGGGTGGAACCTTAAGAGGCCGAAGGGTGGCAGAGGCATTCAGGGGCGAATTCTACCAAAGGGTGGATGCCAAGGGTCGGGTCTCGATCCCGGCCGCCTTCCGCCGCATCCTCGAGGCTGACGATCCCCAGCCCGCCGACCCGCCCCGCCCGCGCGTCTACATGATCTATGGCGGCGCGAACCGCAATTTCGTCGAATGCTACACCAAGGCCGGCGCCGATGCGCTGGCCGAGGAGATCCGCCGGATGGACGAAGGCTCGGACGCGCGCGAGCAGGTGGAATTCGACCTTCTGGCCTGTTCGGTGATGGTCGAGGTCGAGCCCGACGGCCGCATCGTCCTGCCCCCCCGGGTGCGCGAGAAGATCGGTCTCGCGGGGGCCGATTTCGCCGGCGACGATGCCGCCTTCCAGGGCCGGGCCAACCGCTTCCGCCTTTATCGCAGGGACACCTACGAGGCCGCCGTCGCGCAGCGCCCGAATGCCGGCCTCGACGCGCTCGCCCTGCTTGGCCGCGCCAAGAAGGAGCGCGGAATGTGATGCTGCCCCGCGACGTATCGGCCGCGCGCGAGCCCCACATCCCGGTCCTGCTGCACCCGCTTCTGGCCGCCGTCGCCCCCGTCCGGGGGCTCTGGCTGGACGGGACCCTCGGGGCGGGGGGCTACGCCCGCGCGCTGCTGGAGGCCGGGGCCGACCGCGTGATCGGCCTTGACCGCGACCCCCTCGCCCTCGAGATGGCCGCCGCCTGGGCCGCGCCCTATGGCGACCGGCTGCGGCTGGTCCGGGGGACCTTCTCGACCCTCGACCGTCTCGCCGGCGCGCCGCTCGACGGCGTCGTCCTCGACCTCGGCGTCTCGTCGATGCAGCTTGACGTGGCCGAACGCGGCTTTTCCTTCCAGAAGGACGGCCCGCTCGACATGCGGATGAGCCAGCAGGGCCCCGACGCCGCCGATCTGGTGAACACCGCCTCGGAGGCCGAGCTTGCCGACATCCTCTATCACTACGGCGAGGAACGCGCCTCGCGCCGGATCGCCCGCGCCATCCTGGCCGCCCGCGCCACCGAGCCGATCATCACCACCGCCCGCCTGGCGGGGATCGTCGCGAAATGCCTGCCGCGCCCCAAACCGGGGCAAAGCCACCCCGCGACCCGCAGCTTCCAGGCGATCCGCATCGCGGTGAACGCCGAATTCACCGAGCTTGCCGAAGGCCTCGCCGCCGCCGAACGCGCGCTGAAACCGGGCGGCCGCATTGCCGTGGTCACCTTCCACAGCCTCGAGGACCGCATCGTCAAGCGCTTCTTCCAGCTCGCCTCCGGGCACGAGGCGAACGCCAACCGCCATGCCCCGGCCCGAGGCGACACCGCCGCGCGCTTCGACCTCGTCACCCGGCGCGCCATCGCCCCCGATGCGGCGGAACTTGGCGCCAATCCCCGCGCGCGGTCGGCCAAGCTGCGCGTCGCCCGCCGCACCGCGGCCCTGCCCCGGCCCCTCGACCCCGAGGCGCTGGGCGTGCCGCAGATCCCGAAAGGCCGCCGCTGATGCGCCCCTTGCTGACCGTGCTGTCCTTTCTCGGTCTCATCGCGCTCGGCTTCTGGGCCTACCGCGAGAACTATGCGACGCAGGCCGCCCTGCAGGAGGTGGAATCGCTGCAACGCCAGATCGTCGGCCTGCGCGAGGCCCTGTCCGTCCACCGCGCCGAATGGGCCTATCTGAACCGCCCCGACCGCCTGCGCGCGCTCGCCGCGGTCAATTTCGACCGCCTCGGCCTGATGCCGATGGAGCCGGGCCAGTTCGGCAACCCGGGCGAGGTCGCCTACCCCCGGACCGGCTTTCCCGAGATCAGCCTGCCCGTCGACATCCGGGGCGATGCCGCCGCCGAGGAGGAGCTCTAGCCATGCGCACCCCGCTGCGCCCGCTCGCCCGCATCCTGCAGGCCCGCGAGGACGGGCTGAACCCCGACGCGATCGAGCGGGAGAACCTTCGCCTGCGGCACGAGGCGATGCGCGAGCGCGGCCGCGTCCGGGCCGAGATGCGGCTGATGATCCTGTGCGGCTGCTTTGTCCTGGCCTTCGGCACGATCGGCGCGCGCATGGGCCTGCTGGCCGCGACCGAGCCCGTGGAACCCCGCGCCTCGGCCCCGGGGGCCGAGATCATCTCGCAACGGGCCGAGATCACCGACCGCAACGGCCGCATCCTGGCCACGAACATGACCACCCATGCGCTGTACGCGCATCCCAGGGTCATGGTCGATCCCGCCGGCACGGCCGCCCGGCTGGCCGCGATCTTCCCCGACCTCGACGCCGCCGCCCTGGAACGCCGCTTCACCGACGGACGCAGCTTCGTGTGGATCCGCCGGGTCCTGGCGCCCGAACAGATGCAGGCCGTGCACGAGATCGGCGATCCCGGCCTGCTTTTCGGCCCGCGCGAGATGCGGCTCTACCCGAACGGCACGCTGGCCGCGCATGTCCTTGGCGGCTCGACCTTCGGGGCCGAGGGCGTCCACTCGGCCGAGATCGTCGGCTCGGCCGGGATCGAGAAGGCGCTCGACGCGCGCCTGCGCGACCCCGCCCGGGCCGGCACGCCCCTGGCCCTTTCGATCGACCTGACGTTGCAGGCCACGGTCGAGGAGGTACTCGGGTCCGGCATGAACATGCTCAACGCCCGGGGGGCCGCCGCGATCCTGATGGATGTGCGCACCGGCGAGATCCTGGCGCTGGCGTCGCTGCCGACCTTCGATCCGAACGACCGGCCCAACCCGCTGGCCGACCCGACCGCCTATCCCGGCGACAGCCCGCTCTTCAACCGCGCCGTCCAGGGGGTCTACGAGCTTGGCTCGACCTTCAAGATCTTCGCCACCGCCCAGGCGCTGGAGCTCGGCCTGCTCGGGCCCGACAGCATGGTCGACGCCAACGCGCCGCTGATCTGGGGCAGGCACCGCATCGGCGAGTTCGAGAACAAGAATTTCGGGCCCCTGCTGTCGGTCACCGACGTGATCGCGAAATCCTCGAACGTCGGCACGGCGCATATCGCCCTGATGATCGGCTCGCTGCGCCAGCAGGCGTTCCTGCGCTCGCTGGGCTTTTTCGACGCCACCCCGGTCGAGCTGATCGAGGCGCCCGGCGCCCGCCCGCTGATCCCCCGGCGCTGGCCCGAGATCGTGACCATCACCGCCTCCTACGGCCACGGGTTGTCGGCCAGCCCGCTGCACCTCGCCGCCGCCTATGCGGCCATCGCCAACGGCGGGGTCATGGTGAAACCCACGCTGCTGCGGCGCGACGGCCCGACCACCGGCGTGCGGGTGATGAGCGAGCGCACCGCGGTGGATTCGGTGCAGATGCTGCGCCGGGTGGTCACCGACGGCACCGCCTCGCTGGCCGAGGTGCCGGGCTACGAGGTTGGGGGCAAGACCGGCACCGCCGACAAGCCCAAGCGCACCGGCGGCTATTATGACGACAAGGTGATCAACACCTTCGCCGCGGTGTTTCCGGCCTCGAACCCGCAATATGTGCTGGTCGTGACGCTGGACGAACCGATGGACACCACGCTGTCGCAGCCGCGCCGCTCGGCGGGCTGGACGGCGGTGCCGGTCGCGGCCGAGATCATCCGCCGCAGCGCCCCGCTCATGGGGCTGCGGCCGAAGCTTGAACCGCCGGCGGTGGATGGGGTAACTGCGGCCAGCAACTGACCCCGAAAAGGTGGGACCAAGGCGATGACGGCGCGCGAGACCAGGCTATCCGACCTCGGGCTGACCGGCAGGGCCGGCCGCGACCCGGTGCTCGCGGGCCTGACCGCCGACAGCCGGGCGGTGCGTCCGGGCATGCTTTTTGCCGCCCTGCCGGGCACGGCCACCCATGGCGCCGGCTTCATCCCGGCCGCGGTCGGGCAGGGCGCCGTCGCCATCCTGACCGACGCGGCCGGCGCGCGGCTTGCCGAGGCGGCGCTGGCCGGGACCGCCATCGCCCTGGTCGTCGCCGAAGACCCGCGCGCGGCGCTGGCCTGTGCCGCCGCCCTCTGGTTCGGACCGCAGCCCGGGACCATGGTCGCGGTCACCGGCACCAACGGCAAGACCAGCGTCGCGACCTTCACCCGGCAGATCTGGGCCGCGCTCGGCCATGCCGCGATCAACATCGGCACCACCGGCATCGAGGGCGCCTGGGCCGCGCCGTCCAGCCACACCACGCCGGATGCGGTAACGCTGCAGAAACTCCTGGCCGCCGCCGCGCAGGGCGGGGTGACCCATGCGGCGATGGAGGCGTCCTCCCACGGTCTCGACCAGCGCCGCCTCGACGGCGTGCGGCTGAAGGCGGCGGGCTTCACCAACCTCACGCAGGATCACCTCGACTATCACGGCACGATGGCGGCCTATTTCGCCGCCAAGGCCCGGCTCTTCACCGCCGTTCTGCCCGAGGATGGCGTGGCGGTGATCAACCTCGACGGCGCGGGCGGCGGCGACATGGCGGAACTCGCGCTCGCGCGCGGGCTGCGGGTCCTGACCCTGGGCAAGGGTCCGGGGGCGGATCTGCGCATCGCCGCGACCCGGCCCGACGCCACCGGGCAGGAGGTGCGCTATCTCTGGCAGGGCCGGGCCTTCCAGACCCGCCTGGCGCTGATCGGCGCCTTCCAGGCCGAGAATGTCGCCGTGGCCGCCGGCCTTGCCATCGCCGCGGGCGACGCGCCCGAGGCGGTTCTGGCCACCCTGGCCCGGCTGACCGGGGTGCGCGGCCGGATGCAGCTTGCCGCCACCCGGCGCAACGGGGCGGCGGTCTATGTCGATTATGCCCACACCTCCGACGCGATCGAGACCGCGCTTCGCGCGCTGCGCCCGCATGTGCTGGGTCGGATCGTGATCGTCTTCGGCGCCGGCGGCGACCGCGACCGGACCAAGCGCCCGCTGATGGGCGCCGCCGCGCGCGCGCATGCCGATGTCCTTTACGTCACCGACGACAACCCCCGCACCGAGGACCCCGCCCTGATCCGCGCCGCGATCCTTGCCGCCTGCCCCGAGGCCAACGAGGTCGGCGACCGCGCCGAGGCGATCCTGCGCGCGGTCGATGCGCTGGGGCCCGGCGACGCGCTGCTGATCGCCGGCAAGGGCCATGAAAGCGGGCAGATCATCGGCACCGACATCTACCCGTTCGACGATGTGGAACAGGCCAGCGTGGCGGTGGCCGCCCTTGATGGAGTGATCCGATGACCGCACTGGCGCATCTGTCGCCTCCCCTCCCCCCCGTGGGGGGAGGCAAGCGCCCGCCCCTGACCGGCGGGCCGTTTGCCGCAGGAGCGCAGCCATGACCCTGTGGACCGCAGCCGAGGCCCAGGCCGCCACCGGCGGCCGCCTGACCACCCCCCAGGCCGCCACCGGCGGCCGCCTGACCACCCCCCAGGCCGCCACCGGCGGCCGCCCGACCGCCGCCTGGGCCGCGACGGGTGTCTCGATCGACAGCCGCAGCCTGCGGCCCGGCGATCTTTTCGTGGCCCTCACCCAGGCCCGCGACGGCCATGACTTCGTCGCCGAGGCCCTGGCGCGGGGCGCCGCCGCCGCCCTCGTCGCCCGCATCCCCGAGGGCGTGCCCGCAACCGCCCCGCTGCTGATCGTCCCCGACGTCCCGGCCGCGCTGGCCGACCTCGCCCGCGCCGCCCGCGCCCGCACCGGCGCGCGCGTCGTCGGCATCACCGGCTCGGCCGGCAAGACCTCGACCAAGGAGATGCTCCGCGCCATCCTTGCCCCGCAGGGCGCCACCCACGCCTCCGAGGCGAGCCACAACAACCAGTGGGGCGTGCCTCTGACCCTGGCGCGGATGCCCGCCGACACCCGCTTTGCCGTGATCGAGATCGGCATGAACCGCCCCGGCGAGATCGCCCCCCTCGCGCGGCTCGCCGACCTCGACGTCGCCGTGATCACCACCGTCGCCGCCGCCCATCTCGAGGCCTTCGACAGCATCGAGGGGATCGCCCACGAAAAGGCCGCGATCCTCGACGGCCTGCGTCCGGGCGGCACCGCGATCCTGAACGCCGATGTCGCCACCGCCGCGATCCTGCACCGCAAGGCCCGGTCCGTCGGCGCCAGGATCCTGCGCTTCGGCACCGCCCCGGAGCTCGACTGGTGCCTGACCGAGGCGCGGGTCATCCACGACACGACCGTCGCCCGCGCCACGCGCCACGGCGAGCCGCTGCTCTTCAAGGTCGCGACCCCCGGCCGCCACTTCGCGCTGAACGCGCTGGCCGCGCTGGCCGCCGCCGAGGCGCTGGGGGCCGACCTGATGATCGCGGCCTGCGATCTGGGGGCCTGGCAGCCCCCCTCGGGCCGCGGCCGGCGCGAGCGCGTCACGCTCGACCCGGTCGAGGAGACCTTCTTCGACCTCATCGACGACGCCTTCAACGCCAACCCCGCCTCGGTGGCGGCCGCGCTCGACGTGCTGATCGGCGCCAGCCCCACCGATGGCATCGGCCGGGTCGGCGGCGGGCGGCGCATCGCGATCCTTGGCGACATGCTCGAACTCGGCCCGACCGAGCGCGCGCTGCACGAGGCGATCGCGCAGCACCCCGGTCTGGAGGCCGTCCACCTGATCCACTGCGTCGGTCCCCGGATGCAGGCGCTGCACGACGCGCTTTCGCGCCGGCAGCGCGGCGAATGGGCGGCCACCGCCGAGGAGCTCGCGGCCCGCGTCCGCAGCCTGGTCGACGCGGGGGATATCCTTCTGGTCAAGGGCTCCAAGGGCTCGAAGGTCAGTCTGGTCGTTGACGCGCTGCGCCGAATCGGGCAGGGCAACCCGGCGACATAAAGGAAGCGACCGAATGTTCTTCTGGCTGAGCGAGTTTGCCGATGGCGGGGGCTTCTTAAATCTTTTCAGCTATATAACCGTCAGGGCGGGTGGCGCCTTCGCGACGGCGCTGATTTTCGGCTTCCTTTTCGGCCCGCCGCTGATCGACCTTCTGCGCCGCAGGCAGGGCAAGGGCCAGCCGATCCGCGACGACGGGCCGCAAGGCCATTTCTCCAAGGCGGGCACCCCCACGATGGGCGGCCTGCTGATCCTGTCGGCGCTGCTGGTCTCGACCATCCTGTGGGCGCGGCTCGACAATCCCTTCGTCTGGATCGTGATGCTCGTCACCCTGGCCTTCGGCCTCATCGGCTTTGCCGACGACTATGCCAAGGTCACCAAACAGACCACCAAGGGCGTCTCCTCGCGGGTGCGACTGGTCCTCGGCTTCGCGATCGCCGCGCTTGCGACCTATTCCGCCTCGATGTTCCACCCGGCCGAGCTGACGAACCAGCTGGCCTTTCCCTTCTTCAAGGATTTGCTGCTGAACCTCGGTCTCTTCTTCGTGCCCTTCGGCATGATCGTGATCGTGGGCGCGGCCAATGCGGTCAACCTGACCGACGGGCTCGACGGGCTGGCCATCATGCCGGTGATGATCGCGGCCGGCACCCTGGGCGTCATCGCCTATGTCGTGGGCAACGCGACCTTCACCGAGTATCTCGGGGTCCATTTCGTGCCCGGCACGGGCGAGCTATTGATCTTCACCGCGGCGCTTTTCGGCGGCGGCCTCGGGTTCCTGTGGTACAATGCCCCCCCGGCGGCGGTGTTCATGGGCGACACCGGCAGCCTCGCCCTCGGCGGCGCGCTGGGGGCCATTGCCGTCTGCGCCAAGCACGAGATCGTGCTGGCCATCGTGGGCGGCATCTTCGTGGTCGAGGCGCTCAGCGTCATCATCCAGGTGATCTATTACAAGAGCACCAAGAAGCGCATCTTCCTGATGGCCCCGATCCACCACCATTTCGAGAAGAAGGGTTGGGCGGAACCGCAGATCGTGATCCGCTTCTGGATCATCGCGCTCATCCTCGCGATGATCGGGCTGTCCACGCTCAAGATCCGCTAGCCCGCGCTAGCCCATGCGCGACCCGCGCGCATCCCGCGCGCTGCGCGACGGCGGCGCAGCGCATGGCCCCCCCTTTTCCTTTCCCCGATCCTCGCCTATCCCTGTCGGGGGGCGGGGCCAGGGGGGAACCATGATCCAGGTAAAGGGCTGCACCGGACAGCGGATCGCCGTTCTCGGCCTCGGCCGCTCCGGCCTCGCGACCGCGGCGGCGCTGCGGGCCGGGGGGGCCGAGCCGCTTCTTTGGGACGACGGCCCCGAGGCCCGCGCCCGGGCGCAAGCCGAGGGGTTCGCCCTCACCGACCTGACCCGCAGCGCCGCGCTCGAGGGGGTGGCCGCCCTCATCACCTCGCCCGGCATCCCGCATCTCTACCCCGCCCCCCATCCGGTCATCGCCCGCGCGATCGCGGCGGGGATCCCCGTCGACAACGATGTCGGCCTGTTCTTCCAGAGCGCGGCCGCCTCGGACTGGGCCGAGATGGAGACCCCGCCGAAGGTCGTGGCGGTGACCGGCTCGAACGGCAAGTCCACCACCACCAGCCTCATCCACCACATCCTTGCGGCCGCGGGCCGGCCGACCCAGATGGCGGGCAACATCGGCAAGGCGGTCCTGTCCATCGACCCGCCCCGGGACGGCGAGGTGGTCGTGCTGGAACTGTCGTCCTACCAGATCGAGCTTGCCCGCGCCCTGACCCCCGATGTCGCGGTCTTCACCAACCTCACGCCCGATCACCTGGACCGGCACGGCGGCATGGGCGGCTACTTCGCCGCCAAGGCCCGGCTGTTCACGCTGGGCGGACCGGACCGGGCGGTCGTGGGCGTGGACGAGCTCGAGGGACGCTTTCTCGCCGGGCAGCTGGCGCAGGATGCGGCGGATGACCGGGTGATCCGGATCTCCTCGGGGACGCGGCTCGAAGGCTTCGGCTGGGCGGTCTTTGCCCGCAAGGGGTTCCTTGCCGAATGGCGCAAGGGGCGCCAGGTCGCATCGGTCGACCTGCGCGAGGTCAAGGGCCTGCCCGGCGCCCACAACCACCAGAACGCCTGCGCCGCCTATGCGGCCTGCCGCAGCCTGGGCCTGGCGCCGAAGCTGATCGAGGGCGCGCTGCACAGCTTTGCGGGCCTGCCGCACCGCAGCCAGCTCGTCGGCGAACGGGACGGGGTGCGCTTTGTCAACGACAGCAAGGCCACCAATGTCGACAGCGCCGCCAAGGCCCTGCAGGCCTTCCCGAAGATCCGCTGGATCGCGGGCGGCCTTGGCAAGGACGGCGGGATCGCCGGGATCGAGGCCCATCTCGGCCCGGTGGTGAAGGCCTATCTCATCGGCCAGTCGGCCCGCGACTTCGCCCGCCAGCTTGGCGACACCCCGCACGAGATCTGCGAGACGATGGCGCGCGCCGTGGCCCGCGCCGCCGAGGAGGCCCGGCCGGGCGAGGTCGTCCTGCTCGCGCCCGCGGCGGCGAGCTTTGACCAGTACCCCGATTTCGAAAGGCGCGGCGAGGATTTCACGGCGCAGGTGGCCGCGGTCCTTGGCCGGCAGGACGGGCGATGACGCCCGTCCCGCGGGTCAGACGGTCCGCAGCCGGCCACCCTCCGCCGCCGAAGCCTCGGCCGCGTCCAGCAGGCGCTGCAGTGCGGCGCCGCGGGCGAAATCGGGCACCGCCACGCCTTCGCCCCGGATCGCCGCGATGAAGCGCTGGTAGATGGTGGGGACGGGCGGGCAGGGGACCTCGTGCCAGGTGGCGGTCGGGATATCCCCGCCAAGGCAGGCGAAAAGCTGGCTGATGCCCTTCTCGAACCGGACCTCCAGCCCGCCGCACTGGCCGTAAAGCCTGAGACGCAGGTCGTTCAGGTGCCCGGTGGCGAACCGGGTGGCCCCGACCGTCCCCAGCGCGCCATTGCTCAGCCGAAGCTGGAGCGTCGCGCTGTCGTTGGCGTCGAGCACATAATCCCCGATCCGCCCCCCCGGCGCCTTGTCGAAGGTCTGCAGCAGGCAGGAGACCGCCGCCACCTCCAGACCCGCGACATGGGTCGCAAGATCGAGGATGTGGATGCCGACATCCCCGAGCACCCCCTTGGAGCCATGCGCGGTCGACAGCCGCCAGAGCCATTGCGGCTCGGCGCTCCAGTCGCCCCAGGCGGGCTGGGTCAGCCAGCTTTGCAGGTACGAGGCCTCGAAATGCCGGACCTCGCCGATGGCGCCGTCCTGCACCATCCGCGCGGCCTGTTGCAGCGCGGCCACGTTGCGGTAGGTCAGGTTGACCATGTTGACCACCCCCGCTGCGGCGGCGGCGGCGGCCATCGCCTCGGCCAGGGGCGCGCTGGTGGCCAGCGGCTTTTCGCACAGCACATGCCTGCCCGCGGCCAGGAAGGGCAGGCTGGTCGGATGGTGGGCCGCGTCGGGGGTGACATTGGTCACCGCGTCGAACCCGCCCCAGTCCAGCGCCGCCTCGACCGAGGCAAAGCCCCGCGGGATGGCGTGGGTCGCCTGGAAGGCCGCGAGCGGTCCGGGGCGCGTGTCGATCCCGGCGACCAGGGTCACGCCGGGGATGGCGGCGAAATGTTCGGCATGGGTCTTGGCCATGCCGCCGGTGCCGAGGATCAAAAGGCGGACGGGCTGCATCAGCGCAACCCCGCCTCGCCGTCGTGGTGCAGGCGCGGGCCGCGTTCGGTCACGGGCTCCAGCGTCCGCCCGACGGGCCGGTTCGGGGCGGCGGTCGGATCGGCGATCCGCGCCTCGGGGTTGTGCGCCCAGCGAACGGCATTGGCGATCACCCGCTGCACCAGCGGCTGGTGATAGGTCGGATAGGTCTCGTGCCCGGGGCGGAAGTAGAAGATGTTGCCGGCACCCCGCCGCCAGGTCAGGCCCGAGCGGAACACCTCGCCGCCCTGGAACCAGCTGATGAACACGGTCTCCAGCGGTTCGGGGACGCCGAAGGGCTCGCCGTACATCTCCTCGTGCTCGATCTCGAAATGGTCGGGCAGGCCGCGGGCGATCGGGTGCTGGCGGCTGGTGACCCAGAGCCGCTCGCGCTCGCCCGCCTCGCGCCAGGACAGGTTGCAGGGCGTCCCCATCAGCCGCTTGAAGGGTTTCGAGAAATGCGCCGAGTGCAGGAAGATGATCCCCATGCCGGCCCAGACCGCCGCGCAGACCCGGTCGGCCACCGAATCGGCCACCTCGCCATGCGCGGCATGGCCCCACCAGATCAGCACATCGGTTTGCGCCAGCCGGGCCTCGGTCATCCCGTGCTCGGGGTCCTGCAGGGTCACGGTGGTGGCGGTGATGCCGGCCTCGGCGTTCAGCGCCGCGGCGATGGTGCCGTGCATGGTCGCGGGATAGACCTCGGCCACCGCCTTGCTCTTGCGTTCGTGCACGTTCTCGCCCCAGACGGTGACGCGGATCGGCATGGTCTTCTCCTGTGGTTGCCCCCGGGGGGAGTCGGTTCCGGGCCAGGTTACAATGCGTGGCCACGGGGTGCCAGAGCGGGGTGCCAGAGCGGGGTGCCAGAGCGGGCCGCGCGGCCGGGATGCGGCTGCGGCACATCCGGTACAACCGGCGCGCCGCAACCCTGGGCTGAGCGCGGTCGGGCGCGGTCATGCAGGCGTGGCCAGGCGCGGCAGCCATCGGGCCAAGCCCCCGGATCGATGAAGAAAGTTCCAAAGCCTGACGATTTGGTCAAATTTTTCACCACGGGCGTTGACAGCGACCGGGGGTGAGCGATTACAGTTGCCGCGCCGGGTCTGGATCGACGGTTTGACACAGACCTGTTACCGTGTGGGGATAGCGCATCAACGCAGCGCAGCAGACTGCGTGCACAAGATCGAACCACAAGATCGAACGACGGGGACAGACCTCGCCCTTCATCTATTCACTTCAGGGAGACCACCGTGAAAAACTCGACCTCCGCCTTCAACCGCCGCCGGTTCCTGCAGGGTTCTGCCGCGGGCGCGGGCATCCTCGCCGCGCCGGCGATCATCTCGTCCAAGGCGCTCGCCTCGTCCTCGGGCGAAGTGAACTTCACCGGCTGGGCCGGTTATCCGGTCCTGACCGAACAGGTGTTCCCGGCCTTCACCGCCGCGACCGGCATCACCGTGAACTTCACCGAACTTCCGGGCCAGGACGACATGTTCGCCGCCGCCAAGGTCGCGCTGCAGGCGGGCGGCACTGACGTGTTCGAGCCGACGATCGACCGCTGGGGCGGCTGGAACGCCAACGGCCTCGTTCAGCCGTGGGACGAAGCCAAGCTCGCGATGGACAACTATCTGCCGGGTCTGGCGGACGGGTCCGCCGGCGAGCGCAGCCGCGCCAACGGGCAGCTGTTCTACGTGCCCTCGAACTGGGGCACCGAATCGCTCGTGGCCAGCGACGAGGCTGCCGTCCTGTCGACGCCGCCCTCGCTCGGCGACCTCTTCAACCAGGCGAATCAGGTCGTCGTGCGGCCGCATTCGGCACTGGCTGCCATGGGCCGCTGGCTCGATGCGCAGGGCCGCCTGCCGCGCCCCTGGATGGACGGCTATACCGACATGGCCGCGATGACCGAACTGTGGGACATCGCGCTGGCCGAGGCGATCGCCGCCAAGGGCAACGTGGTCCAGTGGTGGACCGGCGAGAACGAGGCGAACGCGGGCTTCGTGGCCAATGGTGCCACGCTGGGCCTGAACTGGGATTCGACCGGTTTCAACTTGCGCAACGACGGCTTCAGCTATCTTGCTCCGGTCGAGGGTGCCTTTGCCTGGCACCAGGGCTTCGTGCTGGCCAAGACGGCCGTCAACGTCGACCAGGCGCATGAGTTCGTCAAGTTCGTCTCGACCGCCGAAGGGGCCTCGCTCTGGGCGACCGCCTTCTCGTCCAATCCGGTCGGCAAGGGCGCCTACGAGCTGATGGGGCCGGACGTCGCCGCCTTCTACGGCGCGTTCCTGACGCCGGAAACCTCGGCCAGCCTGTGGTGGTGGCCCGAGCAGTCGGCGGAATTCATCGCCAAGCGGTCGGAATACGCCGACAAGTACCGCGCCGCCTGATCGCTTCGCAACCCGGGCCCGCCAGGGAATTCTCTGGCGGGCCCGTTTCGCATGTGCGCCCGGCAGAACGAGGCGCAGGCACAATGACCTGGGGGAATGGCCGCGGATGAGCGCCGAAATTCAACTCGACGATGTTTGCTGCGACTTTGGCAGCTTCCGTGCGGTCGATCACGTCAGCGTCACGGTCAAGCCGGGCGAGTTCTTCAGTTTTCTCGGCCCCTCGGGCTGCGGCAAGACCACGATCCTGCGCATGATCTCGGGCTTCACCGACCCCTCGGCGGGCGTGATCCGGATCGGCGGCAAGGATGTGCGGGGCACCCGCCCGAACCAGCGCCCGACGGCGCTGATCTTCCAGAACCTGGCGCTGTTCCCGCTGATGCCGGTCTGGGAGAACATCGCCTTCGGGCTGGAGATGCGGGGGGTCGACAAGGCCAAGCGCCGCGCCCGGGCCGAGGAACTGCTGAAGCTGGTCGACCTGCCGGGCGCGGGCGACAAGCTGATCTCGCAGCTTTCCGGCGGGCAGAAGCAGCGCGTGGCCGTCGCCCGCGCCCTGGCGGTGGAGCCGCAGGTCATGCTGCTGGACGAGCCCCTGTCGGCGCTCGACCTCAAGCTGCGCCAGAACATGCGGGCCGAGCTGCGCGCGATCCAGAAGCGCACCGGCGTCACCTTCATCTTCATCACCCATGACCAGGGCGAGGCCCTGGCCATGTCGGACCGCGTCGGCGTGATGAGCCAGGGGCGGTTGCAGCAGGTGGCCGACCCGCGCGACATCTACAACAATCCGGTCAACGGCTTCGTGGCCAGTTTCGTCGGCGAGAACAACGTCTTCACCGGCACGATCGGTGCCGCCGCCGACGGGTTCGCCAGCTTTGCCTCGCCCCAGGGCACCTTCCGCGCCCGGCTCGGGGCCGGGGCGAAGTCGGGGGCGTCCAAGCTGTATGTCCGGCCCGAACACACGATGCTGTCGGCGACGCCCGGCGCCGAGAACGCGGTCGCGGTGACGGTGGGCGATGTCTCGTTCGAGGGCGCCTTCATCGCGGTCTCGGGAACCTCGGACCAGGGCGCGCGCCTGACGGCCGAGATCCGCAACGACGGCTCGGCCACGGTTCCCGCCGCCGGCAGCCGGCTCTACATGACCTTCGATGCCGCCCGCGCCGCCATCCTGCCCGACCACGACCGGGCCGGCAGCGGCCCGCAGGCCGGGGCCTGACGCCGATGCACGACCTGATCCGCCGCTACGGCGCCACCCTCACGGGCATGTTCATCCTGCTGACCGCCTTCTGGCTGCTGGCCCTGATCATCCTGCCGAACTTCGCGCTCTTCGAGCAGAGCTTCCGGCCCTGGCTTCCGGCGCTCGAGGTCGGCGGGCCGCGCGATGTCTATTCCTTCGACAACTACCGCGGCTTCTTCGACCAGGCCATGGCGACGACGATCTTCGGCATCCCGGTCACCATCTCGACGCATCTGCTGGCCTTTCTCGACACGGTGTTCTACTCGGTCGTCGTCACGGCGATCTGCCTGGCCCTGACCTATCCGCTGGCCTATTACCTGGCCAAGATCGCCTCGCCGCAATCGCTGCCGACGATCCTTCTGCTGCTGTTCATCCCGCTCTGGGTCAGCGAGGCGCTGCGGGCCTTCGCCTGGTACATCCTGCTGACCTTCAACGGCCCGCTGAACCAGCTTCTGGTCGGGGTCGGCGCCGTCGAGCGCGGCATCCGCTGGCAGCAGGGGGTCTGGACCGACTATGACGCCATCGTGGTGGTGCTGATCTACTGCTATGTGCTGTTCATGCTCTTGCCGGTCTACACGGCGATCCAGTCGCTGGACACGAACCAGATCGAGGCCTCCGAGGATCTGGGCGCGCCGTGGTGGAAGACGCATCTGCGCGTGGTGCTGCCGCATGCCAAGCCCGGCATCGCCTCGGGTTGCGTGATGGTGTTCATGCTTTCGGCCGGTTCGCTGCTGGTGCCGACGGTGGTGGGATCGACCTCGGCCATCTGGTTCCCGCAGTCGATCTTCACCCAGTTCAACGATGCGCAGAACTGGCCGAAGGGGGCGGCCTTCTCGATGATCTTCCTGCTCTTGTGCATCGTCTTTGTCTTCGCGGTGATGCGGCTGTTCCGCGTCAAGCTGTCGGATATCGCCAAATGACCCCGCGCCGCGCCTTTCTCGGCCATTTCTACATGGTCCTGTTCCTGATCTATCTGATGGTGCCGCTGCTGATCATGGCCGGGGCAGCCTTCAACGACAGTCGCCTGCCCACCGTCGTGCCCTGGCAGGGATTCACCTGGCGCTGGTTCGACGCGCTTTTCGCCGACGAGCGGATGTGGAACGCCCTTGTGAACTCGATCCTGGTGGCGCTGGCGGTGGTGGCGCTGGCGGTTCCGATCGGCACAGCGGCGGCGATCGTGATCAACTCGGTCTCGGGGCGGGTCCGGGCCACGCTCTACGGCTTCATGGTCGCGCCGATCCTGGCGCCGGGGCTGGTCATCGGCATCTCGACGGTGCTGTTCTGGAACAGTCTTGGCGACACGATCGGCGCGGGCGGGTTCTTCCTGTTCAACCCCGGGCTGCATCTGTCCACCTTCGGTCAGGTCAGCTTCATCGCCGCCTATGTCATGCTTCTGGTGCTGGCCCGGCTGCAAAGCTTCGACCAGGGTCTCGAGGAGGCGGCGCTGGATCTGGGGGCGCGCCACGGCCAGGTGCTGCGGCGGATCCTGCTGCCGCATCTCTACCCCGCGATCGCGGCGGGGGCGGCGATCGCCTTCTTCCAGTCGATCGAGAACTTCAACGTCACGCTGTTCACCCGGGGCACGCAGGACACGCTGACCGTCTATGTCTTCAGCCAGGTCCGCGCCGGGATCACGCCCACGATCAACGCGCTGGCGCTGATGCTGATGCTGTTCACCGTGGTCTGCGCGCTGGTCTACGAGACCCGCCGGCGCCGCCGCGCGCGCATCGTGCAGGCCCGCGAGGACGAGGCCCGGCGGGCGGAGGAGGCGATGCTGGCCGGGGGGTGAGACGGGGGTCTGAGACGGGGGATCATGCCGGCCCCCGTCCTGCCGGCCCCCGTCCTGCCGGAAGCGTCACGGCCCGGCTGCGCGTGCCTGCGCTTTGGCC